>Ga0335069_10013911_pt1 | contig 11281 bp, 7 predicted proteins | sample Lox_Sample_11_FD_206714 | JGI IMG/M metagenome (GOLD analysis project Ga0335069, IMG submission 206714) | Soil microbial communities from Loxahatchee National Wildlife Refuge, Florida, United States - Lox_Sample_1.1 | ecosystem: Environmental > Terrestrial > Soil > Wetlands | place: USA: Florida... | reverse complement strand
CGAGCTTGCTCGCGTAGCCGAGCCGCGGATGGTTGATCAGCTTCAAGGCATCGGGGAGCGACGAGGTGACGTCGCCGCCGACCTTGATGAACTGATCCTCGACGTCGAGCCCGGTGATGTGGAGATAGCCCTTCTGGATCTTGATGTCGCCGACATGGCCGCCGGTGATGTTGGCGTTGAACGACTTCGCGTCGAAGGTCGCGGTGGCTGTGCCGTCGGTGATCGGCGGCATCGGCCGCAGGTAATGGACCGTGAGGCCGCTGGTCGACATCTCGCCCTTCAGGCGCTCGAGCACGGTCGTGCCGCCGTCGCTTCCGGGGAGGCGCAAGGCGATGTCCGCCTTGACGCTCTCGACCATGCCGCTCGGGATGTTGGGTACCAGCCAGGCGCGCGTGTTCTCGGCGGCGCCGGCGGGCCAGTAGCGGTCCATCCACTCGGCCGGATACTTCTTCGCGGCGAGCGCTACCGTGATGCGCGGTTGCCCGCCATCGGCGGCCTTGCCGTTGAAGGCCCCGTCGACATCGCCCGTGACCTCGATCGTGGGGCCGCCGATGTCGAGCGCGAGCTTCTCGAGATGGAGCAGGTCATGGGCGAAATCGACCACGCCGTTCGCCTGCATCAGCTTGATCGGCAGCGGCTGCTTCATGCGGTCCGGCAGGTTCAGCAACCCGTCGGCGGTATTCACCTGGAACTCGATCGGCGCGACCGTGCCGTCGGTGTCGAGATGCAGGGCGAATCGGCCGCTCAGGATGACATTTGAGGCGGAGAGATCGGTCAGGCTCGGCTCGATCAGGCCGAGCGTCGCCATGTCCAGCCCCTGGAATGCGGCATCGACGTCGATCTTACCGGACTTCGGGTCCATGGTGAGGGTGGCGGTGGCAAGCTCGGGTGCGCCGAATTGCGGCAAGGCGGCGCTCACGCGACCGCCCAGCATGCCGTCGGCGTTTCGCGTGATCTCCAGGTTCACATGCTCGGCCCGCCAATTCACGCCGGCCTCGCGATCGTTCACGGTGACGCCCGCGTCCAGGATCGCGACCGAGCGCAGGTAGCTCGCACGGTGATTAGGATTGTCATCGTTCAGCAGATCGTCGATCACCTTCCCGATGGTGGGCCCTTGCGCATCGGCGTTGTCGGCTGCCGGCTGATCCAACTTCTGCAAGCCGAACATCAACTCGCCGTCGCGTCGGCGGAACAGGTTGAGGTTGGGAGACAGCGCCTCGATCTTCGATGGTGCGATCAAGAAGCCATGCAGCATCGCCCTTGCACTCAGGGTGATGGAAACGTCCGGCAAGACGGCAAGATCGCGGTCGCGCCGGTCGCGGACCTGGAGATTGACCGCGCGCAGGTCGAGGCCGCGCGGCCAGCCGGCCCATGCCAGCACGACATCCTCGATGCTCACGCGGAAATCGGAATTGGATTCACTGAGCGCATGCTCGACATACGGCGCCAGGAACCGGATGTGGATCGGACCCTCGTAGGTCAAACGCCAGGCGAGGAAGCCCACCAGCAGGGCGATCCCGGCGAGGCAGAAGGCCAGCAGCTCGAGCAGGATCTTGGTGGTGCGCCGGATCAAAGGTGGGAAATCCCGCGCAACCGTACCGCTTGACCGCCCGCCAGGGCTCCAGCAGTCTCACCCCCAACCGCCGCTGCGACAGCAATCACCCCACCGAACCCTCTCACCATGCCGACTTTCCTCAGCCTCCTGGCCGACCGGCCGCTGCCGGAAGCCGGCGACCCGCGCCGGGCTGAAATGTTGCTGGCACAGGCTGGAGACGATGGACTGGCGGAGATCGCCGCGGATCCGACCGGGCATCGCTTGCTGGAATCGGTCTTTGGCAACAGCCCCTTCCTCGCCAGATGCCTGATGGGAGACCCGGCTTTCGCCCGCGCACTCTGCGGCGCGGATCCCGAGTCGCTGTTTAGCACATTGGTTCAGGAACTGCACCCCAAGGGACTGATCGCGCTGGAGGAAGGCGAGCTGATGCGGCGCCTTCGCGTGGCCCGGCGGCAGGCGGCGATGCTGATTGCGCTGTGCGACATCGGCGGGCTCTGGTCGCTGGAGCAGCTGACCGGCGCCTTGAGCCGATTCGCCGATGCGGCGGTCCGGGCCGCGGTTGCCCACCTGCTCTCCCGCGCCGCCGCGAGCGGCGAGATCGCGCTCGACCACCCCGAAGATCCGGAGCGCGACAGCGCCTTCTTCGTGCTTGCCCTCGGCAAGCTCGGCGCCAACGAGCTCAACTATTCGAGCGACATCGACCTCATGCTGCTCTACGACCAGGCCAAGGTCCGCTATGAGGGGAAGCGCAGCGCCCAGGAATGCTTCGTCAGGATCGCGCGCAGCCTCGTCCGTCTGCTGCAAGACGCGACCGCCGACGGCTATGTCTGCCGTGTCGATCTCCGCCTCCGACCGGATCCGGGCTCGACGCCGCTGGTGCTCTCGGCCCTCGCCGCCGAGACCTATTACGAGGGCATGGGGCAGAACTGGGAGCGGGCCGCGATGATCAAGGCCCGGGTCTGCGCCGGCGACGAGGCGGCGGGCCGTCAGTTCCTGCTCAGGCTCCGGCCCTTCGTCTGGCGCAAGCATCTCGACTTCTATGCGATCCAGGACATCCACTCGATCAAGCGCCAGATCCATGCGGTGAAAGGCTATCGCTCGATCGCGGTCGCCGGCCACAACATCAAAGTCGGCCGCGGCGGCATTCGGGAGATCGAGTTCTTCGCCCAGACCCAGCAGCTGATCTGGGGCGGCCGCAATCCCGATCTCCGCAAGCAGGCGACGCTCGATGCACTGGAGGCGCTGGTCGCCTTCGGCCGGACCCGGCGTCAGGTCGCCGACGACCTCGCCGCCGCCTATCGCTATCTGCGCCATGTCGAGCACCGGCTGCAGATGATCGAGGACCACCAGACCCAGACCCTGCCACCGGCGGGTCCGGCGCTCGACCAGCTCGCCAAGTTCTGCGGCCACGCCGACACCAACGACTTCGAGCTGACCCTGCTCGAGCACATGGCGAAGGTCGAGGACCACTACGCCGAGCTCTTCGAGGAGGCACCCGATCTCGGCGGCCCCAGCAATCTGGTCTTCACCGGCACCGAGGACGATCCCGGCACCGTCGCATCCCTGCAGCAGATGGGCTTCCCGGACGGCAGCCGGGTCTCGGCGCTGGTCCGCGACTGGCATCGCGGCCGCTCCCGCGCGACCCGCAGCGCCCGCGCCCGCGAGCTCCTGACCGAGCTGATGCCGCGGCTGCTGCAGGCGCTGGCGGGAACCGCCGATCCCGGTCTCGCGATCCGGCGCTTCGACGGCTTCCTGCAGGCGCTGCCCGCCGGGGTGCAGATCTTCTCCCTGCTCTATTCCAATCCCGGCCTGCTCGATCTCGTGGCCGAGATCATGGGCTCGGCGCCGCTGCTCGCCGACAGCCTCAGCCGCCGGCCGGTGCTGCTGGAAAGCGTGCTCACCGCCGGATTCTTCGAGCCGGTGCCGCAGCGCATCGCCCTCAACGACGACCTCGCGCACCAGCTCGAGCAGGCGCGCGACTTCGAGGATGCGCTCGACATCGTGCGGCGATGGACCAAGGACCGCCAGTTCCAGATCGGCGTCCGCCTGCTCCGCGGCACCGCGGACGGCGAGGAGGCGGGCGCCGCCTTGAGCGACATCGCCGACATCGCGCTGGGGCGGCTCTATCCGCTGGCAACCGCCGAGTTCGAGCGCCAGCACGGCAAGCTGCCGGGCCGCGGCATGGCGCTGGTCGCGCTCGGCAAGCTCGGCAGCCGCGAGATGACGGTCACCTCCGACCTCGACCTCATCTTCATCTACGACATTCCCGAGAACGTCGAGAACTGGGACACGACGCTCTCCGATGGGGCGAAGCCATTGGCGCCGATCCAGTATTACGCGCGCCTCGCCCAGCGCTTCATCAACGCGATCTCCGCCATGACCGGCGAAGGCGGCCTGTTCGAGGTCGATATGCGGCTTCGCCCGAGCGGCGCCTCCGGCCCCATCGCCAGCGGCCTCGGTCCGTTCGAGAAGTACCAGGCCGCCGAGGCCTGGACCTGGGAGCACATGGCGCTGACCCGGGCGCGGGTGATCTGCGGCGATCCCGGCCTCAGCGCCGACTGCGCGGCGATGCTGCAGCGGATCCTGACGGCCAAGCGCGATCCCGCGAGGCTCGCCGCCGACATCGTCGAGATGCGCCTGCGCATGGCGCAGCAGCATCGCAGCGACAACCTCTGGGACCTGAAGCATTTCCGCGGCGGCCAGGTCGATCTCGACTTCATCGCCCAGTTCCTGCAGCTCCGCCATGCCCACGACCACCCGGAGATCCTGGCGCAGCAGGGCAACCTGGTGCTGGAGCGGGCGCGCGATCTCGGCCTGCTGACCGAGGAGAAGGACGGCCAGCTGATCGCGATCGGCCGGCTCTGGCGCCAGCTGCAGCAGATGATCCGGCTGCTGGTCGGCGCCAAGGTGGACGAAGCCGCGCTGACCGAGCCCACCCGTCGCCACTTGGCGATCAGCGCCGGGGCCGATAGTTTCGAGGCCCTGAAGGCCCTGATCCGCCAGAAGGCCGCCCACGTCCACGCCGCCTTCCACGCCATCATCGGCCCCGAGTCAACCAGTGGGCCGACGACCAACGCAGAAGACAAATAGAGGAGACAGGAGATGGAACTCAAAGTCGGAGACAAGGCGCCCGCCTTCACCCTCGCCACCGACGGCGGCGGCAAGATCACGCTCGCCTCGCTGAAGGGGAAGAACGTGGTGCTCTATTTCTATCCGAAGGACGACACGAGCGGCTGCACCGCGGAGGCCTGCGGCTTCCGCGACGAACAGCCGAAGTTCAAGAAGATGGACGCGGTGGTGCTCGGCGTCTCGCGGGATTCGGTCGCAAGCCACGACAAGTTCAAGAAGAAGTACGACCTCAACTTCCAGCTCGGCGCCGACGAGACGGGCAAGGTGACCGAGGATTACGGCGTCTGGGTCGAGAAGAGCATGTACGGCCGGAAGTACATGGGCATCGAGCGCGCCACCTATCTCATCGACGGCAAGGGCGTCATCCGCGGCGCCTGGCGCAAGGTGAAGGTCCCCGGCCATGTGGACGAGGTGCTGAAGGCGGTGAAGGGTCTCGACAAGGCATGATCGCAGTAGGCGATCCCGTCGGCGTAACCCTCGGCGAGGCCGCGATCGGCGTCCTCGAGACCGCCGATCCCTCCGCCAAGGCCGCCGCGAGTCATCGCGCCGCGGCCGCTTGGCGGGAGGGTGCGCTCTCTGTCGCAGCAGGACGCCGGCCGCCGGATCGGCCGGCGCGACCCGAGCGGCCGGAGCTGCTGCTGCCGAAGGAAATGCCGAAGCGCAAGGCCGGCGGCAGCACGGCGAAGCGGATCGCGCTGCTGCACGCCCTCGCCCATATCGAGTTGAACGCGATCGATCTCGCCTGGGACCTGATCGCGCGGTTCGGAATGCCAGAAACGCCCCGCGCCTTCTTCGACGACTGGGTCACCGTCGCCGACGAGGAGGCGCTGCATTTCGAGCTCCTGGCGGCGCGGCTCGGTGAGCTCGGCGCCGCCTATGGCGATCTTCCGGCCCATGACGGGCTGTGGCAGGCGGCTGAGGAGACGGCAGAGGATCTGCTGGCGCGTCTCGCCGTCGTGCCGCTGGTGCTGGAGGCGCGCGGCCTCGACGTGACGCCGGGGATGATCGCGGAGATGAAGCGCTGCGACGACAGCGCGACGGCGGCCGTGCTGGAGCGGATCTACCGCGACGAGATCGGCCACGTGGCCGCGGGCATGCGCTGGTTCGACGCCTTCGCCCGAGCGGACGGATACGAACCGAAGGCGAAGTGGCAGGAGCTCGTCCGCCGGTATTTTCGGGGCGCGCTGAAGCCGCCCTTCAACGATGCGGCGCGGCAGAGCGCCCTCATGCCCGCCGACTTCTATCTTCCGATCGCCTCCTGAACTTCATCCGGCTGCAATGCCGGAACTTCCATGCTAAGCTGTCGTTCTCATTGCGACGACTGATCCATGGTTGAAGGAGCTTCATCATGGCGGAAGGACGCACCGATCTCCGGCCGGCGACGCAGCTGAGCCCACTCCGCAACACCACCGCACATCAATCGATCGAGGCCCTGGTCCAGCAGCAGCTGGAGCATTTCGCGATCGATCCCGCGAGCGCCTACGGCCAGGCGATGCGCGATCTTGCGAAACATCTCTACGGCGCCGGTCTCGCGGTCAACGATCTCTGGCGAGTCACCATCGACACCCTCGCGAAGCTCGACCGCGCCGATCGCATCGCCTATTTCAACGCCAAGCGCTTCGCCTGCTTCCAGCTGGCGAAGATCCTGGACAATCTGCAGAACCCGATGCGCGCGACCTACCAGTCGCTGGCCGGCGACACGGACACGCGCAGCGTCAAGGGCCCCTACCCGATCTTCGACAACGTCGCCGCCATCTTCTCGGCGACGCCGGTCATCACCCGCACCGCGACCTATCTCTATGCCTGCACCGAATGGGTGGAGGACGCGTTCAAGGGCCGCGAGCTGATGCATGACATCTACTCGCGGCTGCTCAATCCGACCTCGATCAGCCTTGCGAACCACATCGTCGATCTCGAGGCAGGCCCGCTCGCCGCCGAGTACATGGCCTGGAACTTCAACTCCGGCATGGCGGCGATCGACGCCACATTGGCGCATCTGGTCGGCTACCAGGACATCGTGCTCTCCAGCCGCAACACCTATGGCGGCTCCTACCAGCTGCTGCACGACTGGTACGGCAAGCGGAGCAACATGGACGTGGCGGTCGAGTGGTTCGACGGCTTCACCGCGGCGGATTTCACCCGCGCGCTGCAGCGCGCGGACGAGAAGCACCGGGTGCGGCTCGCCAACGGGCGGCGCATCTACGTCTATGTGGAATCGCCCTGCAATCCCCACGGCTACACCCTCGATGTGCCGGCGATCTGCCGCGCCGCCCATGCTGTGGGCTCCGACGTGATCTGCGATGCGACCGTCGGTACGCCGTTCCTGCAGAAGCTGCTGCGCCATCCGGACCCGATGGCGCGTCCGGACTTCGTGATCCACTCCTACACCAAGGACATCGCCGGCTCCGGCACGACGACGGCCGGCGTCTGCATCGGCCGCAACGAGCGCATGTTCATCCCGAAGGGCGGCGCGGTCGAAGCCAAGGGCGTCGACGGCAAGGCGCGGCGCTGGAACTGGGACGAGACCCTGTTCTGGAACGTCTACTACGTGAAGGGCGCCTTCCTCGATGCCGACAAGGCCTTCGAGGTGTTGAGCGGCATGCGCACCCTGCCGCTCCGGGTGTTGGAGAAGAGCGTCAACACGCTGGTTCTCGCGCAGGCGCTCAGCATGCATCCCGGCATCACGGTCAACTGCTCCTGCATCGAGGGCAACCCCAACTGGGAGATGCGCGAGAAGCATCTCTTCCTCGGCCTGCCCCCGGCGCTCTTCACCATCGACTTCGAGCCGAAAGAAGGCGCGCCGTTCAAGGTCGGCCGACAGCATGTGAAGAAGCTGTTCGACTGCCTGGAGCCGGCCTTCGGCCTGCAGGTGAGCCTCGGCCAGACCGGCACGATCGTGCTCTGCCCGGCGCTGACCAGCCATTCCGAGCTCTCCGACGCGGCACTCAAGGAGGCCGGGATCGCGCCGACCACGATCCGCATCTCGGTCGGCGACGAGGATCCCCGCGGGTTGATCGCACATCTGATGAAGGCGGCGGAGCTGGCGATCGAGCCGGACAATCCCGGCTTCGTCGTCGCCTTCCCCAAGGGCGCCGAGATCGACCGGCTCTATTGCGAAACCTATGTCGACGTCCACCGCCGCTATGCCGAGGCGCGGCCGGGATTCGAGGAGCTGCTGAAGTAGGATCAGCGCCTGCTGACGACTTCCTGCCGTACCTGCGGGGGAGACGCCGCGTCTTCCGGCCAGCGCGGTCCCGCCGCCTCGGCGAGCTTCGCGGCAGTGCCCTCTTTGACGCTCAGCTTGCCCACGGCCGGATCACCGAAGGTCAGCTCCACCAGGGTCCAGAACATGACCGTCTTACGTGCGAGCGTGATGCTCTCCCAGGGCACGAGGAAGTCGCGGGAGAACGGCCCGAGCATTCGCATCATGCCGACCCGCAAGCCGGAGGGGCAGACGCTGAGGGTGAGGACGTGATCCAGATTGACGCCGCCGCCCATGCGGCCGGACTGGCCGCGCAAGCGGAGGATCGGCGTCTCGTCCCGGTCCGGGAAGGCGACCGCCAACCGGTACCAGCCGGAGATCACCCCCAGCAACGACGTAATTCCGAACCACAGCCCCACGAGGAAGAGCGGCAGGACGATCGGCAGGATCCAGACGAGTTGCTGCGGGTCCACGGGAGCCCCTTGGCGCGGATGACGCCGTCGCCGATGCTAGGCCACTTACAGGCCCTTGCCTATCGGGTCCTCTCTCGAAAGAGAAAACCCGGCTGCCGGGCCCTCTTGGATCCAGGGCGCGCAGCCGGGTTTTCCGGATTGGTCCGGCGTCGCGGGCCGTCTGGGAGCGCGGTCCGCGACGCCGGTCGTCGCCCCTCTTACTGCACGGTCTCGCCGTGCAGCCCGAGGTCGAGACCATCCCGTTCGACATCCTCCGAGACCCGGAGGCCGACGATCATGTCCACCACCTTCAAAATGATGGCGCTGCCGACGCCGGACCAGACCAGGGTCACGAGGACGCCTTCGACCTGGGTCCAGACCTGGCCGGCATTGCCCTGCAGCAGGCCGACCGCGGCGTCGCCGCCGACCGCCTTGTCGGCGAAGACGCCGGTCAGGATCGCGCCGAGGATGCCGCCAACACAGTGGACGCCGAAGGCATCGAGCGCGTCGTCATAGCCGAGAACATGCTTCAGCGCGGTCGCCGAGAAGAAGCAGACCACCCCCGCCGCGATGCCGATGATGAGCGCGCCGGTCGGGTTGACGAAGCCCGAGGCCGGGGTGATCGCCACGAGGCCGGCGACGGCGCCCGAGATGATGCCGAGCACCGAGGGCTTCTTCTTGGTCATCCATTCGGTGAACATCCAGGCAAGGCCCGCGGCGGCGGTGGCGATCTGGGTCACCGTCATCGCCATGCCGGCGCGCGAACCCGAAGTGACCGCGGAACCCGCGTTGAAGCCGAACCAGCCGACCCAGAGCAGGCTGGCGCCGATCAGGCTCAGCACCAGGTTGTGCGGCGGCATGGGGGACTTCGGATAGCCCATGCGCTTGCCGAGGATGAGGCAGGAGACGAGGCCCGCGATGCCGGCGTTGATGTGGACGACGGTGCCGCCGGCGAAGTCGAGGATGCCCGCCTTGAACATGTAGCCGGTCGGCTGCCACATGATGTGGGCGATGGGCGAATAGACCAGGATCGACCACAGCGTCATGAAGAGGCACATGGCGCTGAACTTCATGCGATCGGCGAAAGAACCGGCGATCAGCGCCGGGGTGATGATGGCGAAGGTCATCTGGAAGCACATGAAGACCGATTCCGGGATCGTCCCAGCGAGGCCGTTCACGGCGTTGATGTCCATGCCGGAGAGGAAGAAGCGCGACATGCCGCCGATGATCGAGTTGCCGTCGGTGAAGGCCAACGTGTAGCCGACGATCATCCAGATCACGGTGACGAGGCAGGTGATGGCGAAGGACTGCATCACCGTCGCCAGCACGTTCATCTTGCGGACCATGCCGCCGTAGAACAGCGCCAGGCCCGGCACCGTCATCATCAGCACGAGCGCGGTGGAGGTGAGCATCCACGCGGTGTCGCCGCTGTCGAATTTCGGTGCCGCCGGCGCGGCGGGCGCCGCCGCAGCGGCGGCCGGCGCGGCCGTCGTCGCATCCTGCGCGATCGCGAAAGCGGGCAGCATCACCAAGCCAACCCCCAAGGCGGCCAGTATCACCCGCGTCAATTCCGTGTTGAGACCCAACCGTCTCACAGCCCGACCCATGCCGCCCCTCCGTTATCTTTTTGCAGCGCAACAGTAAGAGCAACCGCCGTGCCAAGCGAAAAAGCGAGGGAATCCAAGCGGCTTGGAGCAATGCCGCACCAGACCTGCCCATGATTTGAGCAGCTGCAGAGAGGGCGATTAGGATTTAGGCAGTTTTGTGACGCGCCAGAAGAGCGCTCAGTGCTCGGTGACGCCTTCGGGGCCACTGAGCTTGGCGGCGAGGGCGGCGGAGAGGAAGCGGTCGATGTCGCCGTCGAGCACGCCCTGGGTGTCGCTGGTCTCGACCTCGGTCCTGAGGTCCTTCACCATCTGGTAGGGCTGCAGCACGTAGGAGCGGAGCTGGTGGCCCCAGCCGATATCGGTCTTCTGCGCCTCGATCGCGGCGCTGGCTTCCTCGCGCTTCCTGAGTTCGGCCTCGTAGAGCCGGGCCTTGAGCATATCCATGGCCATGGCGCGGTTGCGATGCTGCGAGCGATCGGCCTGGCAGGAGACGACGATGCCGGTCGGCATATGGGTGATGCGGATGGCGGAATCGGTCTTGTTGATGTGCTGGCCGCCCGCACCCGAAGCCCGGAAGGTGTCCACCTTCAGGTCCTTGTCCAGGATCTCGATGTTGATGTCGTCGTCGATCACCGGATAGACCCAGACCGACGAGAACGAGGTGTGCCGCCGCGCGTTGGAATCGAAGGGCGAGATACGCACCAGGCGATGGATGCCGGATTCCGATTTCAGCCAGCCGTAGGCGTTCGTCCCCTTGATCTCGATAGTCGCGGATTTCAACCCGGCCTCTTCGCCGGCGCTCTCTTCCAGCCACTCGACCTTGTAGTCGTGCTGCTCGGCCCAGCGCACGTACATGCGCAGCAGCATCTGCGCCCAGTCCTGCGCCTCGGTGCCGCCGGCACCGGCATGGACCTCGAGATAGCAGTCGTTCTGGTCCGCCTCGCCGGAGAGCAGCGACTCCAATTCGCGCTGGGCCGCGCGCGCTTTCAGATCGGCGAGGTTGCGCTCGGCCTCATCGACCGAGGCGGCGTCGCCCTCGGCCTCGCCGAGCTCCGCGAGCGTGACGGCATCTTCCAGCTCGCGCTCGAGGGTCCGGTAGGCGCCGATCGCATCGGAGAGATGCGTGCGCTCGCGCATGATCTTCTGCGCCTTCTCCGGCTTCTCCCAGAGCGCCGGATCCTCAGCGAGCGCGTTCAGCTCATCGAGACGACGGAGTGCGTTGTCCCAGTCAAAGATGCCTCCTCAGCAGAGCGAGCGAGGATCTGATCTCGTTCGCCGCCGCCTCGATCTCAGCACGCATGGACATGATTCCTTAACAAGAGCGGCGCGGAACATG
>Ga0335069_10013910_pt1 | contig 11282 bp, 4 predicted proteins | sample Lox_Sample_11_FD_206714 | JGI IMG/M metagenome (GOLD analysis project Ga0335069, IMG submission 206714) | Soil microbial communities from Loxahatchee National Wildlife Refuge, Florida, United States - Lox_Sample_1.1 | ecosystem: Environmental > Terrestrial > Soil > Wetlands | place: USA: Florida... | reverse complement strand
GCGCCTGTGCGTGCGCGGGTGCCGTCACGGGTCTATGCCGCCGCCGTTTCCTTGACTACTTCTTCGAGTGTGGTGATGCCCTTCCGGATCTTCACCAGGCCGTCCATGCGCAAGGTCAGCATCCCCTCCGACACCGCCTGGTCCGACAGCTCGGTCGTGGACGCGCCCTTGAGGATCATGCGCCGCAGCTCCGGCGACAGCGACATGACCTCGTACAGGCCGGCCCGCCCCTTGTACCCGGTGCCGTTGCACTGCTCGCAGCCCTTGCCCTTGTAGAAGGTGATGCCGGCGAACTCCTTGGTATCGCCACCCAGCGCCTTCAGCTCCTCGGGCAGGTACTGGTGCTCGACCTTGCACTCCTTGCAGATCCGGCGCACCAGCCGCTGCGCCACGATCAGGTTCACGGCCGAGGCCACGTTGAACGGCTCGATGCCCATGTCGATCATGCGGGTGATGGTCGAGGGGGCGTCGTTGGTGTGCAGCGTCGAGAGCACCAGGTGGCCGGTCAAGGCCGCCTTGATCGCGATGCCGCCCGTCTCGATGTCCCGGATCTCCCCCACCATGATGATGTTCGGGTCCTGGCGCAAGAAGGCTTTCAGCGCCGCCGCGAACGTCATCCCCACTTCGTTGCGGACCAGGACCTGGTTGATCCCCATGAGGTTGTACTCGACCGGGTCCTCGGCCGTCATGATGTTGACTTCCATCGTGTTGATGCGGGACAGCGCCGAGTAGAGCGTCGTCGTCTTCCCGGAGCCCGTCGGCCCCGTCACCAGCACCATGCCGTACGGGTTCAGAATCGCCTTCAGCAGATCGGCCTCGGCCTTGGGCTCGAACCCGAACTTCGACAGGTCGAGGGTCAGGTTGCCCTTGTCGAGGATTCGCATCACGATCTTCTCGCCGAACAGCACGGGCAGCGTGGACACGCGGTAGTCGATCACGCGCTTGCCCATCTTCAACTTGATGCGCCCGTCCTGCGGCACCCGGCGCTCGGCGATGTTCAGCGCCGACATGATCTTGATGCGGCTGGTCAGCGCCGCCTTCAGCTTGAGCGGCGGCTTCATGACCTCCTGCAGCGCGCCGTCCACCCGGTAGCGCACCCTGAGCTCGTGCTCGAAGGGCTCGATGTGGATGTCGGAGGCGCCGCGCTTGACGGCGTCGGTGAGGATCGCGTTGATGAGCTTCACCACCGGCGCGTCGTCGGCGCTGGGCCCGCCCCCCTGCTGTTCCTCCTCTTCCTGCTGGGCGACCACCTCGAGCTCGCCTTCCGTCCCCTCCTCTTCCATGTCCTTGAGGAGCGTGTCGAGCTGCGCGTCCACCTGCTCGTAGTTCTTGTCCAGCGCGTTGCGGAGCGTGTACTCGCCCGCGATCACCGGGAAGATGTCGTACCGCGTGATGAACTTCAGATCGTCGATGACGCTGAGATTGGTCGGATCCGCCATCGCCACGGTCAGGGTGCGGCCCTCGCGCTTGAGGGGGAGCACCAGGTGCTTCAGGGCGACGTCGGCCGGGATCATCTTGACGATCTTCGGGTCCACCTCGAAGCGCGCGAGGTCCACCGCCGGCATGCGGTACTGGCGCGCCAGCATCTTCGTGATCTCGGTCTCCTGGACGAACCCCATCTTGACCAGGTTGTAGCCCAGCCGCTGGCCGTTGCTCTTCTGCTCCTGAAGGGCCTTGTCGAGCTGATCCTTGGTGATGAGCCCTTCACGGAGGAGCAAGTCGCCGAGACGATCGCCAGGAGCCGCTTGAGGTGCCGGCATCGTTGTGGAGCCGAGTGGAAATGGGGGAACCGGCGCTAAAACCCAGGGTCAACGGGGAATAGTACGGGCGCCCCCACCCCTGTCAAGGGATTGTGACGCTGGCGCGGAGCCGCTCGATGCGTGCGGCGCTGAAGCCTTTGATGCGGGCCAGATCACGCAGGTCGCGAAAGGGCCCGTGGGCCTCCCGCTCGGCCACGAGGCGCTGCGCGAGCACGTTCCCGATCCCCGGCAGGCAGAGCAACTCGGCCACCGTGGCATGGTTGAGGTCGGGAGGATGGGCGCAGCCCGCGGAGGCGGACGGTGCGGGTGGCGAGGCGGCGGCCGGGGCCACCCAGACCAGCTCGCGGCCTGTCCGGTTCCGGGCCGGCAGGGCGGCCTGCGCCCCGGACGCCACGTAGGCGAAGGGCGGCGCAGCGCCGGGCCCCGCCGGCGCGGCCGCCGCGGCCGGAATGAGGCCCCCGAAACTCACGTGCGGCTCGAGGTCCCGCAGCACCCGCGGCCCCAGGCCGGTCACGCGCTGCAGCCCCGCCAGCGTGCCGAAGGGCCCGTGCGCCTCGCGCTCCGCCACGATCCGGCGCGCGAGGGCCGCGCCCACGCGGGGCAGCCGCTGCAGCTCGTCGGCGCTCGCGCGGTCCACGTCCACGCGCTCGTCCGCGGCGAGAGGCCGCGCCAGCGACTCCGCCCGCTTCGACCGCGCCGCCTGCTGCTGGATGTCGGCACCGGCGAGGCCCGGCGCCACCGCCGGCACGGCTTCCCCCGCCGCGGGGGCGGTGCGGGCCGCCCGGAACGCCGCGCCGGCCGCCGCGACCACGGCCAGGAACACCAAGGCTCGCCGCTCGTCGGAGGTGAGCATGCGGCCAATCTCGCGCGGCCGCCCGCGCGCGCCGGCGCCGCCCGTCGCGGCGCGTGGCCGATCAGTGCAGCAGCGCGAGGGCCAGGCGCCCGACGTCGCCGAGCACGGACTCGGACAGCTTGTCGGGCGTGTCTTCGAGGGTGTGGTGCCACTGCTTGTAGTTCTCGTAGCCGATCACGTCGATGGCGCGGATGCCGGCCTGCAGCAGGGGCACGTGGTCGTCGATGATCTGCCCGCCGTCGACCGGCCGGAACATCGCCCCCAGGTGCAGTGACTCGGCCGTGCTCCATACGCGCTCGACCACCTCGGGTGCGCGCTCCATCGAGATCCCCTCTTCGTAGATCACCTGGTCGCGGCCGGCGATCATGTCCCACAGCACCGCGAACAGCGGCCGGTAGCCGGCCGGCAGGTGCTGCGCGAAGTAGCGCGCGCCGATGAGCACGTCCTTCAGGCTGTCCGTCTCGAACGATCCGTAGTCCTCGCCGTCCACGAACAGCAGGTCCACGCCCACCGCGGGCGGCGTCTTCTTGAGCGCGTCGGCCACGCCCAGCAGCAGCGCCGTGCCCGACGCGCCGTCGTTCGCGCCGGGGATGGGCTGGTTGCGCTTGCTGGAATCGGGGTCCCGCTCCGCCACCGGCCGGGTGTCCCAGTGGGTGACGTAGAGGATGCGGTTGGGATCGGCCGGCCTGAAGCGCGCGATGACGTTGACCAGGGCCAGCGTGTCGCCCGCCGCGGTCACGTGGGCGAAGCGCTGCAGCTCGACGCTGTCGGCGCGGGCCTTGAGCTCGCGCTCGAGCCACTCGGCGACGAGCCGGTGTCCCGGCATGCCCGGCACCCGGGGCCCGGCCGCCACCTGGAAGCGGACCCAGCTCATGGCCTGCGCCGCGTCGAAGCGCTGGGCTTCCGACAGGCTCCCGTGGCACGCGACGCCCAGGGCCGCCGCCACCACCGCCGCCGCGCGCCTCACCGCGGCTGCCCCGCCTGGAAGTTCACCGACACGGAGAACGTGAGCACGAACTGCGCGAACTTGCGGTCCAGGTACGCATCGTCGGTCAGGATGTAGCCCACGGAGGCCCCGGCGGAAACGTTCGGCGGCATGTCGGTATCCAGCTGGAGGTTGTATTCCTGGCGCTGCGACGCCAGGAACGATATGCAGGTGGGCGCCGCGACGAGCGTCACGCAACCCTTCGAGTCGCTGGACGCGAAGCGGAGCGCCGTGCGAATGTCCGACTTCAGCGGCAGGAGCTCCGGCGGCACCCGGAACGAGAAGTTCAGGCTCGCCGTCGCCTCGGTGTTGTCCGTCTGCGAGATGCTCCCCGCCTGGTTCGACAGCGACCGGTTGGCCGTGTACCCGAGGCCCATCGTGACGCGCCCGGCCATGGACAGCGAGAGGCTCACGGGGAGCGAGCGCGTCTGCTGTTTCGAGCTCGCGCCGGCGACGGTATCCACGACCGGACCCTCCGTGACGAAGAACGGCGGCTGGGCCGCGGTGGAGGTCACCACCCGCAGGCCGGCGCTGGCGCTCACGCTGGACAGGATCTTCTTGAGCAGCCCGGCGCGCGGCGACCACGTCCACCGGCCCGACACGTCGGGCCAGGTCGAGTTCGTCGCGTCGTTCTCCGCCTGTCCCACGTCGCGGGCCAGCCACGTCTGCTGCGTGCCCGTCGCGTAGGCCGCGATGAAGGAGAAGCCGAGGGGGAGGTTCAGGGCCGACGCGACCCGGCTCTGCCGCACCTGCGACGCCGACACGGCGAGCCGGCCGGCCTGCTGGCGAAAGGCGCCGACGCCACCCCAGCCCAGCTCGTAGCCGAACGAGGGGTCCACGCCCGCCCGGTAGTACTGGGACCGGAGATCGCTGTGGGTCGAGAAGTCGATCGGAGCGAGGTGGTCCAGCCAGGGCAGGAGGTGCGAGGAATCCCCCAGGAGCACGCGCAGGGCCCGCGAGAAGTCCAGCGACCCGCCGAGATCCGTGCTGCGCGCGTTGGTGAAGGTGGTCGGCAGGCGGTACCCGCCGGCGCTGTCGCCGATGGTGCGCTCCGCCACGCCGCCGTTCGGGTCGCGCGTCAGGCCGTACGTGGAGGTGGTGCTGAAGCGGGGCCGGAGCCAGGAGAAGAGGGTGGGCGCGTACGTGAACCGGGTCGCCAGCGTCCTGGCGTTCTCGAAGCCGAAGCCGAGGCCGAGGAACCGCCGCCCCGCCTGCTGCGTCAGGACGCCCAGGGTCGAGCTGTCCCCGTAGTTCTTGAGGTCGCGGCTGGAGCTGAAGTCGATGCCGAACGAGGTGGACTGCAGCGGCCGGAACTCGACCCCCGCCAGCGTGCGGAACGACGCCTGGAGCGAATGCACGGTCGTCGCCAGGGTGTCGCTCACCGTCGCGATCGGCACGCGGAACGACTGGAAGTCGGCGTTGCTCCTGCTGTAGCCGACCGAGAACCGGACGAGGGCGGGGCTCCACCTGAGGGTCGCGTCGTTCAGCCCGCGCAGCAGGTCCGACTTCCCCAGCAGGGGGATGGCGTGCAGCAGGCTCGCCAGGAAGCCGGGCATGTAGCGGAAGGCGCGGGCGGGCGGCAGCGCCGTGTAGTCGGCCTGGAGGTTCGCGAACGACGACGCGTTCTGCGACAGCTGCGTGGTCGCGCTGCCGCTCGACAGGGAGCCCGACAGCCCGAGGTTGTCCACCAGCCACCGCTGCCACCACCGCGTGCCGCGCCGCGAGCGCCGCAGCGACAGGCTGAAGCTCGACAGCGAGCTCTGCGGGCGCCGCAGCCCGGCCAGCGGAGCGGCGAGCACGTCCGTGCCGCTCAGGAAATACGGGTCGTCCGACGAGCGACTGAGCTGGAACGAGAACGGCGCCGACAGCCCCAGCCGATCGAGGCCCAGCCGATCGAGGCGGATCGTGGAGCTCAGGGACAGCTGGTTGTCCGTGACGTAGCTGGGGTCCTGGCCGAGCTGGCGGAACTGCGCGTCGCGGCGCGACATGAGGACGTTGACGTCCGCGATGTCGGCCGCCGCGATGTGCAGGTTGACGGCGCCCGCGTAACCGGGATCGTTGACCACCTGCGTGAGCCGGATGTCGTCCACCCACACTTCCGCGCTGTCGGTCGCGGCGCCCGAGTCGCGCATGACCCCGACGGCCAGCTCCCGGACCTGCGCCAGGTTGGGCGGCGCCACCCCGGGATCGCGGACGTGCACGATGTAGGTGCGCGCGCTGTCGCACTCCACGTAGGCCAGCGTGTCGCCGCCGCAGTAGCCGGCGCCCGACGGCGGCTGCCCCGTGAGGAAGCGCCGCTCGATGTCGGCCCGCATCGTCTGCCAGCGCGAGAAGTCCACCGCCAGGTCCGGCAGCCAGGTCGTCGTGTGCACGCGGGCGCGGAACATGTAGAAGTTGTTCTCGTCCTGGCCGACCTTGACGTAGAACGACAGCTGGCCGTTGTCCCAGCCCGCGCCGCGCCCGCGGGCCCACACGTGGAGCTGACGGTAGCCGAGGAAGTTCCGCTGCCCCTCGGGAAACTGGAAATAGGCCTCGGCCCGCTGCCCGACGGCCAGCTGCCGCCCCACCAGCCGGAGCGAGCGCTCGTTGATCTGGGTCGCCCCCAGCTGCAGGCTGCCGGTCTGCGTGGTCCCCTGGTCGGTGACGCCCGGCGGCGGCGTGTAGCCCAGGTCCGCGAAGTTCTCGGTCGAGACCGTGCTCACGATGACCTCGCCCAGGCCCGCGCCGACGCTGCCGGCGATGCCGGTGATGGGCGTGCCCGCGCGCTTGACCCACGGCGCGCCGACGAGGTTGAGGCGGGCCACCGCGAACCGGACCGACGAGTCCGCGAAGCTGCCCGGGGCGACGATGGTCATGCGCAGGGCGCGGACCTGGCGGATGTCCGGCGCGCCGACCTGGAACGTGTCGGCCCGGAAGGGGATGCGGTACAGCCGCCAGCGGCCGCCGGTCGAGTCGATGTTGCCGCGCGCGTCCGTGGGGCCGCCGCTCCGCACGTAGTACTTCGGATCGCCCACGTGGAACACGAAACGGAAGTAGCTCTCCTGCACGGCCGCGATGAGCGTGTCGAGGTGCCCGTCGCCGTCGAGATCGTCGCTGTCGGGGATGCCGTTCTGGCGCGTGCAGCGCGCCTGCTGGTCGCCCCAGAAGTACACCTGCGGTCCGCGCGACAGGGCCGACGTGCACAGCGGCATGTTGTGGACGTACGCGCCGCTGTTGGTGTCCAGGATGCTGTCGGCGACGGCGCCGAGAACGCCGTTGTCGTTGACGGTCGCGTTCCACGCGTTGGTGAGCGTGTCCCGCTCGGTCTGGAGCCGCCCCTCGCCGACGCGGCGGCGGCCCGCGTACACGGTGTCGCCGTTGGCGAGCAACTTGAAGCTCTGGGGCACGAAGGCCACGGCGTCCTCGAACACCCGGCCGAAGTCGAAGACGATGGAGGTGCCGGCCCGGCTCGCGCGGCGCGAGGAATCCTCGAAGACCCAGAACTCGAGGTACTCGACCCGGGACAGATCCACGCCGGTGGCGGAGAGCGGCAGCGTCATCGAGCGCCAGCGCGGCGCCCCGGCGGCGTGGGGCAAATACCAGCGCTCCTGCCCCGTCGTCGGGTCCGGCAGGCCGCCCACCGAGTCCGGGTGCAGCGTGAGCCAGAGGATGTTCTCCGCGCCCTGGCCCGTGCCCTGATTCACGATGCTGGGGTCGATCTGCTGCGACGTGAACTGCAGGATGCCGCCGTTGCTCGTCGAGATGAGGTTCTGCCACACCAGCGACACCGCGTTCGCGTCGAAGAACCCGTTCACGGGATCGATGCCGGTCCTGAGGTCGAGTCCGTGCGCCGACGCGGGCCGGCTCCCGAGCTGCCAGGAGTTCTCGGTCAGCGGGAGGAAGGTGCCCGACGTCCCCTCGAAAGTCTCGACCCACGCCTGGCCCACCTGGTTGGGCGAGGGCCTGGAGGTGGCGACCTCGGCGTCGAGGGTCACGACCGACGGCACCTCCGTGTGCACGAGCGGGAGCCGGTTGAGCAGCCGGGTCAGCCCGTCCGGCTCGAACCGGAAGTTGCCGGAGATCCCGCCGATAAAGTTCGACGACGGCTCGAAGCCGAGCGGCGGCCGGGTGAAGTTGGTGTGCTGCTGCTGCATCATTCCCAGCACCGTCACCGCGCCGTGGTCGCCGAGATCGTAGCGGGTCTGCAGGCCGTAGATGGACGTCGGCGCGATGGCGAAGCCCGGCTGCTCCTCGTACTGGACGTTGACGGAGCTCTGCGCCGCGAACAGGGAATCGGGCGACAGGAACGTGACCTGCCCGATCTCGTAGTTGATCGTGTAGTCCACGTTGCGGACGAGCGTCCGGCTGCCCACCGTCAACCGCTCGCTCCCCGGCCGGATCTGCACCGTGCCCAGGCTCAGCGTGCCGCGCTGGTCGCCCCCGCTGGCCTGGTAGTGCAGGGCCAGCTGGTACAGCGGGGTCGGGCCCTGGGTGAACAGCAGGTAGTTCGGCGTCCGGTACAGCGAGTCGTTGCGGAACTGGGGCGGCAGGACCGTGGCGTCGGCGAACGGCTGCAGGCTGGGGAACACGATGTAGTAGTCGCGCAGCGGCGCGCCGTTCGACGGATCGCGGCTGCGCGGGAACAGGCGGTTGAACTGGTCGAACTGGGTGGCGTCGGTCGTCAGGCCGAGCCCCAGCAGCGCCAGGAACGTGGCGGCGCCCGACGCGGGGCGCTCCGACTGCGCGACCAGGATGCGCAGCTGCAGCCCGTCGCGCACCACCGCGTCCGACCCGCCCACGCGGTACACGTTGCGCATCATGTACCGGAACGTCGGGACGTCGGGGCCGCGCTGCGGCTCGTTGATCAACCGCAGGGTGTCGATGCGATTGGCCTGCGCCGCCGCCGGGAAGGTCCCGACGGTGTCGCCGGCGGCGGTGATGTAGGAGACGGCGAGATAGTCGCCGTTGTCGAGCTGGTTGGTGAGCGCGAACCACATGCCGGAGGGATCGAGGTAGTAGTCCCGTCCCTCGACGAGCAGCTCCCAGGGGAAGGGTCCGGCGCGCTGCGGGCTGTCGGTGCGCAGCGCCACGGCGGGGATGCCGCCGTAGTTCTGCTGCGCGGTCGTGAGGCCGACCGTGCTGCGGCGCCGATACACGCGCACCTGCAGCACCTGCGTCGACCGCGGCAGCGCCGCCAGGTTGAGGTTCAGGACGTCGATCTCCGGATAGCCCGGCAGCGTGGCCGGATCCACCACGAAGAAGAAGCGGTTGGGCTCGTAATCGCGGTCGTTGATCTGCCGGTCCACCGGCTGCAGCGTCTGGGCGCCGACCGTGTACGTGCGGCCGGCCACCACGTTGCCGCGCTGCTGCGCGTAGATGCCGCTGAACCCCACGGGGCCCAGCTGGCCGGACGCCTGGAACCCGAAGTTGTTCGCCGGAATGCCGCCCGTGATGAAGCGTGAATTCGGGGCGCTGAAGGTGACGTTGCCCACCTCGACCCGCTGCAGCACCTCGTCCTGCAGGCCCTGATAGTAAACCTTGATGTTGTTGGACGCTTCGAACTCGTTCTGCGAGTTGTAGTTCACGTCCAGGTGGATGCGCTGGCCCACGATGCCGCCGGTGCGGACGTCGAACTGCGGGTCGAGCCGGGGCGGCGTCACGGCGGAGGAGCAGCCCGAGGACAGCAGGGCGAAATCGGCCGGCTGGCAGCGCAGGTTCTTCAGGTGGTCGAACCGCAGCTCGAACCTGGCGGTCAGGGCCAGGCCGAGGTCGGCGTAGCGCTGGAGGACCGCCGGTCGCGCCGCGGGCAGCTCCAGCGCCGACGGCGGCGCCAGCGCGGCGGCCGGCGTCCGGATCCCGAACAGCGCCGTGCTGTCGCCCCCGGAGATGCCGGCCCTCCAGCGCGCCGCTTCCCGCGCCGCCACCTCGGCGCGCAGCGCGTCCGCCCAGCGGCGGGCCGCCGCCGCCGGATCCCGCCGCACCACCACGAGGCCCAGCGCCGGCGGCAGCACGAAGCGCAGCGTGTCGCCGCCCGGCCCCGGCGTGCGCAAGCGCGGCAGGGAATCGGCTTGCTGCGCGGCGGCTCTGGAGACGGCGAAGACGGCGAGAAGGGTGATCGCGACCGGGATGCGCGTCACGTACGCCCGCACTTTCGGTGGTATTCGCGGCGGCAGCTTCGGGGTATTATACGGCGGCCCGGGAGGCCCCTCAACCCCGAATCGGGACTCGGTTTAGGCCGTGAAGCTGCTGTCGCGCTATCTGCTCCGGGAACACCGGCCGCCGTTCATCTTCGCCCTGGCGGCCCTGACCGGCCTGATGCTCCTCAACCAGGTGGCCCGCCAGTTCAGCCAGCTGGTCGGCAAGGGCCTGCCCTGGGGCGTGATCCTCGAAGTCTTCGGCCTGTCCGTGCCCTTCATCGTCGCGATGACGCTGCCGATGGCGGTGCTCGTGGCGGTGCTGTATGCGTTCGTGCGGCTCGGCGCGGACAACGAGATCACGGCGCTCCGGGCCAGCGGCGTCAACCTCGTCGCGCTGGTGCGGCCCGTGCTCGCCGCGTCGCTGGCCCTGGCGGTGGTCGCGTTCCTGTTCATCGACCAGGTGCTGCCGCCGTCCAACCACAAGCTCAAGACCCTGCTGGTGGACATCGCCCGCAAGAAGCCCACCTTCGAGCTCAAGGAGCAGATGGTCAACGAGGTGATCCCGCAGCAGTTCTTCCTGCGGGCGGGACGCATCGACCAGGCCGCGGACCGGCTGCGCGACGTCCAGATCTACGACATCACCAACGACCAGCGGCACCGCACCATCTACGCCGACAGCGGGTACATGCGGTTCAACGCCGACCGCACCGATCTCTGGCTGACGCTGTACGACGGCTACGTGCACGACTACGACCGCAGCCAGCCGGAGACGTTCCGCCAGATCTTCTTCCACACCGACCTGGTGCGGAAGCACGGCATCTCGAACACGCTGGAGCGCACGGAGGAGGACATCGGCAAGGGCGACCGGGAGATGTCGGTGTGCGAGATGCGCGCCGAGCTCGACCGCCACCTGGTGTCGCTGGCGGCGCTCGAGCGCGAGCGGCAGCGCGCGGTCGCCAACGACGTGCGGGAGCTGCTGGGCGTGCCCCCGGCGCCGGCGGCGGACACGGCGGCGCCGCGGCCCCGGCGCGGGCTCGCGGCCGCCACCGCCTACTGCGGCCTGCTCGGCGGGATCGCGGGCCTGTTCCGGCCGCAGCCGGCGCACGCGCAGCAGCCCGGCGTGCGGTTGCATCCCTTCCCGCCCGGCGTGCCCGTGCCCATGGTCGTACCGACGGCGGCCCCGAGCCTGGCGACGCGGCTCGCGGACACCAGCGGCGCGGCGCTGCATCGCAGGCTCGACGATTTCGCGGTCCGCCGCATCGCCCTGCGCCAGATGGCGGCGCGCTACCAGATCGAGATCCACAAGAAGTTCGCCATCGCCGCGGCGTGCCTGGTGTTCGTCCTGATCGGCGCGCCGGTGGCGCTGCGCTTCCCGCGCGGGGGCGTCGGCCTGGTGATCGGCGCGAGCGTGCTCATCTTCGGCTTCTATTACATCGGGCTCATCGGGGGCGAGACGCTGGCCGACGCGCTGATCGTGACGCCGTTCTGGGCGATGTGGGGCGCCAACTTCGCCATGACCGCCGTCGGGCTGGGGCTGTTCCTGCGCCTCAACCGCCAGCGCGTCGCCG
>Ga0335069_10013909_pt1 | contig 11283 bp, 9 predicted proteins | sample Lox_Sample_11_FD_206714 | JGI IMG/M metagenome (GOLD analysis project Ga0335069, IMG submission 206714) | Soil microbial communities from Loxahatchee National Wildlife Refuge, Florida, United States - Lox_Sample_1.1 | ecosystem: Environmental > Terrestrial > Soil > Wetlands | place: USA: Florida... | reverse complement strand
TTACGCCTACTGGTGCGATGATCTAAAGCGAACGTGTAACGATACGGTTGATTTAATGCCGTTCGCGCTAGAGCGCGATAAATACGCGTTCAAGCAGCTCGTTGCATTAAGGGATAGATGGAACTCTTGTCCGCGCGTCTGGCAGTGGTGGCGGGACGAGGGGCTAGAATGGACCACAAATTTACCCGCTTGGCTGCGGTTTCGGCGCGCCGGGGTGCGGCGGTACTAAAGCCGATCGGCGCCGAGCCCGTAGCTCTCCTTGTCGTAGAGGGCGCCGTACTCGGGCTCCAGCTCTCGCATCAGCTCGTCGGCCGTGGCGGGCAGCTTTTCCAGCTCGCTCTCGATACGAGAAAGCCACTGCTCCTCTTTCCTGGCGAGCTTCAGCTTGCCCGCCTGACAGCCGCGCCTGAGAATGCCGGCCGCGGCGTGCCCGGCCGCAATCGTCCGTTCGTAGGGATCCTGCCTGGACACGACGGCCTTGGCGATCTCGATGGTTGCGGCGGGGGACAGGACGGCCGCCTGGGGGCTCAGCCATTCATCCGACAGCGTGAGAAGGTCGCGGAATGCCGCGGCCTGGCCGGTGGCGGTCGCCGCGTTCATCAGGCGGCAATCGTATTCCAGCACCTCGGTGAACACCTCGGGCGCGCTGCCGGCCAGCAGCCTGACGTTCTGCACCGACTCGTTGCTCCACAGGTCGCACATCGACGAGGCGATGTTGCCGACGGCACTGAAGTGGGCGCACGCCGCCGACTTGCCTTCCATCGAAATGGGAACGCCGGCGATCGCCTTCATGACCGGCCCTTCATAGGCGCAGTCCTTCGATGGGCCGACCGCGCCCTGCTCGAATGCCACCAGGGCACGCACCGTGCTCATCGCGCGCACGACCGCGGCGAGCACTTCCGGCAGCATTCTCTGGCCGGCCAACTGCATGGCGGTGTTGGCAAATCCGCAGGCGGAATCGCCGCCAGGCACCACTCCCGGATGGCGTTCGCAGACCTCGCGGATCTGCGCCCACAGCCATGCCATGTCGCGCGGGGCGAGAACACCGAGGCCGAGGACGATGCCGGGTATGTCGGCAAACATCAGGGCCTTGTCGTGGACTTCCTTGCCGCCGATGGATTCGATCGACAGGATGTCGGCGCCCGCCTCGGCGTTCAGCTCGAAGGAGCGCAGCAACTGCCCGTGGGGCTCGCCATGCCGTACGCGGGGCGGCTTGCCTTGTTCGCGGATGTCCGTCGGCGTGACGCGGAGCGCACAGGGCAGGCCGCTTTTCTCGTGGGCCGCCTGCAGGTGCTTCTTCAGGATCCCGGTCAGCTCCGCGCCCCACTCCGGCCGCTCGGTCATGGGCGGCAGGAGTTCGAATTCGAGGACAAGCCCGGGTGCCTTCAGGCGCCCGGCCCTGGCAACGACGCGCCGGCCGATGTCGTCATAGTGGGCACGGATCTCGGGCCAGGTCGCGTCGGCTATTTCGATGGCCGGCAGGGTGAAATTGACCTCGGGATAGACTTTGCCGCCACCGATCTCGAGGCCGAGCCCGCACCGCACCGGCCTGGGAGCAACGCCGAACAGCAGCTCGTCGGCAGTCCTGACCGCGAGTTGCGAAAAGACGAGGGGCGTGAAAGCGGCCATGTCGATCCACCTGAGGAACCAGCGGAACAGCTAACGGTGTCGCTCGGGGCCGGGGTGGCCGCAGGGATCGCGTGAACCGCCTGAGCTCCGATGATATCAGCATGCATCACGGCGGCAATCCGGTCCGCCCCGCGCCGGCGCCGGTCGGCTGCGTTCAGGAAGGCAATCGAACCTGCTTGGTATCGGCCAGCAGCTCTGCCGCCGACGACAACCGGCCGCAAGCGGCCTCGGCGCGACAGGGCACTCCCCACCAGTCAGATTCAACAGCTCAAACGCAACTGCTATTGCATTCATAAGCCCAAATGGAATCGGTTCTGCAAATGCTTTTCGGACCTTTTCAAGGGACTGGCACAAACGGACAAACTATTATGGATATGGAATATTATTTTCACTTGACACTCACGAGTTCGTGAGTATAGATGGTCGCATTCCTCCTTTTCGGTGTTCCCCTTCAGCCGCCCTCCGGGGCGGCTTTTTTTGGCTCCCGAGGCCGCCACGCCCGGCCAGCGTGGCCTCAACCGGCCGTCGTGCTCACCCGAACGCGGGCTCCACCGCGACGAAATGCCCCGGCGCCGCCTCCTGCAACGCAAGCGGCGCCGGCACGTAGTCGAGCGCGTGCACCGCGCTCGGCACCTCGCCCTCGATGCGGCGGAACTCGCCGGTGCGGCGGCTCGGGTCGGCGATGGGCACCGCGCTGAGCAGGCGCCGCGTGTAGGGATGGCGCGGCGATTCGAACACCTGCCGCCGGCTGCCCATCTCGACGATGCGGCCGCGATACATCACCCCGACACGGTGGCTGATCTGCTCCACCACGGCCATGTCGTGCGAGATGAACACGAACGAGAGGCCGAACTCCTGCTGCAGTTCCTCCAGCAGCGCCAGCACCCGTGCCTGCACGGAAACGTCCAGCGCCGAGACGCTCTCGTCGGCGATGATGACCTTCGGCGAAAGCGCCAGCGCCCGCGCGATGCACACGCGCTGCCGCTGGCCGCCGGAGAACTCGTGCGGGTAGCGCCGCATCTGCTCGCGCGTCAGGCCCACCCGCTTGAACAGCCAGGCAACGCGGTCGGCGAGTTCGCTGCCCTGCGCGATGCCGTGGATGCGCAGCGGCTCGGCGACGAGATCGCCCACCGTCATGCGCGGATCGAGCGACGCATACGGGTCCTGGAAGATCATCTGGATGTCGCGCCGATGCCGCTTCAGCGCGCCCGCATTGGCACGCGGAAGCAACGGCGTGCCGCCGACAAGGATTTCGCCGCGCCAGGGAATCAGGTTCATCAGGGCGCGGCCCGTGGTGGACTTGCCGCAGCCCGATTCGCCCACCAGCGCCAGCGTCTCCCCCTGCGCCAGGGTGAAGCTCACGCCTTCCACGGCGTGCACGCGCCGCACCGGCCGCTGCAGGATGCCGCCCGCGATGTCGAAGCGCACGACGAGGTCGCGCACCGCGACCAGCGGCTTCGCGCTGCCCGCCACCGGCCGTTCCGTGCCGGCGCGGCTGCCGAGACGGGGAACCGCCGCCAGCAGCCGTTGCGTGTAGGCTTCGCGCGGGCGGCCGAAGATGTCGTGCACCGACCCGGTCTCCACGCTCCGGCCGGCCTCCATCACCAGCACGCGGTCGGCCATCTGGGCGACGACGCCCATGTCGTGCGTGATCAGCAGCAGTGCCGTGTCGTGGGCGCGCTGCATCTCCGTCATCAGCGCCAGGATTTGCGCCTGGATGGTCACGTCCAGCGCCGTCGTCGGCTCGTCGGCGATCAGCAGCTTCGGCCGGCAGCTCAGGGCGATGGCGATCATCACCCGCTGGCGCATGCCGCCCGACAGCTCGTGCGGATATTGATCGAGCCGGCGCGTCGCGTCGGCGATGCGCACCTCGTTCAGCATCTCCAGCGCCGCGCGCTGCGCCTCGCGGCGGGAGACCGGCTGGTGCGCCAGGATCGCCTCGGTGAGTTGCCGCCCGATGGTCAGCACCGGGTTGAGCGAGGTCATCGGCTCCTGGAAGATCATCGCGACGTCGCGGCCACGCACCCGGCGCATGGCCCGCGGCGGCAGGGCGAGCAGTTCCTGCCCGGCCAGCCGGATGCTGCCCGCCGCGATGCGCGCCACCGGACGCGGCAGCAGGCGCATCACGGAAAGCGCCGTCAGCGACTTGCCGGAGCCCGATTCCCCTGCGATGCACAGCGTCTCGCCCTGGGCGACATCGAACCCGAGCCCCTCGACGACCCGCCGGGAGCCGGCCGGGGTCGCGACCTCGACGGCGAGGTCGCGCACCGAGAGGACGGTTTCCCCAGGCATGTCTCTACTCGAACACCACCCGCGGGAAATAGAACGACACCACCCAGTTCGGCTGATCGACGATCTCGCTGATGCGCAGGTCGCCGGCGACCGAGCAGAGCATGTATGCCTCCACCGCCGGCAAGTTGTGGCGGCGCGCCAGCAGGTCGATCATCTGGGAAACCGCCGAGCGGGCGCCTTCCATCAGATCCGGGCCGACGCCGGTCGTCACTTCGTAGCCCTTGACGTCGAGATGCCGCGCGACCGGCCCCGGCGTGGTGAAGCGCGGCGTGGCCAGCCGCTCGCCCTTGAGCAGGTCGAAGGTCAGGGCCACCGACATCGGACTCTCGATCGCGGTGCCGCAAACCTCGCCGTCGCCCTGCGCCGCGTGGGTGTCGCCGACCGAGAACAGAGCGCCGGGCACTTCGATCGGCAGATAGAGGACGGTACCCGCGGCGAGGTCGCGGACGTCCAGATTGCCGCCGACGCGGCGCGGCGGCACGATGGAATGCGGTCCCGGCTCGCCGGGCGCCACGCCGATGGTGCCGGCGAACGGCTTCAGCGGTATCCGTCCTTGCGCCGAGTACGCCGCCGGCGCCAGGGACTGCGCATCGTAGCTCCAGATCTTCAGCGCGGCCTCGCGGAACTGGTCGGCGAGCAGGCCGAAGCCGGGGATGTTCGCCGTCCAGCCGAATCCCGACGGCTTGAAGTGCTCGATCGTCACCTTGAGCACGTCGCCGGGCTCCGCGCCATCGACGAAGACCGGGCCGGTCACGGGGTTGATGCGGGCGAAGTCGAGGGTTGCGACCTCCGCGACCGTGCTGGTTGCCAGCAGTTGCCCGCCGGAGCTGTCCAGGCACTCGAACGCGACGCCGGCGCCGGGGGCCACGGTGAGCGCGGGCGGGATCGCGCGATCCCACCCGAAATGATGCCGGGCACCGTGGATGGTGTGGACGTGATTACTGTGCATCTTTGGCATACACCACATCGAAGTTGATGGGGGTGTGCACGGGATCGACGAACACCGCGTCGTCCGGCCCGGCGATGCGCGCGGAGTGGATGGTGTAGCGGGTCTCGTTGAAGATCGGCACCCAGGGCGCGTCTTCCATGATGCGCGTGAAGATGCCGCCCCACTTCTTCGCCCGCTCGTCCGCCTTCGCCGGATCGGCGATGGCGTCGGCTTCGGTGGCCGCGCCGTCGAGATCCTTGTTGCAGTAGTAGGCCCAGTTCCAGCCGCCCTTGGTGGCGGAGGCGCAGCCCAGGATCGGCCCGTAGAAGTCCGAGGGGTCGGGGAAGTCGGCGCTCCACGCCATGCCGCCGGACCAGATGAGCGGCGCCTGGTCGGGTTCGCCGCCGGCCGCGATCACGTTGGCCTGGTCGAGTGACTTGATCGACGCCTTGATGCCGACCGCCGCCAGATCCTGCTGGATCGCCTGCGCGATGCGCGGGTTGGGGTCGGTGTTGTTCACGTAGAGTTCCGTGCTGAAGCCGCCCGCGAGACCCGCCTCCTTCAGCAGCGCCTTGGCCTGCGCCGTGTCGTAGGGATAGCCCTTGTAGGAAGCGTCGTAGCCCGGCATGCCCGGCGGCAGCACCTGGTTGGCGATTGCGGCGCGGCCGTTGATGATGCGGACGATGCGCTCCTTGTTGATCGCCATGTTCACCGCGCGGCGCACGCGCACGTCGTCGAACGGCTTGATGGTGTTCTTGATCGTCACGTAGCCGGTCTGCAACTGGTGCCCCTGGACGATGAGGCTCTTGTATTGCGGGTCCTTCATCACGTCGAGGAACTTGGCCGGCGGAATGCCGTCGCCGGGGATGTCCACCTCGCCGCGCTGCAGGCGCAGCAGGGCGACCAGCGGCTCCTGGCCGACCTCGAAGGTGATCTTGTCGAGGTAGGGCAGGCCGGGCTTGAAATAGTCCTTGTTGCGCTCCAGCACGAGGCGCTGCCCGAGCGACCACTCGGCGAGCCGGAATGCGCCCGACCCCACCGGATGCTTGCCGAAGTCGGCGCCGTATTTCGCGACCTCCTCCTTGGGCACGACCGAGGCGAAGTTGAGCCCCAGCACGTGCAGGAACGTGGCGTCGGGCTGCGACAGCTCGATCCTGATGGTGTACGGGTCAACCACGATGACCCCGGAAAGGCTGGTGGCCTTGCCCGCCGCCACCTCGTCGTAGCCCTTCACCGCGTGGAAGAAGCTCGCGCCGGGACTCTGCGTCTTTGGATCGACGGCGCGATTCAGCGAATAGCTCACGTCCTCGGCCGTCACCTCGCGGCCGTTGGTGAACTTGACGCCCCGATGGATCTTGAATGCGTAGGTCCTGCCATCCGGCGAGATCTCGAAGGAATCCGCCAGGTCCTTTGCCAGTGTCGCAGTGCCGGGTTCGTAGTCCATCAGCCGGCTGAACAGGCTCTTGATCATCGACCAGTTCTGCCAGTCGTAGCCGATCGCCGGGTCGAGCGTGGCAACATCGTCCTTGTAGGTGACGGTCATCGCGCCGCCCTGCCTGGGCGCGGCCACAGCCGGAGGGAGGCCCAGCGCCAGCAGAGCGGCCCCAGCCAGCAGGCCCCTTCGGAGGAGGTTCATCTCTTTCCCTTTCGCTCGTTGGTGGTCAGCGCAGCTTGATGCGCGGATCGATCGCCGGGGCGATCAGGTCCGCCAGGAAATTGCCGAGGACGATGGCGCACGCGGAGATCAGCGTGACGCCCATGATGATCGGGATATCGACGCGCTGGATCGCCTGCCAGGTGAGCTGGCCGATGCCCGGCCAGCCGTACACGCTCTCCACCACGACGATGCCGCTCATGAAGGTGCCGATGTCGAGTCCGATCATCGCGATGATCGGCAGGATCGCGTTCGGCAGCGCATGGCGCAGCAGCACCACCGCGCCGCCGAGGCCCTTCGCGTGCGCGGTGCGCAGGTAGTCCTGCTGCAGCACGTCGAGCAGCGACGAGCGCATCATGCGCGCGTACCAGCCGGCGCCCAGGATGCCCAGCGTCAGCGCCGGCAGCACCAGATGCTGCGGGCTGCCGTAGCCGCCGATCGGGAACCAGCCCAGCCGGACGGCGAAGACGTAGAGCAGCAGGATGCCGAGCACGAACTGCGGCGCGGACACGCCGACGAACGAGAGCACCATCAGCGCGCGGTCGAACGAGGTGTTCCGGTTCAGCGCCGCGGCGATGCCCATGCCGAGGCCGAGCACGAGCTCGGTGGTGATGGCGCCGACCATCAGCAGCAGCGTCGGCGGCAGCCGGGCGACGATCAGCGAGGCGACGTCGGTCCGCTGCACGTAGGAGCGGCCGAGATCGCCGGTGAGCAGCCGGCCGGCATAGTGCAGGTATTGCAGATAGAAGGGCTGATCGAGCCCGAGCTGGTGGCGGATGCTGGCGACCACGTCGGCGCTGGCGCTGCGCCCGGCGATCTGGCGCGCCGGATCGGCCGGCAGCAGATAGAGCAGCGCGAAGGTGATGAGGCTGATGCCGACCAGGATCAGCACCGATTGCAGCAGGCGCCGGGCCAGGTAGGACGCCATCAGTGCCGTCCCCGCTGCATCGGGTCGAGAACGTCGCGCAGCGCATCGCCGAGCAGATTGAAGGCCAGGGCGAGCGCCAGGATGGCGGCGCCCGGGAAGAACACCAGCCAGGGGGCGCTGCCGAAATAGGTCTGGTTCTCGAAGATGATGTTGCCCCAGCTCGGCGTCGGCGGCTGCACGCCGATGCCGAGGAAGCTCAGCGTCGCCTCCAGCAGCACCGTCGTGGAAATCCCGAGCGTGCCCCAGACGAGCAGCGTGGAGACCAGATGCGGCAGGATGTGATGCCAGAGGATGCGCAGGCGGCCGGCGCCCAGCGCACGCTCGGCCTCGACGAACTCGCGCCGCGCCAGCGCCTGCGTCTCGGCATAGACGACGCGCGCCACCTGCACCCAGCTCACCATGGCGATCACCAGCGCCACCACCCAGAGGCTCGGGCTGAACACCGCGGCCAGGACGATGGCGAGCAGCAGCGCCGGAAATGCCATCATCAGGTCGGTGAAGCGCATCAGCGCGCTGCCCAGCCAGCCGCCGGCATAGCCGGCGATCACGCCGATCGCCGCGCCGATCGCCACCGCCAGCCCGTTCGCGGCGATGCCGATGAGGAGCGAGGTCCGGGCGCCGTAGATCAGGCGCGAGAGCAGGTCGCGGCCGAGCAGGTCGGTGCCGAGCCAGTAGGATCCGCCCGGCGGCAGGGGCGCGCCTTCCAGCGTCAGCCCGTCGAACAGTTGCTCCGCGGGATCGTGCGGGGCCGCCAGCGGCGCGGCCAATGCCACGCCCACGGTGAGCACGACGACCACCAGCCCCAGCAGCGCCAGCTTGCGCCGCAGCAGCTCGCGCACGGGCCTCATGCCCGCCGCCGCCCGTCGGGACGCAGCAGGTCGTCCGCCGTGTCCTCGATGCTGCGCTGGCTCGCCATCGCCAGCCGGCGCAGCCGGGCGTAGGCGGCCTCGCTGGTCTCGATCCCCTCGCGCCGCATCAGTTCGAGCACCGCCTGCAGCACGGCGGGCCGGCGGGAAAGCCGGCTGCGCAGCGATGCCACCGCCTGCTCCAGGCGGGACTGCGCGGCATGGGCATGGCTGGCGATGACGAGCGCGCTGTACACGCCGGCCGAGCCCAGCGGCTTCAGCAGGTGCGCCTGCGGGCAATGGGTCAGCGCCCATTCCACCCGTCCCGGCGCCTCGCTGCCGATCAGCGCGATCAACGGCATCGGCGCGCCGCCGGGCGGCCACGGGAACTGGCCGTCGTGGCCGAGATCGGCGTCGAAGAACAGCACCTCGGCCGCGCTGCCGGCGGGGATGTCCGGCCAGGCGACCTGGCCTTGCATGCCCAGCCGGCCGAACTGGCGCAGCAGCGCCTCGGTGACCGGCCCCGGCTTGTGCAGGACCAGCGCGCGCCAACCCCGGAAGTTCGGTGTTCGGAACGGCCGTGTCATCGCACGACTCGCAGATTGGAACGTTGCCCGCGCGGCGTGGCCGCGGCCGGCGCCTGGGCGGCATACTCGGCCAGGTAGGGATCGGGAGGAATCGGTCTCGCGGCACTCTCGATGATCTCGAAACGGCCGCCTTCGGCCACGCGGGCGAGGTGCGGGCGCAGGATGGCGTGATTGGTGCGGTGGTCGATGGCGAGCGGTCCCAGCGGCGTCGGGAAGCGGCGGGAGGTGACGACGCGCAGCACGGCGTCGGGATCGTCGGTGCCGGCCTCGCGCATGGCTTCAGCCAGCAGGTGCACGCCGAGCCAGGCGCCGAGGAAGAAGGCCGAGCCCTTGCGCTCCGGGCCGAACCGGGCGGCGATGCGCTGCCGGAAGGCGGCGTTGTCCGCGCCCGGCAGGCTGTCGAAATAGGGCGCGGTCGAGAGATGTCCGAACGCGGCGGGTCCGATCTCGGGCAGCTCGCATTCCGTCAGGTTGCAGGAGAGCACCGGCCGGCGCGCCGGGGCGAAGGCCGGATCGGCCGCCGCCAGCCGCGCGTAGGCGGCGAAGAAGGCATAGCTGGACGGTCCGATCAGGGTGTTGAGGATGAAGTCCGGCCGCTTGGCCGCGATCTCGTCGATCAGGCGCTGCACGTCGGTGTCGCCGAGCGGCAGGTAGCGTTCGACGGCCGCCTGCCCGCCGTGGTCGGCCAGCAGTTCGCGGCCGATCCGGTTGGTCTCCCACCCCCAGATGTAGTTCGAGCCCACCAGGCCGCCGCGTGCTCCATGCCGCGGCAGGGCGTAGGCCAGCAGCGGAACGATATGCTGGTTGGGGCAGGCGCCCAGGTACACCACGCGGTCGTTGGCTTCGAAACCCTCGTAGGGGCAGCCGTACCAGAGCAGGGCCTGGTGCCGCTCGATGGTGGGGATCATCTCCTTGCGGCTCCAGGAGGTGATGCCGCCGACCGCGTGGCGCGCGCCGCTGCGGCGCAGGGACCGATCGAGCAACGGCGCGTAGCTCTCGGTCTGCCCGGCCGGGTCGCAGATCTCCGGGACGAGGGTGAAATGGTGACGATCGCTGGAATTGACCTCGGCGAGTGCCATGAGGGCGCCGTCCAGGGCCTCCCGGCCGAGCGCGGCGTAGGGGCCGCTGGTCGAGAACAGGATGGTCAAAGGCACTGGTTCGATCACGTCACGGCGCCTCCAAGTGCTGCGGCCAAGTGTAGCCGCAACAAAAAACCCCGTCCTCCGACACGTCCAGCGCGTGACGGAAGGCGGGGCAACGCTGCCCATCCGGCGGTCAGTTCCGGTATATGTGACAAGCCTAGTGGCATCGCCCGGAGTGTCAAGGCTTAGCTGCCTTGCTTGCGAGCAAACGCGAGCCACTCGAGAGGCACTTCCACAGGGATGATCGAATTGAGGGCGATCCGTCCCAAGGCGCGATGAAGAACTTCCGGCCGGAAAGCACCCTGGTCATGACGCGATCGCCGGGCTTGCCGGATCTCCGTATCCTTGTCACGTGAGGTCGATGCCATCCTCATCGGACCTGATGCGGGCGTCGCCCTCGCCGCTCGATCTCGCCTGGCGGACGGTGTTCCGCATCGGCTTTCCGCTCGCCCGCCTTTGGTGGCGGCTGCGTCAGCCGCCGCATGAAGGCGCGCTCGTCGCCGTTTGCGTCGGCCAGGCACTGTTGCTGGTGCGGCCGTCGTACCGGGCGAAGTGGACCTTTCCGGGCGGCGGTATCCGGCCCGGCGAGCTGCCGGAAGCGGCGGCCCGGCGCGAGCTGGCCGAGGAAACCGGTCTCGCGGCTCCCTCGCTGCTTCCCGCCGGCATCATCCGCGGCGCCTGGGACGGGCGGCCCGACCGCGTCCATTTCTTCGAATTGCGCCTGGAGCAACTGCCCAGCCTGAAGCTGGACGGCCGGGAGATCATCGCGGCCCGGCTGATCTCACCGGACGAACTGGGCGGACTGGCATTGACCGGGTCGGTGGCCGCCTTTCTCGAAACGAAACCCGGCCTGGCCCTGCGAAACCATTGAGCGGACGAGCCGGGCTTCGGGAAAGACGGCGTTCAGCCGACCTTCTCGCCTGAACACCGCTTCCCGGGCGCTGACGGCCTCGGGCGAACACGACCCGGCTCACCGCTTCCAGGCACGAGCCAGAGCGGCAGAACGACGCCGAGGCTTCGGTCAGTATGCTTCGGCGCGAGCCAGTACCTGGTTGCCTTCCCAAATGCCAAGGCACGCCAGCTCATTGCCGCGTATCACCAACAGGTACGGATCGAGCACGACCCTGTCCCTCACGAGTTCCCCGTAAAGCAGCCGGGAATCCGGTGCGAGCTTGGAGATCCGCCGTGCCAGTTCGGCGATCTGGGCAGGCACGCCCAGGCGACCGAGCGAGTTCGCCCCAACCAGGCGTTCCTCCCAATGGACACCGGCCCTGGGAT
>Ga0335069_10013908_pt1 | contig 11283 bp, 16 predicted proteins | sample Lox_Sample_11_FD_206714 | JGI IMG/M metagenome (GOLD analysis project Ga0335069, IMG submission 206714) | Soil microbial communities from Loxahatchee National Wildlife Refuge, Florida, United States - Lox_Sample_1.1 | ecosystem: Environmental > Terrestrial > Soil > Wetlands | place: USA... | reverse complement strand
AAAAACAAAAAAATCGTACATCATAGACCCATTGCAGAGTTTTGACTACGAAAAAAATTATAATAAAAAAATTGATTACTTTGCAGAAAACAAAATTAAAAATCCAAAAAAGATGCTTTCACGTTTAACAGGATTAGGGGACGATCAACAAGCCCCACAACAAATGTTATTTCATTTCGCGGGTGTCGGGGATATAGCTATGTATAGCGAATCAGATATACGCGGAATAGGTCGTAAACACAGGCTTAGAGATGCTTTTAAAAAATTAAAAGAGGGGATAAAAGAAAGAGGTGGTGTGTTCAAGGCTCTTACATTACAACCAATACGGGCAAGTGCTTCCATGCTTCTATTAGTTAATTACCGGGGCTTTGCATCGCGTTTAAAGCATTTAAACGAACGGAACCCAGATGCAGTAAAAGCATTTGCAAAAAAATTCGGTTATAAATATTCTACCGTTGTAAACCAAGCAAATAAAGGCGCAAAGCAGGCTCCTTTGTTTGGTGGAAAAACTTCGGGAATATCAGATGGAGAGTATTTACAAGGCATAGGAGTAGCCCCGGTTGCTGCTGCAATTGCTGCTGCTGCTCCTGTTATAATAGCCCTTGCCAAAACATTTCAACAGCATAAAATGGAGGAGCCGGGAGATAAGGGCGTTGTAGCGCAAGCAGTGGAAGATATACAACACTTGCCTGAAAAAGATAGTGCTGCTGATAAAAATAACCCACTAAAAAAATTAAGCGAATCAACTGCCGAACTCGAAAAAGATGCGGAGAGCTTAATAACAAAGGGTCGTACACGTACCAAAGAAGAAGGTGGGGAAAAGGGCGGTAGTGGAATAATGGAAAAAATTAAAAATATGCCAAAGCCCGTATTAATTGGAGGCGCTGTATTAGTTGCAGGTGGTATATATATGGCAGTTCGTAAAAAATAGTTTAACCAAAAACAAAAATAAAAATGGCTCACAAAAGAAAACGCCGTAAATCGGCACACAGGAGAAGGCGCCGTATGAGTGGCGATCCTTCTTTAGCTCCATCAGTAATAAGCGGAATGGGAAGACGTAGGAAAAGATCACACCGCAGACGTTCTAAGAAAATGAGCGGGATGACTGGAAGCTACACGGGCGACATAATATTAGGACTTGCTGCCGGGGTGGTAGGAAATTTATTGATTGATAAGTTTACTCCGTCTGCCGTTTCTGACAAAATTAAGTCCGGGGGAAAGGCTGGTATAGGCGGTTTATTGATTTTTAAAGGAAAAAACAATCCTCTTTTATTGGGATTTGGTTTCTCTTTAGCTTCGAGCGGTGTAACTGAGTTGGCTCACGATTTCGGTGTATTGTCTGCCATAGAAGATGCGGTACATGGACTTGGAATAGGAAAGCGGAACGATTCCATGTTAATTGAAATGAATGGAACGGACGTAAATTCAACTTCTTTTATGCAAGGCGATCCAGCGTTAGCGCCTTCGGTGATTCAGGGTGATGAAATGGGCGATGACATGGGCGATGACATGAGCGGTGAATTTATGGGCGATGACATGGGCGATGACATGGGCGATGACATGAGCGGTGAATTTATGGGAGGCACTGAAATGCCTATGCCTTCGGTAGTTGGATAGTTTTAATTTTAATTTAACCAAAACAAAAACCAAATAAAATGGAACAACATGAAATGGGTGCGCGTTTCCCAATGAGAAGACCTGCTGGTCATAAATCAACGCCAAAACATTACAGCCCTAAACAAATGGTAACAATTACCGATAAAGAGGCTTTCTATTACGCCGTGAAGCGTCAATACAGCCATGCAAATAAAGAGGCTGAAAAACAAGGGAAAACCCCTCCGGGGATGCCTATATTAACAGAAAGTTCTTTGAGGTTAGAACAACCTGTTAATGCTACCACAACCTTGTATACGTTTCCTGTTTTGCAGGGTGAAGTTGCTCAGGGCGCAAACACAGTGTTTGCAACCGAAACAAGGCTTCAAACAAATGATAATTTTCACATCCGAGAATTTGCAATTCTTTTGATTCAATTAACAGCTACGACCGACACAAATGGAAGGCTTAAAACTTATCCAAACGAAGTTGAACTGGGCGCTGCAAACGTGAATGATTATTTTAATATTTACAATGGAATATTAAACATAAATGTCAATCAGGTTGATATTTTAACTAACTACGATGTAGTTAAACATCAGTTCATACCTCAGACACAGCGTTTGAGTGTTGCAGCAAACAGTAACCGCGATCAGGTGGATTTCCAATATAATTCTTTTGTAACTTTGAAGCCATCTTTGATGCTTTCGGGAGCATATACAAATAGGATTACACTGCAATTGCCCGGCGCTGTTACCAGTGCGATAGCAGGTAACTTAACAAGAATGGTTCTTCTTTTCAGGGGAATCAGAGCGCAAAACGCTGCATTGAGAAAATAGTAAACCTAATTAAGGGCGCGGGTTATGGCGCCCTTATTCATTTCCCTAAAATAAAAAAAACATGAATCATATAATCGTCGATAAAACATACACCGTTGAGTTGCTTGTAACTGGTTCGGGTGTAGGTACACAGTCGCAGCAATTGTATTTTCCTATTTTGCAGGTGTTAGATCAGAAGTTGACGCAAAAAGTAGAAACTTATTTAGTAAGCAACTTAACTAAAAGCCCCGGAAACGTAGCACTTGCAAATACCAATTTAATTAAAGTTTGCTATTTGAATTTACAGGTGGGCGATGTTCAACAGATATGGAACATTCCACTTATTGATTTGATTAATACCAGACAATCTTCCGGTGGTGGCGACCCATTTGTGCCGTTCAGTTATGAGTTTAATAATCTGCCGATCATTTGGGCAAAGAGTTATGTTTTTATTGCTGACCTTACAAAAGTTGCTGCTGCAAATGAGGCATTAGTCTTCAATATAGGCTATACAGACATACCAGCTAAAAAGCCTACCCCTGCAATGGCAAAACAAAGAAGTGCGGCGCATTATACTCCTCACCAATTTGGGAGATAATCACTGGTAAGTAAAAAAGAGTTTCCCTCCCGACTTTTTCAGTCGGGAGAATAACTTTCAAAAACAAAAAAATATGGCTGTAACAATAAGAGGGAAAGATAAATTCTTTAATCAGTTTAAGAATAATAAACATCCTTATTGGAAGCTGACATTGTACGGAGATTTGCGTACAATGATAGCTACAAACATGACTGAAAAGAATTTTGATATTTCATTTCAGGATTTGTCCGATACGGTTGAAAATTTGGATAAAGAAAATTGTTATACTATTGAAACCTTTGCCGTTACTAATTTAAAACAGACGCGCCCGGATGCTTGTTATTCGTTTTCTTTGAATAGCAAAAATTCAGAAGAAGGCGCAGTTATTGGAAGAAAAGAAAAACCGGAAAGTTATCATTCCGGTTCAATGAAGGAGCATATTGCGCTTATAGAGAAAAATGCGAAGTTAGAAGTTGAAATATCTACGCTTCGTATGCGAATTGAAGAGTATGAAGAGCAAATAAAAAAATTAAAAAAGGAAAATGCAGAGTTGGAAGAAGAGCTGGATGAAATGGAGGAAGAAATAGAGGAAGAAGAAGCAATAGGGTCAACCGATACGATTCAAAGCGCCCTTGCTTCTTTGATAAAGGAAAACGGCGCCATGATAATAGAGAACGTCGTTTCTAAAGGAGTGAAAAAAGATGAAGACAATGTGCAGATAAGCGGGATAACGACTGAAAAAATTCCCGATCTGCAAACAATAATAAATGAGTTATCTGTTTACGATACAAAATTAAATGAACACTTGTATAAACTCCTTTTGATTGCAAAACAAAAGAAGCATACGTTTGCATACTTTATGAAAAAACTGGAGGAATTTTAAAATGGCAACATTTGATGTTAGGGATTTACTTGGAACTATTGTATATGCTAAAAAGGATGTAATGGCTTATTGGGATTATCCCTTTTCTCCTCGTTCGTTTACAATAAAAAAGGGATTGCCGATAGGTGTTCTATATACGGCTATTCATACAAAAGCTGATCCTACTACATTGTGGTTCGATTTTCAGGCGGATCCATTTTATTATACAAATGCTGATTCTATGGATAATGTTTATTTTGTAAAATATGAAACAGATTCTTTCGATCAAAATAAATTTATAGATCAAGGAGTGCCTGATTTGAAAGAAAAAGGTTCGGAAGTAAAGACGGAAAGAACTAAAGAAGAGAAGGGTGCTTTTGTTTATTATATAGAAAAATGGGGAGGTTGGATATTGGGAACGGCTGCCGTTGTTGGTGTTGCTGCGATTGTTATAAAAATGAAAAGTGGTAAACAATGAATGAAGAAATAAAAATAAAGCCTTCGACATATAGGTGGACAATGTACGCGATAAGTACAAACGATAGCAGGCAATTTCCCGGAAACGTAGTTATGTTTGTGCAGGCTACAACATTCCCGGTGGTTATTAATGATGTATTTGTATTGCCGGGGGTTGTGGGTTCTATGCTGTCGTTAAATGGTAATCAAAATGAAATTGATTTAACCCTTTATAAATTTTCTATTCCTTCCGGTGGGAAAGTCTTTGTTATGGTAAAAGAGGATGCTGGAATTTTAGCGGAATTGAGACCTGTTCCAAATAGTACAGATAGTTATATACCGGACCGCCGTGAAATGGGGGATAATTCACGTAAAAAGACGAATGGTCCCGGACATAGACAATTAAGCAATTCCAAACGTAAAGGTGAAATATTCTAACAATGGCAGGAAGCCTTTATTTACAACCTACCGATCCCAATAGTTTTGTTTCTTCTATTCCGATTAAGGGGGTTACTTCTGTAATGAAAAACGGAAATGATGCCACCGGATTAGTTGAACGGTTAGATAAGCCGTTTAAGACTTATGGTGCTGCTGCTGCTGCGGTTGCTGCTTTTTATACTGGTGGGAATTCTCCTTCGTCTACAAATAGGGTTCTTATAGACGTTTATCCGGGTTTTTATGAGGAGCAAATTTCTCTTCTAAATTTTGTGGACGTTAATTTACGTGATGCCGTATTTAATCATAGGTTGGCTGGGGCAACTAATGCAACAATAAATGATTCGGGCGGGGCTGTTAATTGTATTATATGGGGCAATGGGATAATAAATAGAGATGCTTTGGGTGCAACCGCTAATTCTTTTGGATTGCAGTTGTTAAATGCGAGTACTGTAACTATTTATTGTAATTCTATAAATAGTAGTTTGGATGCTGCAATAGATATTAATAATAATGCGAACGTAAAAGTCTTTGGAGATGTTAAAACAACTGCTGCGAATTTTGGAGCTATCAAAGATAATGCGGGAGGTGCATTGACTTATAATTTAAGCATAACCGGAAATGTTACTAATGGATTAAACGGAACAATTAATATGCAGAACATTGCATCTACAATAGTTATTAATGGAAATTTAATCAGCGCGGGAACTGGCGGGTTGTTGGTTTCAAATGGTCTCTTTTATGTTCGCGGAAATTTATCTGCGAATGATAACATGATTAATGTTGATGCTGGGGCGTTAGATATAATCGGTAATGTTACGATGGTCGACACAAATCAGAGTGCTATTGTAACTACCGGGGGAGTAACTAAGGTTGTGGGTAATGTAGTTGGAAATATAGACATGGCCGGGGGGACATATTTGCAATACGGAAATGTAAATGTTGACGGGGTGGAAGCGTTTAGCTGTGAGGCGGGAACAGGTTTTGTTTATGGGAATATTACTTCAACCGGGGCGCAGGGTATTTTTGGAACAGGAGGCAGTTTGATTGTTTACGGAAATGTTATTTCTTCCAGTGGAGCAACTCCGGCGGTGGATATTGATACTTCTACTCTTGTTATTAATGGAGATTGTTATAGCAATGGGGCATCTTCCACAATTAATGTTAACGGTACTGCCTCTTTTACTCTAAATGGTACTTCATACAATACAGTTGATCCGGGAGGTAGTGCGTATGCACTTGTAACCACTGGGGGTATTGTTAAATGTGAAATAAACGGCGATCTTATTTCGCAGGGACAAGTTGCAGCATTGTTAAATGGAACATCTGCAACTCTTAATAATTCAAGGATAGTAACTAAAGGCGCAAATAAAGATGCTTGTTCATCTGCCAGCTTTGGAAATATTTTTAATGGATGTGTATTTATTGCAACTGGCACAGGAAAATCTTTAACAGCGGGAAGTAATGCAACTATATACGGCGCTTGTCAAGGCAACAAGGCTTTAGGTGCGGGAGTTACTCTGAGAGTTGGAATAATAACTATTGATTCTAATGTTATATAATGGCAGGCGCAACAATTTTTGAGAATCCAATACAATTAAATGATTCCGGTTTATGGAGTTCGGGTAAAGTGCATTTAACCAGTGCGCAAATTTTGGCTTTGAATGTTACCCCTATATTATTGATTGCAGCGCCGGGTGCGGGACTTACATTGGATTTGGTTTCTGCTATGTATAAGTTTAACTATTTAACCACAACTTATGTATGTATAGGTAATTGTTTAATTTATTCTACTTCATTGGGAATTGCTGCGGGTAGTGCACTTTCCAGCGATGTAAACATAATCACATCTACCGTTAGCAGAAAAAAAAGGGTGGCATTTCAAACCGTTAGTAATCCTAACAGCAATATGGTTGCAAATGATTCAATAAGCATTGCATTAACAGGCGCGGCAACGGTGGGAGATGGAACAATAGATTTGTATTTGTTTTATAGGATCATAATTGAATAATGGATAAGCCTTTGTTATTTGAATCTTATGTTAAATCAAATAAACCTGAGTTTATTCAGAAGGTAAAGGACGTTTCTAAGGACTTGGGAATACAACCTAATTGGTTAATGGCAGTAATGAAAAATGAAAGTGGGATAAACGCGCAGGCTCAAAATACGAAGTTCCCGTTTTCAAATGGATATGCGACGGGACTTATTCAATTTACCCCGGATACGGCTATTCATTTGGGAACTACGGTAGACGATCTTTATAGTATGAGCAATGTGGATCAACTCGACTTTGTAAAAAAATATTTTGAGCCATATAAAAGTAAAATAAAAAGTTTTCCTGACTTATATATGGTTACTTTTTTTCCCGTTGCGTTGGGTAAGCCTGACAATTGGGTGCTTCAAACAAATACTTTGAGTAAGGAAATAATTGCAAAAGATAATCCGTCGTTTGATATTCATAAGAGAGGGTATCTAACAGTGGGAGATGTGAAACAGGCTTTTATTAATACAGTTCCTAAACAATATCAAAAATATATAACTACGACAAATGTTAGCATTCTTACTGGTATTATCCTTCTTGGCGGTGGGTTACTTGCTTATCGCTATTTTTCAACGTCTCATTCTTAAATATCGTTATAGCATGGCAAAAAAGAAAAATAAATCAGAAAGTGATATTCATAATGAATCTCCTGAAATAATACTTAGCGATTCGGAGCGTATTTTGTCTTTTTTGAAAACTCAAAATATAGATCATTTGGCTCATCCGTTATATAGAGATTGTGAAAGGCTTGCTTTTGCTTATTGGAGATTTATAAGTAAGGCAGAAGAGGTGGCTGTAGATATTCCAGTTAAGGAAATTGATGCTCTTAAAAATGAAATAAAACCTATCCTTGAATCCTATTTAAAAGGTGAATTGTCTTAAACCTTTTTTAAGGTGTTCGCCAGTTGATTTTGTAAATGAAGGGTGGCGCCTTGCCATTCTTGTATTTTCTGGTTTAAAATTGCCGACATGATGACGCAAACTTCATTTATTTGAAGTCCTTCAACATGAACCTTAGTTACGACTTTTCCTTCGTCCGGTGTTCCTACCAGCCCGGTAACTGGTTCTATTGAAATAATAATTTCTTTTTTCATAGTTAAAATAGTGTTTGTTGGTTAGGGTTTTTGGGTTTTTCGCATTTAGGGGCTTTCATGTATTTTCTATCATTCAGATAGTAACGGCGCTTATGTATTGCCTCTTGTCTTTTTTCAGCACCGCAATTTACGCAAATGGCAATAAATGGGCTTATGTAATTCCATTTGTGGTTCATTTCCCTTTGCGTATATCAAATTGTATTTTTAAGTAGTTATATACCTGCTTTAATTCGCGTTTGCCGAAAGATCTCCATTCAGGCAATGCTTGTTCTATATCCATGCCGTTTTTCCTGTAAAGCCTTCTAATGAGGAAATAATAGTAGTGTTTCATGTATTAATCTTTGATCTTTTAATTATATCGTATTTTTCTATATCTCCAGTGTAAATGGGTTTTGCTGCTATAAATAATAATTCGCCTAAACATTCATTTTGTATGAATTTTTTAGCGTATTTTTCATTGTTAAATTTTATTATAGTTGTGCCTGTTATTATAAAATAAGTCATAGCTTTTTTTCTTCTAAGTCAATTAGTGATTTTATTTCCTTCAAGCATCTTGCTTTACTTGGTAAGTTGTGCCTTATAGTATTTTGCTGCTGGTCAAGATAAGTAAGAGCGTAGTATTTTTTATCATATATCTCTACGCTAAAAACAAGTACTTTGGGATTCATTTCTTTTTTTTGTTGGTTAAGTTCATAATCTTTTGAGCGATTTCGTTGCGCTGCTCTTCGCTTTCCTTTAATTTTCTTCTCAATGATAAATTGATTTTCATTAAGCCTTCTGAAAATATAATTTGCCGGGGAAATTCCTGTAACGCATAATTGATTATTTTGTTTTTTGTTTTTTCCTGCCATTTTTCTTTTAGGAATTTTATTGCTTTTAACGCTTCCGAATTAAGCCTTATGGTTTGTGCTTTTGTCTTTTTTTTTCTCATGTATTTTATTTTTTGTTTCTGCAAGTATCTGCATTTTTATTTTGATACCAAAATTTTTTGATACCAAAATTTTTTTTATTGTAAATTTGGTGGATTTTGAAAAATGAAGGGCAAAAAAAAAGAGGGGAACCGTAGTTCAACCCTCTAATGTCGGCGATCTGACTAAGATGTTAGGAAAAATTGTATGGATTTTTCGCTGCGCCTTGTCAAAGATAAGAAATTTTTTTTATATTTGCATTGTATGGATTTAATGTTGATTGACTAATGATAAAACAAGCCTCACAAAACTCTAAGATAAAACCCGCGCCCTGTTCGATTGGAAACCTAACAACGCGGTACTTAAACGGTGATTATTTCACGTTTGAAAGCGATAGGGAAACCTATCGCCTTTTTTTTGTATTAAACTACCTCTATATACTAACCATTTTTATAAACCACGTAATTAAAGAGTCCGTAAGGTATAACGGACTCTTTAATTACATAAACCGTGTTTTCTTATGAATTTACAACTTTTGGAATTAGCAGTACAAAGCGAGAAAGTACCCTACAATGACCCAAAAACACCCGTCCGTTATACGGTAAATTTGGACTGGTTTGAGGCGCTTTTTTCAGGCGATTTGGTTCAATTTGCTACCCCCCTTGAAAGGTATGATTATGACCTTAAAAACATAACCCTTTTAAAAAAGGATATGGGAACGGGATTGTTTAAATATAGATACGACATATTTGTAAAGGGGAAAATTTTCGGCGCCGTGAATGTTTGCCCTCGTAATACGGCAATACTTAAGGCAAATCTCATTCAGTTTCAAATGGTCAATAATGTTATGTACGAAGTAGGCTGGCTTAAAGATGTTCAGTATCTAATGGAAAAAATGGGATGGAAAATGCACAATCTAAGCCGTATAGATATTGCCATTGACGGGGTTCGTCCGGGATTCTTAGAACTATATAACCGATGGCAGAACGGCGGGGATTTGGAAAGAATAGGAAAAACGCAAACAAATGTTTTCCAGCTTCCAAAACACAATAAAGTTACCGGGTACGACGTAGGAAAAAAATCGTCAGGTAAATGGATTACCTGTTACAATAAGTCTGAAGAAATAGAACGAAGTAATAAGTACTACATCCGTACTATGTGGGAGAAGGCAGGCATGGACACTAAAGGCGTGGAACGTATGGAATTGAAACTTCGTAACGATTCAATCAAAGCTATAAAAGATTTTGACTGGACGAGGCTTGATGATTTTGAGTATTTGGCGGGTGTCTTCAAAGCAAGCTGCCACAGGTTCTTTGAGTTTGTAGAAAAAAAAAATAGTTTAGCGCAAAAAAATATTTCAAGAGTAAAAAGATACCAATACATAGACTGGGACGAGTTGGGTGCTGCATCCCTTGAAAGACTAAGCACTAAACAGACCAATGAATTGTACCGGATGAAATTAACCTGCAAAACAATGTTTGGAATTTATTGCAGCACCGGGATAAAGCTGTATTCGCAGCTTGCGCAGGAGATAGCTGCAAATATTAATTGCACACAATGGTACATTGATAAGTGTGAGGAGTGGCGAGCCTTCTTTGAAAAAAAGCTGGGAAATAACAAGGATGGATTAATCCATTTCGAGTGGATACATAAATACAGACAATACGCAATGAATGAACAGGTATGTTTATTTGAGTTTGAGAGAGCGCCGTATGTGCCAAAATATTAATTTGTATCTTTAGGTGTATGTCAAGTAAGGCAATAGATATAGAACATAGGGTAATACCTGTTCAGTATAGATATTCTAAGGCTACTACGCACGTTGAATGGCTACTACATTGTATATTTTGTAACGGTGAATTTTGGGGTCGTCGTATTGATAAGAAATATTGTTCTTATTCCTGCCGGGATAGATATAAATTTGCTTTGAAAGGAAGAAAATAGTATAATTGCCGTATGGTATCATACGACACTATAACCAGCCTTGTTGAAACCCCTGATTATAGTGAGAAGCGCCTAAAAAAGTACCAAGTAACTTCGGACATAATCAAGGATTTACTTTACTGCTTTAAAAATTATAACTACCAAGCAGAACCCATCGCAACTTTTTTTTCTACTGGATCAGCAAAAGGGGACGCAAAAAAAATATATGATTTCATAAAGGATAACATAGACTATGAGGCAGAACCTACCAAATATCAAACAACGCGCAGTTTTTCTCGCATTATCCATGATGGGTGGGGCGATTGTAAGCATAATGCTTTGCTTGCTGCTTCAATCGGTTGGAATCTTGGCTATAATGTTATATTTCGGTTTGTTAGCTATCACAGCGGTTCTTCTTATGGCCATGTTTATGTATTATTGCAAGACCCAAAAACAAAAAAATCGTACATCATAGACCCATTGCAGAGTTTTGACTACGAAAAAAATTATAATAAAAAAATTGATTACTTTGCAGAAAACAAAATTAAAAATCCAAAAAAGATGCTTTCACGTTTA
>Ga0335069_10013907_pt1 | contig 11284 bp, 10 predicted proteins | sample Lox_Sample_11_FD_206714 | JGI IMG/M metagenome (GOLD analysis project Ga0335069, IMG submission 206714) | Soil microbial communities from Loxahatchee National Wildlife Refuge, Florida, United States - Lox_Sample_1.1 | ecosystem: Environmental > Terrestrial > Soil > Wetlands | place: USA... | reverse complement strand
GAAATGTCTGAGGGCAGGTATTGCCTCAATGGTTCAAATGAAATACCGGTACCGTCTAATCCTGGCATGAACAGAAGTTTCATGATCTTTATAGCCTAAACGATATTGAGTGATCTCACAGCGCTGACCTGTTTCCACTCATTGTATCATCTCTAAAGTCAGTTTCTCAATTAAAGATTATAAGGTAAGTCGGGATGGGCTTGACAAAGACCAAGCCAGTTACCGATTACCGTTGGGAATGCTGGACGGTGAGAAAGATAGGCAAACTGAGGATTACGGTCAATTATGGCTATCTTCTCGGCGCTGGTTCGGTTTCATTGTTCCGGAAGGGAGGACCAGGTATCACGCGTGCTGGAGGGGGCTGATGACGAGCCCCGATATCAGGCGAAAGCCTGCGTCTCGGGTAACCGAGACAGAAGGGGAAGGCTCCGACAGCTTCGCTGGTGGAGGGGGCGACGCGAGCCCCTTACATTGACATAGGTCTCTTTCTGGTCTATGATAGAAAAAATGGCCGAATTAAGAAGAAATCCCCTGTCCGGCGACTGGGTGGTCGTGGGATACGGGGTCACGAGAAGCGGAGGTACGGGCCCCTGTCCTTTCTGTCCCGGCAACGAGTCTTCGACGCCGGCATCAATCAGGGAATATAAAGATTCGGCCGGCGACTGGCTCATCCGGTGTTTTCCCGCGGCTAACCCTGTATTCATGATAGAAGTTGAGGAGAACAAGCGGGCGGAGGGTATGTACGACAAGATGGGCAATGTAGGCGCGCATGAGATCATCGTTGAGAGCAGATCGCATACCAAAACTATGTCCACGTATACGGAGCAGGACCTTTCCATGCTGCTCGAGATGTACCAGGAACGCGTAACCGATCTGAGAAGGGACAAACGCTTCAAGTACGTACAGGTCTTCAAGAACCATGGGGAGCTCGCCGGTTCCTACATCGTACATCCCCACTCACACGTGCTTGCCACGCCGATCGTGCCGGCGGGGATTGCCACAGAGGTCCTCAATACGCGGATGCACTATCTGCAGAAAAGGCGGTGTCTCATCTGTGACATCCTGAATCAGGAGATACGTCAGGGTAAGAGATTGGTGAGCCTGAACAAAAGTTTTGCGGCCATCTGCGTCTTTGCTCCGCGGTTTCCCTATGAGACCTGGGTTGTGCCGAGATCCCATGACGTCTTCTTCGAAGCATTCCGCGATCCCGCCGTGAAGAACGATTTTGTAAGTATCGTACTCGACCTTATGAAAAGGATAGAGCAGCTCACGAGCGCCTACACGCTGGAGATCCACACGGCCCCAACCATGGTATTCAGGGACGCATATAGCGAAGAGGCGCCTATAGAGGATTATTTCCACTGGCACGTGGAGATACTGCCGAGAGACTTCAGGTCTTCGAAGTACAAGCGAGACGACGAATTCCACGTGGTTTCCATAACGCCTGAGCAGGCGGCCGATGCGCTTAAACGAGAGAAAGGGTAGGGAGAGTCTATGAGGATGCTCTGGTTCTGGTTTGTCTTCGGTGTTTTTTTCACGCTCGCCGTCATCATGATAGTTTTTGGCATCCATTTTATCAGCGACATATATTACTACGGCGAGGGGGAGAACATCTTTGGGTCTCTGATAATAGGGATTATCCTTTTGCTTGCAGGAGGGGGGATTCTCTCTTCGACGGTTGCCGAAACGGTGAGAAAATTCTTGAAGAAATGACCCTATGTTTGAAATAATGAAAGATTTTCGATAGTAACAATCCGTAAAAAAAATTCAAAAATTTCCTTGACAATAATAGGGGCACTCAGTTAAAAATAACTACATGTAGTATGGATATTTAGTAAACATACTATATGTAGTATCGAGTGGGGCTATTTTCAGTAATAATTTGGGCAGGATGCGTAATTCGGTTGAGTATTCTTTGCGGGTAGCTGACTAATTTCCAGAAGGGGGTTTCATGGAAACAACGGATTTAAATCTTTTTGTAAGGACATCAGAGGAAAGTATATCCGATTGGGATCGTTCAAAAATAACTGACGCGCTCATTCGGGAGACCCTCATCGATCGTGATACGGCGGACCAAATCAGCAAGGAAGCTGAGCAGATGATCCGGAAATCCGGTATCCAGGTAATTACCGCCCCCCTGATCAGGGAGCTTGTCAATGCGCGACTCATTGAAAAGGGGCTTGAATCCACGCGGAAGATGCATACGAGGCTCGGAATGCCTCTTTATGATGTGGACAGCCTGATCCTTCATCCGAACAAGGAAAATGCAAACGTGCCCCATGGGCCGGAGGCCACGAACCTGACGCTCGCCGAAGGTATCAAGAAGGAATATGCCCTTCTGTCGGTTTTTTCGCAGGAAGTCGCGGACGCACACATGAACGGTGATGTCCATCTTCACGATCTCGGATTTGTGGACAGGCCCTATTGCAGCGGCCAGTCGCTCGAATATATCAAGAAGTTTGGTCTGGACCTGCCTCATTCGCTCTCCATGGCAAAGCCTGCCAAGCATCCTGAGGTGCTTCTTGCCCATCTCGTCAAGTTTGCAGCGGCTCTTCAGAGCCATTTTGCCGGCGCCATCGGATGGGATGCGATTAATATCTTTTTTGCCCCCTACATTGAAGGCATGAGCGACAACGATGTGAAGCAGCTTTCTCAGATGCTTATCTTTGAATTCTCGCAGCAGGCGGTTGCACGGGGCGGGCAGGCGATCTTCACCGATATCAACATTTACTGGGAAGTTCCCAAACATTTTGTCAATGTTCCGGCCATCGGACCGAGCGGCAAATTTACCGGCAAGACGTACGGCGAATATGAGAAAGAGGCGCAACGATTTGCCTGGAGCCTCTTCGAAGTCTTCAAGGAAGGTGACGGCGCGGGCAGGCCATTCTTCTTCCCCAAACCCATCGTTCATATCACGGAGAAGTTTTTCCGTACCGACGGCTATATGGATTTTCTCAATCTCATTTGTGAAGTGGCCGCCGAGAAGGGGAACACCTACTATGTCTTTGACAGGGGTGAGACGGCAAAGATATCGGAATGCTGCCGCTTAAGCTTCAAACTCGAGGAACGTGACCTTCTCGATGCCAGGGAGCCCTGGAGGATGCGCTACTGCGCGCTGCAGAACGTCTCGCTTAACCTTCCGAGGCTTGCATACATGGCAAAGAGGGATGATACGAAGCTTTTCAATCTGCTCACGGATAGGTTTGTCCTGGCGGTGAAAGCCCACAAGGAGAAGAGGGCTTTTATGGAGAAACTCCTCTCCTTGGGTGAGAACGGGCCCCTTGCCCTTCTCGCCATGAATCGCGACGGCATGCCCTATCTCAGGTTCAACCTTGCATCTCACCTGGTGGGCATGGTGGGGCTCAACGAGATGGTGCAGATCCACACCGGTGAGGAGATGCACGAGTCGAAGAAAGCGCTCAAGTTCGGCTTGAGAGTGATAGCCCACATGAACCTTCTTACCGATAAGATACGAAGGCAGGAAAGCATGAAGATCGTCCTGGAACAGACCCCTGCCGAGAGCACCAGTTACCGGTTTGCGAGGCTCGATCTGAGGTATTTCTCCCCGGCATCAGGAAGGGTTGTGAAAGGCGATATCGCTTCAGGTGAGGTATATTACACCAACTCAACGCACCTCAATGTGAAGTACGCCATGAATCCAATCGAGCGGGTGACCACAGAAGGGCTTTTCCATCCTCTGATTGAGGCCGGTTCCATTTCTCATCTCTGGCTTGGAGAGGCTCAACCCTCACGCGAAGCCATTGCGGATTTTGTGATAAAGACCTTTAGGAACACAACGAACGACCAGATAGCCTTTTCTCCCGAGTTTACGACCTGTAACAAGTGCCATCGCACGTCCCGTGGTCTTTCGGACACCTGTTCGTATTGCGGCTCAGCCGATGTGGACGGCATAACGAGGATCACCGGATACTTTACCAAAGTATCGAGCTGGAACAAGGGCAAACTGGGTGAACTCAAAGACCGCCACAGAAATATCGAGTATTTCTCCGAGAAGAGAAAAGCAGTCAACGAATAGCATTGCAAAGGATACGTTTACCTTATTGATGTAGCATGTTCGAATTTCAGACGAGGAGGGGATATGGGTATTGTAAAGATTTTCTACAAAGATGATTGTCCGATGTGTCCGATGGCTAAGAAGCTCAGAGATACCCTTCAGGAACAAAACGTTGCAGTAAATGATTTTAACGTGGGTACGACCGACGGGCTCGCTGAGGCGACGTTCTACCGTGTCATGGCCCTGCCCACGATTCTCATCGAAGACGAAGCGGAGAACTCTGTTCAGGAGTGGAGGGGGAGTGTGCCGCACATCGACGAGGTCATGAATGTCGTGCAAAGGGCTTAATCCCCCCGTAAAAGGGTTTATAGATACAAGCTTTCTGGACTGGAAGGGCCACCTCTCTTCGGTGATCTTCCTTGGCGGATGCAATTTCCGGTGTCCGTTCTGTCACAACAAGGACCTCGTCATAGACCATCAGGCCATGGAAGACATGCCTGTGGAATATATTGTGGCCCATTTCAGGAAATACAAGGACTGGATCGACAGGGTGGTTATTACAGGCGGGGAGCCCACCATCAGCATGGAACTCTTCGGCTTGATCGGCAAGCTGAAGAGCGAGGGTCTTTTTGTCAAACTCGACACGAACGGATCAAACCCCTCAATCGTCAAAGGTCTTGTGAAAGACGGCCTCGTTGATTATGTGGCCATGGACGTCAAGGGGCCCGTTGATCGTTACGAGCGCTGGTGCGGTGTGCCCGTCGACCAAGAATTGATACGGGAGAGCATCGCATTTCTTATGGAAAATACGGTAGACTACGAGTTCCGGATGACGGTTGTGCCCTTTCTCCATCGCGAAGTAGATATTTATGAAGTCGCCTCTCTGATTCGAGGCGCCAGGAGGTTCTTCATCCAGGAATTCAGGCCCGAATCCACCCTGAACCCTGCGTATACGCGCATCCGGCCTTTCCCACCCGATAAAATTGCCAGGATCAAATCCCGCGTGGCCCGTATCATGTCTCGTGATGAGCGGCTCGACAAAGCCCCGGTCCGGCAATATGAGATCGCCAACCAAAAGTCCCACGCGATCACGCACGATCAGCTTCCTTCATGACGCATGCGCGATCACACCGCCCATTGATAAAAGACGATAGACTCAATACCTAGGGAGTACTCCATGACATCAAGACTCAAATCACTTTTGATTGGCGCTTTGACGGTCTCCCTGTTTCTGTGCTGCTCCAAGGCGAATCAGCAAGTCACGGTCCTCAAGAGTTTTCCCCTCGATAGCGTTGAGGGGGTAATCGCCCAGTCTGACGTTCAGCTGGACAAGGACGTGTCGAGTGACGGCAGGGGATCGCTCAAGGTTACCGCTCAGGCACCCATGGTCGTAAAGCTGTTCGAGGTCACGGATCTCAACGTGGAGGACGCCCGGCTGACGTATGAAGCGAAGATAAAGACACAGGGCATAGAGGGCCAGGTATATCTCGAAATGTGGTGCCGCTTCCCGGGCAAGGGGGAATTCTTCTCGCGCGGCCTTCAGTCCACCGCGGCAGGCGACACGAATTGGATGACCATGGAAACGCCGTTTTTCTTAAGAAAGGGAGAAAAGCCTGACATGGTAAAACTTAATCTTGTGATAAACGGCAAGGGAATCGCCTGGATCGACGACATCCGCCTCTTGAAAGGACCGCTCAAATAGCCATTCCGAAAAGCCCCATTCCCCGATAGCCAGGGAAACACAGGGACCCCAAGCGCCCGCGGCGACGGATCCGGTATCTATTCCAGGAAGCTGTCGAGACGTTTGCGTCGTGACGGGTGTTTGAGTTTTCGTAGTGCCTTTGCTTCGATCTGTCTGATACGCTCACGGGTCAGTCCGAATACTTCGCCCACCTCTTCGAGGGTGTAATCGGTCTTTTCCCCGATTCCAAGGCGCATCCTGATGACCTTTTCCTCCCGCGGGGTGAGCGTCGAGAGCACTTTGTCTATCTCCTCCTTCAGGGAAATGCCCACCAGCTCGTTGAAGGGGGAGGGGGATTTGGGATCGGCTATGAAATCGCCGAGCTTGGATTCGTCGTCGCCGATGGGTGTCTCTATGGAGATCGGCTCGTTGGAGACCTTCATAATCTTCCGCACTTTTTCTAAGGGGAGCCCGGCTTTAAACGATATCTCTTCGAGGTTCGGTTCTCTTCCCAGCTCTTGAAACAGCGAGATCGTCACCTTGGTGATCTTGTTCATGGTCTCCAGGACGTGGACAGGGACCCTGATGGTTCTGGCGTAATCGGCGATCGCCCTGGTTATGGCCTGTCGTATCCACCACGTGGAATAGGTGGAGAATTTGTAACCCTTCTGGTAATCGTATTTTTCCGCGGCCTTCATGAGCCCCATGTTGCCTTCCTGAATAAGGTCGAGAAAGGAGAGACCCCTGTTCAGGTATTTTTTTGCGATATTGATGACGAGCCTAAGATTCGCCTGGATAAGCCTGTTCTTCACGGTCTTGAGGCCGTTTTCGATCTCGCCGATCTCCATGAGTCTTCTTTTGACCTTTTTTACTTCTTTGTCATCCATGAATTTCAGCTGTTTGCCTATCTTTCTGATGATTTCTTCGAGGACCTTCTTGTTAAGGTTGAGATTGATCAGGGACTCCTCAATCTTTTGTTCAATGCCCTTGAGTTTCTTCTCGTTCTGTTTCTTCGTAGCCTCGCTCACCCTTCCGGTCAAACTCTTCTGCATGGCCTCTTTTTTATCGTGGTAGCTCCTTATCGAGTTAATAAGCGAGATGGTCTTTTTCTTGTACTTCTCCTCGTCTTTCTTGGTATAGTTCATTTCATCGATATTCTTAATGATATCTATGATGTTGACGGTGTCCTTCTTCAGATGGGAGGAGATTTCCTGCAGCTCGTGAATCGCATGAGGAAGGTCGAAAAGAAGGTTGCGAATCTTACGTTCGCCGTCTTCGATCCTCTTAGCGATCGTATACTCCTCTTCAGAGGTGAGCAGCGAGACCCTTCCGATGTCCTTTAAGTATGCCCAGATGATGTTGTCCGTTCTCTCGGACGGGAACCGCTCGACCTCTCCCCACTCCTGTGTCTCCTCTTCAGGGGTTTCGATCTTTTCCTTAATGGTTTCGACTATGTCTATGTTGGCTTCAGAAAGAAAATCGAAGATATCCTCAATATCTTCGGCGGTAAAGATGTTCTGAGGTAATACATCGTTGATCTCGTCCGGGGTGAGATAGCCTTTCTCCATACCCATATCGACGAGATGTTTAATTTCACTGTGATTTTTTATGCTCATAGCTTCTCCAGGCAGTAAAAAAATGCCCTAATCTCGTGATTAAGGGCATTTTCGTCTATTTTTCCAAGTTTCTATATTTCAAGTATAGCAACTGGGTCGCATTTTTGTCAAGCTGGTTTTTCATGCCTTTATCCAATGTTTTTCGAGTTCGTCGGTATAGTTTTATCGCGCAAAAAATCATTGACTAAACAAAAACCCATGTGTATAAGATCATTTATTAAATATAATCATGGGGAGGAAAAGATGTTTAAGAAGGTTCTCTGCGCCGTGGACTTTTCCGAATTTACCGATCAGATCGTCGGGTATGCCGTGAATATCGCAAAGAAATTTGACGCAGCCCTGCACATGATCCATGTAATCCCCAACCTCACCTATTACACGCCTTACGAATCCTTTCTCACCCCGGAGAACCTGGTGGCCGTGGAAAAGAACATGGAGAAGGGGGTGGACAAAGATTTCGATAAGATTATCAAGAAGATAGACATTCCTGTGAAGAAGACCGTGAGAACCGGTATAACCTTCGTAGAAATCATAGATTACGTAAAAGCCGAATCTATCGACCTTATCGTCATGGGCACCCACGGGAGAAGCGGGATCGAGCATATCCTCATCGGGAGCGTCGCCGAGAAGGTTGTCCGGAAATCGCCCTGTCCGGTGCTTACCATACGGCCCAAGAACCTGCAGTTCAGAATGCCATAGTCCTTTTTGCGAATCAGGCGATATGTTCGTAGAGCTCTTTTAAGTTCCTGAGAGGAACGACGTCTGTGCCATCAATCGGCTCGACCCCTTTGGGGCAGAATATCTTTTTGACGCCAAGGCGGAGACATTCTTTGATTCGCACATCCATGTAGACTATTTTACGGACCTCGCCGGTCAGTCCCACCTCTCCGAAAAAGGCCGCATGTCGGCCCAGGTTCACATCTTTGTAGCTCGACAGGATCGACGCGGCCACGCAGAGGTCCACCGCGGGCTCGTTCACCTTCATGCCACCTGTAATATTCACGTAAATATCCCTGTCGAAGAGGGACTTTCCGATCGCTTTTTCGATAACCGATATGAGGATGAAGAGCCTGTTCACGTCGTATCCAAGAGAGAGCCGGCGCGGCATGGAAAAGTTCGTCTTCTGGGTGATGGCCTGCACCTCGAGAATAATGGGGCGTGAACCGCTCATGTACGGGAAAAGCGTGCTCCCCGAGGCCATTTCATCCCGCTCCGACACAAAGAATTGCGAAGGGTTTTCAACGCTTACAAGTCCGTCCCGTGTCATTTGAAATATGCCCACCTCATCCACGGGGCCGAATCTGTTCTTGATTGCCCTTAACATCCTGTAGGGGAGCATCTTGTCACCTTCAAAGTAGAGAACTGTGTCCACCGTATGCTCAAGGATTTTAGGTCCGGCGATGGCCCCTTCTTTTGTCACATGGCCGATGACGATCATGGTTGTGTCCATAGCCTTGAGTTCCATGGTAAGTCTCGACGAGACATCCTTGATCTGACTCACGCTGCCCGCAAGCATGGGCAGCTTTGTGTTGTAGATAGACTGGATGGAATCGATGATGATGAGGTCGTATCGCGTGGCAGAGGCCGCATCGAGGATGTCATCTAGTTGATTCGTCACGAGGAAGGGAAAGGCGCCGTTGAGCTGCAGCCTCTTTTTTCTTCCTGCAAGCTGTTTCAACGATTCTTCGCCGGACACGTAGAGCACCTTGAGCCCGAGGCGGACCATTTTTGACGCGATCTCAAAACAGAGGGTGGTTTTTCCAATGCCCGGATCTCCTCCGAGCAGGATGGCCGAGCCCATGGTGATGCCGCCACCGAGCACCCGGTCCATCTCATCGATCCCCAGGATGATCCTCTCTTCCGTCACGTCATCATCCGAAACCAGGACGGGCTTCTGCTTTTCATGACGGCTCGTGGTCTCGGCAGGGGTGAATTCCCTCATGGTGTCCCAGTTCATGCATTTGGGGCATCTGCCCATCCATTTGAATGTTTCATACCCGCAGTTTTCGCACACAAAAACGGTCTTCTTCGCCATCTAATCCTTTCCCGCGTGGTGTTTCATATATGATAGCTGAAACGCCATGACCTTGACAAGCAGATCCTTTGCCCTGGGTAATTCCTCGGGAGAGACCTCAAGAGTGATCAGTTCATCATAGCCCGTTTGACGGGCCGTGTTGAGCAGCCTTGCAATGGGAAGATCGCCTCTGCCCGGACAAAGATGACCCTTGAAGGCGCTGTAATCGCTCAGATGGATATTCTTAAGCCGTCCGGTGTTGAATATCTTGAGAAACGTAGCCACCGTATCGCAGCCGAAGGTAGCGAGATGGGTTATATCAAAGGTGAAGAAAAGGTTTCGCTCCATGGCGAAAGGTACAAGAGCTTCTATATCGTTCAGGACATAGGGCGAGAAAGTGCGGCGCTTTCCCAGACGAGGCATGTTCTCGATGGTGAGATGCATGGGCCCAAGATCGAGACGTTTCTGAAAGTCTTCGACGGTTTTAAACCACCGATAGAAGCCTATTTCCATGGCAAGCCATGAAGGGGGGTGGAAATTGACGATCCGCGCATTAAGAGAACGGGCGACCTCTACGGCGCGTTTCAGTCTGTCGACCTTGCCACCCCAGGTTTTCATGTTGACGAAAGGGGCGTGGACGCTCATTGCGGGAAGCGTACTTGCGCACTTCGCCACCCTCGCAAGATACAGGCGGTTGTCGAAGTTCCTGTCGATCACGAGTTCTAAGCCGTCAAAGGCGGCCTCCCGCGCGTATGCAAAGACGTCTTCAATAGGGAGATCGTAGAGACAGCCCGTGGACAAAAGGAATTTCATACGGTAATGATGTCTTCATCGATATCTGTCAATATCCGGTAGCGCCCGTGCTCAATCAGTACGGTATTTTCGATGCCGCAGGCGCCTTTATTGGGGAAGACCATCTTTGGCTCTATGGCGAGGACCATCCCTTCTTCGATGGGGTAGGTATGACTTGCCGCGATAAAAGGGGGTTCGGCTATCTCAATGCCGATGCCGTGCGCGAGAAAACGAACCTGATGCGGCTTATATCCGAGAAAATAATCGCCGTATCCCATGATGCGGGCAAGGTCCACCGAGTATTGAAAAAGTTCCTTACTCGTTACCCCTTCGATGGCCTTGTCGAGAACACGGTAATGGATTTCTCTGCAGGCGTCATAGGCCTTCACGAAGAGCTTGGGCATGGATCCGATGGCGAACATCCGTGTCTCATCGACCTGATAGCCGTGATAGCAGGTGCCGAAGTCGATAAGGATCGGTTCGTTCTTCTTGATTTTTTTGAGGCTCGCTCCTACGGGAAAGGCGGGCGAGAGCCCGAGCCCCCCCATGGGTGAGTCGGCCTGGCTCACGATGCTGCCTGTGTGGCCGCTTAAGATGTGCCAGGTGTAGGCCTCCCAATTGAGCGAGCGAGCCCTCAGCAGCCCTTCGTGTCCTAACGCCTTGGCATGAGCCTCCATCAAGCCTGCCAGCTCGATCTCGCTCATGCCCTCCTTAAGGACTTGGGGCACCAGTGCGTAAACCTTCTTGCTGATAGATGCTGCCTCTTCCATGAGGCCGATTTCAAATGGAGACTTGTATTTTCTCAACTCTTTGGTAAGAGGCGATACGTCGACGCACTCACCGTTACCCAACAGTTCCCTGAATTTGATGACGTCATTATAAGGGAGCACATCGAGCTGCAACCCGACCCGTTTCATGGAAGGGACCTGCCCCGGGACGTCTTTAAAGGAGTGAACATGAACGATGTTCCCTATGGGGGATTCCTTTTTCGCCCTGGTCAACTCCTTCCTCACGAACAGGGTGGGATCGCCGTTGACCGGCATAAAGAAGATTGCGTCCTGCATAGTACCCGACAAGTAGTAATAGTCAATCTTATAGTGAAAAAAGGCCCCGTCAATCGAGGCCTTCTCCATTAAGCTTCTTAACCGGGCAGTCCTTCTGTCGAT
>Ga0335069_10013903_pt1 | contig 11286 bp, 9 predicted proteins | sample Lox_Sample_11_FD_206714 | JGI IMG/M metagenome (GOLD analysis project Ga0335069, IMG submission 206714) | Soil microbial communities from Loxahatchee National Wildlife Refuge, Florida, United States - Lox_Sample_1.1 | ecosystem: Environmental > Terrestrial > Soil > Wetlands | place: USA: Florida... | reverse complement strand
ATGTCGTCGCGCTGCTGATTCAGCTGGTCGGTGAAGGTGTCCAGCTTGCCGAGGAAGGCCCGGATCTGGTTACCCCGCCCGTTGAAGATGTCGTAGACCTCGTTCTGCAGCACCTCCAGGTTCGGGATGCCGCCCCCGCGCAGGATCAGCGAGAGGCTGGCCAGGGTCTGCTCGGTGGTGGGAAACGCCGACGAGTTCTTCAGCGGAATGGTGTCGCCGTCCTTGAGTTGCCCTACCGGGTTGGGCGGGGAGGCCAGCTCCACGTGCTGGGAACCCAGCAGTGAGGTCTGGCCGATCTTGGCGGTCGCGTTCTTCGGCAGCTTGACGTTCTTGTCGATCCCCAGCGTCAGCGTCGCCACCCAGTTCTTCAACTGAATCGCCTTGATCGACCCGACGAACACGTCGGCGACCATCACCTTGCTGTTGCCGTTGATCGCGAGCGTGTCCGGCATCTGCACATAGATGGTCATCGCGCCCGAGCCGCTGCCCGGGCCGCCCGGGATCGCCACGTTGGAGATTCCGTGCCAACCGCACGAGCTCAGCACCAGCGCGGCCACCAGCAGCACCAGGCCGTGCCAGGCCCGGTGACGCATCCGGCGAGCAATCGCGTTCACTGGCCACCCCCGAGGTCAGCGGCGGGTACCGCCGGCCCACCGGCGTTGGGCGCCGGCGCCGCGACGGGCGCGGGCGTCGGGGCGACCGGGCCCGGGGCCACCTCGGGCCCCGGCGGCGGCGGCGGGATCGGCACCTGGGGCGGGTTTTGCCCGATCACCGGCGCTATCGGCTTTTCGTCGTAGTCGTTCGGCGCTCCCGGCGGGGTCTGCAGGGTCGACTGCACGGGCGCGATGTTGGGTCCGCCCATCAGTTCGGCCAGCGAGTCGGGGGTCATCAGCCCCGCCGTGATCGGCCCCACCTGCTGCCCCTGCATGCCCGGGGCCACGATCCAGCCCGGCTGGGTGTTGCGGTGCGACGTCGGCGTGTCCGGTGACCAGATGCCCGGGACGGTCGTGTCCTTGTAGCCGTTCGGCGGGTGCAGCCGCGGCTCGGAGTACGCGACGTCCTTGGGCAGCGTCTCGGCGGTGGAAAACAGGTTCAGCCCGAAAGGCAGGTAGTTGAACTTGATCGCGTCGAGGATCGGCGCCAGGTACTGCGCGCACAATTCCGCGGACTCCTGGTATCCGAGCCGGCTGCCGGCCTGAATCGAGCTGCAGATGAACTGCATCGGGTTGGCGAAGTTGGTGATCGCCGGAACGGCGACGACCGAACCATGCGAGGGGTGATAGATCTGGTTGATGTTCGCCGCGGCGGTCGGCAGCACGTGCAGGGCGGTCTCCAGCCCGTTCAGCGGATCGGGTTGCAGCAGCGCGTTGGTCGCGGTCGCCAGGTTGTTGACGTCGTGGGTCAGCACTTCGCGGTTCTTGTCGAGGAACGGGCGCACGGTGGAAAGCAGGCTGTCCAGCTGCGCTACCGCATCGGCCAGGGCGCCGTCGGAGCTGGCCAGCCGCCCGGTGACATCCGCGAGGTTCTGATTCAGCGCCACGAACTGCTGATCGTCGGAGTGCAGCGCGTTGACGAACAGCGCCAGGCTGCGCACCACCGCAAAGAAGTCGCCGCGACCCTCGTTCAGCGCGGTCAACGCCTGCGACAGGCTGCTCAGCGTGGTGTTGATCTGCTGACCCTTGCCCGCCAGCCCATTCGCGAACGACTCGATGACCTCACCGAAGGGGCCCTTCGGCTGCTCGGGCGTCGGCCCGAGCTTGGAGATGATGTTGGTGACGCTGTTGCGCAGCTCGTCCCACTCCACCGGGACCTGGGTGCGCTCTTCCGGGATCACGGCGTTGTCGGCGAGGACCGGGCCGCCCTTGTAGGCCGGCTCCAACTGGATCGCGCGCGAGGCCACCAGGGTGGGGTTGAGGATCACCGCCGACGCGTTCGCGGGCACCTTGTACTTGTTCTCGTAGTGGAAGGTGACCTTCATCTTGTCGCCGGCCGGCTCGATCTTGTCGATCGTGCCCACCCGCAACCCCATGATCTGGACCTTGTCGCCCGGATACAGCGCGTTGGCCGCCGGGAAGTAGGCGACGACCGTGTTGTTGCTCAGCTTCTGGTACAGCCGCCACCCGGCGTAGCCGACCACCAGCGCCAGCACGATCACCAGCGACCCGATGATCACCGACGTCCGGGACATCTTCGGCAGCCGGATGTTGCGGACATCAAAGATGGTGCTCAATTCTGGCTACCTCCCGTGACGCCGCTACCTCCCGTGCCGCCGGGGTTGATGAACGGTGCCGGCAGTTGCTGGCCGGGTCCCGGCGGTGCGGGCGGACCCGGCGGCAGCGCCGGCGCAAACGTCGACGGTGGCGGCGTCGGGCCGGCCGGCGCAAGGTTTTCGGTGCGCGCGCCCGGCGGCGCCTGGGCGGGCAGCGGCACCGGCGTGCCCGGAACGTTCGGCGGCGGGTCACCCGGCCGGCCCGCGATCGGGATGCCCGGGGTGGGGGGCAGACCGTCGGGGTTCGGCGGCGACGTCGCGACGTCGATCGGCGCGGGGAAGCCGGGGCCACCGAACGGGCCGATGCTCGCGCCCGCGCAGGGCATCGGATTCCACGGCCGCGGCAGGCCCTCGTCGCCGACGGTGACGTTGCCGCCGGGGTTGGCCGGCGTGTACGAGCACGGCGATCCGGGCGGGACGGCCGGCCCGGGGTGGTCGGGGGTGCCCTCGAGCACCGGCGGCGCCGGCGGCGGCGCGCCGTTCGGGAGCCGGGTGCCGTTGGGGTCGGGCCACCGGAATTCCGGCAGTCCGGCGCTACGCCAGAAGTTCTCCGGGTCGATGCCGCGCTTCTTGAACGCGGCGTCGACCCACGGCTGCAGGATCTGATACGGCGCCAGGTTGTGCAGCACCACCTTGAAGAACGGTCCCGAAGCGATGGCCTCGTTCAGCGACGGGAGGAACTTGCCGACCTCGGTGAGGCCCGCGGCGACGTCTTCTTTGCGCTGGACCAGGATGTCGCTGACCGTGCGGAGCTGTTCCAGCACGTGGTTCAGGTTGGGGTTGTCGTTGATGAACCCCTTCAACTGTTCGGAGAAGGCGGCGACGTTGCCCAGCAGCGCGTTGATGGCCTGGCCGCGCTCGTTGAACGCGGCGAGCAGCACCTTCGCGTTCACCAGCAACCGGTCGATCTGCTCGCTGCGGTCACCGAGGATGCCGGCCACCTGGTTGGCCTGGGCGAGCAGGTGCTTGACCTGCTCGTCGCGCTTGCCGATGGTGTCGGAGAACTTGGCCACGCCGTCGAGGGCGGCACTCAGGTGCGGGTAGGTCTGATCGACCGTCTCCGACAGCACGTGCAGCGACTGCTTGACCGTGTCGATGTCCCAGCCGCGCGCGGCCTTGGTCACATCGAAGAACGCGTCGTAGATCTGGTAGGGCGTGGTGCTCTGGCCGATCGGCAACGCGTCTCCGGGCCGCAGCGTCTGATTGCCCCGGTTCTCGATCTCGAGGACCTTCTTTCCGAGGATGGTGTCGGTCTTGATCGCGAGCCGGCTCTCGGTGCCGATCGTCTCGGTGCCGAGGTTGAATTTGATCAGGATGTGGTCACCGTCGATTTTGAGGCTCTCCACCTTCCCGACGTCCATGCCGGCGATGCGCACCTTGTCGCCGGTGCTGAGCCCCCCGGTGTCCGTGAACTGCCCGTAGTAGTGGGGTTTGGCCATCAGCATGGGAACGCTCGTGAAGCTTTGGCCAACGGCGATGACGAGCAGCGTGACGATGATGCCCATCAGGCCGATGCGCATCCGGTTGGGGGGTTCCAGCGTTCTCATTGCGGCGTGCACCTACCCGTCGGCTGCTGGAAAAGCCGCACCGTGCGGGTCGGGCCGCCCCGCTGCAACCCGTTGAGCTTGAGGGTGATGTCGCAGGCGTAGAAGTTGACGAAGTCGCCGTAGGAGCCGATCGTGCGCCCGATCATGTTCAGCGCGGTCGGCACCTTCTTGAGGTAGTCCTGCAGTTGGGTTTGCTGGTCGATCAGCGGCTGCTGCACCGCGTCCAGGTAGTTCAGGCTGCTGTGCAGCAACCCGCGGTCCTCGGCCAGCAGGTCGGCCACGGTCCCGGCGGCGTTGCTGATGTGCGCCGTCCCGGCCGCCAGCGGTTCGGCATGGTTCTTCAGCCCGGTGATCAGGACCTCGAGGTTGTTGACGGTCTGGTCGAATTGCTGGCGATGCCGAACCGTGGTGTCCAGGACGATGTTCAGGTTCTTGATCACCTCACCGATCGCCTGGTCGCGCTGCCCGAGCTGCGAGGTCAGCTGCGCGGTATTGTCGAGGATGTCGTTGATGGTGCCGCCCTGACCCTGGAACACGGTGACGAGGGCCGTGGCGATGGTGTTGACCTTCTGCGGGTCCAGCGCCCGGAACAGCGGCTTGAAACCACCGATCAGCGCGTCGAGGTCGAGCGCCGGCGAGGTCCGCGACGCGGGGATGAAGCCCCCCGGCGGCAGGACCTTGTCGGCGCCCTCGCCCTCGCCGCGCTTGAGCTCCAGGTACCGGTTGCCGATGAGGTCGAGGTAGCGGATCTGCGCCCTCGTCGACTGATACAGCGGGATCGAGCGGTCGACGCTGAAATTCACCCGCGCGCGCCTGCCGCCGTCGACCAGCTTGACCGAACTGACCTTGCCGATCTCCACGCCCGACGCCCGGACGAATTGGCCCTGCCGCAGCCCGCTGATGTTGGTGAATTCCGCGGAGTACCCGTAGGTGCGGTCGAAGCGCATCTGACCGAACACCACGATGATCATCACAGTGAAGAGCAGCAGCACCAGCGAGAAGATGCTGAGTCGGACGATGGTTCCGGTGATTTTCATGGGTTGATCGTGTTATCCCCTACTTGGCGGCCCCAGACGTACTCGATCGCGTACGGGGAGCCGGTGTCGAGGTGGTTGTACGGCGCGATGCTGTTACCGGAGTCCATCACCAACTCGGGCGCGGGCCACAAGTCGTGGGTGATGTGCTGCCAACAGCCCGGCGCACCCCCCGGCCCGCCACGGGCGTTCACCCGAGGCAGGTTTTCGGGAAACACGTAGGGGTTGGGCGACCCGCCCACGAGTCCGGCCAGCCCGCCGAGCCCGGCGAGTCCCTGGGTCGGCAGGGCGAACAGCGAGATGAGGCCGATGATCGTCGTCGCCGACAGCGGGTTCAGCAACAGGCCCAAGCCCGAGAGCAGCTCGGTGTGGGCGTTCAGCGAGTAGCCGTTGCCACCGAGGAAGGACGCGGCCTTGGGCTCGATGTCGTGATAGTTGCGGACGGTGCAGAACAGCTCAGGGCTGTAGGTGTCCAGCAGCTGGGCCGTCGGCACCAGGTCCTTGGCGCCGCGCGCCAGGTAGGGGCCGCCGCGCTCGAAGATGTCCGCGCCGGTGTTGCCGAATCCGGCCGCCGACAACAAGGCCTGGTCGAGATCCTTCTGCTGCGCGTTGATCGTGCGCGACGTGACGACGGCGTTGTTGAGGAAGTCGAACAGGTCCGGCGCGGCGTTGGCGTAGGTGTCGCCCAGGCCCGCCAGCTGCTGGATGTCGTGACGGGCCTGCGGCATCTGCGGGTTGACGTCGTCGAGGATCGCGTTGGCGTTGACGATCGACTGACCGAACCGATCGCCCAACCCGGCCAGCGATTGCGCGGCGGCGCTCAGCGTCAGGTTCAGCTTGACCGGATCCACCTTCTGCGCGATCTCGGTGATGGTCTGGAACAGCGTGTTGATCTCCGTCGTCACCGACCTGGCGTCGATCACGGTTCGCGGCGTGATGCGTTGGGGCGACGGGTTTGTCGGCGTCGTCAATGAGACGTACTTACCGCCGAACACCGTGGTGGCCTTGATGTCGGCGTTCACGTTCGACGGGATCAGCTTGAGGTATCTCGGATACACGTCGAGGCTGAACTTGGCCGCCGGCTTGCCGTCGCGCATGATCTCCGAGATGTCGGCGACCCGGCCGATCTCGACCCCGTTGTAGGTGACCTTCGAGCCGGGATCCATCACCAACCCGGCGCGGGACGCCACCATGGTCAGCCTGGTCTTGGGGGTGAAGTCCCCCCTGAACTGCCCGTACACCAGGACCAGCAGCACGGCGGCGACGACGAGCATCGCGACCCCGGCCAACTTGTACGGCGGGTTCCGGGGGGCGTTGGTCTTTCCGGCGGACCCTGTCCTGGTGGTCATGGCTACACCGTCAGCGCGAAGTTGGGGTTGACGCCGTAGAGCGCCAACGCGGCGGCCAGAACGACAACCTGCACCGACACCAGCGAGAAGCGCATCGACCGTCCGACGGCCTCGCCGACACCGACGGGCCCGCCGCCGGCGTTGTAGCCGTAGAAGCAGTGGGTGATCATCACCACCGCCGTGATGATGATGGCCTCCACGAAGGACCAGAACACGTCTTCGGGGCGCAGGAACGTGCGGAAGTAGTGCTCGTAGGTGCCGTGCGACTGCCCGTAGATCACCGTCGTGGTGATCTGCGGTGACAAAAACGACATGATCATGGCCAGCGAGTAGAGCGGAATGATCACCACCAGGCCGGCCATGATCCGCGTGGTCGCCAGAAACGAAATCGACTTGATGCCCATCACCTCGAGGGCGTCGATCTCTTCGCTGATCCGCATGGCCCCCAGCTCCGCGGTGGCGCCGGCCCCGACCGTGGCGGCCATCGAGATGCCGGTGACCACGGGCGCTGCGATGCGCACGTTGATCAGCGCGGCGAAAAAGCCGGTGAACGCCTCGACCCCGATGTTGCCCAGCGACGCGAACCCCTGGATCGCGACCAGCGAGCTACCCGACAGCGTCACGAAGCCCACGATCGCGACCGTGCCGCCGACGACGGCCATCGCGCCGGTGCCCATGCCGATCTGGGCGATCAGCCGCAGGGTCTCCTTGCGGTAGTTGCGCAGCGCGTGCGGGATGTGCCCGAGGGCCGACGCGCCGAACCAGGCCATCTGCCCGATGTCGTCCAGGCCACGGCCGAAGGCACCGCCGTAGCGATTGACGTTCTCGACGGCCCGCGGGAAGCGGGCGCGCAACACCGCACCGGTCGACATCTCAGCGCCCCGTCCCGAACCGCACACCGATCGTGGTCAGCACCACGTTCACCGCGTACAGCGCGACCACGCACAGCACCACGGTCTCGTTGACCGCGGTGCCCAGCCCCTTGGACCCGCCCCGCACGGTCAGCCCGCGGAAACACCCGACCAACCCGGCGATCAGCCCGAACGTCGCGGCTTTGACCGTCGCGATGATCACTTCCGGCAGGCCGGTGATGGTGGTCAGCGTGGCCAGATACGCCCCGCCCGACACGTTCTGCAGGTACACCCCGAACAGGTAGCCCCCCACCAGCCCGACGGTGATCACCAGCCCGTTGAGCAGCGTGGCCACCAGGGTCGCGGCGATCACCCGGGGCACCACCAGCCGGTGGATCGGATCGATGCCCAGCACCTCCATCGCGTCGATCTCCTCGCGGATGGTGCGCGCACCCAGGTCCGCGCAGATCGCCGTCGAGCCGGCGCCGGCCACCACCAGCACGGTGGTCAGCGGCCCCAGCTGGGTGACCGCGCCGATGGCCGCGCCCGCCCCGGACAAATCGGCCGCGCCGAACTGGGCCAGCAGGACGTTGAGGGTGAAGATCAGAAGCACGGTCAGCGGGATCGAGACCATGATGGTCGGCAGGAACGCCACCCGCATGATGAACCAGCACTGCAGGATGAACTCGCGCCATTGGAAAGGCCAGCGGAACAGCGCCCTTCCGGTCAGCACGCACATCCGGAAGAACCCACCGATAAGGGTCAGCGGCGTTTCCAATTGGTCGCGCAGATAGCCGACCAGATTAGGGCCTCGTCGACTCTCCGTCGTCGAAGTCAACGCCGCCCCCTCCCCTCGACACCGCGAGCCCGGCGGATCCGCGGCGGATCGTGTCGCACGCCGCCCCTGCCTTGCCCCGAACCTACGTCTGTGACCATCGGCTCCCTACCGGCAAGTAGTAACGGAGACCACAGGAATGTACCCGATGGCCGTGAACGTGTGAACTGCATCCGCACAATTAACCCTTCGTCAACAACGGGCAAACGTTACAGTTTCCGTTAACCTTCCTCTCCAGTCGTTGAATCCTCTGCCGCAGAAACACTTTCGGTCATAGTGACGACTTCGTAGCGCACCCGTAGCTCAGTCTTGAGCACCTTTCCGGCCGGGTTGCGGGGCAGCGCGTCGACGATCTCGAGCGCCTTCGGATGCTTGTAGCGGGCCAGCCGCTCGGCCAGGTACTCGTGCAGATCGTCGAGCCGCAACCCGTCGCCGGCGACGGCCGCGACCGCGATCGGCACCTCGCCCCACTTCTCGTGGGGCCGGCCGATGACGGCGACCTCGACGATCTCGGGATGGCCGGCGAGGACGTTCTCGACCTCGGCGCAGTAGATGTTCTCGCCGCCGGAGATGATCATGTCCTTCTTGCGATCGACCACCCAGACATAGCCGTCCTCGTCCATCCGCACCAGGTCTCCGGAATGGAACCAACCGCCCGCGAAGGCCTCCGCCGTGGCCTCCGGGTTGTTCCAGTAGCCGCTCATCAATGTCGGTGCCCGGTAGACGATTTCACCGACCTCGCCGACGGGCACGTCGTTCATGTTCTCGTCCACCACGCGGGCGGCGACCGTGGGGACCACCTTGCCGACCGAGCCGCGCTTACGAATCGCGTCCTCGCCGAGCAGCATGCAGGTGACAGGCGACATCTCGGTCTGGCCGAACGCCGCCAGTATCTGAGTCCCGGGAAAGGTTGCCGACATCTCCCGCAGCAACGCGTCCGGCGCCGGAGCCGCCCCCCACGACATCACCCGCAGCCTCAGCTCGCGGGGCCGCGCCTGCTGCTCGGCGCATACCGCCTGCCACTGCGCGGGAACCAGGAAGAGGCCGCTGACCTTCTCCGCCGCCAGCACGTCGAGCAGCTGCCCCGGGTCGAACGCGCCCAGCGGATAGATCACCGTGGGGATGCCCAACAGCATGCCGGTGAGCAGGTTTCCGATCCCGGCGATGTGGAAGAACGGGACGCCGATGAAACCGACGTCGCTATTTATATCGGCGCCGTTGGTGTAGAGCCCGGTCATCGTCTGCCCGGTGAGATTGGCGTGGGTCAGCACCGCGCCCTTGGGCCGGCCGGTGGTGCCCGAGGTGTACATGATCAGCGCCGGCGAATCGTTCGGGATGTCTGGGATGTCCCTGGACCCGTGCTCATCGCCGCGCTCGTTAACGAGGTCTTCGTAGCCGAAGACGCTGGCATCGCCGTCAGAGGTTGCCGCACCCGCCACGACGATGGTGTCGAGCAGCGGCTGGATGTCGCGCACGCCGGTGGCCACCGGGGCCAGCACCGCCTCGGTGATCATCACCCGCGCTTCGCAGTCCTCGACCAGGAAGACGATCTCCGCCGGGGTGAGCCGGAAGTTGAGCGGGACCGCGATGGCCCCGAGCGAGTTGGCGGCCAGCACCGACTCGACGAACTCGGTGCGGTTGAGCATCAGGATCATGACCCTGTCGCCGAAGCCGACGCCCCGGCGGCTCAGCGCATCGGCCAGCGCCACCACCCGGCGGTGCAAGCCCCCCCAGGTGACCGTGTTGCCCAGGAACCGCAGCGCCGTCGCGTTGGGTTGCATCAGCGCGTGCCGTTCGAGTTGGTTGACCCAGTTCTGCCGCCGCGCCAGGTATGGCTGCCCGGTGGCCTGGGTCAGATGGCTGGCCAATTGCGCGGTCAACTAACGCCTCCCCTTCACCTCTCGCACCGCTTGCGCCAGGTTGATATTTGATAAAACATGGTGTTGTGTGGGTCACACTATGGCTTTAGTGCCGCAAAGACAAGCCCCGCCCAGCCCGCGAAACCCCAGGCAGCCCGCGTGAACGCACCGATCAGGACGCAGCCGAGGACCCGGCGCCCCCTGCGCCGGGCGCAGCTTTCGGACGAGGTCGCGGGCCACCTGCGGGCGGCAATCATGTCGGGAACGTTGCGTCCGGGAACGTTCATCCGTCTCGACGAGACCGCGGCCGAGCTCGGGGTCAGCGTCACGCCGGTGCGCGAGGCGCTGCTGAAATTGCGGGGCGAGGGGATGGTGCAGCTCGAACCGCACCGCGGTCACGTGGTACTGCCGCTGACCCGGCAGGACATCGAGGACATCTTCTGGCTACAGGCGACGATCGCCAAGGAGCTGGCGGCCGCGGCCACCGATCACATCACCGACGCCGAGATCGACGAGCTGGAGCGCATCAACGAGGCGCTCGCGGCGGCCATCGGTTCCAGCGACGCCGACACCATCGCGGGCATCGAGTTCGCGTTCCACCGCGTCTTCAACCAGGCCAGCGGCCGGATCAAGCTGGCGTGGTTCCTGCTGAGCGCCGCGCGATACATGCCGGTGCTGGTGTATGCGGCGGACCCGGAGTGGGGCGCGGACGCGGTGGAAAACCACCGGCAGTTGGTGGCCGCGCTGCGCCGGCGTGACGCCGCCGCGGTGATCGAGCACACGGTTTGGCAATTCACCGACGCGGCGGCCAGGCTGACCGTGATGCTGAACCGGGCGGGCATCTTCGACTGAGCTCGGCTCAGCCCGTGGCCAGCTGCTCGGCGCGCTGCTTCAGGTTCTCGGCGAGATGGTCGAGCACGTTTCCGGCGAGTGACTTCACCATCGGCGCGGGGACGGGCAGGGTGGTCTCGACGTCCATGTCCACCGTCAGCAGGCTGGCCGCCCCGGTTTCCACGACGCTGAACAGCTGCTCCTGCTTGGAGAACAGGTCGCCTTGCTGCAGGACGGTCTGGATCTGGTTGTCCCCCGGGTAGTAGATCGCCTGGATGAACGTGGCCTGCATGCCTTGGTAATCGGCATCGAGCCGCACCTGGCTGGGGCGCCCGTCGTCGTAGCGGGCGAGCACCCACAGGCCCTTGATCCCCTCGTTCCATTCCGGGTAGCGCTCGAAATCGGCGACGATGCCCAGGATCGACGCGGCGTTGGCGCTGACCTCGACGGTCTTGCTCAGAACTGGCATTGGCGAAGCATAGCGGGGGCGGCGAAAGTCCCCGACTCCTATGCCATCTCGCCAACGCAGGCCGTCGACAGCAGCGAGCGGATGGCGTCCGGGATCGGGACGGGTTTGCGGCTGGCGCGATCGACGTAGACGTGCACCCAGTGGCCGACCGCGGTGATCGGCCGGGGTTCGCCGTCGTCGCCGCGGAACACGCCGAGCCGGTAGGTGACGCTGCTGCGGCCCACGCGCGTCACCGCGAGGCC
>Ga0335069_10013902_pt1 | contig 11286 bp, 8 predicted proteins | sample Lox_Sample_11_FD_206714 | JGI IMG/M metagenome (GOLD analysis project Ga0335069, IMG submission 206714) | Soil microbial communities from Loxahatchee National Wildlife Refuge, Florida, United States - Lox_Sample_1.1 | ecosystem: Environmental > Terrestrial > Soil > Wetlands | place: USA: Florida... | reverse complement strand
CTCGCCCCAGTTGGTGAGCTTGGGGATATCGGTGGTGAACTTGGCAATCATCGTCGGTAAGCCTGGAACTGCGCGCAGGCGCACAAATGGGATCTCCAGCGCGAACTCGACTTCGGCCAGCCCTGCCGCAGCATCGAGGACTGCGGCCCGAATCGGCGCGGAGTCTCCGACAAGGCGAATCAGGATGTGGGCCTCAGCCCGGTCGGCAATCACGTTCGGCGCATGGCCGCCATGCACCTGACCGATGTTGAGTGTGCTTGGACCCACGTCTTCGGTCACCGGCAACTCAATCGCCCGAATCTTGTGAAGCGCTTCGACCAGCTTGTGGATCGCACTGTCACCCAGTTCCGGATAGGCGGAATGAGCCATCTTGCCGGTCGAGCGCAGAATGACACGCAGCGCGCCTTTGGACGCCAACGCCAGACGATTGTCCGTAGGCTCGCCGTTGATCAGGAAACGGCTTCCCTTGGGGTTCTTGTTGGCCGTGATGGCGCCCGCTGAGTCCCGTTCCTCGCCTGAGACGAAGAGCAGGCCCACAGAAAGCCCTTCGGCGCGCAAGGCCTCGGCCGCAACAATCTGAGCAGCCATGATCCCCTTGGCATCGCTTACGCCACGGCCGTACATACAATCAGCATCCTCGGTGAAGGGGATGTACGGCGGCACGGTATCCATGTGGGTGGAGAAAACGAGCTCAGGCGTTCCAGCTGGTCCCGCATAGACGTTCCAGCGGGGACCGGCATTCGCCGTCTCCGGAGGCTGCGGAACGGGCGTCTTTTCCACATCCCACCCACGCCCGGCAAGAAACCCGGCAACAAAATCTCCAACGGCTCCTTCAAAGTACGTGGTGGATTCGATGGCAACGAGTTCGCGCGTGAGCTGGATCGGATCGAGAGGATTGCGTGCAGACATGCTGCTGCCAGAATACCTTACGGGCACTTGGGTAGGGTCAAACCGGATTTCGCGCTGCCTCGCCTCAAGGGCAGGTCGCCGAGAGACGATAACCATGTCAAAGCAGCGTGTATGTGGAAAGAATTCTGCGCTTAAAATAGAGTGTGGAATGGTTGCCACTCCCACAGCCGCAAACCCGACACAACCAGCCGGAAGCGGCATGCTGCGGAGCCTCACCCTTCCGGGTCCAGCCGGAAAGCTCGAGTCGATTCTGAACGAAGGCGCCCCCGCCGCGCGGTTCGCTGCACTGGTCTGCCATCCCCATCCCAACGGGGGCGGGACCATGCACAACAAAGTGGTTTACCACGCCATGAAGGCGCTTAATGCGCCCGAGTTCGGCTTCCAGTGGCCGGTACTGCGTTTCAACTTTCGCGGCACCGGGCTCAGCGAAGGCGCACACGACGGAAAGGCTGAAGCAGGCGATGTTCAGGCAGCCCTGCGCTGGCTTGAAAACGAATTCAAACGTCCAGTGGTTGTGGTGGGCTTCAGCTTTGGCGCCGCCATGGCTCTGCTTGCCTGTTGCGGTCATTCCACTGCAAATGTGCACGCAATTGCCGCACTCGGTTTACCCACACGGACACAGAACCGCGAGTACCACTATTCGTTCTTATCCCATAGCACAATTCCCACACTGTTTCTGAGCGGCGATCGCGACCAGTTCGCGCCCGCTTCGGATCTCCGTCATTTGGCCGCCACCACGGCCGAGCCCAAAAAGTTGGTGCTTGTACCCGGCGCCGATCACTTTTTTACCGGTCAGCTTGAGGCGATGCAGAACGAACTCGCCGGCTGGCTCAAGGAGCAAGGCACGTGACTCCTGTAAGTGATGCCGCACTGGATTCGCTACACGCAGCAGCAACAGAGATCTTTACCGGGGCGCTGGCAGCCTGCAACATCGAAACAGCTTTCGACCGACGGCTGCGGTTCGAAAAGAACCTCGTTCGACGCCTCATCCCCGACGGCAGCGGACCCGAGACGATCAACCTTTCGAAGTTCAAGAAGATCTTCGTCATTGCCATCGGGAAAGCAGCGACGCCGATGCTCGAGGTCCTGATGAACCGCATGGAGCGCCGTCAGGGCGTGCGCGGCATCTGTTGTTCGAAGTATCTGCCCAAGCGGCGCAACTGGCGTTTCCGCTACTTCGAAGGTGGCCATCCGACGCCGAACGAGGAGTCCTTCGACGCCGCCCGCGCCACCCTCGCCATGCTCAAGAAAGCGAAAAAGGACACTCTGATCTTCTTCCTGGTCTCGGGCGGAGGCTCGGCGATGTTCGACTTGCCGCTGGACCCGCAGATCGACCTCGAAGACACGATCGCCTTTCATGAGGCTCTTCTCGCTTCCGGTGCGCCCATCGACGAAATCAACACCATGCGCAAGCACTTCTCCGCAGTCAAAGGCGGACGGCTCGCGATTGCTGCCCCCGAGGCAACCAAAGTCTCCTTATTGCTGCCGGACGTGCCGCTGCGTGCCCTGGATGCTCTTTCTTCCGGACCGTCGTCACCCGATCACTCGACCGTAGCGGATGCGCGCGTCGTTCTTGAGAAATACGACCTCGCCGGAAGGCTGCCGGCTTCAGTTCGCGCGTTCTTCGAGGGCACCGATCTGCCCGAATCTCCCGGCAACAAAGGCTGGCGGCAGGCTTTTCTGCCCAAGCTGCCCAGGTTGGTGGGGGCCAACAGCCGGACCTTTACCGGCGTGGCCGCGCTCTCCGGCGAGGACGAGGCGTTCCGCGACTCCGTCTTCGAGGTGTTGCTTTCAAGCCACGATCTGGTGGAGTCGGCACGCGCCCTGGCCGAGAAGGCCGGCTTCTTTGTCGCAGTCGACAACTCGTGCGATGACTGGGACTATGCCGATGCGGCGCGCTACCTGCTCGATCGCTTTCACGAGATGCGCGCGTTGCACAAACGGTTTTGCCTCATCTCGGTGGGAGAAGTCACCGTAACGATGGACCGGGTGCCCGGTGCCGGCGGCCGCAATCAGCAGTTTGCCCTGCATTGCGCTCTCGAGCTTGCGCACCATCCGAATGAGCTGCTCACAGTGCTCAGCGCGGGCTCTGACGGGATCGACGGCAACACAAAGACCGCGGGCGCCATCGCCGACACAACGACTGTGGAACGGGCTCGCGCATTCGGTTTCGATGCTGAAGAGTCCCTGCGCGCCTTCAATGCCTGCCCCCTCTTCACATCGATCGGCGACACCATTGTGACCGGCCCGACCGGACAAAACCTCCGGGATTTGAGGCTCCTGATCTCAGACAACTCGTGAATTGCACAGAACGCGGATCCCAATGGAACTCCCCGGCAGAAATTGGGTCTATTCTTTAACTATCCTTTTACTTCCGCTTTAGGATTGCTGGGTGGCACGAAGAGGGGCACGTAAACCCGCCGACAAAACGCCTGACATTCGCGCTGTTGCGGCGATGGCGAAGGTGTCGATTGCCACCGTATCGCGCACCATCAACGGATCCCCTCTGGTCAGCGACAAGCTCACCAAGCGCGTTTGGCAGGCGATCGAACAGCTCAACTACTTCCCCAACACCCATGCGCGCAGCCTGGTTTCCGGCCGCAGCCGCATCCTCGGAATCATCGTCGAGAACATCACCAACCCTTTCTTCCCCGAGCTGATCCAGAACTTCGAGGAGATTGCCGTAGCCAATGGTTATGAGATCCTCGTCTCCTCGTCGAACAGCGATCCGGCCATTCTGACCACCTGCGTGCGGCGCATGATCGAGCGCAAAGTCGAGGGTGTCGCCATGTTGACCTTCGGCGAAGAAGAACCGGTTCTCGACCAGCTCGCCTTTCACGACATCCCTCTTGTTCTCGCCGAGTTTCGCCTCGATAACCCGCGGACGAGCACGATCCTGCTCGACTATGAAAGCGGAATCAAGGCCGCGGTCAATCACCTGACCGGGCTTGGCCACAATCGCATCGCGTTTCTCGCCGGACCCCACAACATCCATTCCGCAATCACGCGTGAAAACAACTTTCGCACCGCGATGGAAGCTGCCGGCTTGCCAATTCAGAAGAAATGGATCATCGAATGCGATCACACGCTCAAGGGCGGTGTGGCCGGATTCGATCGGCTCCAGTCCCTGGCGACGCCTCCCACGGCGATCCTCTGCTCCAACGACATGACCGCAATCGGCGTGCTGCGCGCGGCCTACATGCAGGGACTGCGCGTTCCTCACGATCTTTCGGTAGTCGGCCTCGACGATATCGACTTCGCTGAGTTCACCCTGCCGCCCCTCAGCACTATTCGGCTCTCGCGACGCGAACTGGCGCGCGCCGCTTTCGAAGCTCTGCGGCAGCAGGCGGAGGAACCTGCAGGCCTGCACACCGAGCGCGAGTTCCTGGTTTCGACCAGCCTCGTCCTGCGCGGCTCGACAGGTGCGCCGCGTCCCGGCTCTTGATTTCCCCGCGACCTCGCGGTGGAAACCAGGGTCAGCAAATCTGCCGAATTTCGCTTGAGGTCCCGCCGGCTGCAGGGATGTAGCACTTGCGGGTGTAGTCCATCACCATGCGGTCGGCGTTGAAGCGCCACCCCAGCGTCTTGATCGTGCGTTTCATCCGCTTGATCCAACCGCGCGGCAGGCCGTCGCGGTCTCTCTGGTAGAAGAGCGGGATCACCTCATCGCGGAGCACGCGGTACAGGTCCTCGCCGTCGCGGGAGTCGTGCACGTCCATCTTCGCGTGCGTCCGGCCGTTGCCGATGGCAAAGCCGTTCAGACCGTCATAGGCCTCGGCCCACCAGCCATCCAGAACCGACAGGTTGAGTCCGCCGTTGAGCACGACCTTTTGTCCGCTTGTACCCGAAGCTTCCAACGGGCGGCGCGGGTTGTTGAGCCACACGTCGACCCCTTGTACGAGGAACCGGCCCACGTTGATGTCGTAGTCCTCAACAAAGACGAATTTGTCTGAGAACCCGGCATTGCGCATCATCTCGGCAATCTGCTGCAGAACGCGTTTCCCGGGCTCGTCGTGGGGATGGGCCTTGCCGGCGAAGACGAACTGTACAGGTCGCTTCGGATCGTTCACCATCGCTGCGAGCCGCTCCATGTCCGCCAGCACAAGGTTGGCGCGCTTGTACGTCGCAAAACGGCGCGCAAAACCGATGGTCAGCGCGTCGGGCGAAAGCAGCCTGCCCAGCTTCTGCAGCTTCTCTTCCGGTTCACCGCGGCGCTCAGCCTGTTCGCACGCACGACGGCGCGCGAATTCGACCAGCCGCGCTTTCAGCGCCAGGTGCGTCTCCCAGAGTTCGCCATCGTCGACCGTGTCGATGCCTTCCCACGTGCGTGCAGCGCTGCTTCTGCCCTGCCACCCCACGCCGAGATGACGATCGTAGAGCCGGCCCATCTGTGGTGCGAGCCACGACGGCACGTGCACGCCATTGGTGATGTGCCCGATCGGCACTGCATCCTGCGGCTTCTCCGGATAGAGCGACCACCACATCGCGCGAGAGACCTCGCCGTGCAGTGATGAGACTGCATTGGCCCGGCGCGAAAGCTTCAGCCCCAGCACGGTCATGCAGAACTGCTCTCCGTAATCGTAGGAGTTCACCCTGCCGAACCCCATCAGGTTGTCCTGCGACAGTCCGAGCTGATCGCGCAGGGGCCCGAGGTGTTCTTCGATCAAATCGGCGCTGAAACGGTCATGACCGGCCGGCACCGGGGTGTGGGTGGTGAAGATGACTTCGCGCGGAATCTGGTTTGCCGCGGTCACAAAATCGAGGCCTTCTTCTTCCATGCGGCTGCGAATCGCCTCAAGTACAGCGAAGACACTGTGGCCTTCGTTCATGTGAAGAACGCCCGGTGTAATGCCCATCGCCCTTAGAGCCCGGAAACCGCCTACGCCGAGCAGCAACTCCTGCCGGATCCGCGTGCGGGAGTCGCCTCCGTAGAGACGTGAGGTGAGTTCTCGATCCTCGGGCGCGTTGCCTTCCACGTTGGAATCGAGCAGTAGCAAATCGCAACGCCCGACTTTGACGCGCCAGACCTTCGCCCGTATCGAGCCGTTGCGTGTCTGAATTTCCACCGTGATCGGTTCGCCGCTTTCGCCGATTGCCGGCTGCATCGGGCACTGGTTGACATCGGTGTGGACGTACTCTTCCTGCTGCCAGCCGGCCCCATCGAGTCGCTGCAGGAAATAGCCCTGCCCATAGAACAGACCGATGCCTACCAGTGGAATATCAAGATCGGAGGCGCTCTTGATGTGGTCGCCCGCCAGGACACCTAAACCGCCCGAGTAAATCGGCAGCGACTCGTGCAAACCGAACTCCGCCGAGAAGTACGCCACCGGCCGCGTGCGCAGCACACCGGCGTGTTCCGCGCCCCAGGTGCTTTCCGCCGCCAGATACTCCTGATGGCGCCGGTAAACGTAGTTGATCCGGCTATGCAGTGATAACTCCGCCGCACGCTTCTCAATCTCTGCCAGAGGTAACTCGCTCAGCAGGGCGATGGGATTCTGGTTGAGCTGGCGCCAGCGCTTCGGGTTGAGATCGCGAAACAGATCCACGCATTCGTCGTCCCAACACCACCAAAGATTGCGCGCTAATGTCCAGAGCCTCTCCTGAGCCGGGGCAACGAAACGATCGAGAGTGCGAGCCTCGCTGATTACCGGCGCCACCTCGCTCGCGGCTTCCGAGAGCAAACGAATTTCGTCCTCGCGAAAGACACGCGGCTCCTTGGTCTGAACATTGAGCACTCCCTGCAGAACACCTCGGTGGATCAGCGGGACGCCGAGAAACGAGTGATACTCTTCCTCCCCGGATTCGGGAAAATACTTAAACCGGGGATGATTGCGAACGTCGTCTACTGCAACCGGCATGACCCTCTCGGCCACCAGGCCGGTGAGCCCTTCGCTCAGGGGCATGCGGAGTGCGCCAATCGCCCGCGGCTGTAATCCCACGGTTGCCGCAAGCACGAGATTCGAGCGGTCCGGCTCAAGAAGATAGGCCGAACAGACGTCGGTTCGGAAACGCGAGGCAATCAATGCCACCACGTTCATCAGCGTATCGGCCGGCTTGCCGCCTTCCTGGGTCAGGCTGGTGATCTCCTCGAGCGTCAGGACACGACTGGCTTCAGTTTCTTCGAAAAACTGAGTCATACGCACTCCCTCGTAGAACAATCAGGATCAGAAATCATGTGCGACACAGACGCGAAGAGCCCTTCACTGGGGCCCGGGGTTGAATGCTGTGTCGCGATCAATGCAAAGAACTTTAGGAAAGGCCGATCGAAAACGTCTCCGGGTTGGCGCACCCGTCTTCAACTTGTTCGAGATAAATTCGACGATACCACCTCGGCGCTCCTGTGGCGCAACAAAACTCGCGTTGGAGCCGCTCCATCAGCCTGCGGGCTCTTCGACCTTCGCCGCTCTGCGCCGCCTGCCGCTCAACAAATAGATCGCGGCCCGCAACTCCAGCAGCAGATCCGCCGATGGTTCGATGCCATCCACGCGCGGAATGGGATCGAAAATGATCTGCTTCTGTTGCGCAAAGTCATCGGCGACAGGCGCCGTCAATTCGACCGTGCCAAGATCGAACAGCTCGCGCGACTCCGGCCAATGCCTGGTCGCATCGTCGACGATATCGCCCTCTGCAGCCACCTGGACAAGAATCTTGAAGCGAACAGGTCCGCTTCTCACCCGCTGAACAATTTCATCGAAGTGATAGTTGGGGGAAAGTTTCGCGACAGCATCCTCGGTGAGGTAGTCGTTTCCCTGCTCCGGAACAATGCGATAGCGTCCAAATCGCTTCTCGCCTGCGGCGTTGAGGAAGGCGAACGCCGTCACCCCAAAATATGTATCGCGCGCAAGGCTCGAAGGGAACGGTTTGGGAGCCTGCACAAACGCCAAGGCCGAAGGATGCGATCCCAGAAATACCTCGATCGGCTTGGGCGACGGAACGTCGGCGCCGCTGGCAGCAACCGCCTTCAAAAACTCGAGAAACTCGTAGCCATCGCGCGCCGGAAAACCATCCGTGGAATGACTGACGATGTCGGTGTGCACGTGCTCGCCCAGATTGAAGCGAATCGCCAACCCTCGTGGATTGGCATCGGGAACATTGTCCGGAATCTGGGGAATCCCTGTGGAATTGGAGAAGCGGACTGTGACAGGCGTGGACGAGCGCGTCGCATGGGGGGCCTTGGTGAGGCTTTGCGCGCCGGCAGCAGGCGTGAAGACGCCGGCGAGAAGCACACCCTTCGCATGGGCCGCGCGAAAGCCGGGATGGAGTCCAAAGAGTTGGTCGAATTCTGCCAGCAGTTGGTTGGCCAGTGCAACAACGCGGTCGTCGGATGGTAAAGGCATCGGGGAAGCTCCTCAGTGTTGTGAGTGTATCGAACGACGATGGACGTTCTCCACAGGGTCTGGCGTCAATCGTCGGCGACCGCTTGAGATGCGGGGACCGGCTTCAAGCGCCCTTCGCGCATCGCCACAATCTCTTCCCGCGTCTGGTCGGCGGCGATTCGACGGTGGCTATAGACGCGCGGCTCTCCGAAGTAAAGTTCGGCAATGAAACCCGGCGTACCCAGCGTCCTCCACAGATGCGGCAGGAAACCGTCGTCGCCGAACCAGCACAGTTCGCGCTCTTCCTTATGGTCGGTGAGGACATAGCGAATCGCCGCGGCAGCAATTGGAGCCTGTGCTCGGATCGCCGGCTCGAACAGCCGCGAATGAAAACGCAACACTGAAGTGCCGTCGGTGCTCGTACCCTCCGGAAAGAAAAGAACCGGTACGGGCAGTCCCAGGCGTTCGGCTATCTGTGCCGACACCTCTTCGGCGCTCGCAAGACTCGAGCGATCGATAAAGAGCGTGCCACCGGAGCGCGCCGCTTCTCCAAAATAGGGCCATGTGCCGATCTCAGCCTTGGCGACAAAAAAGCACTTCATCGCCGCTGAAAAGATCGCGACATCGAGATAGCTGAGATGGTTCGAAACGACGACGCCGTTCGTCGGCGGCTCACCCTCGGTGTGATAACGGATGCCCAGGCTGGCCAGCACCAGACGGCTCGCCTCCTGCAGCCATTCGGCGCGACGCTCGAGCGAAAGGGGCCCATGGACCCGGATCGCCCAATAACGAAGAATGCAGGAAGTGAGAGCAATCGCCAGCGCCACAGCGCGCCGGCAGGCACGAAGTTTCAAGGAGCCAGGGGCGCCAGAAAATGATTGCGCGCGGACTGCGAGAGCATCTTGAGATCGAGCAGCGTAAGAAAATCGATGGTGCCGAACTCGCGATCCCATGCCGGAGGTGCGCAGATGCGCGCGCCGATAGCGAGATAGGTCCTGAGCAATTTGGGAACCTTGGGCGGAGCCGGCAACGGAGAGTCCGACGGCTGTGCGTCTGCACCCTCCTGCTCGGTGGGGCAGGCATATCCAGGCGTCGGCTCCGTGGCGAACTCAGGCGAGACCCGGTAGTTCTCCAGCTGGCGATACATCCGCCAGCCTTCCGTCGGATCCTGGGAGTTCAGCGAAGAGCAGCCAATCAGGTAGCGCAGTCCCATGTCGGTAGCATACTGCGCGATGCCGCGCCAGAGCAGTGTCAAGACTTCTGGAGTCCGGTGTTCCCGATCAATCGACGCTCGCCCTAACTCGAGAATTCCGGCACGCAGTGGCTCATAGGGGGCGAAATAGAACTCCTGCTCCGAGTAATAGCCAAGATTGTGCGCCGCTGTCTCGCCGGATTGCATCCGGTAAGTCCCTACAATGCGCCGCGTCGCCTTGTCTTCGACAAGAAGATGCTCGCAGAATAAGTCGAACTGATCTGTATCGAGGCCGGTCTGATAGGAACTTTCCAGTCCCTCGCCCATCTCTATATTGAAAACCTTGAAGCGCAGCCGACAGGCCGCGTCTCGATCTTCGATCGACTCTGCAAGCCTCAGACGGTACTTGCCAACCTCGGCGTGCACTCGGGGCTTCGCCGGGATGACAGGCAGGCAGAGGGGTAAAGTCGACTCCGGGATTTCCACCACTTGCGTGGAACCGGGTGATTGAGCGAACGGAGACCTCTTCCCTGCTTGCGGAATCACGGGAGTAGTATCCGCCGAACATTGTAAGAGGAAGGTGAACGAGGAGCAAATACGCTGCAAATACTTCGTTTCCGCAGTAACTCGGACTTAACAAAAGGCCCTTCGGAGAGAAGGGCCTTCGGTAACTTCGATTGAAGGCCTGACTTACCGCGAACCGCCGGCAATCGAGGGGATCACCAGCACCTCATCCCCCTCCTTAAACGCATACTTATCATTGCCTAAGAAGCGGATATCTTCTTCGTTGACATAGAAGTTGATGAAGCGGCGAATCTGGCCGTCTTCCCCGCGCAGATGCTTGCTCAGATCGGGAAAGCGGCCCTCGATGTCGGTAACCAGCTCGGACAAATTGGACGCTGGACTTGTGATCTCGCGCACATTGTTGGTGTGCTTCTGAAACGCATTCGGCAAAACGACTTTAACGGACATGACTTCCTCCTGCGAGGCTGAACTCGGCATTGGCGTCTGCATTCTCTTCTACGAGGGCTTCGAAATCGGCGAGCCGCGGACGGATCGAACGGCTCTGATCGTAGGCTCCCGTCAGAACATCGGTGGTCTTCAGGCCGTTGCCCGTAATGCACGCAACGGTCAGTTCGTCAGGCTGGATGCGGCCATGCGCGTAGAGACGCGCCGCCACCGCTGTCGTGACGCCTCCGGCAGTCTCGGTGAAGATGCCTTCGGTCTCCGCCAGTTCCTGAATCGCCGAGACAATCTCGACATCGGACACATCCTCGGCCCAACCTCCCGACCCGCGAATCGCCCGCGCCGCATAGACGCCGTCGGCTGGATTGCCGATCGCCAGGGATCGCGCGATTGTGTGGGGCCGTTGCGGCTCGATCTGGTCGGTTCCCTGCTTCACTGCTCTCGCAATCGGCGAACAGCCCGTCGCCTGCGCTCCAAAGAACCGCACCGCTTTGTTCTCGACCAGCCCCAGCGCGATGAGTTCGTCGAAGGCTTTGCGGATCTTGGTGATCAGGGAACCGCCCGCCATGGGAACTACGACGTTGTCCGGCAACCGCCAGCCCAGTTGTTCGGCAATCTCAAAACCTACGGTCTTCGAACCCTCCGCATAGTACGGCCGAAGGTTAACGTTGACGAACCCCCAGTTGTAGCGCTCGGCAATCTGCGTGCAAAGCCGATTCACGTGATCGTAGTTGCCATCCACCCGAACCAGCGTCGCGCCGTAGACCTGCGTGTTGAGAATCTTTGCCGCTTCCAGATCGGAAGGCACCAGAATGTAGGTCTTGAGACCCAGGCGAGCCGCGTGTGCGGCGACAGCATTGGCAAGATTCCCCGTCGATGAGCAGCCGACCGTGTCAAACCCGA
>Ga0335069_10013901_pt1 | contig 11287 bp, 10 predicted proteins | sample Lox_Sample_11_FD_206714 | JGI IMG/M metagenome (GOLD analysis project Ga0335069, IMG submission 206714) | Soil microbial communities from Loxahatchee National Wildlife Refuge, Florida, United States - Lox_Sample_1.1 | ecosystem: Environmental > Terrestrial > Soil > Wetlands | place: USA... | reverse complement strand
GGCGTGGTGTTTCCATTCGAACCGACCCTGTACAACAACGGGCAGCAGCTTGCCGAGTTCGTTGGGCATCCGCTGCTCGATCTCGTCCGCCCGACGCGTGCGCGCGAGGACACGCTGGCGCGCTACCAGCTCGATCCGCAGCGCCGGCTGCTGGCGGTGCTGCCCGGCAGCCGCAAGAAGGAAGTGCGCCTGTTGCTGCCACCCGCAATCGCGGCGGCGGAGCAGCTGCAGCGCCGCGGCTGGCAGGCGGTGATCGCACTGGCGCACACCTTGACCCGCGCCGACCTGACGCAGGCGTCGGGCGGTCGTCTGCTGCCGATCCCGGTCATCGAGGACGACACGTACAACGTCGTCCACGCGGCGGACGCCGTGCTCGTCGCGTCGGGAACGGCGACCCTCGAGACGGCACTCCTGGGCCGTCCGATGGTCATCATGTACCGGGTGTCGCCGCTGACCTTTGCGATCGCCCGCCTGCTGGTGCGCGTCGAACACATCGGCATGCCCAACATCATCCTCGGGCAACGCGTGTTCCCAGAGCTGATGCAAGGCGACGTGACCGGCGACAAGCTGGCCGCCGCAATAGAAGACGTCAGCGCCCGACGCGACGAGGTGGCCGCGGCCCTGTCGACGTTGCGCGGCACGCTGGGCGAGCCCGGCGCGGCCGAGCGCGCCGCGCAGCTGGCGTTGGAGTTGATGGCATGAAGCAGCCCTCCCTGTATCGCCGGCTGCTCGTCTACCTGCGGCCGTACTGGTGGCCGCACTTCGTCCTGGCCATCCTGTGCATGGTGCTGTTCAGCGCCACCAACGGCGCGATGCCGTTTCTCATTCGCCACATCTTCGATGACGTCTTCACCAACAAGAACCTATTCGCCCTCCGGGTGCTGCCCTTCGTCATCGTCGGCGTGTTCCTCGTGCGCGGCGTCGTCGGCTTCGGCAGCACGTATCTGACCGAGTACGTTGGCCAGCGCATCGTCGCCGATCTGCGCAACGCTCTGAACGACCACATCCAGCATCTGTCGCTGTCGTTCTTCAATCGCACGCCGACCGGCACCATCGTCTCGCGCGTCACCAACGATGTCGCGCTCGTGCGCACCGCTCTGACCGACGCGGTTGCCGCCGTGCTCAAGGACGCGTCGTCACTGGTGATCCTGGTGATCGTGGCCTTCTATCAGGATTGGTTCCTGTCGCTGATCGCCTTCGTGGCCTTTCCGGCGTCGGTGTTGCCGATCATCCGCCTCTCGAAGCGACTGCGGTCGTTCGCCAAGAAGGGTCAGGTGTCGATGGGCAACCTGACAATGCTGCTGCAGGAGACCATCCAGGGCAACCGCGTCGTCAAGGCCTTCGGCATGGAGGCGTACGAAAAGCAGCGCTTCGGCCAGGAGAACGAGCGGCTGTTCCGGCTGTTCATGAAGGGCACGGCGATCCGTGCCTTCACCAATCCGATGATGGAGGTGCTCGCCGCTTTCGGCATCGCCGGCGTCGTCTGGTACGGCGGCTACAGTGTGATCGTCGGCGGCCGCACGCAGGGCGCGTTCCTGGCCTTCCTGACGGCGCTGTTCCTGCTCTACGACCCGTTCAAGGGGTTGGCGAAGACCAACACGACGATCCAGCAAGCGATGGGCGCAGCGGAGCGCGTCATGGAGCTGCTCGACACCGCCACCGACGTGGTCGATCGGCCGGGGGCGCAGCGCCTCGACGGCATTCGCTACGGCATCAGCTTCGAAGACGTGAGCTTCCGCTACGAACACGAGTGGGTCCTGCGCCACATCGATCTGGAGATTCGCCGCGGCGAGGTGGTGGCGCTCGTCGGTATGAGTGGCGGCGGCAAGAGCACGCTCGCCGACCTCATTTTGCGGTTCTACGACATTCCAGAAGGACGGATCGCGGTCGACGGCGTCGACATCCGCGACTATACCCTGGCCAGCCTGCGGGCGCAGATGGCGATCGTCACGCAGCACACGTTCCTGTTCAACGACACGGTCCGCAACAACATCGCCTACGGCGACATCAACCAGGGTATGGACGCCATCACCGCAGCGGCGAAAGCGGCCAATGCACACGACTTCATCATGGAGCTGCCCAACGGTTACGACACCGTCATCGGCGAGCTCGGCGTCAAGCTATCCGGCGGTCAGCGACAACGCCTGGCGATCGCGCGCGCACTGCTGAAGAACGCGCCCATTCTTGTGCTCGACGAAGCCACCTCGGCGCTCGACAACGAATCCGAGCGTCTGGTGCAGAGCGCCTTGGACACGTTGATGGAGAATCGCACCACGCTGGTCATCGCCCACCGCCTGTCCACCATCCGCCGCGCCGACCGCATTGTCGTCATCGTCCGCGGCCGCATCGTCGAGCAGGGTACGCACGACGAACTGCTGGCGCTCAATGCCGAATACCGCAAGCTCTACGACCTGCAGTTCCAAGACGTCGAGACGGTCGAGCCGAAGGTGCTGCACTGATGAACCAGGCAATGGAAAACCGGAAACACGAAACCGGAAATGCAAAACCGCACCTCGCTCGGGCAGAGTCTTCCGTTCGCCGGTTCTTCATTTCCGGTTTTCCATTTTCTGTCCTGCCCGCGCAGTAACGGGAGCGATGGAGCAAACAGTCGATAAGCCTGGCAGGCTAGAAAATCCCGCCGTCGCTGCTGTCCAACCGCGGCGCCGCCACCCGTGGCGGGATCGCTTCCTGCGGCTCATCGACCCCATTATTCCGCGGCTGATCAGCGGCACGTTGTGGTTGATTGCCAAGACGGTGCGCATCGAGTACGTCAACGCCGACGACCTGTTCGCACGCTGGGCGCGCGGCGAACAGATGATCTTGGCCTTCTGGCACAACCGCGTGGTGATGATGCCGATTGCGTACCAAGGCCGCGGCCGCAAGCTGTGCATCATGAACAGCCAGCACCGCGACGGCGAGATCGCCACGCGCGCGCTGGAGCGCTGGGGCATCCGCTCGGTGCGCGGTTCGGCAACGCGCGGCGGCGCCGCCGGGTTTCTGCAGCTGGTCAACGCGTTCCGCGACGGTTACGACCTGGCCGTGGTCCCCGACGGTCCGCGTGGACCCCGATATGTGGTCAAGCGTGGCGTCATTCACCTCGGGAAAGCGACGGGGGCACCGATCATTCCTGTGACCTACGCGGCCGCGCGCCGACGCCAGCTGCACAACTGGGACAGGTTCATCATTCCACTGCCATTCTCGCGCATCGTGTATGTTGTCGGCGAACCACTGCGGGTCCCGCGGGATATCGGTGAGGAAGAAGCGGAGGTCCTGCGTCTCGAGCTCGAAGGGCGCCTCAACACCATCACGGCCGTGGCCGATGCCCGCGTGGCGCGGTCGCGCGATGACCAGAGACCGTGAGTTACGTGGCGTATGACCTGGCAGGCGTGGTCCTGAGTCTCTTGGCGCTGCCAGTCCTGCCTTTTCTGCTTCTGACCCGGCACGCTCGTGGCTTGGGCGAACGCCTCGGGCACATTCCCGAGTCGCTACGGACCGTGCCGCGGCCGCTGTGGGTGCACGCCGCGTCGGTCGGCGAGGTGCTCGCCGCCGAGCCGCTCATCGAACGGTTGCGGCAGTCGGATGTCCCGATCATCGTGTCCACCACGACCGTCACCGGCCGCGAGACCGCGCGGGCGCGGCTCGGCGTCGCCGCCGTGCTGCTGCTGCCGATCGATGTGCGCTGGATTGTCGGTCGTGTCATGCGCGCGCTGCGTCCACGCTGCCTGGTGATCGTCGAGACCGAGATCTGGCCGGCGCTGATTCGTGCCGCCACCCGTGAGGGCGTGCCCTGCGTGATGGTCAGCGGCCGCGTGTCGGCGCGCGCCGCACAGCGCTACGGGCTCATCCGCTGGCTGACGCGCGCCGTGCTGTCGCAACTGTCGGCGTGTGGCATGCAGACCGACGCCGACGCGTCGCGGATCATTGCCATGGGTGCGCCGGCAGAGCGCGTGCAGGTGCTCGGTAGCCTGAAGTTCGCCCGCGGGGCCGAAAGCACGGGCGCGTCCGCTGCGCTGGCGGCGCTCGTTGCCGAGCGTCCGCTGCTGGTCGCTGCGAGTACGCATCCGGGGGAGGAGCAGCTTGCGCTCGATGCCTGCGCCGAGTTGTGGAGCGAGTACCGGCGGCTGCTCCTGCTCATCGCGCCGCGCCGCCCCGAACGGTTCGACGAGGTCGAGCGCCTGCTGGCGCACCGCGGCGTGCGCTACGAGCGGCGTACCTCTCTTCGGGCAAGTGTGGGCGAGGCGACCCAGGTGCTGCTGCTTGACTCCATCGGCGAGCTGTCGAATGTTCTGGCCGCAGCCACGGCGGTATTTGTGGGGGGGACCGTCGCGCCCGTTGGCGGTCACAACATACTGGAGCCGGCGGTATGCGGAAAGCCCGTCGCCTTCGGTCCGCACACGGCCAATGTGCGCGCCGCGGCAGAAGCGCTCCTCGACAGCGGCGCCGCCGTTCGCGTGCACGATGCCGGCGAGCTGGCTGCGGAGTGGCGCCGTCTGCTGGCGCAGCCGGGGCTGGCGCGGGAGCGCGGCGCCAAGGGCCGCGCGCTCATCGCCGCCCACGCGGCGGTGGCGGAGCGCACGGCCGACCTGGTCCGCCGCTGCATGGCGGAGGGATGACATGTCGCGCGTGAGACAGCAGATTCGCGATGTCGTCTGGCCGCGCCGCGGCATCCGCGGCTGGGCAGCGTGGTTGGTGTTGCAGCCCGCCACCGGTCTGTTCGCCACCGGCGTGGCCTTGCGCAACCTCGGCTACCGCATCGGTGTGCTGCGCGTGCATCGCGCCCGCATCGCGGTGGTCAGCGTCGGCAACCTGTCCGTGGGTGGCACCGGCAAGACGCCGATCACTCTGTGGCTCGCTCAGCAGCTGGCTGCCAAGGGCGCACGGGTGGCGATTCTGCTGCGCGGCTACCGCGGCCACGCCCGCACGGTGACTATTGTGTCGAAGGGTGTCGGGCCGGAGGTCGATGTTGCCATCGCGGGCGACGAAGCGGTGATGCTCGCCAAAAATTTCAGTGGTCCCGTGCTCACGGCCCGTCGCCGCGCCGACGGTGTGGCCGCCGCCGAGCAACTGGGTTGCGACGTTGTCGTGTTGGACGATGGCTTTCAGCACCGGGCGTTGGCGCGCGACTTCGACCTTGTGCTGCTCAACGGCCGGTCCGGTGGCCTGCTGCCTGCCGGACCAATGCGCGAGCCGGCGAGTGCTCTCGAACGTGCCGACGCGGTGGCCGTGATCGATAAGAGCACCGAGGAAGAACCGCCGGCGCCGCCCCCAGCCGGACGTGCGAACAAGCCGATGTTCAATGTCCGCTTCGCTGCGCAGGCACTCGTGGAGTCCGACGGCGGGCGCTGGTGCGAACGGCCCATCGCGCAGATATCCGGCCGCCGCGTCGCCGTGGTGGCCGGCATCGCGCAGCCCGGCCCCTTCTATGCGACGGTGCGCCAGTGGGAGGCGCAGATCAAGGAAATCTTCGAGTACCCGGATCACCACCGCTACACATCCGCCGATTGGCAGCGGCTGGCGCGCGACACGCGCGACGTCGATCTCGTCGTCACCACCGAGAAGGATCTGGTCAAGCTCGAGCACTTCCCCTTTGCCAAAGGGAAACTGGTTGCGCTACGAATAGCGCCGGACATCGAGGACGGTGACGCGCTGGTGCGCATGATCATGGAACGCGCGCTGCGACGGCGTGACTCACAGGAGGACGTGAATGGCAATCAGTAAGGAACTGCTCGACATTCTTGCGTGCCCGAAGTGCAAGGGCGACGTGCACCTCACCGAGAAGCAGGACGGCCTCGTGTGCAACGCGTGCAAGCTGATGTACCCGATCAAGGACGACATTCCCGTCATGCTGATCGACGAGGCGTTGCCGCTCTGAGGAAGGCTCGGACCCGCGGCCAGCGTCGGTGCTATGGTCCGCCGCCTCCTTCGACGGGGCTCAGGACAGGGTTGGCCGCTTTGGGCTCCCAAGTCCGACAGGGTGCGGCGGTCAGCGTGAGCCCGGTGACGCCTCCGCCCGGCTTCGAGTCGGTACGGGACGGCCGCCTACAGCTCCTGGTGCGCGCCGACGTGCAGAGCTGGCTGGTGCCGTTGCTGCGCGCCGCGCGTGACGGATGGGCGGGGTACGCCACGCGCCCGCTCGCAGGCGGTCGCGGTGGCGCACGTATCGTTCCTGTGCACCAGGTCGTCGTCCGGCCATACCGGCGTGGCGGCCTGCCGGCACGGCTGCTGCACGACACATACTTCGGTTGGCACCCGCGGCCTTTTCGTGAGCTGTGCGTCATGGCGACGCTGCACCAGCGTGGCGCGCCCGTGGTCGAGGTGTACGGTGCTGCGGTCGCGTGGGTCACGCCAGCGTGCTACCGCGGTTGGCTGGCGACGCGCTACGTGGACGGCGCGCGTACCTTCTGGGAATGGGCGTCGGCGCCGCCACCCGCGGCGCCGTCCGCGACTGCGGGCAAGACGGTTTTCCGGGACATTGGCAGAGCCATTCGCCGCCTACACGATTGCGGCGGGCGGCATCCCGACCTCAACGCCAACAATATCCTGCTTGCGCCACGTGCCGGCGTGCTGTTCCTCGATTTTGATCGCGCCCGCCTGGCGGCGGCGAACGGCACACCGCCGGCTCGGGATCTCGACCGCCTGTGGCGCTCGCTGCGCAAGCTCGACCCGCAAGGCCGCTGGGTTACCGCTGCAGACTTCGACCTGCTACGCACAGCCTATGGGGAAGGACCGCAATGCGGGTGAACGCCGATCGCCTTTTGATCGTGCTGCTCGGGGCCATCGGCGATGTCACCCGGGCGCTGCCACTCCTGCAGCGTCTGCGCAACGGGTATCCGCAGTCGCGCATCGTCTGGGCCGTCGAGCCGGCCGCCGCGGCATTGGTGCAGCAGCATCCGGCGCTCGACGACGTTCTGGTCTTCGAACGGTCGCGCGGCGCGTTGGCCTTCGGGCAGTTTCTGGGGCAGATCCGTGCGCAGCGTCCGCACCTGACGCTCGATCTGCAGCGCCATCTGAAGAGTGGGATCATCAGCCGCGTGTCGGGGGCGCCGGTCCGCCTGGGGTTTCATCGCCGCAACTCGCGTGAAGGAAATTGGCTGTTCAACACCCACGCGGTGCCGCCGATGGCGCACTTCAGCTCGAAGCTGCGTCAGTTTCTGGCCTTCGGCGATTGGTTGGAGATTGCCGAGACGCCGGTGACCTTCGGCCTGGGGCTCGGCGATGCGGAGATGCAGCGGGTCGACGCGCTGCTGGCGGACGTGCGCCCGCCGTTCGTCGCTGCCTTCGTTGGGTCGAGCTGCGAGAGCCGGCTGTGGTTCCCGGACCGCACCGCTGCGGTGGTGAATGCGCTGGCGGGGCAGGGCATCGGCACCGTACTGGTTGGTGGCAGCACCGACGTAGCCTTTGCTAACGCCGTCGCGCAGGCGGCACAGGCGCCGGTGCTCAACCTCGCCGGCCGCACAACCCTGCGCGATCTGATCGGCATCTTCCAGCGCGCCCGTGCCGCCTTCGGACCGGATTCGGGTCCGATGCACATCGCCGCCGCGGTGGGCACGCCGGTGGTGTCGCTCTGGGGCGCCACCAGCGCGGCACGTTCGGCGCCGTGGGGCAGTGAAGCAGGCGTCATCAACGGTGCAGCCCCGTGCAGCCCGTGCTATCTGAAGCGCTGTCCGATTGGCCGCGTGTGCATGCAGCACATCGGCGTCGACGTGGTGCTCGAGAAGCTCGCGAATCGTCTTCGTGACTCGTGAGTCGTGCCTGGAAAGCCGAACACCATTCACGAGCACGAGCCACGAGCATCTTGACCCGGCTGCGCCCATTGCATAATCGTCGCCCGACCCGATGGGAACCGCGTTGCGACGATTCGGACCTTTGGCGCTCTGGCTGCTCCTCTGTGCGCCACCCGCGCTGGCTGAGCCGTACCTCGCGGTCCGCGAAGGCCTGCCGTGTCCTGCCTGCCATGTGAATGAAAATGGCGGCGGCATGCGGACCGATCTCGTGCGCACACACGCCCGCGACTTTCTGCACTGGCCGAACTTCTTCGGGAAGTTCTCCAACCCACCGGAGTTCTTCAGCGGCGAACTCAACCAGTATCTGGCGCTCGGCTCCGATTTGCGCGCCAGCGAGACGGCGACCTTTCAAGACCAGGGCACCCCGGCCAAGTGCCCGGGCCCCAGCCAATCGACGACGAACTGTGTGTCGAACGACAAGGTGTTCCGGGGCCGGCTGGAGACCAATAGCCTCGCTACGACCGAAGCCGTGGTCTACGGCGAAGTCCGTCTGATCCCAGACTATCTCATTCTCTACATCGACCAGCGCCTGCAGCCGACGGTCGACAACCGCGAGGCCTTTGGGTTGTTGAAGGGCATCCTCCCATGGAACGGCTACATCAAGGCCGGTCAAATGTTTCTCCCGTACGGCCTGCAACTGCAGGACGACGGCGCGTTCATTCGCCAAGGTACCAACGGCTCGGCGACCACCGGCTTCAGCTTCAATCAATACCAGTCCGGGGGCGAAATCGGTTTTCAGCCTGGGCCGGTGACGTGCAGCCTGGCGGTGACCAACGGGCCGGCGGGCGACCGTGACGTGCAGGTGACGAGCACGGTCTATGCAATCTTCACTGATCTGCCGGTCGTGCGCAACGTCATGCTCGGCGGCTCGTTCTCACGAGTCGGGCCGCCCGGCAGTCAAACCACCGTGTTCGGCTTCTTCGGCGGCAGCAACTTCGAGCGCTTCACGTTCCTGGGCGAAGCCGATTTTCGCGACGACCACAACCAGGCAACCAACGGCGAGACGGCGGGCCGTTTCATCGCCTACGGCGAGGGTGACTACCTCTTCTTCGACTGGCTGAACTTCAAGGTCGCGGTCGACTACTCCGATTGGGACGGCAGCGCCGGCATACAGACGGACGACAGCGAAAACCGCGTCAGCTTCGGTTTCGAGCCGTTCTGGAACCGCTTCCTGCAGACGCGGCTGTTCTATCGGATCAGTAACGGGGTAGTTACCAATGCGACGCACAACCAGAACGTGCTGCTCGCCGAAGCCCATTTGTTCTTCTGAAGGAGCTGTCAGCTCTTAGCCATCAGCGCTTGGTGTTGTTTTCCGATCGCTTCGCAATCAGGCATTCCTCCTCCTGACAGCTGATTGCTGAGGGCTCTTCCTGGTACTGGTCACTGTTCTCCTGGACACGTCGATGACGTCCTCATCGCACTGACCGCCCGACACATGGGCGCTGCCCTCTACACCACCAACGCCGACGATTTCACGGCGATCCGACGGGTACGAGACTTCCGCCTGTGGCCGGGACGGCCTGACTGCGGCCACGCGACCGACCGACGCTGGCCCGTGTCGCCAATCCCATAGGCCGTGCGTTGACCGACTCAGGCGGCAACCTTCTTGCGCGCGGCAACGAAGTCGACCATGACACGTGCTGGCGGCAGTCTAGGGATGGCGGCGCGGGTGCCGTGAAAGGCGGCCAGCAGACGGTCGATGTCGCGCGCAACGGGCTCAGAAAAGTAGGCGCGGCCGCAGGCGGGACAGACGTCAGCCGGGATGTTTTCGACGATCACCTCGACGCGGCTACCGGCACGCCGAAACACGCGCGTGATCGCGTCTGGCCGCAGCCGTCCTCGGCACCCCATTATGCACGCCTTCAGCGCCGCTTTCTTTTCCTGCGCGTTCTCCAATCTGGCTCCCATTCCTTCACGTCGGGTACGTACGCCGTCACCACCGTCGCGAAGCGTCCTCGCCCTACATACTCCAGCACGATGTGATACGGCAACCGATCCTCAGCCGTGAAGTGCAGAAGCAGCGCGCGCGGGCCATAGTCTTCGACCACTTCGCCGCGCTCGCACGCTGCCCGCAGGTCGGCTGCTGTCAAGCCGTCCTTGCGCGCCTCGATGAAGGCATGATCGCTGAAGCGGAGGATGATCCTGCGTTTCGACAACAGGCCGCGAATCCGAACGATGTCCAAGCCTACACTCCAAGCTGAGGCAATGTCGAACCAGGTACTGCGCCCTCGATAACGAAAGGTTCCATTCGTCGTCAACCGAAGCGGGGGTTTCGATGGTACGCGAAGGCGTGGCGGGAAGCGCTTTGCGGCGCCACCCATGACTAGATGGTTGGCAGCCGTCCCTCAGAGTTTGTGAGCTTCTGGCGCCGCGTTGGCAGTACGTCGCTTGATATGCCGCTCAAGGTCGTCGGCTGCAATCTTCCAGTGGCCGTCGGCTCTGAAGGCACCAGGAATCCGGCCCTGACGAAAGAGACGGGCCACCGAATCGGGATCAAGGCCCAGGCGTTTTGCCACCTGGGTTTTCTGAAGAAGCTGTCAGCGGGCAGCTCTCAGCCTTCAGCTCCTGATGGAGCGGCCTGCCGTGGGCTACGACGAATGGGCTTCGGAGCCCCGAACCGTAGTCCGTTGGTCGGGGCAGGTCCGCGCCCGGGTGGGGCAGGCGTCTACGTTCTTCCCCTGAGAAAATCCGTAGAACTACGCATTGACATTTCACCGGGTCGACGACTACGACGCCCGCCCACCGATGGGTGAACCACAGCTCGCACTATGACGCAGATCATAAACTCCACCGCGAGCCAGGCTACACTATCAGCACACTCTCAGGAGGCGGAATCGTGGGTGACACCGGCATTGATGGCGTCGCTTTGAGGCTCGTCGAATGGACGCAAGGCGCGGCCTCGGGCACGGCCCTGGGCGCTCTGTCGTGGACCGAACTGCTCGATCCATTCCCGCAGGGGGTGGATGACGCATCGGCAGTGATGGGGCTTGCGCAGATCGCGGTAGCGCTGACGGTGGTGCTGATGAATGCGCTCTCGCAAGCAGTCTTCGTCGTCGATGCGAGGGGCTGTGTGCTGCTCCTCAACCGGCTTGCCAGCAAACTCGTGGGGTGCAAGGACGCGCTGACCGTGCGCAACGGTGTGCTGCGGGCGGCGTCGCCGAGTGACACGACCGCGCTGCACCGGTCGATCGCCACTGCCGGCCAGCTCGCCGGCGGCAATGGTAAGGGCCGCGTGGGAGCGCAGGCGCTGCGGCTGGAACGGCCGTCTGGCAACGGGCCGCTCCCTGTCCTGGTTGCGGCGTTGCCCGAGATGCGTTGGACGCAGCCGAACCGTCCGGTGGCGGCCGTTCTTGTGGGCCGGGAAGGTCTGAGACACCCATGCTCCGGACCACAGGCAGCGATGATGGACGCAGACGAGGGCGAAGGTGCTGTGGCGCCGCGGGCTACGCGGGGGTGGAGGCGGCCGCGCCCCGACCGGCCGTGCTCTATTCGAACGGGTGGTT
>Ga0335069_10013900_pt1 | contig 11288 bp, 5 predicted proteins | sample Lox_Sample_11_FD_206714 | JGI IMG/M metagenome (GOLD analysis project Ga0335069, IMG submission 206714) | Soil microbial communities from Loxahatchee National Wildlife Refuge, Florida, United States - Lox_Sample_1.1 | ecosystem: Environmental > Terrestrial > Soil > Wetlands | place: USA: Florida... | reverse complement strand
TTTTGAAGGAATAGCCCCGGTATCCGCCGTCGCGGCCGCCATTGATGGAAAACGCAGTCTGCGATTGGGCGACCCACCGCCGCGCTCCGGCGTCGTACCATTCCCAGCGGTGCACGATCACAGTCGAGACCCGGGCGGGCGCAAAAACAGAGCTGTACAGGTACAGCTTCTCGCTCGGCGCCATGTGGTACGTGGGCGTGACACCCAAGAAGGTCGTCCAGGGCTGCGGCTCTTCAATGACCTGGTACGCCGCACCAGCCTTCTTGACCCCGTGATAGACGCCCGCCTGGGCCAGGGCGAGCGGCAGCGGCGGAAGGATCTTGAGGAAATAGAAGAGATTGATCGCCGCATAAATCGCGAGGGTCCCGACGAGGACGTAGCGGCGAACCTGTCGGTAGCGCTCGCGACCGAGCATGGCCAAGACATCCATGTAAAACCAAAAGATCGCGATCGCCACGCCGCCGCTGACCAGAAACGGAATGACGCCGAGCATCGCGATTAGTACGGGGATCAGAAGTATCGCGTAGGAGAAAAGGGCGAAAAAATAGAGCAACAGCGAAAGCGTGAACCGCGTCGTGTAGGCCTTGAAGAATTCATTGCCGATGAACACGCCGGCCAATACGAGCAGATAGGGCCAAGAACTCCAGAGCGATGCGCTGCGAAGATAGAATACGCAGAACCCACTCAGCAGACAGCCTAGCGCGAACTGGGTCACCGCGGTCAAAATGGTGCGTGTGCGCTGGCTTGGTTGCTTGTCCGCGGGCCGGGATTCAAGCCGATGAGAGGTCGCGATGGCGCCCCCGGCTATCGCCAAATAGACGATGAAGACGATGTGCGTTGCAAGGTGGTCGATGCGCCCGAACGTAATCGAGTCGAACGCATAGCCCCCCACCATCGAGATGACGGAGAGATGCCGCTCATATTGGTGCGCAAACGCGATGACCGTCTGGATGGGTCTGGCGGACAGATACGAGCGAGCTTCCAAACAAATCGTCCAAGATCAGTCCGGAACTTTCCGGTGTTCGACGCCGCTGCTGTTAGCAGCCCGGACCGTTCTTGGGAACCGCCCGGGCACAAAACAAGAGAGCCGCCCGAAAGGGCAATTTCGCCCTTTTCGCGCGGCTCGTTCTTACCCGGTCACCGACTTGGGGCACAGAAAGCATCGGTGGATGCTCTCTATGCCCCTTGGCCGGTAAAGCCTTAGAAGTTGATCTTCAGGCCAGCCGATACGCCATTCCGGTTCATGTCGCTGCGATAGGTACCTTGATAACCGACGTACAGGGACATGTTGGCCGAAGTCGCGTAAGCGAGGCCCGCGTCGATATCGAACTCCGACTGGTCGGGCCTGACACCGCTGACGGTGAACGCCGTCGCCGGATTGCCGTTGAAGAAGGCGGAGATGTTACGCGCCTTGTTGTCGGCATCGTACAGGTACGCCAGGCGGCCGTACGGCGACAGACCCGTCAGCGATGGGATCAGATCGATACCAAGCATCAGGTTTGTCTTGTCCATGTTGATCTTGCCGACTGTCAGATCGGCAGCGCCGGCACCAGCTTCCGTGAACTGGCTGGTGTTGCCGCTGTCATAGTCGACTCCGATGAACGGACGTACGGTGAAGTCAGACAACGAAGCATTGTAACCGACTGTGCCAACAACCTTGAAAAGGTTTCCATTGAAGCTTGCGGTCGTACCGCGAGCGATCGTGGCTACGACGATCGACTTGGTCGCCCCGAAGCTGCCGTCGGCATAGGCGATCTGCAGGTCCGCATCGATCTGGCCTTCGGTGAAACCGGCATAGCCGCCCACCTGCCAGCTGTTGCTATGACCCTTCGAATTGCCGAGACCGTACTTGACCTGGTCTTCCGACCAGCCGCCAGCTGCACCGACCACGAAATCGCCGGTGGCGAAGTCGAGACCGACCGCGCCGCCGCCAATGTCTCCATTGCTGCCGAAGCGATAGGCCTGGTGGCTGCCGGTGCCCGAACCGTAATAACCGCGGCCCCAGAAGCTCGAGCCTTGCGGCTGATCGCTGCCCTCATGAAGGTGCAGGCCGACTTGGCGCGTGAAGAGCTCGCTCTGATCCTGCAGAGCCGTTGCGTAGGCTCCGTAGGGTTCCGGGCTGGCCTGGTCGAAGAAGCTTTCGGCCTGGGCCGCGGTCATGTTGTCGACTGCGGTGACGAGCGTCGCCGCATCGCCGGTCGCGCCTGCGACGAGGTTCTGGAACCCGTTTGCAACCGCGATCTGGTTAGGCGTCGCGCCTGCGCCCATGCCGGCAGCGTAGGTCGTGCGCGTCACGGTCAGGCGGTAGACCTGTTCTGTGCCGGCGACCGTGACGATTCCGGTGTTCGTGAACGTCAAGAAGGGCGAGATCGTCGCGCCTGTTATCGTCGCGAAGCTGCCAGTGATGCCGCCCGCCGCGTCGATGACGTCATACGTCGTGCCCGATACGTACAGGCCAGTCACTGGCGCGAGTGCCAAGGTACCGGCGATGGTTGCCGTTCCCGGAGCTCCCGTGACCTTGATCTGGTCATAGCCTGTTCCTGCCACTCCGGACGGCGTCAGATCGGCCGCATAGATACCGGCTGCGCCCTGCGCATACGCACCAACGACATGAATGATGCCGGGACTGTTGCCCGGGGCGATCGTGCCGTTGTTGGTGACGGTACCGGTGATGGTGCCGGCGCCTTTGAGCGTTCCGTTCGCATTGTTGGTGACGTTGCCGACCACGTTGCCGTTGACGATCGTCGTGCCCGTATTCGACACGGGACCCGTCACCGTTCCGGTGCCGGTGATGTTCGCCAGACCGCCGGCCGCGACCTGCAGCAGCGTCGTCGTCAAGGCGCCGTCGACCTGGAGTGTACCGCTGCCGCCGACATTTGCGTTTCCGGCGCCGGTCGTGACCGTAGCCGTGGAACCGATGTCGAGGATGCCACCATTCGCATCAAGCTGCGTCAGTGTCGAAGCCGCAGTAGACAGCGTCATCGTACCGGCGCCGACCTTGATCAGATCGCCGCCCGTGAGAACGCCGGATACGGCCGTCGACTGCCCATTTCCGCCCGTTGTCAGGGCCGTGAAGTTGACGGCGCCGGCGCCCGCGAGCGAACCGATCGTCTCGGTTGTGACGGCCAACGTCGAACCCGCATTGACCGTGACCGCAGACGCATCGCCGATGCCTGTGCCAGTAGTCGTCAGCGTGCTGTTGCCAGTTACGAGCGTGGCGCCCGAATAGGTGTTGGTCCCGGTCATAGTCACATTGCCACCACCGGTGACCGTGACCGTTCCCGTACCGGTCAGATTGCCGGCGTATGTTCCGGCGCCGGCTTGGCTGAACACGACGGCCGCGTTGTCGATGATATTGCCCTGCAGAGACGCCGTCGTGCCCTGCAGCGTTCCAGCCGAAACCGTGGTGGGGCCGGTATATGTGTTCGTGCCACCGAGGATCAGAAGTCCGGTATTGACCTTCGTGAAGCTGCCGGTGCCGCTGATCACGCCGTTGAGCGTGAATGTGCCCGTGCCGGAATCGATCGTGTCGGCGCCCGTTAGTGTGATGGCGTTGGCAACCACGAGACCGGTTGTGCCGGCCGCAAGCGTCGTGCCGTTGGCCATCGCGATCGTGCCGGTGCCGGCTGCGGTGTTGTTCGCAAGCGTCAGCGTTCCGCCGGACACGGTTGTGCCGCCGGAATAGGTGTTGGCACCGCTGAGCGTCAGATTGTTGGCACCGAGCTTGGTCACCGTGCCCGTGCCGGAAATCACGCCGCCGAAGTTGATATTGTCCGACCGATTGAATGCCAGGTTTCCGTTGTCGGTCACGTTACCTGCGATCGAGCCGGTCGTGCCGCCATTGCCGAGTTGCAACGTGCCGGCCGAGATCGTCGTGCCGCCCGAGTACGTATTGGTGCCGGTAAGCGTGAACGTGCCAGTTCCCGCCTTCGTTAGGCCGCCGGCGCCGGAGATCACTCCATTGTAGAGTGTGCTGGTGTTGTCGCCACCCGTCGTTAGGTTCGCGTTCAGCACCACGAAGCCGCCGTTACCTGTGCCAGCCAGACTGCCAATGGTCTCGGCTGTATTGACCTGGAGTGTGCCGGCGGTCGTCGCAGTGGAGTCCACGACGACCCGCGTGGTGTCCGCGATTGCGGCACCACCGGTGAGAATCAACGTGCCGTTTGTCACGACCGCATTGCCCGCGAAAGTGTTCGCGCCGCCAAGAGTGAGCGTACCCGTTCCGATTTTTTGGATGCCGTTCGCCCCGGAAATCACACCGGTGAAATTGCCAGTGTTGATGATGAGATTTCCGCCCGACAGTGTTACCGCGCCGCTACCCAGCAAACCACCGATGGTCTCCGTGTTGCCAACATCGAGTGTTCCGGCGGCTCCAATCGTAACGTTACTGCCGTCATCCAAAGCGTTGCCATTGATGACACGCAGGGTACCCGCGTTGATCGTCGTTCCGCCCGTGTACGTGTTTGTGCCCGAGAACGTCGTCACGTTTGCGCCGGTGTCGACGAGAACCTGTCCCGTGCCGGACATATTGCCCGAATATGTGCCGTTCGCTTGGTTCGTGAACTCTACCGTCGCGTTGTTGACAATCTTGTTCGCTCCGAGATTGCCAGCGTTCGGTGCGATGAGTGTGCCGGCATTGACGTCGATTTCGTTCGTCAGTGAAATCGCCGTGTTGATCGACCAGCTGCCGGTGCCGTTCTTTTCGAGATAGTCAAAATTGGTGACAGTCTTGTTGAAGATTTCAGCGGTCGTACCTGTCAACGTTAGGGTATTGTGACCCTGATTGTTCGCTGCCGCGGTCAGCGTGCCAGTGGGCAATTGCGCAGCCGTGCTGGCGGAGAAATTGTTGATGCCAGCACCCATGTCGATATTGCCGGTGAGCGTTCCGGTATTGATGATTGTATCGTTGCCAGCGCCGAGCGTAATATTTCCGGTGATGGTGCTCGTATTGTTGATCTGGGTGTTTCCGGTCGAAGTGATGTCGCCCGTGATGCCGGCCGCTGCGTAGTTGTTGAGCGTGTTCACTTGCGCATTGGTGGTTGATCCAAAGGCGATGATCCCCGTGATGCCGCCCGTCGCGCTCGCCGCATTGGTGACGGTGCTGCCGCCGCCGAGGCTTATCGCCGTGTTTGTTGCCAGATCAGAGATGTCACCCTGGTTATTCACGGCGCTCGCCGTTCCGGCCGAAAGCAGAGGCGAAGGACCAGCACCTGTGCCGACGGTGGCACCGCTGTTGACGGTGATGGTCACGCCATTTACCGGCGTTCCCGGGAATGTCGTTCCGGCGACGTAGCCGTTAGGCGAGGCCGCCTGACAGGTGACGAACAGCCCGCTGACGTCGGGCAAGCAATCCGCCAATGCTGCTGTCGGCGCCAGGCCGAGCGAGATCGACATCAGAGCAGAGGTCGACAGAACGAAGCGGCGCACCGAGAGGTGGCCCGAGAATCCGCGCATGAAAAAACTCCCCAGAGTCAGCAATGGCTGCATGGACTACGAATCACTTCGTGTCCAGGCTAAATCATACTACCTCAATTAATAAACCGTATAGCGCCTGCGCGGAAGAGGAATGGCGCTGTGACAAGTCGCTCACTCGATTTCCCGGCGATGTATCGAAGTTTTATAAAACTGTCTCACGCGCGACAGACCGCGCACCGCGTCACTTGCGAGTCACGCGCTGTTTAAATTTTCATCAGCCTGAACGCACACGCGGGGGACATTCGAGACGCGCCGCTTCAACGCAGCTGGCGCGAACCAAAAGTGTAGCGGAAAATTCGGGGGCGTCCATAGGCGCCTGTGGTATGTGGGCAACGGCGCGACGAATTGGCGGTCTGACAGGGCGACGCCCGAGACACAGTCGCTGTCGCAACAGGCAAGGTATTCGCCTTCATGGTCCCAAACGGGGTCGTCGATACGACGACAGAGTTGGCGTTACCGCTGCCCAGAGACGTGTTTCGCCCGGCAACGTCGGTCACGCGCCCGAATGAGACTTTCACGCAACACTGATCTGGAAATCGCTACTGCTTCGGCGTCGAGGGGTTTGGCGCGCGCCCATAAGCGTCGTCGTACCGTACAATGTCATCCTCGCCGAGGTAGGAACCGGACTGGACCTCGATCAGCCGAAGCGGTTTCGGACCGGCGTTTTCCAGCCGATGTCTCGCCCCCAGAGGAATATAGGTTGACTGGTTTTCCTGCAGGAGAAAGACCCGATCGTCACAGGTCACCTGCGCCGTTCCTTGCACGACGATCCAGTGTTCGGCCCGTTTGGTGTGACTTTGGAGCGACAACCGACCGCCCGGTTTCACCATTATGTGTTTGACCTGGTAGCCCTCGCCGGCGTCGATGCCCTGATAGCTGCCCCACGGACGGAACACCGTTTTGTGTTCGGAGAATTCAGTCCGACCTGAAACTTTGAGTTGATCAACGACAGCCTTTACGTCCTGTGCTCGGTCTTTGTGCGCAACCAGAACGGCATCCTCTGTCACGACTACGACCAAGTCGTGCACCCCAACCAGCGCCGTCAGGCCCTTATCACTTCGCACGAACGAGTCGTGGGAGTCGTAGGCAACGACGTCGCCGTGAATTGCGTTCCCCGAAGCATCGCGCTTCTCCAGCGACCAGAGCGACGACCAGGAGCCGACGTCGCTCCAACCGATGTTGCAAGGGACGACCGCGGCCTTGTCCGTTTTCTCCATCACCGCATAGTCGATGGAAATGTTTTTTGCCTTCTCGAACGCAGGTCCATCGAGCCTGACGAAGTCCAAATCGCGTTTGGCCAACGAGAGCGAGGCGCGGCAAGCTTCGACGACGCCTGGTTCATAGCGCGTCATCTCGGCGAGCAAGATGTCGGCGCGAAAGACGAACATGCCGCTGTTCCAGACGTAATCGCCCGAAGCGAGATAGCGCGCAGCGGTTTCCTTGTCGGGCTTTTCTGCGAAGCGCGTTACCGACCTGACGCCTTCCATTCCGGCGAGCGCCGGTCCGTTCTGAATGTAACCATAGCCGGTCTCAGGACCGTCCGGAGCAATGCCGAACGTCACGATGCGACCGTTCTCGGCCGCTTCGACAGCGAGCGCTACCGCCTCGCGAAACTTGGTCTCGTCCGTCACCACATGGTCCGACGGCAAGAGCAAAATGACTCCGTGAGGATCTTTCTCGGCCACCATCAATGCGGCGATCGCAGCGGCCGGCGCTGTATTGCGTCCAACAGGCTCGAGAACAATCGCCTTTGGCGTCATCCCGATTTGCTGCATCTGTTCGGCGACGAGGAAGCGGTGTCCATCGCTGCACAAAAGAATCGGCGCCGCGGTGCCCGGCAAGCTGGCACGCAGAACCGTGTTTTGAATCATCGTCCGCTTTCCATGCAGAGGCAGCAGCTGCTTGGGAAGCGAAGAGCGAGAGAGCGGCCACAAACGCGTGCCGCTACCGCCCGACAGGACGACCGGATAGAGGCAATCTGGCGACTTCATTTCGAGGCTCGCTTCTGTGGTTGGTCTGGGATTTACACCACAAATTCTTGCTTTGAAATGAACGCGCCAGGCGGAACTCAGGCTCCTTGCGCACCAATGATTGCAACGGAGCACACATTCATCGCGGGCGCCCCGCCCAAATTGTGCGTCATGCCGATTTTGGGATTCTTCAGCTGCCGGGAACCGGCCCGACCTTGGAGCTGCAGATACATCTCATAGAGCATCCTCAGACCGGACGCTCCAATCGGATGACCGAAACATTTGAGTCCGCCGTCGATCTGACACGGGACCTGGCCGTCCGCGTCGTAAAATCCGTTCATCACGTCTTTCCACGCTTCGCCTTCACGCGAAATGTGGAGGTCCTCCATCGTTACCAGTTCGGTGATTGAGAAGCAGTCGTGCACTTCCATCATCGATATTTCGTTCCGCGGATCGCGGATGCCGGCTTCGTCATAGGCACGCTTGGATGCGATGCGAGCGGTGTGGAAGTAACTGCCGTCCCATGAATTGTGCTGGCTCTCGAGCCCATTCGATAGTGAGAGCTGCAGCGCCTTTACGGTAATCACGTTTTTCCTACCCATGGCGCGAGCGATTTCGGGAGTGGTGACGATGGCGCACGCGGCGCCGTCGGATACGCCGCAACAGTCAAACAGGCCGAGCGGTTCGGCGATCATCGGTGCATTGAGGCACTGTTCCTCGGTGATCGGCTTTTGCAAGTGCGCCTTCGGATTTTTGGCGCCGTTGGCGTGGCTCTTCACCGAGACGTGCGCGATGGCACGTTTCAGATCGTCTTTGGATACGCCGTGTTTGGCTCTGTAGGCCGACGCCAACTGCGCGAAATTGCCGGGCGCCGAACCATTCGCCGCCCAGAGAGGTGCGAGCGTCGCGCCTTCGCGTTGCGGCAGCCCGCCATAGCCAGTGTCCTTCAGCTTTTCCACACCGAGCGCCAATGCGATGTCGCAAGCGCCCGCAGCGACTGCATAAACCGCGCCGCGGAAGGCCTCAGAACCGGAGGCGCAGAAATTTTCGACGCGCGTTACGGGAATGTTCGGCAGGCGGAGCGCCACCGACAGCGGCGTACCGCCCTTGCCGACATGCTGCTCTTCGATTGCCGTGCCGAGCCATGCAGCTTGTATCTGGTTTGTCTCGACGCCGGCGTCCTGCAGCGCCTCGAGGTAGGCTTCGACCATCAATTCCTCGGCGCCTGATTCCCAGCGCTCGCCAAACTTTGAGCAGCCCATGCCGAGGATCGCCACCTTGTCCTTAATGCCCGTTGCCATGATTTGGGTCTCCCTGTTGTTCGAATTGTCTCTACGCGGCGGCCAAATGCTTGGGGTGCCGCAAATCTTTCGCAAGCCCTTCGCCCATTAGGTCAACAAAGTTGTCGCAATAAAAGCCATCAATTTGTCGTTGTGTACATCCCTGCAACGACTCGCCAAAGCGTTTAAGCGGGTTGCGTCCCCCTTCGACGTGAGGGAAATCTGACGAGAATAGGCAGATTTCATCCCCCGCATTTCGAATGATCCAACCCACATCTTCGTGCGGATATGGCGTAACACGAACCTGGCGACGAACGAACTCGGATGGCTTCATCGACAGTTTCTGAAGGCGCTCTTCATTTTTCACGAACGCCATCGCCGCGGAGTCCATGTTGCGCATCCAGCCAGGAACCCAGGACGCCCCCAGTTCGATCGCACCAAATTTGAGGTCAGGGAAGCGATCCAGTACGCCGTCGAAGATCATCGCCGCCAACGTCAGCTCGACGGAGTGCGGTATCGGCATGTAGCTGACCGAGGTAAAATTCTCCTCTCCGCCGTGGAAGTCCTTCACTTTCGGAAGGCCGTTCTCGAAATAGTCGGCCTTTAGCTTTTCCTCGCCGCCGACATGAAAGACGACCGGCAATCCAGCCTCTTGCGCCATAGCCCAGATCGGATCGTGTAAGATATGACTATGCGCATGGCCGGGAGCTTTCGACGCGACCATTAGCGCCTTACAACCCAGATCAATTGCTTCGCGAGCAGCCTTTTTCGCCAATTCGAAGTCAACAAGCGGCACGTACCCGGTTCCAAGAAAGCGCCGGTCGATCGAACAAAAATCGACCATCATGCGATTGTGAGCCTGCGCGACAGCGTAGGCGAGCCCGGCGGGCCCACTTTCATCCAGACCGAAGTTTCCGAGGCACCAAGTCGTGAAGATCAATTGACTGGCGAATCCCAGGTTGTTGAGCGTCTGCGGACGGTCTTCCCGCCGAAACGATCCATGCGCTTCATAATTTTTGCGCAGAAGGACATTGGCATCGGAGCCGGCGCGAAAATCCGCATCTTCGTGCAACGCGCGAGCTTTTTTTACCCAGCCCGCATCGCGCGGATTCTTCTTCAGCTTCGGAAGGGCGTCATAGGCGGAACGAAATTTCGGATCGATGTAAGCGTCGAGACTGTCGGGTAGCTCCATCAAATGCGAATCCGCATCATGCACGATACGATTTTCGACATACGCCATGATTGCTCTCCCGCGACTTTGTTATCTTTTCATCCTATCAGATCGGAACGGCCTTCCAGAAATAGCGCACGAAACCGCGTTTCGGGTCGAAGTCTTTGATTCGAAAGGCCATGCGAACTCTCGCGCCCGTATCGATCTGGCCCTGCTCCACATCTGTTATGTCGGCCATCAGACGGCCGCCTTCGGCAAAGGTGATCATGCCGTAGTGGCTCGGCGGGTCCATTGAATAAGTGAGGAAGTCAGCGGACCAAGACAGGACTGTGCCCGGCTGCTCGGAAAAGCTGTAATCGTCCTGGCTGTCGACAGCCTTGCAGTTCGGGTTCACGCACACGCGCGTTTTGGGAAACTGTGCCGTTCCACAGACGCGGCATTTGCCACCGATCAGACTCAGCAGCATGTCGCTCTTGCGATAAAGGACAGTCAGCGCCGTGCGCTTGTCTATCTCGGCGCGCATGCCCTTTTCCAACTCGACAAGGCCGTTGAATCCGAGAAACTTCATGTAGTTGGTTTCTTCTTTGCCGAGCGCGAGATGTCCCTCGACCGCTTTCGGCTTTGAGAGTTCGGCAATCTGTGGCGTAACCCGGAAGAGGAGCGCGTCGGCGCCCTGCGCAAACTGGACGAGCAGGATATTTTGACCTGGCTTGGCTTCTTCCAGCGTGTGCGCCAGCATCAGGAGAGCGTGAGCGGCGCCGGCGTCGCCAACACGTGACGAAAGATTATCGCGCACGCGCGCAGCCTCGATGCCGCACTGTCGCGCGATCGACTGGTCGAGTTTCGCAAACGGGCAAGGCAGAATGAAGTGTGCTATGTCGCCAGGCGCGACACCTGTCTTGTCAAGAACCTCCTTGACGACGGCGGGAACGATCTTGCTGTAGCCTTCGTCGCGAATCCAGCGCTCTTCCCAGGCATAGTCGAAGTCCTCGCCTTCGCCGCGGAAATGGTCGACAAAATCGAACGTGACGGTGTGGCTGCCCACGAGCTCCGCGACGACCTTGTCGCGGCCAACCACGAACGCGGCTGCAGCGTCTCCATAGGCGAGTTCCTGCGCGGACGCCGCACGTGTCTTTCGCTTCTCGCCGGCGACTAGGAGCGGCGCGTCGAGACGTCCGGCGGCCACAGCGTCGAGCGCCGAAATCAATCCGGAAGTTCCGGCGCGAAGCGATGACGAGACGTCGACCGACGAAAGGTCTTTGCGGAGTCCGAGCGCGGCGGCCACTATGCCAGCATTCTGGCGGTCGGCGAAGGGCATCGTGGTTGACGCAAGGAATATTCCATCGATGTGGGCGCGGTCGCGGACGGGATCAATCGCCGGCAGACAATCGC
>Ga0335069_10013899_pt1 | contig 11288 bp, 11 predicted proteins | sample Lox_Sample_11_FD_206714 | JGI IMG/M metagenome (GOLD analysis project Ga0335069, IMG submission 206714) | Soil microbial communities from Loxahatchee National Wildlife Refuge, Florida, United States - Lox_Sample_1.1 | ecosystem: Environmental > Terrestrial > Soil > Wetlands | place: USA... | reverse complement strand
GGCGTAGCCCTGCTGCGCAGTCTCGGCGTCGGCGAGAGACATGGCCGCGAACGGGACCGTGAGGAAGAGGAAGCCGACGCCGAGCAGGATGCTCGTCACGGGTCCCGCGATGGCCGTGAAGAACTCGGCGCGCGCCGACGGGGGCTCGTGCTCGATGTTCGACACGCCGCCGAAGAGGAAGAGCGTGATGCTGCGGACACGCAGCCCGTAGCGCCTCGCGACGAGCGAATGCGCGAGCTCGTGCAGCAGGATGCACCCGAAGAACAGCAGCGACGCCGTGAGCGCGACCCCGATGGCCTCGGTGCCGGGCCAGTCGCGGTGCCATCCGGCGAACACGCTCGACAGGCTCCAGGTGAGCAGCGCGAAGATGAACAGCCAGCTGTAGTCGATCCGGATCTCGATGCCGAAGAGCTTGCCCAGGCGAAACGCGTTCATGGTCATTCCTCCTTCGGTCAAAGGTCGACGCCGGTCGGCAAGACTTCGGAGTCGTGCGACGCGAACGGTAGCTCGCGCTGGTAGGAGTAGATGTGCCCGCCCGCGGCGACGTGCGAATGCCGCTCGCACCACCACTCCTTGCCGCCGCTCGCGGCGCGCGCGCGGACGCAGTCCGGGCACGGAGGCTCGATCGCAGGCTCGTGCTTCGCGGGCTCCTTTGGCCTCGGGCTGGCCACGAGCACCGGGCAGGGGGCCGTGTGGATCAGCTTCTCCGCCGTCGAACCGAGGGCCCAGTGCCTCAAGTGCGGACCCCGATAGGATCCGACCACGATGATGTCGGCGCTCACCTCCGTCGCCAGCTGGACGATCTCGCGGACCGGCTTGCCCGAGCGCAGGTGAATGCCAACCTTCATGCCCCTCAGCCCTCCCATCGCTGCGGCCTTCTCGTTCACGTAGAGACGAAGGTGACCGACGAGATCCCGCGATCTCGCCTCCGAGGGCTCCGCGTCGAAGACGTGGACAAGGTGCAGCTCGCTGAGCGGAACGCGTCGGGCGATGCGGACCGCCTGGTCGAACGCAGGACCGTCGGCATCCGTGAAGTCCAGCCCCACGACGATCGTGAGCCGGCTCCTGGATCCATTCGCCGATTCGTTTGCTGAGTTCATCGCAGACCTCCTGATCCACGGTGAGCTGCAGCGGACGTGCCGTATCGACATCGCCCACGTCGCGCGCGGGAAACAGGGGGCAGATCGCGAATCGCTCGTGCCCACGCAACGATCGACGCAAATGGTGCGCCGGGTCGCAAGGATACGCAGGGGCTCAGAGACCCAACCGTGGCGGAACGACCCGACCGCCGATGACGAGAAACGCGGGGACTTTGGGCGCCTCACGCGGCACGGCCGATGCGTAGGCGCTCGAACACCACGGAGGTTCCTATGAAGACTCTCACCAACTCCCTTCGAAGCGCCCTTCCAGCCGTTGCCACCGCGCTGCTCGCGACCGCGTGCGGCGGCGCGAAGCAGGTCCACGCCCTGGCGCCCGGCGCCACGATGCTGCAGCCGCAAGAGGGCGCGCACGTCGCGCAGCCCGCGAACACGCCGACGGCTTCGACCGTCCACATCTCGGACGAGATCCTGCGCGCGTGCAACATCCCGGATGCCGACGCGTACTTCGCGTTCGACTCGGCGCGCCTGACCGCGTTCGACGAGCGGCCGCTCGACGCGCTGGCGACCTGCTTCGAGAGCGGACCGATGAAGGGCCGCAGGATGAGCCTCGTCGGCCATGCGGATCCGCGCGGCTCCACCGAGTACAACATGACGCTCGGCCAGTCGCGAGCCGACGCCGTCGAGAGCTATCTGTCCGGGCGCGGGCTCGGCCGGGCCGCCATGGCGTCGACGTCCCGAGGGGCCATGGACGCGACCGGCCACGGCGAAACGGGATGGGCGCACGATCGCCGCGTGGATGTGCTGCTCGCCGACTGACCCCCACTCGTGGAATCATCCGGGGTCGAGGCGGCTTGTTTCCGCGTGAGCACCCGGATCCTGCTGATCGACGACGACGCGACTTTGACGGATACGCTCGCGCTGGGCTTGCGCAAGCGCGGCTTCGAGGTCACCGGGTGCACGAGCGCGGCGCAGGCCGTGAAGTCTCTGGAGACCGAGGACTTCGACGTCGTCGTCACGGACCTCAACCTGCACGGGGTCGGAGGCCTCGAGCTTTGCGAGCACGTCGTGGCCAACCGCCCGGACGTCCCAGTCATCGTGCTCACGGCGTTCGGGAGCCTGGAATCCGCCATCCACGCGATCCGCGCGGGGGCCTACGACTTCATCAACAAGCCCGTGGAGCTCGATGTGCTCGCCATCGCCATCGAGCGCGCTGCCACGCACCGTAGCCTGCGCGAGGAGGTCAAGCGCCTGCGCGAGGAGGCACGCAAGGCGCCCCGCTTCGATGCGCTCGTGGGGCAGAGCCCCGCGATGCAGGCCGTCTACGATCTCATCGATCGCGTCGCCACTTCCGAGGCGACCGTCCTGGTGTCGGGCGAGAGCGGCACGGGCAAGGAGGTGGTGGCGCGCGAGATCCATGCGCACAGCCGCCGGCGCGACTGCCCCTTCGTCGCCATCAACTGCGCGGCCATGCCCGAGAGCCTGCTCGAGAGCGAGCTATTCGGCCACGCCAAGGGCGCCTTCACCGACGCCAGGACGTCGGAGCCGGGACTCTTCGCGCGCGCGAATCGTGGCACGATCTTCCTGGACGAGATCGGCGACATGCCCTTCGGCTTGCAACCGAAGCTGCTGCGGGTCCTTCAGGAGCGCACCGTCCGGCCCGTGGGGGGCCGCGAGGAGGTCCCGATCGACGTGCGCGTGATCGCCGCCACCAATCGCGATCTCGAGTCGGCGATCGAGGAAGGACGTTTCCGGGAGGACCTCTACTACCGGGTCAACGTCGTGCGCATCGTTTTGCCGCCTCTGCGGGCCAGAGTGAGCGACATCCTGCCTCTCGCGCAGCACTTCCTCACGCTCTTCGCCTCACGCTCGGGCAAGCAGGTGACCGGACTCGCGTCACCGGCCGCCGAGAAGCTCGTCGCGTACGCCTGGCCGGGCAACGTCCGTGAGCTGCAGAACTGCATGGAGCGCGCGGTCGCGCTCACGCGCTTCGAGCAGATCGTCGTCGACGATCTGCCCGAGAAGATCCGCGACTACCGGCGCTCCCACGTCCTCGTCGCGAGCGACGATCCCTCGGAGCTCGTGCCGCTCGAGGAGGTCGAGCGCCGCTATGTCGCCCGCGTCGTCGAGGCGGTCGGCGGCAACAAGACGGCGGCGGCGCGCATCCTCGGTATCGATCGCAAGCGCCTCTACCGGATGCTCGAGCGGCTGGAGGTGCCCGTGCCCCACCCGTCGGACTGAGACGCGCTAGTCCTCGGGAGGCTGCATCGGTCCCTCGGCGGGTGCCTCGCCAGACGTGGTCGCGACGCCGGCGGAGGCGGATGAGTAGGCGCCAACCGTGGCGGGCGGGTGCGCGAGGTTCGGTGCCCCGAGATCCCCGCCGCTCACTCCGATCGCATCGTCGAGCTCCCGGTCTCGCGCCGCGCGTCGCGACGACTCGTCGTCGAGCGCCGCGCCCGTGAGGGCGCCCGCCACTCCGCCGACGATGGCACCTGCCACGACGCCCGGGGGACCAGCCATCGCCCCGACGACTGCCCCGACCAGCGCCCCGGAGGCAGTTCCCTCGGCTTCGTGGACCCGGCGCGCGGCCGGCGGACGTTTGCTCGTGAACTCGCTCTGCTGCTCGTCCTTCATGGTGGTCTCTCCTGACGAGAGAGACTGCATCACTCGTGCCCCAGGTGAAGGATCCGCGAGAGCGACGCAGGCGGCCCGCGAGAGCAGCGCAGATCGCGGGTCACTGGTCCTCTGTGGGTCGAAACGACCCGGGCAGACGCCGGACACGCGGTGCAGGATCTTCTCCGCATTCTCCGCTGCAGCGAGCTCACCGCGACGGCACGGCGGATGCTGAGTCATCCTCCATCGTGAACACCCCCACCCCCATGAAGCCTCCCTGGCGTACCGCGCTTGCGGCCGCGCCGGTGCACGAGCCGCCGAGAATCCTGGTGGCCGAAGACGATCCGGACATGCGCCGTCTCGTCGTCGAGACCCTGCGCGAGGACGGCTACGATGTCGTTGCCGTGTCGGACGGCGGGCGCCTCCTGGTGACCCTCGCGCACGAGATCGTCGACGAGAACGGCGCGGAGCTGGCGGACCTGCTCGTGTCGGACGTCCGGATGCCCACGTGCTCGGGAATGGAGATTCTCGAGCAGCTTCGTGCCTCGCACCGGCGGATGCCGGTGATCCTCATGACGGCGTTCGGCGACGCCGCGACGCACGACCACGCCGAGGCTCTCGGCGCGCTGCTTTTCGACAAGCCGTTCGACATCGACGACCTGCGGACCGCAGTCGCGTCCCTCTTGCGGCGCGCGGCCTGAGCCGGTCAGTCGGCCCAGTGCACGCCCGCGTCGGAGCCGCCCGCGGCCGGGGCGTCAATGGCCGCATCGGCGGCGGTGGAATCGGGCGTGCCGCCGTCCCCGGCCGGCATCGGGCAGTCGCCGTGGACGAACTGGACGCTCCACTGCCCTGCTCCGAGGAACGTCACGCGCGGGTGCGCGGCGAGAGCCTCGTCGAGCGCCTTCGCGAGCTCCGCGTCTGGCCCGGGCGCACGTTCGTCCTTCTCGGGCTCGGCAGGTCGAACGACGCAGACGCTGATGCTCTCGACGTCGCGGGTCGCGCTCAGCCCCGCGGAAACCGCGGCCGCGAAGGACGGATCTCCGTCCCTCCGAGTCAACGGGCCCGCAGCCACGCTGACATCGACCAGCTCGGTCGACCGACCGAAGCTCCCCTCGAGGGACCTGCGAAGCATCTCGACGGCGTCGGCGCCGAGAGGCGGCCCGAGGGGCGGCCCGAGGTGCACGACGCGGATATGGAGAGGGCCGCCGTCGGCTACCCCCACATCTACGTCGAGCGCTTCGCCGACGACCGAGGCGGGCCACACCGCGGCGACGACTGATCGGATCCGCTCATCCGCCGCAGTCACACGCTGGGCGACGAGGTGATGGAGCGAAGCAAGACGGCGCTGCGCCAGCGCGTCGGAGTGCCCGAGGAGCTCATCGACGTGCTGCTCTGGCACATCAACACGCAGATGACGACGCCCGAGCAGAAGGCGTCCGAGCTGCTCTTTCCGGCCGAGGACGGACGGCTGCTCAACGAGCACGTTCTTCGCAAACCGTTCGAGCGCGTCTCGGAGGCCATTGGCCTGCAGATGCGCTTCACGCCCCGCGGCATGCGCCGCACGTTCAACGATCTGGCGCGCGTCGCGAACGTCGCGAAGCTCGTCACGATGAGCATCTCGGGGCATCTCACCGATCGGATGCCCGAACACTATTCGACCGTGTGGGCGGCGGGCGAGCAGCGCGAGGGCATCGGCCGGATGCTTCGGCTGGTCAAAGGCGGAGCCGACACGGGTGCTTCGACACCGAGTGGTGCTCCAACTGGTGCTCCGGACCTGCCGAGTGGTGCTCCGAAGGAGGGGAGCGGGTCCTAAGTCACCGACTTTTTTGTAGGCGCGATAGGTTTCGAACCTACGACCCCTACCGTGTCAACGCGGCAGAGCAGGACGCAATCGTAGACGTTGCGCGCACTTGCAACTCGACCGAGCCGACGAACGCGATTCCTGACACCCCTTGTTTTTCCGTGTCGCCGGATGATTCGTCACGAATCGTCACGACCGGCGCGGCCTCCGAGCCGGCGGTCCCATCGAACGCCATCGACATCGAAGCAGCGCTCGTAGCTGCCCTCTCACGAGCCGCCGAAGCCGGGCGCTTCGACGTCGTGGCGCAGCTCGCCCGCGAGCTGGAGGCGCGTCGGCTTGCCCGTACCGGCAACGTCGTCCGGTTCGACGAGCGGGAGAGAAGGACGCGTTAGGCGGGAGCACTGCGTGCTGCGTTGCGCGAGGGAGCGCTTCCAGATGCGCGCGCGTCGGAACCCACGCGCGCGCGGCCGCCGCCCCGCAGAGAGGGATGGGGCGGGGCGGCGGCCCCGCGCGTCCGGGGTTCGTGAGCGTCGCGGTGGGCAGAGCATCAGCCGGCGGCTCCGCCGCCGGCTGATGCGTGCTCGAGAAACGTGGGTGCAGGCCTGGGAGTCAAATCGTTCGGCGCGTGATCCCTTTCCCATGGCAGCCGCTCATCGGGCTCGTGCCTCTCGTCGCCGGCGTCGTCCTCGATCTCCATACGGATCGAGGCGCAGATGATGGAGGCGAGGTCCGGGGACGAGTGGCGTCGGTACAAGGCGCGCGTTCGGCGATGGATCTTGTCGTTGCGGGCTCTGAGTACGCCGACAGCGCACATGCACCTCGGATCGCCTTCCCGCGTGGAAACTTGAACGACACAGTGTTCGCTTGATGCGCGTCGCTACATGGCGCGATTGCATGGCGCGCGCGATGGACGTGATCCGCTGCTCTTGTGGCGCTGCGCATGCGAGGAGCGACCTCGCTCCCATCGGGCGACAGCACGGCGCTCGCGGTGAATCCGCGGAGCTAGCCAACTGTCCCAGCTGCGGCTCCACCATCTGCGTGCCACCTCACGAGAGCAGACGCGAACATTTTTCGATGGCGTCGCTCGCCGGTCTCGCTCGCGCGCCATGATGGGCGCACATGCAGCCCATCACGTTGCTCGTTCCCGACTCTCTCCATCTATCGTTGTCTACCGGACCGCTGCCGCGTTCGACGCGAGGGCCCTCGTCAGCGACGCCAATCGCCGAGCCGCGCGATCGCGGCGGCGCTGGCGCAGCCAGCTCCGTCGAGCTCGAAACGTCGCGGCAAGGTCGCTGGCCAACGGCCCGCGAGCATAGCCCGTGCGCCTATGGGCCCATAGGCTCGGATGCCCGGAGCGTAAAGGAATCGCGAGCCGTACACCAAAGGTCCCGTCAGGAAGCGTCACGATGATCTGTGTCGCGTAGCTCATACAACCACCCGCTCGTGCACAAGGCAAACGGGGCCTGAGGACCATTCGTGTAGCCGACTCGGGGAACGAGCATGGCCATGCTGTGCCGAAGGCTTCCGCGCAGGCCGGTCTAGAGTTCTTCGGTGGCGGCATCGACGGCCTTGGCCGAAGGCGACTGCGAGCGGAAGTACGCGAGTGCCACGCGAACCTCGTGTTTTTCGCAGACTGCTCCGCCGTGGGTCTCGACGAGCCGTTTCACCGTCGCGAGGCCCAGTCCGAGCCCATGTTGCGTCGCTGAAGGTGTCGCGCACGTAGGGCTCGAAGATGGACGCCTCCAGGCCGGGCCGCACCCCGGGTCCGGTATTGCACGCGCTTGGGAAGGCAGAAATGCATCACGCAACGGCCCCGTTCCCGCGCATCGGCTTCGTAGAGCCCCGAAAACCGGGTCCGGTGCCGCGCTACGTAGCTCTGATTGTGCTCGCGTTCGTGACCTCGAGCGCAGCCTTCATGGGAGCGACGTTCGTTGCCGACCGGCAGCTCGCCCTCGTAGCTGAACGCACGCGTGAGGTCGCGGATGATGCGATGCCCAGCATCGACGCCCTCTCGAAGATGAGGCGCGAGCTCGCCTTCGTTCATTTCGCCCTCGACGAAGCGGCGGAAGGCAACCCCAAGCACTTGCCGTCCCTGGACAGTCACCTGCAGGCATACCGCGCCGCCCTGCAGAACTACCAATCGCTCCCGCGGTTTCCGCAGGAGCAACCCGCCTGGGACAGGGCCTCGGGCATGCTGGACGACACCGAACGGCTCGTCGACCGCATCCGAGGTCTCGTCGATGCCGGGGCTCTGCACAAGGCGGACGCGCTGGTCGAGAGCAGACTGCAGCCCGCCATCACGCAAGCGGACCAGGCGCTCGGGGACCTCGTGCGCGATAACCGCCGACAAGGGGACCTCGCGGCAATCACCGCAGAAAGGGCACTGGCGAGCACGCGGCGCATCGCTGTTCTGCTCGATGCGGTCGCGGCCGCCCTTGCGGCCATCCTTGCGTTCGCCGCCGTCCACGGAGTCGTGCGCTTCATGGCCCTGGAACGGGAGCGCGCGAACGAGCTCGAGGCATTTTCGGCTCGCGTTGCCCACGACTTGCTGAACCCGCTGGGCACGGCGGTCCTCAGCGTGACGGCAGCATCCCGGGGATTGAACGCGAGTGACACCCGTGCCGTTGCCCTTCAGAGGTGTTCCCGCAGCTTGGGACGCGTCGAGGATCTCGTGCGCGACTTGCTGGCATTCGCGAGAGCGGGCGCTGCCCCGGAACCGAATGCTCGAGCGCCGCTTCGGTCGATCGTGGCGGGCGTCTTGACCGACGTTGCGGACCTCGCCTCGAAGAACGGTGTGAGGGTGGAGCTCGAAGAGCTGCCCGACTGTGACGTCCGATGTGCGCCCGGAATACTGCAGAGTCTCGTCGAAAACCTCGTCACCAACGCCGTCAAGTACATGCCGGCGGACGCACCCGAGCGTGTCGTCACCATTCGCGGGAACGAGAATCGCGGCGTCGTTCGCGTCGAGGTCGCCGACACTGGTGCGGGGGTGCCCGTGGAAGCGCGTGATCGAATCTTTCAGCCGTACGTCCGCGTGCAAACCCGCCAGCCGGGGCTGGGTCTGGGGCTTGCCACGGTACGTCGATTGGCGGAGGCACACCACGGACGCGTTGGCGTTCGTTCCGCCGACGGGCGCGGAGCCGTCTTCTGGTTCGAGTTGCCGACGTTCGCCGAGCCGCAGGGGTCCCTCACTGGGCGATGATCGCCACGACGGTATCGCCGGCCTTCGGCCTGGCGCCTCTTGGGGCTTCGGCCCGTCGACGTCGGTCGGCGACTCGAGGGGGTCGCGATACGGATCCGCAGTTGTCCGCACCCACGCGCGGGCGGCCGCCGCCCCGCAGAGAGGGAGGGGCGGGGCGGCGGCCCCGCGCGTCCGGGGTTCGTGAGCGTCGCGGTGGGCAGAGCATCAGCCGGCGGCTCTGCCGCCGGCTGATGCGTGCTCGAGGAACCCTGGCGAAAGCCCGGGAGCCAAAACGCTCTGTGAGCGCGACTCGTATCGCGCCGTGAAGCGGCAGCGCCTCCGCGGACCTCGCTCGCGGCGAGGTGGCTGGCCCCACGGCGCAGTGCAGCGAGGCCAGCTGCGCTTTCACGTCGGAGCTCACCGGGTAGCTACTGACGAGCGTCGCGCGCGGTGAATCCCCTTCCCTGCACGCGCGAGGCACCGTTCGCGACAAGTCATGAGCCTGCTCGGCCTGCTGACTGCAACTCGGGCCGGCCGCTCACTGCTGAATCGGTGAGCGGAGGTGTTTTCCCATGAAGAAGTCAACATTCGCATCAGTTGCGTTTCCCGCCGGACTCGCGTTCGCGGTTCTCGGCTGCGCCGCCGGCGCGGACCCTTCTGCCGGAGAGGCCCGCGGTACACCGCCCGACCCGCAGCAGCGCATCGCGAGCACGACCCTCGCGCTCGAGAAGGCCTTCGACGTCCAGTTCGTGAAGGGTCAGGTCGACCGCGATTCGCTCCAGCCGCTCGTCTACGACGTGTTGCAGGCGATGCCCGACGACATGCGCCCGAGGGTCGAGTCGCACATCTATGACGTCATCGCGAGAGGCCAGAAGGACGCGGCCGAGATGACGCCCGACCAGCGCGCCCAGATCGCGGCCCCGGTGAGCGCGGACAAGCTAGGACCGCAACAGGTCGAGATCATCGGCGCCTGGGGTTGGGGCGGGCCGGCCTTCGGCGGCGCGGGCTACGGCCTCGGCTACGGGGGCCTCGGCTACGGAGCCGGATACGGCGCCGGCTACGGCCTCGGCTGGGGCGGCCTCGGGGCGTTCGGCTTCCCGGGCAGCTTCGGCGGCTGGGGGTGGTGAGACAAGCGCGTCGAAGAAGACGCGTGTCATAGAACCGACCGCGGAACCGCCGAGACGTCAGCGGTTCCGCGTCGTCGAGTCCTTGGCGCTGCGGATGTCCGAGGCCGGGCGTGACAGCGACTCGGCTCGGAGCTGGGCACGGCACGTGCCCGCGTGGCCGAACAGAAAGAGCCGCTCAGAGAGCTCTTCGCCTGACGTGCACCCGCTCCACGAGTTCCTCCTGAATGCACCAGTGATGGTCGTCGTTCACGACGGACGGGACAGCCGCATCGAGTTGTTCAACCTCTGCGCGAAAGCGGAGGTCGGCGGTCGTGACCTCACGGGCAAGCGCCTGGTCGACGCGTTCCCCGACCTGGAACCCTACTTGAGCAAGATCGCGGAGACCGTGCGTGGCGGGCGACCCGTCGTCGGCGTCAACGAACCGTTTACCCTCGACTGGTCCGGCCAGGGCAAGCCGGAGACGCGGTATCTGACCTTTTTCTATCAGCCGGTCCCGGGCGCGGACGGCAGGGTGGAGCGAAGCGTGATGGTCGCCTTCGATGTGACCGCGAGCCTGGCAGGTGTCGGCGCGGAGCACGGAGAGATGGCCTTGCTTCACGCGGCTCTCGACGCCATCGCGACCCCGGTCGTGCTCGCGGAGCCGGGGACCGCGCGCATCGTGTTCGCAAACGCGGCAGCGCGGGCGCTGTCGCAGTCGGATCTGCCGAGCGGGACCACGTTCGCGCAGGCCATCGGGATGGACACTGGGTACTTCTGCACCGACCCAGCGGGCGCGCTCATCGACGAACGAGACCTACCCGCCGCCCGTGCCGCGCGCGGTGAGCTCGTCGATGGGTCGGAGCTCGAGTGGCATTCGCCGCGCGGCGTCGTGTCCCTCGTGTGCTTCGCCGAGCGCGTGCCTGCAACGGGCACGCTCCCCTCGTTCATCGTCGTGTCGTTCTTCGACGTATCGGCCCTGCGCGTGCTCGAGCGCGAGCTGCAGGAGGCCAGCGCGGGCCGCGAGGAGTTCCTGACGCTCGTGGCCCACGAACTGCGCACCCCGCTCGCGGCTCTGAAGCTTCGCGCGCACGCGCTGCTCAAGACGTCGCCTCGTTCCGAAGGGCTTGCGGCCATCGAGCGCGCCTCGTTGCGGATGGAGGCCCTGATCGAGCAGATGCTCGAAGCGGAGCGGATCCGAACCGAGGGCATCGCGGTCCACCCCGAGCAGTTGGATCTCTGCGAGACGGTCGACCGTGTCGTCAGCGCGCTCCGCGCCAATGCGGAGCGCGCCGGCTGCACGATCACGCGGACCGGCGCGACGAAGCTCGTCGGTCGCTGGGATCCTCATCTGCTTGAGCTGGCTGTCGCCAACGTGGTTCGCAACGCGATCCGCTTCGGGCCGGGGACGCCTATCTCCATCGCGTGCAGTAACCTCGGCGAGCGCGTCTCGGTCGCGGTCTCGGACGGCGGGATCGGCGTCGACCCTGCGG
>Ga0335069_10013898_pt1 | contig 11288 bp, 6 predicted proteins | sample Lox_Sample_11_FD_206714 | JGI IMG/M metagenome (GOLD analysis project Ga0335069, IMG submission 206714) | Soil microbial communities from Loxahatchee National Wildlife Refuge, Florida, United States - Lox_Sample_1.1 | ecosystem: Environmental > Terrestrial > Soil > Wetlands | place: USA: Florida... | reverse complement strand
TTTTTCCGCCGACGGAACCCAGCTCTTCTACCGCTTGGAACTTGGCGGCGGAGGCATTTGGGCCGTACCCACACTGGGAGGAACTCCCACCCATCTTCTGAATGCCTTCTCTATAGTTCCATCCGTCGACGGGAAGAGCCTCTTCTATCGCGACACCCTCACCAAGGACCTCTGGCGCTACGACGTTACCGGCGGCAACAGCGAAGTCGTGGCGGCTCGCAAGGATCTCGGCTTCGATATCAGCTGGATGCTGGCCTTTCCGGACGGCTCCAGTCTTCTGCTGGCTTCAATCGCTGACGAAAACGCGTCTGACGGCGCACACCTGTACCGTTTCAATCTGCAGACCCACAAAGCTGTGCCGGTTGGCCAACTCTCGGGTGCGCAAGACGTGGTATGGGGCGGTCCGGGGAAGACCTTGCTTTTTGAGCGCCGCATAAACGGCATTTTCAACATCTGGGAATACAATCTGGCCGACAAGGCCTATACCCAAGTCACTTCCGGCCCCGGGCCGGATCTGTATCCTATGAGGGATCCGGGCGGAAAAGGAATTTTCTTCGTCAACGGCCGCCAATCCGGCTATCTCACGGTTTACGACCTGCGTACCAAGACCTCCAGCGATGTCGTCGACGATCTTGTGACCCAGCCGACGTTCTCCGCCGACGGCAAACGCTTGGCCTATGTCGCCCAGCCGGACAATTCACACAGCGAACTCTGGGTCGCCGACACCGACGGGTCCCACAAGCTCAAGGTCGCGACCGGCAAGGATGGGATTGGGACCGGCGATTGGTCTCCCGACGACTCACAACTTTCCTATACCATCATGGCCGCCGACGCCGATGAGAACTTCCTAGTCAACTCCGACGGCACCCATCCCCGCCGCCTTCCGCACACCCTGTCCAACACCCAGTCCCTTGAGTGGGTTCGCACTGGAAAAGACCTCTTCATGACGGGATATGAGCACCGGACGTCTCCGTACCCGCTGCAAACCTGGAGGGCCAGCGCCGACGGCTCCTCCGCTGAGCTCTTTACCCAGGACTGCGGTTTCGTCATGGACAGTTCGTCGGACGGCAAGTTCCTTCTCCTCTCCATGATGTACGGGGAGCATCCGGGCATTTACCAGGTCTCCATAGCGGACAAGAAACGCTCTAACCTGGTGCCCAACGTGGTCACCTTCTTTCCCCATTTCAGCGCCGACAACAAGTTCGTGATCTACACCATCTCCGAACGCGGAGAAGTCATCGTCTACCGCGTCCCCTGGGCCAATGGGAAGGTTACCGGCACTCCCCAGTTGGTCCAGAAGCTGCCCTTCGCCTTCGCCCAGCGCTTCGGTGGTAACAGCTCCGATATAACCCGCGACCTGTCGAAAATCGTCTTCACCCGCCCCGGCGGCCAGTTCGACATCTACCTGTTGTCGCAGAAATAGGCCTCGGGTTGCGCGATCGGGATCAACTCGCGGGTGATCGCACCAGGGCCTCCGCACTGGGAAACACGGGAGAAATAGCGGCGTCAGCGTTGTGTTTTGAGTCCTTGCAGCATGCTGGCAACGTCGTGCTATAATCGCCCGCCGTTCCAGCAGAAGTTCCGGTGGTCTATTAAATTTTCTCGTGCCCGCAGCCTGGGCGCGCAGTCCCGCACCCGGCCGCCACTGAGTCAGGAGGAGCAATGACGTTCTACGATCCCACGCTCTACGGACGTGACGAAGAAGAAGATTTCGGCGACAGCGGCGCCTACAGCGAGTCGCTGGAAGAAGATTTCGAAGAGGAAGAAGAAGAGGAAGAGGAGCCCTCTATGTCGGGCGGAGAAGAGTCCGATTCGGAGCCGATGTCGGCCCCACCGCCGCCTCCCGCTCCTAAACCCGCGCCCAAACCAGCTGCCAAGCCCGCACCCGCGGCTCCTTCTGGCGGAGGCGGCAAACCCAAAGCCAAAAAGAAAGCGGCCAAGAAGCCGGCGAAGAAGAAAGCCGCGCCTAAGAAAAAAGCGAAACCGGCCAAGAAGAAAGCCAAGCCCGCGAAGAAGAAGGCGGCCAAGAAATCATCCAAAAAGAAGGGCAAGAAGCGTCGTTAAGCTTACTGGCCCCGGGCACCTCCCCCCTGCACAGACCGCGCCGCAAGGCGCGGTTTGTTTTTAATTTGCGGGGGCGTCACGTTCAGGCTGGCGCTGCACTCAGACGCAGCAGCACAGCTAAAGCTCATCCGCTGCACCGCAGCTCACGCCATCGTAGGATCCCTCGCGCAGGCTACGCCGCCGCTCAGGATGACATCGTTTAAAGAAGCTTCGGTACCATACCGGTCGGCTTATCAACCGCGCTGTCATCCTGAACAGCGGCGAAGCCGCTGTTAGGGACCATACGACAGCCGCCAGCACCAGTGCAGCAGAAAAGATCACAATACTGCCGGGCAGTACACCAGAACTCTGGGCCGCAACGTAGCGCTTAACTTTCCAAGTCGCCCCCCTCAGCATGACAAAGCATTAAGTCAGTTCAGAGCTGGCGAAAACGGCCCGCCCGGCGGCACAGGATTGACGAGCGATCCCACACAGCCTTCGGTGACCTTGCACCTCACGGACACATGCATCACGAGTATCGCGTCGCTGTCTGGTGGAAATTCAATCGGATAGTGCGCCGCCTTCAACTTCGGCGCCAGCACCTCGAGATCACCGTCACCGCTGTCAAACTCCGCACTCTCAACCTTTCCCGGCTTGAAAGTAACGGTGAACTGCGCCGACCCCACAAGCTTGCCTTCGTTGCCGAGCTTCACCTCGCGCGAATAACGCAACTGCTCCGCCGGAGTCTTCGTCCACTGCCCATTGGGCAACCGCTGGATCTGGGTGGTGGGGGCTTTCCCCATCAGCTTGGTATAGCGCGCTTTGATCTGTTCCCCTCGATCAAAAAGAGCGCGGGTTCCATCGTTCATGGGAACCCCTGGCGCGCCCGCGGGTCCACCGTTCACTGCCAGGGCATACTCGTACGTGCGCGCCGCCAGTTCTTTCTTGCCTTCTTTCTCGTACACCTCGCCCAGATGCTCGCCCACAACCGCTTCTTCCCCCAGCAGCCATGCCGGGCGCAAGTATTCTTCCGCCTGTTTCAGATCGCCTTGCTCGAAGTAGACCCAGCCTAACGTATCCCATGTCATTGACAGGAAATAAGTCAGCGCGAGACCCGCTTCATTGGACGAAGCGGCGGCCTGCGCTCGTTCATCCAGCGTTTCAACCGCCTTCTCGGCCCACTCCTGAGCTAGATCCAGATCGATTTTGGCGTCAGCGAGCGTATATGCCGCCTCGTTTAGCGTCTCTGGATCGTCTCCCTTTTCCTCCATCACTTGCTTGAACACTGCCACGGCCTTGTCGTTTGCTCCGGCTTTTACGTAGACGCTGCCCAGTTGCATCTTCAGGCTCGTGCTGTCGGGTGCGTTTTTGACTGCCTCTTCCAGCACGCTAACGGCCTCCGGATATTTCTCGGTGCGATACAGGAGGCCGGCCAGCTCCGAAGCCGCAGTCCGATTCTGGGGATCAACTTTCAAGAGCTTCCGCCACTCCTCGATGGCTTCGTCGCGCTTGCCCGTCACCGACAAGTACCCCGCCAGGATCTGGTACACGCGCGTATTCTCGGGCGAGATTTTTTCTTCTTTGCGAAACTGCTCGATGGCGTCGGGCATGTTGTTCCTCGATGCCAGCGCCACGCCCAGGTCGAAGTGTGCCCCTTTGTAATTCGGATCGCTGGCAATCACCTGCTCAAACAGTTCCTGCGCCCGCTGGAAGTCACGCTGCCGCAGCGCATACTCTCCGTCCCGTAAGGCCTTGGTCATGCCAGCCTCGTCCAGCTTTTCCGTGGGACGCACAATGTCGATCGGCTCCTTGGTCAGCCCACTCCCCTTCTCCGAATCTCTCCTCCTAAGGGCCAGCTTGCCGCCGCCCTCGATGGTCATGAAATTGAATTCGTCATCGTTGATCGCCTGCCCGAACTTGCGGAATTTTTCCCACTCGCTCAGCGCAACCTCGCTTTTCTTAATCCGCATGGTGCGCGTGGTGGTCATAACTCCGTCTTCAACGTTGGTGCGGCTCTCATAGTCCGCGAACGACTCTCTCAAATACACCGGCGTGGGAGGCACTACGGAGTAGCCATCTGGCAGTTGAATCCTAGACCGGTAATCGATTGTCCCGGTCGCGCCCAGCATCAATGGTTCCTGTGGCTTCCGGTCTTTGCCGTCCTTCGCCACTTCCACGCCCATTGGCGGTAAAGCAGCACTGGTGTGATGGTTTTCCCAGTCGGAAAAACCCTTGCGCACGTAGTCGTAAGAGATCTGGAATGGTTTATCGATGTCGTCGGGCGGGCTCACTTTTACTTCGCTCACATCTCCGCCGAAATTCATGAATCGGGAAATTCTCTGCACCAGTTCTTTCCACTGCGACTCCGGTACCTGCCGGAAGGCCATCCGCATCAGCACAGCGGTATCCCCTTCCATCGTCTGTTCCGCGTGCCCGGTGAAGGTTCCTTCGCCGTCCAGCTTTCCCGACATCGAGAATTCCTGCCGCTGCGGCTCCGGCGGATTTTCCGGCGTGGTCATCACTTTCGGCGGCTCGTTCGTCGGGACCACGAGCGCCTGCTTGTTGCGCAGCGTCGGCATCAACAGCCGGTAAGGAGCCACTTCCGGCGTGGAATCGAGCCAGATGAGCGTCGTGCCCGGGACGGCTGTGATCACGTGGTTGAACTGCGCCGGTGAGGGCACTTCCGGATCCAGCTTGCGTGTGGCGTGAATCAGTACCGGCCAGGCGTCATAGCCCGCCGCCTTCAGCAGCGATGCCAGCAGCGTGTGCTTGTCCTTGCAGTCGCCATAACCGTTGTCGAGAACGTCGTCGGCCGCATGTGGCTGGTAGCGCCCGATTCCGAAGTCGAGCCCGATGTAGTGAAACTTCAACGAGACGAAGTTGTAGATGGCGCGGATCTTCTCCTCATCGCTGTTCAGTCCCTTCGTCAGTTCAGCCGCCTTGGCCTGGATCGCGGGAGTGACGGCCAGCGGATCCTTCTGCAGGCTGGCATACCAGCGCCCCACTTCTTCCCAACTGGCAAAGGTGGTGAGCTGCACGTCCGGATTCGGCGGAATGCGCCGCGGAAGCAGGTCGGGATCCTCTTGCTTCACCGCCAGGTTCGAGCGCGACCAGTTGTAAATGCGACGGCCGCCTTCCTGCTTCACCTCGGGCTTGTAATCCGGGCTGACAACTTTCACGTACTTATCGGCGGGAACGCTGATCTCCAGGCGTTCGTCTTTCACGATGGCGTTTTTGGTGAAGTAATACTCATGCCAGAAATGTCCCGGCACTTCCGGCTTCACCACCCGAAAGCGAATCTGGTACTCGAGCGTGTCTCCCACGCTCAGTGCTTTCACCGCGATGTGCTTTTCGTGAACGTCGCTATAAAGAGGCGCCGTGCGCGTGACCTCGCCCGGCATGTCCTGCACGTTGTAGTCGGGAGTTTTGACGACTGTTCCGTCAGGCTTGCGGACGCGCACGTAATCGACGTCCACCACTTCATTGGCGCTGGTGTAGGTGAAGTTGATGACGGCGAAATTCTTCACGCCCGCTTCGCCCAGCATCTTCACTTCCGCCGTGACTTCGCGCGTGCCGGTGCCGTCGCTCTCGGCGCTCATGCGCGTCCAGTGGCGCTCGTAGACGTAAGCTTCTTTGCTGAAATCCTGCGGCGGAGGAACCTCTTTCGCCGCAGGCTTCTCTTGCCCGAAAGCACGCAAAAGGGCGATCGAGCCTAACAACAGCACAGCCAACCGTGTCTTCTTTGACATCGATGTCGTACTTCTTGTGGCCCTACCGCAGAAACGTCTTTTACTTTTTCCCGCTCACCGAGCCCAGGCACCTGCCGTACAGTTCCAGCAACTTCTCCGCGTAGTCTTCCGGCTTGGCCGCCGAACCGGTGCCTTGAAAGCCTACGCCGGTCGAAGTCGTCCGCCCGTAGCCCGTGGTCATAGCGATGAACTTCATCAGATCGAGTGCGATATCTTCATTCCGGCGAGCCGCGCCTGATCCCGTGGCCGGAGCTTCTTCAGCCATAATGCCTTCTCCTCTTCCCTTCTCGGAAATAATAGGAATGTCGTCGTCTTCAAAATCGTCGAGCATGCAGCGATAACTCCGCCAGCGATGATAGCAGAGGCGGGGTTCGACCCGGGCTGGCAGCTTCGGCCCACGATTCGGGTTCCGCGGAGCGCAGTTCCGGAAACCAGCGCCGGCAGCCTACTTCGGCACTTCGCTCATGAGCCCCATCAGGTTCCCTTCCGTGTCGCGGAAGAACGTCATCCACAAATCGTGATCGGGCATGCGCGCGATCAGGTGCGGCTCGTCTTCAAAGTGGGTGCCGGCTTCTTTCATCTTCGCGTGCGCCGCCTGGATGTCGGGCACAGCGAAATACAGAATCGATCCCGGATGGTCGAACTCCGGCTTCTCCGGCTTGTCGATCATCAAGCGCACCCCGAAGCAGTCGAGGAACGCCAGGTTCGGAGGCGCCTTGAACAGCAGTTTCAGCCCCAGCACTTCGCTGTAGAACTTCGCCGCGCGCTCCACATCGTGCGCGCGCAATTGGATCTGCCCCAGCCGCGTAATTCCCACGGTCATAGCCTTGACCTCCGCCAAACAAATTAACCGCTCGCCGGCTCTCCAGCATCGCGCAGGCTGTGGAAATTATCCCCAGAGCGCAGTCAAACCGGCCCCGATTCCCTCTTTTTTCGGTCATCCCACGCAGGGTACTATGGTCACGTGATTTTGCTCGCGCAGCGTCGCATACTGGAAGGTCTCGTTCGAAAGTAGCGCAGCTTATGGCGCGCTATGGGGGTCTTTTCGCTGGATAGCGGCCACGCCTTTCGACGTTCCGGTAGCGTCCTCTCTGCGGGAACCATCGGTCCATCTCAGGTCGCTGGAAAGTGAGTGCATGAAGCGTACTCGCATCGTGTTGGCTATTACCGCCGCGCTTTGGGTGGCTCACGTCGCCCAGGTCGTAGTGTGGGGAGCCAATCCGCCTGGGCCGAAGATCTCCGACTTCATTCAGTTCGCCCTCGGCATCCCGTTGCTCATTGCCATCTTCAGCGTGAGCGCTCGCTCGGAAGGACTGGCGCGCTCGTTCTGGCGGCTGGTGGCCGCCGCCTACGTGCCCTGGATGACGGCCCAGGGGCTCGCGTTCTACAACGATTTCTATCCTTCCAATGCCGTGGCGTGGCTGACCAACCTGCTGTTCTGCTTCTGGTTCGCACCGCTGGCGATGGCGCTGTTCCTCGATCCTGAGCGGGAGACGGGAGAAGTCGATTCGCTTCTGGTTCTTGATTTTGTGCAGGGCGTGCTGGTCTGCATCACCGCCTACGTTTATTTCTTTTACCTGCCGAAGTCGAACGCCGGGGATGGGCTTTCGCACGAGGTGTGGGCGCCTTATTTCGTAGGCTACGCCGCGGTCGCAGGTTCCTTCGTGCTTCGCGGGATCATCTCCCATTCGCGCGATGTCCGTTCTCTGTTTCTCCGTTTCGGGATTTTCCTGGCCATCTCTGGCCTGGTGGACGCGCTTTTCTACTACGGACCACCCCTGCCGGCGGGGAAGTGGTTCGATCTTTTGTGGAGCGCCCTGATCGTGGCCCCGACCATCCTCGCGCTCACGTGGAAACAGGCGGAATCGCCGATCGTGTCGGTGGAACCGCCTCATCCGACCCGGCGCATCTATTCCGAACTGTTCTTTCTGCTCTATCCCGTGCTGGTGCTGGCCATGTCGCTGCGCATTGCGCGGGAAAGGCTGGGCCTGGCCGCCCTCATCGTGATGCTTTCATTCTTGTGCTCCAGCGCGCGCCTGCTGATCACGCAGCACCGCATGATGGAAGTGAAGGAAGCATTGCGGCGCGAGGCGGCGCACGATCCGCTGACCGGACTGTGGAACCGCAAGGCCATTTTCGAAATTCTCGACCGTGAGTTGCTGCGCGCCCAGCGGAGCGACGAGCCGCTCGGCCTGATCATGATCGATCTCGACCACTTCAAGGTCATCAACGATACGCGCGGTCACGCCGCCGGGGACGCGGTTTTGCGCATCATCGCCAGCGCCATCGCGGCCGTGGTCCGGCCCTACGATTCCGTCGGTCGCTACGGTGGCGAGGAGTTCCTCATCGTGGCTCCGGGTTGCGGCATGGCCGAGGCCTGCGAACTTGCCGAACGCGTGCGCTCTCACATTGCGGGCACCAGCATCAACGTGGCTGGATCCTCCGTGAGAGTCAGCCTCAGTCTCGGCGTCTCCACCGGGAAAGATCCGGTTGAGATCGACAAGATCCTGAGCGCCGCCGATCGCGCCCTCTACGAAGCCAAGAACGCCGGACGGAACCGGGTCGCTCCCGTCCTCAAAGCCGCCGGCGCCGGACAAGCCGGCACCAGCGTCGTCCAATCAGATTTCTGGCTCTAGCCCGCCGCCGCGCTATTATCTTTCCGGAGCAACTTCTGTCCGCACCCCGGGTTGCCACCAGAGGGTAGGTGTAGTTGCCACCCGTAAGGGGGATACAATGTCCTCGGCCGCCCTTCGTTCTTCGGCAGTTCTCTGCCTCGCCTCGTTGTTCTTCACGCTTGCCGGATGCAGCAACAGTTCTACCCGGGTGTGTAATGCCGCAGGAGGTAATTGCTGCGGGGTCGGAACCGACTTATGCGTGGCGCCGCAATTCGTTTATGCCGCTAACGTCGATGGACAGCTTTCCACCTTTTCCGTCGATGCGGCCAGCGGCGGACTCTCCAGTTCCACTACCGTCACGGCGCCCATCGGCGGCTACGGCATGGCCGTGTTCAGCAATTCGTTTCTCTACATGACGAATCCTCAACTGGGCGGGTCCGGTTCGATCAGCGCGTGGACTCTCAATGCCGGAACAGGCACGCTGACTCCGATTTCCGGATCTCCCTTCAGCCTGGCCAACTCTCTGCCGTTCGGCATGGCAGTCGATCCAGCGCAAAACATGCTCTACGTCGCCGATGCGGACAAGATTCGCGCGTTACGCATCGACAGCAGCGGAGTGCCCACCGAGATCGCGACCTCGCCCTTTGCCGCCGGGCTGAATATGTACCTGGCCATCGATCAGCAGAACCGGTTTCTTTTCGCGGCCGACCAGCGTGCTCCGGGATCGGTATGGGCCTTCACAATCGACGCCATGGGCAACCTGGTTCCCGTCCCCGGGTCGCCCTTCCCTGCGGACCCGAATGCGAGCAGCAACACAAGTCCGTACGGTCTGGTGGTGGATGCAACCGGAAGCTTCTTGTACGTGACCCTGGCCGGTACAAACCAAGTCGCCGCATTTTCCATTGCGCCGGATAGCGGCATCCTGAGCCCGGTGCCCGGCTCTCCATTCGCGGCCGGCGGCGATCCCACTCAACTCGTCCTCGCGAACAAGTTCCTGTATGTGTCCAACTCACAGGACGGAACCATCTCGGGATACTCCATCGATGCAAGCGGCTCGCCGCATCCCATCGAAGGCTCGCCTTTCAGCTTCCACGTCAGTTCGCTGACCACAAATTTTGCGGGCACTGTTCTTTACGGATCGAGTCCGCAAGGGATGATCGCGTTGAAGATCGGCTCGACGGGAACTCTCAGCGCGATCGGCTCACCCGTGCCCTTCTCCCCGGAAGCCGTCGCCATGGCGTTCGTGCAATAGCAAGCCGAGAGCTGTCTTGTCCGGTTTTCGTAACAGAATCGCGGCTCGTGCTCGGGTTCGTTTCTTCCCGACTAATATCTCGTCCGATTTCCTTCCCCCAAGGCTACGAACCTGCTCCCGAGCCCCACCTCGGGAGCGGGGGCATTTCTCCCCGCGACTGTCCGGCAAACACTTGGGGGCTGCCTTCTCACGCTGAAAACGACGGCGCAGCCCGCTCTACAGCAAACACTGTAGTGTCTCGCGCCGATATCCCGATAGACTCGATGAAGAATTATTGCGAGTGGAGCGTCACAGCAGCTAGCGTCCCGGAAGGCCCGGCGCTTCTTCCCACGAACCTGCCACCGTTCGATACAAAATGTACTCTTTCGATCCGAACCCCAAGGACGATGCTGCCGAGCCAGAGGCCGAGCGCCTGTCGCGCATCGTGGATTCCGCCCGCCTGGGTACGTGGGACTGGAACATCGAGACCGGGGAGTTGTGGTGGTCCCGCGCCTGCCTGGAGATGTTCGGGCTGCCCGCAGATACGCGGATGAGCTACGGGATCTTCCTCCAGGCTATTCATCCGGATGACCGGGAACGCGTCGATGAGGCGGTTCGGCGCGCGCTGGAAGCGCCGCGCGAGTACGCCACCGAGATGCGCGTCATATGGCCCGACGGCTCGGTTCGCTGGGTCGCCTCGCGGGGACGCGTTTACTTCAATGAAGCGGGCCAGCCCATTCGCATGAGCGGCGCGGCCATGGACATCGACCGGCTCAAGGAATCCGAGGAAGAGCTTCTGCGCGCGCGCGCGGCCGCCAAGGCGGAAAGCGCGAACCTGGCCGCGCTGCTGGAGGCCGTTCCCGGGATTACATTCTTCTCGCAAGATCCGGAATGCCGCGTCATGAGCGGCAGCCGGTATGCGCATGAAGTCTTCGGGCTGTCTTTTGGCAGCAACATTTCCATGTCGGCTCCGCCGGACCAGCATCATGGAATGAGTATTTTTGAAAATGGCGTCGAGGTTCCGGCCGAAGATCTCCCTATGCAGCAGGCGGCGCGAACGGGACGCGAGATGCGCAATCGCGAGCTCGAATGCCACACCGCCGACGGACGCGTGATCTGGATTTTCGGGAACGCCGTTCCCCTGTTCGACGCCGAGGGCAAGACGCGAGGCGCCATGGGCGCTTACATCGATATCACTGACCGCAAGCTGATCGAAGAACGGCTGCGGCGCACCACCGAGCGTTTCCAGATCGCCCTGTACGGATCGCCCATCACGGTTTTTACGCAGGACCTGAATTTGCGTTACCGCTGGGTGTACAACCCGCCCGCCGGGTACAGCGCCGCCGAGATGATCGGCAAGACCGATCGCGAACTGGTCGAGCGCGCCGAGGACGCGGCTCAACTCGACGCCATCAAGTCTGAGGTCCTGCGGACCGGCCGCAATTTCAAGGGAGAAGTGAGCGTCTATCACCAGGGCATCCGGCGCGTGTACCACATGACGGTGGAAGCGCAGCGGGACGACCGGGCGCGAATCATAGGACTGACCTGCGCGTCGTTTGATTTAACCGAACGCAAGTTGTGGGAAGCGGAGCGCGACCGGCTTTCGCAGCAGCACCAGTTCGCGCTCGATGCCGTCCGCATGGGCTGGTG
>Ga0335069_10013897_pt1 | contig 11288 bp, 9 predicted proteins | sample Lox_Sample_11_FD_206714 | JGI IMG/M metagenome (GOLD analysis project Ga0335069, IMG submission 206714) | Soil microbial communities from Loxahatchee National Wildlife Refuge, Florida, United States - Lox_Sample_1.1 | ecosystem: Environmental > Terrestrial > Soil > Wetlands | place: USA: Florida... | reverse complement strand
GGTGCTGGCGGGTCCCGGCGGCCCCCCACGCCAACTCCTATTCCACCCAGGTCTTATTCCACCCAGATCCTATTCAACGTTGAAGGCGAGATGCATGCCGGCCGCGAAATGGCCCGGCTGGTTGCAGAACACCACGTAGCGGCCCGGCGTCAGATCCAGGGTGAGCGCGCCGGCTTTGCCGGGATCGAGGTCGCTGCTGAGCTCCTTGACGCCCTGGAGCTTGCTCTCATCGACCGCCGCGGGGTTGTTGGGATCGATCGGGAACTGGTCGAAAGCCATGTCGGTCTTCACGATCAGGAACTCGTGCACCATGTTGCTGGAAGTATTCTGCACGGTGAAGGTCACCTTGCCGGCCTTGGCATGATCGGTGCTGAGGCTCATGCCCTGGCTGCCGTCGTTCTTGTTCCACAATTTGACCGCGACTGTGTTCGCATCCACGGCGAAGGCGGAGGTCACGGAAAAGCAAGCCGCCGTCGCCGCCAGCATCAAGCCGGCGATGGTAGTTCTCTTCATCATGTCGATCCTTTTCTGGGAGGGTCAGTGTCTTCCGGAGTCCACACCGATTGTCTTCGGCGGCCGGATCATGTCGCGGCTCTCTGACGGCGGGCTGACGCAACGCGCGAAACTTCTGCTTCAATCCACGTGCGCGATGACAGCGGGACGATGCAGCGTGCCGTAGATGCGGCCCTCGAACATCTCATCCTCATCTGCATCAGGCGCGATCTCTGCATGCGCGGTAGCGATCGCGGCGATCACCGCATCGAGCGCGTCACCACCAGGATCATCGATCATGCGCGCGGATAGTATTCGGCTTGGCGTCGCCATGAGCCTGTCCACGATCAAGCGGCGGAGCACGGCACGTCGTGCTGCGCGATGTGCGTCCGAGCGTCCCTTGTATTGGGGATAGAAGCCGAGCGACTTCATGCCGCAGGCAGGGCAGGCCTCGATCACAATCGGCTTCGGCCGTCGCGGCATCGCCTGGTATGGCCGCACGATCGCGGCGCCGGAGACGACGAGCGGATGGAGCAGGGCGGTGATGCCCCACCAGGTCTGGCGATGGATGCGCAGGTTGTAGGAGTTGAACGGCGTCTTTGCGGCCCGGTCGGCCGCGCGGCGCAGCTCCCGCATGCCGGCCTTGCGGAAGGCCCAGTTCCGGAACGCATCCGCATCCCCGAAGCGTGCCGGGAACGCGCGGATGAACGCGATCCAGCTCGATTCCTCGATCAAGCTCCGAGGGATGCTGAAGGGAAAGTCCAGGCCGGCGACCGTATCCGGCACTTTGACGATATGCGCCCGCAGCGCGGCGATGGCGACGGAAGGCGACAAGCCGCCGCCCTCGAGCGCGGCGGCCGGACGAAGGTCCAGCAGTTCGAACACATCATCGCGCGCTCGACCTTCCGCGACCCAGATCCGGCGGCCGGCATCGGTGGCGCCGCTGAAGTCGACGCCGAGGATGCGCCGCGCCGTCACACCGTGGCGGAATAGAGATGGGTGAGGGCGCGCGTCACGGTCTGCGCGCGCACGGCGTCGCGGTCGCCGTCAAACTGGCAGCGCTCGACCTGCGACCAGCCGTCCTTGCGCGCGAGACCGATGAAGACCAGCCCGACCGGTTTCTCCGGCGACCCACCGCCCGGTCCGGCGATGCCGGTCACCGAGACCGCCACATCCGCCGTCGAGCGATGCAGCGCACCTTTCGCCATCGCCTCGGCGACCTCGCCGCTGACCGCCCCATGCGCCTCCAGCAGTGCCTCCGAGACCCCGAGCTGCTCGCGCTTGGCCTCGTTGGAATAGGTGATCCAGCCGCGGTCATAGACGTCGGAGGATCCGGCGATCGCGGTCAGCGTGCCGGCGACGAGGCCGCCGGTGCAGCTCTCCGCCGTCGCGATCTTCAGCTTGAGCGCGCGGTAGCGCTGCAGGAGCGCGGGTACATCCATGGCTCAGCCCGCCGGCAACGCCACGGTGGCAGTGGCTTGCGCCGCGATGCCTTCGCCGCGACCGGTGAAGCCGAGCTTCTCGGTCGTGGTCGCCTTGACGCTGACGCGCGAGCGGTCGATGCCGATGATCTCGGCCAAACGCGCGATCATCGCGTCGCGATGCGGTCCCACCTTCGGCCGCTCGCAGATGATGGTGACGTCGCAATGGGTCACATGCCCGCCGCGCGCGGCGACGAGCTTCACCGCATGGTCGAGGAACTTCCAGGAGGGCGCGCCGCGCCATTGCGGGTCCGAAGGCGGGAAATGCGCGCCGATGTCCTGCGCCGCGATCGCGCCGAGCAGGGCGTCGGTCAGCGCATGCATGGCGACATCGGCGTCGGAATGGCCTTCAAGCTTCCGGTCATGCGGAACCGTGACGCCGCAGAGCGTCACCCCATCGCCGGCGACGAGGCGATGCACGTCGTAGCCGCTGCCGGTGCGATACTCCAACGGTGTCGCCGCGTGCTGCTCCGCCATCATATGCTCCGCTCGTTCGAAATCCGGCCGGGTCGTGACCTTGAAATTGTTCACGATCCCCTGGACCAGCACCACCTTGATTCCATCCGCCTCGGCGACCGCCGCATCGTCGGTCATCTCCGGTCCGCCCGCCGCCTTGCGATGCGCCGCGAGGATCGGCCCGAAACGGAAGCCTTGCGGCGTCTGGGCGCGCCATAGTCCGGTGCGATCGATCGTGGCGCCGCTGTATTTGCCCTCGGCGCGCTTCAGCGTGTCGACCACCGGCACGGCGACCAGCGCCCCCACGTTCTCCGCGAGCGCATCGATCGTGCGGTCGATGGTGGGTGCGTCGATGAAGGGGCGCGCGGCGTCGTGGATCAACACGAGGTCGGGCGCCTCGCCGGCCAGGCTCTCGAGACCGTTGCGCACCGATTCCTGGCGGGTCGCGCCACCGATTGCCGGCGGCATGAGATCGAGCCCCACGGTCGCCGCATCGTAGAGCGCGCGATAGGTCTCGTTGATCACCACCTTGACCCCGCCGATGCGCGGATGGGCCACAAAGGTCTCGAGGCAATGCCGCAACAGCGGCTTTCCCGCCAAGGGCAGGAACTGCTTCGGCATCTCGCCGCCGAGCCGCAAGCCGCTGCCGGCCGCCACCACCAGTGCTATGACGCGTGTCATGAAACCCCTTCGAACGGCGCGCAAACTAGTGATGCCGGCATGGTTTGCCAAGCCCGGGGGCGATCCCCATAATGCGCCGCATGCAAGCGAATCTCATGCCCCAGATCGCAGCGCTGCTCGCCATGCTGCCGCTGACCGCCGCGGTTGTCGCCGCGCGCGTCGGCCGGAACCTGCTGCTCTGGCTGCTGATGGCGGCTGCGGTCGCCGGGCCGGCGGCGCTGGTCCTTTCCGACATCCGCGCGGGCTGGGAGCCCGGTCTCTCCGCCAATCTCTGGGTCAGCATCGCCGCGACCCTCGTGGTCTTCTGCGTGCTCTGCGTGATCCGTCCCGGAGCCCAGCGCCTCGGCGCGCTGCTGCTGCCCTACTTGGCTGTGAGCGCGATCCTCGCGATCGCCTTTTCCAGCGCGCCCAATGCGGAGGGTCCGGTGGTGGCTGAGGGCGCCTGGTTCTTGGCCCATGTCGCGCTCGCCGTGGCGAGCTACGCTGTGCTCACGCTGGCGGCGATCGCGGGCGCCTCGGTCATGATCCAGGAGCGCGCCCTGAAGCGTCGCAGGCAGATCGGCTGGGCGGGTCAATCCCTGCCGCCCTTGGCCGAGGCGGAGTCGCTGCAGATCCGGCTCCTCACCTGGTCTGCGGTGTTGATGGCAGCCGCCCTCGCCACCGGCGCCGCCAACGAGGTGCTCGAGACGGGCCATTTGCTGGCCTTCACCCATAAGATCCTGCTCGCCTTCCTGGCCTTCGCCCTCATCCTCGCCCTGCTGCTCCTGCATCTTCGCACGGGGTTGCGCGGCCGCCACGCGGCCCGATGGCTGTTGGTCGGATACCTGCTGCTCCTGCTGGCCTATCCCGGCGTCAAGTTTGTCCGGGATGTTCTGATCGGCTGACGCCGCAGCGCAGCAGCGGGCCACTTAACTGTTGCATTTTGGCCATGATTGAGATGTTATCGCCTGGAATTTGTGCACTGCGATAGCGCTGCTTACAGAATGAGCATTTCCAAGGGCTTTGCCATAGGGCCGGTCACCCTGTCGGATCCTGTCATCCTGGCGCCGATGTCGGGCGTCACCGATATGCCGTTTCGGCGCCTGGTGAAGCGGGAAGGGGCGGGGCTCGTGGTCAGCGAGATGATCGCCAGCGAGGCGATGATCCGCCAGACCCGGCAGTCGATGAAGATGTCCACCAACTGCGCCGAGGAGTTCCCGATGTCGGTGCAGCTTGCCGGCTGCGAGCCGCATGTCATGGCGGAGGCGGCGAAGCTCAATGAGGACCGCGGTGCCGCCATCATCGACATCAATTTCGGCTGCCCGGTGAAGAAGGTGGTGAACGGCGAAGCCGGCTCCGCGCTGATGCGCGACGAGGTCAAGGCCGCCCAGATCCTCGAGGCGACGGTGAAGGCGGTGAAGCTGCCCGTCACGCTGAAGATGCGGACCGGCTGGGATCACAACAACCGCAATGCGCCGAAGCTCGCCAAGATCGCCGAGGATTGCGGGATTCGCATGATCACGGTCCACGGCCGCACCCGCTGCCAGATGTACAACGGCTCCGCCGACTGGGGCTTCGTGCGCCAGGTGAAGGAGGCCGTCTCGCTTCCGGTCGTGGTCAATGGCGACATCGTCTCGGTCGAGGACGCGGCGAAGGCGAAGGCGGAGTCGGGCGCCGACGGCGTGATGGTCGGGCGCGGCGCCTATGGCCGTCCGTGGTTCCTGAAGCAGGTGATGCAGTTCCTGAAGACCGGCGAGCGCTGGCCGGATCCGCCGCTCGCCAGGCAGCTCGCCACCCTGCTGGAGCACTATCGCGCGATCCTGGAGCATTATGGCGAGGCCTCCGGCGTCAAGATCGCGCGCAAGCACGTCGCCTGGTACTCCAAGGGACTGTTCGGTTCTGCGGAGTTCCGGACCCGGATCAACCAGTTGGACGATCCCGGGCAGGTGGAGTCCGCAATCCGCGACTTCTACGCCCCGCAGCTCGAGCGGGAAGCGGCTTAGGCGGCGGGGCCATGACCAGTCTTGCCACGGCCCAATCCCGCGCACACACCGAGCCCGACCTCGACCGCGGCGCCGAGGCAGAGACGGCGACGATCGCTTGGCCGGTCCTCCTCGATGCCGTGCCGTTCGCGCTGGTCGTGCTCGACCCTCTGGACCGGATCACCGCCGCCAACCATGCCGGCGAGCAGTTGCTCGGCGCCGGCCGTACACTGCTGCAAGGCCGGCCGCTCAGCGACTACGTCGCGGCCGACAACCCCGTCTTCACGCTGATCGCCGAGGCGCGCCACGGCAGCATCGCGGTCGCGGAGCCGGATCTGGCACTTTCCGGCCCACGGCTCCAGGCGGCACATGTCGCGATCGACGCGGCGCCGATCGCCGAGCAGCCGGGCCATGTCGTGTTGATCGTGAAGGACCGCAGCATCGAGCGGCGCCTGAACCGCCAGAGCCTCAGCCGCGATGCGTCGCGCTCGGCGAAGGCAATGGCGGCCATGCTGGCCCATGAGGTGAAGAACCCGCTCTCCGGCATTCGCGGCGCGGCCCAGCTCCTGGAGAAGCGGCTGGAATCCGATGGGCGCATCCTCACCCAGCTGATCTGCGACGAGACCGACCGCATCGTCGGCCTTGTCAACCGCATGGAGATGCTGGGCGACGAGCGGCCGGCGCCGATGAGCCCGGTCAACGTCCACGAGGTGCTGAACCATGTGCGCCGGCTGGCGGCCGCCGGCTTCGCGCGCCACGTCACCTTCCGCGAGGACTACGATCCCTCGCTGCCGCCGGTCTGGGGCAACCGCGATCTCCTGGTCCAGGTGTTCCTGAACCTGGTGAAGAACGCCGCCGAGGCCTGCCCCGAGCTCGGTGGCAACATCCTGCTGGCGACCCAGTTCGTCCCCGGCCTCCGGCTCGGCGACCGCTTCTCCGGCCCGCGCCCGCGCCTCGCGTTGACGGTGCGGATCCAGGACAACGGGAGCGGCATCCCGGCTCATATCCGCGACGGACTGTTCGATCCTTTCGTCACCGGCCGCGTCGGCGGCAAGGGACTGGGTCTGGCGCTCGCCGCCAAGATCATCGCCCAGCATGACGGCGTCATCGAGTTCGAGAGCCAGCCGCGCCGCACGGTGTTCTCGATCTCGCTGCCCCTCGCCGATGTCGCCGCCGAAAAGGCCGTGGAGGGAGCACCATGAGCGCGACCATTCTCGTCGCCGATGACGATCGCGCCATCCGCGTCGTGCTCTCGCAGGCCTTGGGGCAGCTCGGCCATAACGTGCGCGCCGCGTCCGATGCCTCCACGCTCTGGCAATGGGTGCGGGAAGGAGAGGGTGACGTCATCATCACCGACGTGGTGATGCCCGACGAGAACGCCCTCGACCTCATCCCACGGATCCGCGAGCACCGGCCGGACCTGCCGATCATCGTCATGAGCGCGCAAAACACCCTGGTCACGGCGATCCGCGCCACTGAGCGCGGCGCGTTCGAATATCTCCCGAAACCGTTCGATCTCACCAACCTGGTGAACGCTGTCGAGCGCGCGCTTGCCGAGACCAAGGAGAACGGGCACCAACCGTTATCCGCCGACGTGCAGCCCGCAACCCCACCCGAGGCGCTGCCGCTGATCGGCCGTTCCGCCGCGATGCAGGAGATCTACCGCGTAATCGCCAGGCTGGTGAACACCGACATGACGGTGCTGGTCCACGGCGAATCCGGAACCGGCAAGGAGCTGGTCGCCCGCGCGCTGCACGATTTCGGGCGTCGCCGCGACAAGCCGTTCGTCGCCGTCAACATGGCGGCAATCCCGCGGGAGCTGATCGAGAGCGAGCTCTTCGGTCACGAGAAAGGCGCCTTCACGGGCGCCGTCAACCGCGGCATCGGCCGCTTCGAACAGGCCGCGGGCGGCACGCTCTTCCTCGACGAGATCGGCGACATGCCGCTCGAAGCGCAGACGCGGCTGCTGCGCGTGCTGCAATCGGGCGAGTTCTCGCCGGTGGGTGGGCGACAAGCGATCCGGGCCGACGTCCGCATCGTCGCCGCGACCCATCGCGACCTCCGGCAGATGATCCAGCAGGGCGCCTTCCGCGAAGACCTGTTCTATCGCCTCAACGTCGTGCCGCTGCGTCTGCCGCCACTGCGGCAGCGGCCGGAGGACATCGCGGATCTTGCCCGACATTTTCTCGCCCTCGCGCAGCGCGATGGGCTGATGCCGAAGACGCTCGACGCCAGCGCGATCGAGCGTCTCAAGGCGTATTCCTGGCCCGGCAATGTCCGCGAGCTCGAGAACCTGATGCGCCGGATCGCCGTGCTCTACAGTGAATCCCTGATCGACCGGCGTATCGTCGCCGGCGCGCTCGCCGAGCAGGAACCGGGGCCGATGCCGCGCGGCAACGGCGGCGACGAGACGCTGGGCCAAGCGGTCGAGCGCCATCTCGACCTCTATTTCAAAGCGCACCCGCACGGCTTGCCGGCAAGCGGCCTCTACGACCGGATCCTGCGCGAGATCGAGCGCCCGCTGCTGGCACTCTCGCTCCAGGCCACGCGCGGCAACCAGATCCGCGCCGCCGATCTGCTCGGCCTCAACCGCAACACGCTCAGGAAGAAGCTGCGCGAGCTCGACCTGCATGCCAGCCGAAGCGGGAAATGAGGGCAGTCGCACCATGACCGCCGTAACCCGCGGCCGCGATTCCCGAGGGAAGAAGATCGGACCAGACGCAAGATCCGAGCGCCGAGGTGTCAGGCGGATGGTCGACTGGGTTAGGTCCACGAGCATCGAGCGCCGGATCGCGGCACTTCTGATGGCGGCCGGCGCCGCCTGCGGCATCGCGACCTGCTATGCGTTCTTTCGTCGCTGGGAGTCCCAGGCCCAACTCAACCTCGTTACAAGCTACCTGCTCTACACAGATATCGCGATCACGCTCGCGCTGGCCGGCATCGTGGTGCACCGATTGGTGCAACTCGGGCTTAGCCGCCGGCGAGGCCAGACCGGTGCCAAACTCCATATCCGGCTGGTCACGCTCTTTGCCTTGATCGCCGTCATCCCGACGATCATCGTCTCCGTTGCTTCCACTGCATTCCTCAATCGCGGGCTCGATGCCTGGTTCCGGGAACGGATCCAGGATGCCGTCGGCAGCTCGGTCAACGTCGTTCAGGCATTCCGTGCCGAGCAAGACCAGCAAATCCGATTGGATGCGTCGCAGATGGTGGCGGCGCTGCATGACTCAGGCGTGCTGGATAGCGGCGATCGGGCTAGCCTCATCGAATTTCTCAATCAGCAGGTATGGAGTCGAGGTCTTACGCAAGCTCTCATAGTCACTCGGTCCGGACAGGTTCAAGCGGGCGGCGGTCGCATTGCCCCAATGCTTCTGCAGCGGTCCGACCTGAACGCGGGCGTGTTCGACAGCGCCGATTTGGGAGTAGATGGCGTAGACTTGGGAGTGGATTTTGGCGGGATCGACGCCACAAGCACCAAGACCAGCGTCCGCGCTCTCGTCTCGGTGGGTCCTGGTACGGGGTTGTATTTGTTTGTCGGCAAATTGTTCGATCCGCGGCTTGTGAGTGCCATCAACCGCAATCAGGATGCGCGGCAGCTCTACGATCAGATCAAGGATGCACGTTCCGCGCTGCAGATCACTGTTGGGCTGATCTTCGCCGTTCTGGCTCTTCTCGTGATCATGGCTGCCGTCTGGGTCGCCATCGTCTACGCGACTCAGCTGGTGAAGCCGATCTCGAGGCTCGCCGTGGCGGCGGAGCATATCGGCGCCGGCGACCTCGCCGCGCGCGTGAAGATCGGCCTCGCCGAGGATGATCTCTCCGCCTTGAGCCGCACCTTCAACGTGATGGCGATCCAGCTGCAGAGCCAGCAGCACGCCCTGATCGCCGCAAACCGCCAGGCGGAAGACCGCCGGCAGTTCACCGAGCTCGTGCTGTCCGGTGTCTCGGCGGGGGTCATTGGCCTCGCCGACGACGGAACGGTCGATCTCCCGAACCGCTCGGCCTCGGAGCTGCTGGGGGTCGATCTGCAGCATCTGATCGGCCAGCCGCTCGCCTCGATCTCGCCCGACATGGCCGAAATCGTCGAGAAGGCCCGCAGTCGAAACTCCGGGACTGCGGATGGCCAGATCATGTTCAGCCGCGGTTCGGTCAACCGCACGCTCCATGTGCGGGTCGTCTCAGAGGCGGCCGGGGAGGGGCGGACCAAGCTGGTCGTGACCTTCGACGACGTCTCCGAGCTCCTCTCGGCGCAGCGCAAGGCTGCCTGGTCGGACATCGCCCGTCGCATCGCCCATGAGATCAAGAACCCGCTGACTCCGATCCAGCTCTCGGCCGAACGGCTGAAACGCAAGTACTTGCGGCAGATCACCGAGGACCCCGACACCTTTACCGCCTGTACCGACACCATCGTCCGCCAGGTCGGCGACATCGGTCGCATGGTCGATGAATTTTCCGCTTTCGCGCGGATGCCCTCGCCGGTATTGCGGCTCGAGGACGCCGGCGATCTGGTAAGGCAGGCGGCGTTCCTCCAGCAAAGTGCGCATCCGGCGATTCGTTACGCGATCGATGTTCCGTCGGTGCCGATCGAACTCGTCTGTGACGCCGCGCAGTTCAACCGAGCGCTCACCAACCTGATGAAGAACGCCGCAGAGTCAATCGAAGAACGAATGGAGGAGGAGCGGGCGCGCGGCGTCGAGGCACCGCGGGCGGGCGAGATCCATCTCTGGCTGAAGCCGTCGGTCGATCGCCTGACGATCGGCATCGACGACAACGGGCGCGGCCTGCCGGAGCACAATCGCGATCGCCTGACCGAGCCCTATGTGACGACGCGCGCCAAGGGCACCGGCCTCGGCCTCGCCATCGTGAAGAAGATTCTCGAAGATCATGGCGGCAATTTGACGCTGAGCGATCATGCCGGCGGCGGTGCATCCGTGGTGATGACTTTTCCATTGGACGACGCCGCGATGAATGTCGCAGACTCCGGCAAGGCGCACGCCGCCACTGGTTCCGCATAGTGTAGTAGAAGCATGGCGCAGGACATCCTGATCGTCGACGATGAAGCCGACATCCGCCACCTGATCTCCGGGATCTTGCAGGACGAGGGCTATCAGGCGCGCGAGGCGGCGGACAGCGATGCCGCGCTGACCCAGCTCCGTCATCGCCGGCCGCATCTCCTGATCCTCGACATCTGGCTGCAGAACAGCGCGCTCGACGGCATGGCGTTGCTGGACCTGCTGAAGCGCGACTATCCGGAGCTGCCGGTCATCATGATCAGCGGCCACGGCAACATCGAGACCGCGGTCAACGCCATCAAGAACGGCGCCTACGACTTCATCGAGAAACCGTTCAAGGCCGACCGGCTGCTGCTGATCATCGAGCGCGCCCTGGAAGCCGCGCGCCTCCGCCGCGAGAACGCCGAGCTGACGGCACGTTCCGGCACGGAGATGGAGCTGATCGGCGTCTCGCCCGTCGTGACCCAGCTCCGGCAGGCGATCGAGCGCGTCGCACCGACCGGCAGCCGCGTGCTGCTTTCGGGTCCGGCGGGCAGCGGCAAGGAAGTGGCGGCACGCATGCTGCATCGGCGTTCCAAGCGCGCCAGCGGGCCGTTTGTCGTCGTCAACTGCGCCACCATGCATCCCGACCGGCTGGAGATCGAGCTTTTCGGTGTCGAGCGCGCCGGCGACGCGATCGACGGCATCCGCGGCGAGGCGCCGGGCAAGGTCGGGTTCCTCGAGCAGGCCCATGGCGGCACCTTGCTGCTGGACGAGGTGGCGGACATGCCGCTCGAGACCCAGGGCAAGATCGTCCGGGCGCTGCAGGAGCAGACCTTCGAGCGGGTCGGCGGCAAGACCAGGGTCGAGGTCGATGTGCGGGTGATCGCCTCCACCTCGAAAGATCTGCAGGGCGAAATGGCCGGCGGCCGGTTCCGGCAGGACCTGTTCTACCGTCTGAACGTGGTGCCGATGCGGCTCCCGGCCTTGCGGGAGCGGCGCGACGACATCGTGCCGCTGCTGGAATACTTCATGCGCCGTGCCGCCGAACAGACCGGCCTGCCGATCCGGCGCCTCGGCGACGACGCGCTCGCCATCCTCCAGGCCTATGACTGGCCGGGCAATGTGCGGCAGCTCCGCAACGTGATCGATTGGCTGCTGATCATGCCGCCGGGGAGTCCCGAGGATCCGATCCGCGGCGACATGCTGCCGCCCGACATCGGCGC
>Ga0335069_10013896_pt1 | contig 11290 bp, 10 predicted proteins | sample Lox_Sample_11_FD_206714 | JGI IMG/M metagenome (GOLD analysis project Ga0335069, IMG submission 206714) | Soil microbial communities from Loxahatchee National Wildlife Refuge, Florida, United States - Lox_Sample_1.1 | ecosystem: Environmental > Terrestrial > Soil > Wetlands | place: USA... | reverse complement strand
CTTCGTGCCGTGGAACGCGAGGATCGGCATCGGCCGGTGGCAGCCGAGTTGGAAGTCGACGGCCACGGTGGCGATCGCCGCGATGCGATCCTGTCGCGCGCAGCTGTAGATGATCGTGAAGGCGGCGCCGGCCGAGAAGCCGGTGGCGTAGACGCGCTGGAGGTCGACGCAGGTGGTCGCAGCGATCGAGTCGACCAGCGCGTCGACGAACGTCGCGTCGGCGCTGCGCGCTCCGAGCTCCCACGTGTGGTTCGTGCCGTCGGGCGCGACGACGATCGCGCCGGTCCTCGCCGCGCGCGCGGGAAGGCGGGTCAGCGCGACGATGCGGGCGCCGTCACCCGAGAACCCGTGGAACAGCAGGATCAGCGGCGCCGGCCGGTGGGGGTCGCGATCGGGGGGCACGGACAGCTGGTAGGTGCGGGTGCGGCCTGCGACCGTCAGGGCGTGACGACCTGAACGGGGCGCGCGAGTCGCGTGCGCGCAGCCCGACGACGGGCGCGCCGCGCCGGCCTGCACCGTCTCGGTGCCCGTGGTCGGACTCGCGGCCCGACCCGTCCCGCCGGATCCGCACGACGCGGCGACCAGCGATGCCACCGCGAGCACGACCGCCGCCACCGGCGGGCGCCGAGCTCCGAGGGAGGGGACGAAGGGCACGAAGGGCACGAATCTGGGCATCTGGAGGCGTCATTCTGACCGGTTCCCGTGCCCGGTTCCGGGTCGGCCGTCCTACACTCGCCGCCGTGGCGTTCCAGGGGTGGCCGAGCGAGGCGGTCGACTTCTACGACGGGCTCGAGGAGGACAACTCCAAGACCTACTGGCAGGCGCACAAGGCGGTGTACGACTCGGCCGTGCGCGGCCCGATGGAGGAGCTGTTGATCGAGCTCGCGCCCGAGTTCGGCGAGGGCAAGATCTTCCGACCCAACCGCGACGTGCGCTTCAGCGCGGACAAGTCGCCGTACAAGACCTCGATCGCCGCGACCCTCGCTGCGCGGGGCTATGTGCAGCTGTCCGCGGCGGGCCTGGCCGTGGGCTCGGGGATGTACATGATGGCGCCCGACCAGCTCGAGCGGTTCCGCGAATCGATCGATGACGACGCGGCCGGCGGCGCGCTGGTCGCACTGGTGGCCGAGGCGCGCAGGAAGGGGCTCGAGGTCACCGCACACGACTCGCTCAAGACGGCGCCCCGTGGCTACCCCAAGGACCATCCTCGCATCGACCTGCTCCGCCTGAAAGGGCTCATCACCTGGCGCGAGTGGACGGTGGCCCCGTGGCTGTCGACGCCCAGGGCGAAGGGCAGGGTCGTCGACCACCTGCGGGCGTCGAAACCGATCCTCGGGTGGCTCGACGACCACGTCGGCCCCTCGACGATGCCGGGTCGCTGGGGCTGAGCGCGGCCCCAGGGGCGGACGGCCGGCGGGCTCAGGAGGCCGGCTCGCGCACCACGCAGCGGAAGCCGATGTGCGACGTCGTGGTGTCGATCGCCTCGCCCTGACGCGCTGCGGGGCGGTAGCGGAGGCAGTAGTTCGGCGCGCAGAGGTGGGACCCGCCCTTGATGACGCGGCGCGGCGCGATCTCGCCGGGGTTCCTGCTGGCCGCCGCGGCGTCGGCGGTGTCGACCCTGGGGTTCTGCGGCACGCAGCAGGGATGGACCTCGGACGGGTTCGAGAACCAGTCGCTCGTCCATTCCCACACGTTGCCGGCCATGTCGTAGAGGCCGAACCCGTTGGGCGGGAAGCTCCGCACGGGCGACGTGCGCTCCCATCCGTCGAGGACGAGGTTCTGCCAGGGGAACTCGCCCTGCCAGGTGTTGGCCATCATCCGACCGCGGGGAGCGAACTCGTCCCCCCACGTGTAGGTGGCGCCGTCGATCCCGCCGCGCGCCGCGTACTCCCACTCGGCCTCGGTCGGCAGCTCCTTGCCGACCCAGGCGGCGTACGCCTCGGCGTCGGCGTAGGCGACGTGGGTGACCGGGTGGCGCTCGCGACCGTGGAGCGTGCTGGCCGGGCCTTCCGGATGTCGCCACTGCGCGCCGGGTTGCCAGGTCCACCAGCGGCGCCAGTCGTCGAGGTCGACCGGCCCCGGCGTCGGCTGGAACACGAGTGAGCCCGGCTCGAGCAGGTCGGGATCGGCGCCGGGGTAGTCCGCCGGCTCCGGCGCCCGCTCGGCCCAGGTGAGGTGGCCGGTCGCCTTCACGAACCGGCGGAACTCGGCCACGGTCACCGGGTGCTCGTCGATCCAGAAGCCGTCGACCGCCACCCGCCGGACCGGCTGCTCCTCGGGGTAGAAGCCGGTCGAACCCATCGTGAACTCGCCGCCGTCGACCCGGACCATGCCCTTGCGGGCGGTCGCCCCCTGACTTGTCGGCACAATTGACCTCCGTTCCGGCGGTCAATTGTGCCTGAAAGGCGAGCGTGACCTCGCCGGGCGGAGGCGGTCGGCCGTGCCGCCGCCACGAGCCGTCTCCCGATGCCGTAGCAAGATGCACCCATGGAGCTCATCGACGCCCTGCGTTCGACCGCCGCCATCCGGGAGTTCACCGCCGAACCCGTCCCCGACGAGGTCCTGTGGCGCGTGCTCGACACCGCACGGTTCGCGCCGAGTGGCGGCAACGTGCAGGGCTGGCGGGTCGTGGTGGTGCAGGACCCGTCCACGCGTCGCGCCCTGCGCGACCTCTACCTGCCGGGCTGGTACGACTACCTCACGCTCACGATGACCGGGCTGCGACCCTGGGCGCCGGTCAACGACCGCGCAGCCGAAGCCCGAGCGCTGTCGGGCGCGGCAGATCTGGCAGCCCAGGCCGCAGCTGGTCCGGGTGGTTTCGCCGAGCACCTCGACGAGGTGCCGGCGCTGCTGGCGCTGTTCGTCGACCTGTCGGCCCTGGCCGCGGTCGACCGCGACATGGATCGCTACTCGTTCGCGGGCGGCGCCTCGGTGTACCCGTTCGCGTGGAACCTGTTGTTGGCGGCGAGACAGGAAGGACTCGGTGGGGTGATCACGACCATGGCCATCCGCCGGGAGGACGAGGTGAAGGCGTTGCTGCACTCGCCCGACCACTTCGCCCTCGGCGCGCTGATCGCTCTCGGCCACCCCGTGCGACAGCCGCGCCGCCTGCGCCGCGCCGCCGTCGAGGAGTTCGCCACCGTCGACCGCGTCGACGGTCCCCCGTTCCGCGCCTGACCCGCGAAGTTCGGGCCCGCGTCAGTCGACCACTGGCATCGGGGGAAGGGCGCGGGCGACGAGCGCGTCGCAGCGCGACCGGATCTGGTCCGCGTAGCTGGGCTTGGTCGGCACCAGGAACGTGTCCGTGCGCACCGCGTCGACGACGAGCGAAGCCACCTCGTCGGGATCGATCCCCGCGCTCGTCGCCGCTTCGAGCATCTCCACCGTGAACGCACTGTCAGCCGTCTCGTCCACGCCGTAGCGGACAGGACGCACGCGCGCCGTGCGGGCGATCCCCGTATCGATCGCGCTCGGCACGAGGATCGAGACCCCGATCCGGGCGTCGACCGCGGCGAGGTCGTGCGCGAGGCACTCGGAGAGGGCGAGCGCGGCCGCCTTCGAGACGATGTAGGGCGACGAGTAGGGCCCGGAGACGAACGACGCCACCGAGCCGGTGTTGACCACGTGGCCTTCCGTGCCCTGGGCCAACATCCGCGGGACGAACGCCGAGATGCCGTGGACGATGCCGTAGAGGTTGACCCCGAGCACCCAGTCCCAGTCGCCCTCGGCCCGGGACCAGCTCAGCCCACCCTGGAACACCCCGGCGTTGTTGCAGAGCAGGTCGACCTGTCCGAACGCGCCGTACGCCGCGTCGGCCAGCGCCGCCACCGCGGCCGCGTCGGCGACGTCGGTCGGGACCGCCAACGCGCCCTCGATCCCGGCGGCGGTTCGACCGACCGCGTCGGCATCGATGTCGGCGGCGACGACACGCATGCCCTCCGCGGCGAGCCGTCGGCACAGCGCGGCACCGATCCCGCTGCCCGCGCCGGTCACCACGGCCACCCGGCCGTCGAGGTCGGTCAACATCAGGCGCCTCCCGGATCGATCGAGGTCGGGTACTTGGACACTCGCATGATCGCCCGCCGGGTGCGACGATCCGGGGCATGTCCTCCGGACCGGCGATCGAGACCTCGGGTCTGACCAAGAAGTTCGGGACGCTCACCGCGCTCGACCACCTCTCCATCAGCGTCGAGCCCGGCCAGGTCTACGGGTTCCTCGGTCCCAACGGCGCCGGCAAGACCACCACCATCCGGCTGCTGCTCGGGCTGGCGCGGCCCACCGCGGGAGGCGCCCGGATCTTCGGCCTCGACGTCTGGGCCGAGCGCAACGCCGTCCACCGCCGGCTCGCCTACGTGGCCGGCGAGTTCAACGTGTGGCGCTCGCTTCGAGGTGACGAGGTGCTCGACCTGCTGGGAACGATCCACGGCGGCTACGACCCGAAGGTGCGCGACGAGCTGTGCGAGCGCTTCGAGTTCGATCCGACCAAGAAGGGGCAGGACTACTCCAAGGGCAATCGCCAGAAGATCGCGCTGATCGCCGCGCTCATGGTCGAACCCGACCTGCTGGTGCTCGACGAGCCCACCGGCGGGCTCGACCCGCTCATGGAGGTCACCTTCCGCCACTGCGTCGCCGAGGCGCGCGAGCGAGGGCAGACGATCTTCCTGTCCTCGCACCTCCTCTCGGAGGTCGAGGCGGTCTGCGACCGCGTCGCGATGTTGCGCCACGGACGTCTGATCGAGGTCAGCACGCTCGAGGATCTCCGACGGTTGAACACGCAGGAGGTCGTCGTCGAGTTCGCGGACGGCCGGTTGCCGGACTTCCGGACCGTCTCCGGCGTCGAGCAGGTGTCCGTCGACGGAACGACCGCCCGGTTCCGCCTGCGCGGTTCGCCCTCACCGCTCCTGCGTGAGCTCGCCGCCCACGAGGTCGCCTCGATCGACATCCGCGAGCCGTCCCTCGAGGAGCTCTTCCTCACCTTCTACGGCTCCGAGGTCGACGGCGAGTCGTCGCGCGGCCCCTCCGGCGACGGAGCCGGCGGGACGTGAGCCCGTTCCGTCTCTCGTGGCGCCTCTCGTGGCGGGGGGCCGTCATCTGGAGCGCGGTGCTGGCGATCACGCTGTTCGCCGGCGCGGAGGCGTACCGGAGCGCCTACCGGGACGAGACCGCTCGGCGACTCCTGGTGGCCACGCTCGGCCACAGCCGCGCCCTCGAGGTGCTCTACGGTCCTCCGCTCCGGCTCGACACGGTCGGCGGGTTCGCCGCGTGGCGGTACGGCACGGCCGTCTACGTCGTGGCGGGCCTCTGGACCCTGCTCACGGTCACGCGGCTGCTTCGGGGCGAGGAGGAGCAAGGGCGAGCCGAACCCTTGCTCACCGGACGCGTCCGTTCGTACCAGCTGCTCGCGGCCCAGCTCGCGGCCATCGGCGTCGGCGTCGCGGTGCTGGCCTTCGGCACCGCGATCGGGTGCCTCGCGGCCGGGCTGCCTCTGGCCGGCTCGGCGCTGTACGGCGCGGGCTGTGCCGGCGTCGCGGCCGTCTTCGCCGGCCTGTCGGCGGTGGCGAGTCAGCTGTGGGACTCGCGCCGCCGCGCCGCGGGGGTCGTCGGTGCGGTCCTCGGCGCGGCGTTCATCCTGCGGGCGTTCGGCGATGGGGCGTCGCACGCCCACTGGTTGGTGTGGGTCTCTCCCATCGGCTGGGGCCAGCGGCTGTATCCGTTCGTCTACGACCGCACCGCACCGCTGCTGCTCCTGTACGGGGTGGCCGCGCTGCTGGTGGGCTGGTCGTTCTGGCTGCGCAGCCTGCGCGACGCGGGTGCCGGCGTGATCACCTCGTCGACCCGTGAGCGCCGCATGCGCCCCGTGCGCACGGCCGCCGCGCTCGACTGGCGCCTGGCCCGCGGCGGTCTGGTCGCATGGCTCGTCGGCGTGGCGGCCTATGCGGTGCTGCTGGGCTACATGGCCGGTGACATCGCCGACTTCGCCCGCAAGGACCGGAGCGTCAACGCCATGTTCGCCCGGCTCGGCGGCTCGTCGGTGGTGACGGTCAACGGGTTCCTCGGCCTCACCTTCAGCCTGCTCGCGGTGGTGCTGGCCGTCTACGCGGGCTCGCAGGTCTCGTCGGGTCGGACCCTCGAGAGCGAGGGTCGGGTCGAGCCGCTGGTCGCCGGCGGCGTGAGCCGTGTCCGCTGGCTGGCCACCCGTGCCGGGTTGGGCGCGCTCTTCACCATCGTGCTGGCGGTGTGCGCGGGCGTGTTCGCGTGGGTCGGGACGCAGTGGAGCGGCGTGGGCGCCCACCTCACCTCGGCCGTCGGCGGCGCCCTGAACACCGTTCCCGTGGCGTTGCTGTTCGGTGGGCTCACCGTCGCGGCCTTCGGCGTGGTCCCGCGGCTGACCGCGGCCGTCGCCTTCGGGGCCGTGGCCGTCACCTACCTGGTGCAGTTCATCGGGGCCATCGCCAAGGCCCCCTCATGGGTGCTCGACCTGTCCCCGTTCAACCACGTGGCGGCGGTGCCGTTCCACCCGGTGAACCTGACGGCCACGCTGGTCATGCTCGCCGGCGCGCTCGCCCTTTTCGGCTTCGGCACGCTCGCGTTCCGTCGCCGGGACCTCGCGGAGCTCTGAGCGCGGTGCGGGCGTGGCAGGTCACCGAACCGGGCCCCGTCAGCGGCGAACCTGCGCCGCTGCGCCTCGTCGACGTCGACGAGCCCACACCGGGAGCCGGGGAGGTCGTGGTCGCCGTCTCGGTGTGCGGCGTGTGCCGAACGGACCTCCACGTCGTCGAGGGCGACCTCCCCGTGCACCGAGCCCACGTCACCCCGGGCCACGAGGTGGTCGGCCGGGTGGTGGCGCGGGGTCGTGGCGCGGACCGCTTCGAGGAGGGCGCCCGCGTCGGCGTGCCGTGGTTGGCGCGCACCTGCGGGACCTGTCGCTTCTGCCGGCGGGGCGCCGAGAACCTCTGTCTGTCCCCGACCTTCACGGGCTGGGACCGTGACGGCGGCTACGCCGAGCGCATCGTGGTCGACGAGCGGTTCGCCTACGAGCTGCCCGACGTCTTCTCCGACATCGAGGCGGCTCCGCTGCTGTGCGCGGGCATCATCGGGTTTCGGGCACTGCGTCGCACGTCGCTGCCCCCCGGCGGGCGCCTGGGCATCTACGGCTTCGGGGGTTCGGCGCATCTCGCCGCGCAGGTGGCGCGCCACGAGGGTGCCACCGTGCACGTGCTGACCCGGTCGGTCGAGGCTCGTCAGCTGGCGCTCGAGCTCGGGGCCGCCTCGGTGGGTGACGCCCGCGATGCGCCACCCGAACCGCTCGACGCCGCCATCCTGTTCGCTCCGGTCGGCGATCTCGTTCCCGTCGCGCTCGAGGCCCTCGACCGCGGCGGCGTGCTGGCGATCGCCGGGATCCACCTCAGCGACGTGCCCCCGCTCGACTACCAGCGCCATCTGTTCCAGGAGCGCGAGGTGCGAAGCGTCACCGCCAACACCCGTGCGGACGGCGTCGAGTTCCTGCGGGTGGCGGCCGAGATCCCGCTGCGCCCGCACACCGTCACCTATCCGCTCGTGCAGGCGCACGCCGCGCTGGCCGACCTGGCCGGCGACCGGGTGAACGGGGCCGCCGTGCTCGAGGTCGGCGGCTGACGCACCGGCGCCCCGAAACGTGCATGCTGGTGGGAGCGGGGGGTGATCCTGGGAGCGCGCGTGGACCGAGACGATTCGGACGCAGGGGCAGCGCCGCCGGGCGCGCCGTCGTCGCCCCACGGATCGGCGCCGCAGTCGCTGAGCCCCGAACAGGACGCCGCGATCGCGCGCATGGTCTTCAACGCGCTCGACGCCGGGGTCATGGTCCAGGGTCCGCTCGGGCGGATCGCCGCCGCCAACCCGGCCGCCGCCCGCATCCTCGGGGTGGAGCTCGACGACATCGTCGGGGGCGACGCGAGTGGGCTCGCCGGGCCGCTGCTACGCCCTGACGGTACGCCGATGAGCGCCGAGGAGATGCCGAGTCGCGTCGCGGTCCGCACCGGTCAGCCTCAGCTCGACGTGCTCGTCGGCCTGCCAGTCGACGAGGGCGAGGAGCAACGCTGGATGGAGGTGAGCGCGCGCCCCTTGACGCAACGGGGCGAGGTGTTCGCGGTGGTGTTGACCCTGCGGGACGTCACCGAGCGGAAGCGGGCCGAGGAGGCGTTGCGCAACGCCGAGCGGCGCCAGCGCATCGTGCTCGAGCACGCGGTCGGCGGCTACGCGATCCTCGACGATGCCGGACGCCTCCTCGACGGCTCGGCGTCGCTGGTGGACTGGTGGGGGGGAAGGCGCTCGGAGCAGCTGTCGATCGGGATCGACCGCATGCACCCGGAGGACCGCGACGCCGCGTGGAGGGTGATCGAGCAGGCGAAGTCGTCGCCCGCCAGACCGAGGCGATGCGAGCTCCGGGTGATCGATGACGACGGGCAGGTGCGCTGGATCGACTTCACCGCGACCGACCAGCGCGCCGATCCCGCGGTCGGGGGGATCGTCGTCAACTTCACGGACATCACCGAGCGCAAGCTCGCGGACGAGGCGCTCGCCCACCAGGCGCTCCACGACCCGGTGACGGGCCTCCCGAACCGGCGGCTGCTCACGGACCGGCTCGAGCTGGCGCTCGCCCGGGCCGAGCGCAGCGGCTCGCGGGTCGGCGTGCTGTTCTTCGACGTCGACCACTTCAAGCTGATAAACGACAGCCTGGGCCACCCGGCGGGGGACCTCGTGCTCCAGGAGTTGGCCGGCAGGTTCCGCACCGGTGCGCGGGAGAGCGACACCGTCGTGAGGTTCGGCGGCGACGAGTTCGTGATCGTCTGCGAGGAGCTGGCCGACATCCACGAGGCGGGGGAGGTCGCGCACCGCCTCACCACCAGGATCGAAGAGCCGTTCCTCATCGACCACGGCGAGCGGATCGTCACCGTCAGCGCCGGCGTCGCCATCAGCCATGCCGGCGACACGCCGGCGAGCCTGCTGAGCGACGCGGACGCGGCGATGAACGTGGCCAAGGAGCGCGGGCGAGCGCGCGTCGAGACCTTCAGCGACGAGATGCGCAGCCAGGCGACCCGTCGTTTCGACCTCGAGTCGGCGATGCGCCGAGTGCTCGAGCGCGACGAGCTGCACCTGGTCTTCCAGCCGGTCATGAGGGTCGACACCGGCGTTCCCGTCGGTTGCGAGGCGCTCCTGCGCTGGGACCACCCGCAGCTGGGCGTGGTCACGCCCGCCGAGTTCGTGCCGCTGGCCGAACGATCGGGCCTGATCGTGCCCATCGGTGCGTGGGTGGTGCGGCGTGCCCTCGAGCAGCTCGTCCGGTGGGACGAGGGGACACCGGCGGGGCGTCCGCTGTGGGTGGCGATCAACCTGTCGGCTCGCCAGCTGGGGACTCCCGACCTCGTGGGCGTCGTGACCGAGGCGATCGAGGCGACCGGCATCGATCCGGCCCGGCTCCACCTCGAGGTGACCGAGAGCGCGCTCATCGACGACCTGGCCACCTCGGTCGAGCGCCTCGGCGAGTTGAAGCAGCTCGGCGTGCGCATCGACGTCGACGACTTCGGCACCGGCTACTCGTCGCTGTCCTACCTGAAGAAGCTGCCGCTCGACACGCTCAAGATCGACGGCTCGTTCGTCGGCGGGCTCGGCGCCGACCCGCACGACACGTCGATCGTCCGCGCCATCATCAGCCTCGGGCACGCGCTCGACCTCGATCTGATCGCCGAGGGCGTCGAGCAGCCGGCGCAGCTGGCCGAGCTCGAGCAGCTCGGCTGTGACATGGCCCAGGGCTTCCACTGGAGCCGCCCGCTGCCGCCCGACGAGTTCCTCGCCCGATTCGGGCACGTCTGACCCACGGATCCGTGGGTCGGACGTGCCGATGAGGGAGGTCAGCCGGCGCGGTGGACCGTGTTGTGGTCGGTGTGGGCGAACGGCTCGGCGAACTCCTTCATCTGGAGCATGGTCGTCTCGTCGTAGCTCCACGTGTCGTCGTCGTTGATCGTGATCGTGACCTCGTAGCTGAGCGTCGACGCGTTCTTGGCCAGGTACGAGTTCTCACCGATCGAGTACTGCGGATGGCCGGCCTTGGCCGACAGGACGAACGACGTCGCGTCGGCCGCGGCGCTGCCCCCGGCCAGCACGGTGATGCCACGCGGGACCACGAAGCCGCGCACGATCTCACCGGTGGCCGCGTCCCAGAGCCAGTAGCCGACCTCGGTGTGGAACGGGTTCTCCTCGTCGCCGCGCCACATCGCCGTCTTGTAGTCGAGGCCGTAGAGCGACTGGCTGCCGTTGTCGACCGGCCCGAACGGCTTGAGCGTCAGCTTCTCGAGGTAGGGGGTGTCGAGGACCTCGTGCTTGGCATGCGAGTAGGCGCGGTCGAGGCCGCCCTCCCCTTCCCATTCGCCCGCCAGCGCTGCCAGCGGACCCCATTCGTCGGCCATGTCCGAACCTCCCGTGAGATCGACCTCGGGTGTGCCGGCACGCGACGAAGACACACCGCACGGCGATCCTAACGAGCGATCGTCGAGGCGGGACCGTGCCGAAGGACCCGGGTCCGGTCCGCGTCCGGCCGGGCCGTGAGGATCACTACGCTCAGTCGGCTCGGCTCCGTGCCGATGATCCCCCCATGCGTCCCCTCCGCCGGCTCCGCTCGCTGCTGCCCCATCCCGGCCACCCGTCCGGGCTGGTGCCGCGCGTGACGCTGGCGTGGGCCGCGCTGGCCGCCCTCCTGCTGGTGTGGTACCCCCACCGAGGGCCGCTCGTGCACTTCGCGTCGACCAGCCTGGCCAACCTGGACAGCCACCCGCTGTGGGCGATCGGCCTCTCGGTGTTCGTCCTGGCCGGCGGATGGGGCGAGTGGGCCACCTGGATGGCGCTGTCGGTGGTGTGGGTGTTGGTCGAGGCCGGTGTCGGCTGGCGCCGCGCGCTGGTGGTCTTCCTCGCCGGGCACGTGCTGGCGACGCTCGGCGTGGCGTTGGCCCAAGCCGTGCTGGTCCAGTTCGTCCACGGCAACGCCGCGCTCGCGCGGGTCCACGACGACGTGGGCGCGTCCTATGGCTTCCTCGCGCTGGCCGGGCTGGGTCTCGCCTCGGCCGTGTCGCGCGACCGCCGGTGGTGGGCGGCCACCCCTGCGCTGGTGCTGGCCGTGGTCCTCCAGGTCGGTCCGTGGACCATCCTCGGACATGCGCTGGCCGTCGCCGTCGGGGTCACCGCCGCGCTCGTGTTGCCGGCCGGGGAGGTCGCTCTGGCACGTTCGGCCCCGCTCCTGGTGCCGGTCAAGGCGTGATCG
>Ga0335069_10013895_pt1 | contig 11290 bp, 11 predicted proteins | sample Lox_Sample_11_FD_206714 | JGI IMG/M metagenome (GOLD analysis project Ga0335069, IMG submission 206714) | Soil microbial communities from Loxahatchee National Wildlife Refuge, Florida, United States - Lox_Sample_1.1 | ecosystem: Environmental > Terrestrial > Soil > Wetlands | place: USA... | reverse complement strand
AGATCCTCGGGGCGCACGCCCACGGGGTGGTGCTCAAGTACGGCCAGAACGACTTCACCGAGTGGAAGCAGGTGATGGACCGCGTGAGGGGCGTGCCGGGCGTCGCGGCGGCGACCCCGTTCCTCTCCAACGAGGTCATGCTCTCGGCCGGGAACAACCTGACCGGCTCCGTGCTGAAGGGCGTCGACCCCGCGACCATCGGGCGGGTCACCGAGCTGCCGCGCGACATGGAGGAGGGCCGGCTCGAGTGGCTCTCGCGTCCCGACGAGATCCCGGAATCGCGGCGCGCCCGCGCGAAGCCGCTCCGCGAGGCCCCGGAGGAGGGGGTGCCCGCCGCGCCGGGGGTCGCGGCAAAGGGGGCTTCGCCGGCCGCCCCCGAGCGCCCCCGCGAGCGGCTCCCGGGCATCGTCGTGGGTCGCGAGCTCGCACGCAGCCTGCGGGTGGGGGTCGGGGACGCCGTCAACGTGGTCTCGCCCTTCGGGGACATCGGCCCGGCGGGGCCGCAGCCGAAGAGCCGGCCGTTCCGGGTGGCGGGGGTCTTCTACAGCGGGATGTACGAGTACGACGCCAAGTTCGCCTACCTGGAGCTCGCCGAGGCCCAGCGGTTCTTCGGGACGGGGGACTCGGTCACCGGCCTCGAGCTGAAGGTGGCGGACGTGGACGCGGCGCGGCCGGTCATGCGGCGGGTGCTCTCGGCGCTCGACGGCTACCCTACCGCACCAAGGACTGGGGGGAGATGAACCGAAACCTCTTCTCGGCGCTGGCGATGGAGAAGATCGTCATGGCCGTGATCCTGGGGTTCATCGTGCTCGTCGCGAGCTTCATCATCGTCGCCACCCTGGTGATGCTCGTGCTCGAGAAGACCCGCGAGATCGCGGTCCTGAAGTCCATGGGCGCGGGGCTCCCGAGCATCATGAAGATCTTCGTCGCCGAGGGGCTCGTCATCGGCGCCGTGGGCACGGCCTTCGGGCTCCTGCTCGGGCTCGGCACCTGCCTCGTCATCGACAAGGTGGGCATCCCGCTCGACCCGGAGGTCTACTACATCTCCAACCTCCCCGTGCTCATCGAGCCCGGCCAGTTCGCGCTCGTGGCGCTCGCCGCGCTCGGGCTCTCCTACCTCGCCACCATCTACCCGGCCACCAAGGGGTCGCGGCTGAAGCCGGTCGACGGCCTGCGGAGCGAGTGATGGGCTCGCCCATGCTGCGCATCGAGGGGCTCTCGAAGACCTACCTCATCGGCGGGCGTTCCCTCGAGGTCCTCCACGGCGTGAGCCTCGACATCGAGGAGGGGGATCTCGTCGCCCTGACCGGGCCCTCCGGCGCCGGGAAGAGCACCTTCCTGCACCTCGTCGGGACCCTCGACGAGCCCACGGCCGGCCGGGTGCTCTTCGAGTCGAGGGACCTCGCCAGCCTGGACGAGGAGGAGCTCGCCGACTTCCGCAACCGCACGGTCGGGTTCGTGTTCCAGAGCCACCACCTCCTGCCCGAGTTCAGCGCGCTCGAGAACGTGATGATGCCGGCGCTCGTGGGGCGGAGGCAGCGGGGCGAGGCGCGGGTTCTCGCGGCCGCGAGCCTGGAGCGCGTGGGGCTCGCCGACCGGATGGAGCACCGCCCCGGAGAGCTCTCGGGCGGGGAGCAGCAGCGGGTGGCGCTGGCGAGGGCTCTCGTGCTCGAGCCCCGGCTCTTGCTCGCCGACGAGCCCACCGGCAACCTCGACCCGCAGACGGCCGAGGGCATCCACGCGCTGCTCAAGGACCTCAACCGGACGCTGCGCATCACCGTCGTCGTCGTGACCCACAACGAGCAACTCGCGTCGTCGCTGCCCCGGAGGGTCCGCCTGGCCGCGGGGCGCCTCGTGTAGGGCGGCGGGAAGATTCCCTTTTTGCCTTTGAGCTTTGCTCGACCATGCACTAGATTCCGCGGCTTCGTGAGGAGTCTCCTCCCCATCGCGGTCGTGGTGTGCCTGCTCGCCGGGACCGGCCCGCGCGCCGACGAGGGGGAGGGCGCGATCGCGGCCATCGAGGTGGAGGGGAACCGGCGCGTCGAGACCGACGCCATCCGGGCGGCGCTCGCCACGAAGGTCGGGCAGACCGTCGACCCCAAGCGCGTCCAGGGGGACGTCCGCGCGGTGATGAAGCTCGGCTACTTCTCCGACGTGACGATCGATGAGAAGGGCCCCCCGGACAAGCTCGTGCTGGTGGTGAAGGTCGTGGAGAAGCCCTCGGTGGCCGACGTCCGCATCCAGGGCAACGACGAGATCTCGACCGACGACCTGAAGGACCTCGTCGAGGTGAAGCGGTACGCGATCTTCGACGCCACCGCGGCCCGGAAGACGGTCAAGAAGATCCAGGAGAAGTACGTCGAGAAGGGCTTCTACCTCGCCGAGGTCACCTGGAAGCTCGAGGAGAAGCCCGACAACCAGGTGGCCGTCGTCTTCGTGGTGGACGAGCGGGCCAAGGTCCAGGTCCGGCGCATCAACTTCATCGGCAACGAGCACGTCCCCAAGGACGAGATCACGCCCTACATGCAGACCCAGGAGGGCAGCTTCCTCGCCTTCCTCACGTCCGCCGGGACCTACAAGGAGGAGTCCTTCCAGCGCGACCTGCAGGCGATCCAGGCCGTGTACCTGGAGAAGGGCTACGTGAACGTGAAGGTGGGCAAGCCCTTCATCGCGCTCAGCCCGGATCGCTCCTTCCTCTTCATCAGCATCCCCATCGACGAGGGCGAGCAGTACACCATCGGGAAGATCGACTTCTCCGGCGAGCTGCTCGGGATGAAGCCCTTCCTCTACCCGCTCGTCCAGTCGTCGCCCGGCGAGCTCTTCATGCGCTCCAAGGTGGCCCACGACCTCTTCGCGGTCGGCGACTTCTTCAAGGACATGGGCTACGCCTACGTCAACGTCAACCCGGTCACGAACCTCGATCCCAAGACCCGCACGCTGGACCTCATCTTCGACGTCCAGCCGGGCCAGAAGGTGTACTTCGAGCGCATCGAGATCCAGGGGAACACGAAGACGCGCGACAAGGTGATCCGCCGCGAGTTCCGCGTCTACGAGGGGGACCTCTACAGCGCGAGCGGCATCAAGCTGTCGAAGGACCGGGTGACGGCGCTCGGCTACTTCGAGACCGTGGAGTTCAACACCAAGAAGGGGAGCTCCGAGGACAAGATCATCGGCGTCGTGGAGATCAAGGAGAAGGCCACCGGCACCTTCCAGATCGGAGCCGGCTTCTCCTCGTACGAGAACTTCATCCTCACCGGCCAGATCAGCCAGAACAACCTCTTCGGCTGGGGCCAGACCCTCTCGCTCCAGGTGCAGTGGTCGTCGCTGCGACAGCTCGGCCAGATCCAGTTCATCGAGCCGTACTTCTTCGACACGAAGTGGACGTTCGCGTTCGACCTCTACGCGAACGAGTCGCTCTACGCGAACTTCACGCGCCGCGCGGTGGGCGGCTCGCTGACCTGGGGCTACGAGCTCTCGGGCCTCGCCTGGGCCTGGCCCTGGATGGGCAAGCTCGAGGACCTGCGCCTGTTCGCGACCTACGTGCTCGAGGGCGTGAGCGTCACCTCGGCGCTGTCGAACCTGCTCCTCTACAACCGGTTCGTCTCCGGCACCACGAGCGCCGTCCGCCTCGCGCTGCAGTGGGACCGCCGCGACAACCGCCTCTACCCGAACAAGGGCTTCTTCGCGATGATCTCCGCCGAGATCGCGCCGCCCATCCTCGCGCCGGGCATATTCGGGCAGGAGGTGAACCTCTTCTACCGCGAGACCTTCGAGTTCCGGCTCTACCAGCCGATCTGGAACAACCTCACCTTCCGGTTCCGCCTGCTCGCCGGCGTGATCCGCGGCTGGGACGCGTCCCACCCGGTGCCGGTGTCGGAGCTCTTCTACGTCGGCGGCATCAACACGGTCCGCGGCTACCGGCTCTACACGCTCGGCCCGACCGTGCTCGTCGGGCAGACGGCCACGCCGGACGCGGCGCTCCGCCAGCTGCAGATCGGCGGCAACAAGGAGCTCGTGCTGAACTTCGAGCTCGAGTACCCCGTGCTCGAGAAGATGGGCATCCGCGTGCTCGTCTTCTTCGACGCCGGCAACGCCTTCGCCCCGGGGGCCTACACCGACCCGTCGGTGCCCCAGTCCCTCTACAAGTCGGTCGGCTTCGGGTTCCGCTGGTTCAGCCCCCTCGGCCCGCTCCGCTTCGAGTGGGGTTTCCCGCTCAACCGCCGCAAGGACCCGACCACCGGCGCCTACATCGACAACCCCGTGGATTTCCAGTTCACCATCGGCAGCTTCTTCTGAACCCGAAGGAAAGGAAGGACCATGCGCAAGATCACCCTCGCCGCCGCCCTGTGCCTCGCCCTCGTCGCCCCTCGCGTCTCGCGGGCCGAGCTGAAGATCGGATTCGTGAGCCTCCAGCAGGCCGTCAACGAGGTCGACGAGGGCAAGTCCGCCAAAGCGGCGCTCAAGAAGGAGTTCGACCAGAAGCAGAAGCTGCTCGACGACAAGCAGAACGAGCTGAAGAAGATGAAGGAGGACCTCGACAAGCAGTCCGTCGTGATGTCCGACGAGACCAAGCGCGAGAAGCAGGCCGAGTTCGACCGCAAGCTCATGGAGACCCAGGGGATCTTCGTGCAGATGCAGAAGGAGCTCAGCGAGCGGGAGCGCGAGATCATGAAGGGGATCTTCGACAAGATGGAGGTCGTCATCCGCGAGATCGCGGCCGCCGAGGGCTTCAACTTCGTGTTCGAGCAGCAGAACGCGGGCCTCATCGTCGCCCCGAAGGAGGCGGACCTCACGAACGAGCTCATCCGCCGCTACAACGCCCGGTACAAGGCCGGCTCCGCCCCCGCATCCGCCGACAAGAAGAAGGCCGACGACAAGAAGAAGCCGGCCAGCCCCAGCAAGTAGGAGGCCCCTTGACCTTCACCCTGGCGGAGCTGGCGGCGCGCGTCGGCGGCCGTGTCGAGGGGGACGGCGCCATCGCCGTCACGCGGGTCATGCCCCTCGAGGCCGCCGACGCGGGCGACATCAGCTTCTTCGCGAACCGGAAGTACAAGGCGAGGCTCGAGGCCACCCGCGCCTCGGCGGTGATCGCCGCCGAGGGCGAGCCGATGCCGAGCGGCCCGGCGGTGCTCCGGGCGGCGAACCCCTACCTCGCCTTCGCCAAGATCTCGACGCTCTTCCACCCGCCGCGGGAGGCGGTGCCGGAGGTGGCGCCGGGCGCGGTGGTGGACGAGAGCGCCCGCGTGCACCCGAGCGCCCAGGTCATGCCGCTCGCCTACGTGGGGCCCGGCGTGGAGGTGGGCGCGCGCACCATCCTCCACCCCGGCGTGGTGCTCGCGGAGGGCAGCCGCGTGGGGGAGGACTGCATCCTCTACCCGAACGTGGTCGTCCGGGAGCGCTGCGTCGTCGGCAACCGCTGCATCCTCCAGCCGGGTGCGGTGGTGGGCGCCGACGGGTTCGGCTTCGCGTTCGACATGGAGGGCGAGGACGGCTCGGGCCCCCGCCACTACAAGGTCCCGCAGGCGGGCACCGCCGAGCTCGAGGACGACGTCGAGATCGGGGCGAACGCCTGCGTGGACCGCGCGACGCTCGGCCGCACGCTCGTCGCCAAGGGGGCGAAGATCGACAACCTCGTCCAGATCGCCCACAACGTCGAGGTGGGCCCGCTGAGCCTCCTCGCCGCGCAGACCGGCATCGGCGGAAGCACCCGGCTCGGCATGGGCGTGGCCTGCGCCGGGCAGGTGGGTCTCGTCGGCCACATCGAGGTGGGCGACGGCGCCCGCCTCGGCGCCCAGGCCGGCGTGAGCAACGACGTCCCGGCCGGGGAGACCTACACCGGCTATCCGGCCGGCCCCCACGCCGAGTGGCTGCGGCAGATGGCCGGGGTGAAGAAGCTGCCGGAGCTGCTCAAGCAGGTGAGGGAACTCGAGAGGGAAGTGAAGAAGCTCAAGGAGGGAAAATGAGCGATCGCCCCGGACCCGTGATGGACGTCACCGCCATCGAGAAGATCCTGCCGCACCGCTACCCGTTCCTCCTCGTCGACCGGGTCATCTCGTTCGAGCCCATGAAGACGCTCGTCGCCGTCAAGGGGGTGACGGTGAACGAGCCGTTCTTCGCCGGCCACTTCCCCGGCCACCCGGTCATGCCGGGCGTGCTCATCCTCGAGGCGCTCGCCCAGGCCGCGGCGCTGCTCGCCAAGGCCTCGATGGCCGACGACCCGGGCGACAAGGTCACCTACCTCATGGCCATCGACAACGCCCGCTTCCGCAAGCCGGTCGTCCCCGGGGACCGCATCGAGCTTCGCGTCGAGGTGGTGAAGCAGAAGGGCGCCATCTGGAAGGAGAAGGGCACCGCCCACGTCGACGGGGAGGTCGTCGCCGAGGCCGAGTTCATGGCCATGCTCGTCGACCGCGAGAAGACGGAGTAGGCGGGCACATGAGCGTCCACCCGACCGCCATCGTCGCCCCCGGCGCCGAGATCGACCCGAGCTGCGAGGTCGGCCCCTACGCCGTGATCGGGCCCCGCGTGAAGATGGGTCCCCGCAACGTCGTCGGCGCCCACACCATCGTCGAAGGGGACACGACCATCGGCGCCGACAACCGGATCTTTCCGCACGCCGCGGTGGGCACGGAGCCGCAGGACCTGAAGTACCGCGGGGAGGTCACGAAGCTCGTCGTCGGCGACAAGAACGTCATCCGGGAGTTCGCCACCGTGCACACGGGCACCGTCCAGGGCGGCGGCGTCACCCGGGTCGGCTCGGGGTGCCTCCTCATGGCGACGAGCCACGTGGCCCACGACGTGCAGCTCGGCGACCGCTGCATCATCGCCAACTGCGCGGCGCTCGCCGGCCACGTGGAGACCCAGGAGGGCGTCATCTTCGGCGGCCTGTCGGCGGTGCAGCAGTTCACGCGCATCGGCCGCCTCGCCTACGTCGGCGGCCTCAGCGGCGTGAACATGGACGTCGCTCCCTACCTCATGGTCTCCGGCGCCCGCGCCGAGGTCGTCGGGATCAACGTCGTGGGGCTGCAGCGGGCCGGCTACGGCGAGGAGCAGATCGGGCGCATCAAGGAGGCGTACCGCGTCGTGTTCCGCGCCAAGCTCCCGCTCCAGGATGCGGTGGCCCAGCTGAAGGCGGAGATGGGGCAGCACCCCGAGATCGCGCACTTCGTCGCGTTCCTCGAGTCCTCGGAGCGGGGCTTGCTCCGCTAGGTCCGTGGCCACCATCGGGCTCATCGCCGGCGGCGGGCGCTTCCCCGTTCTCTTCGCGGAGAGCGCGCGCCGGGCCGGCCACCGGGTGGTGGCGGCGGCCCACCTGAACCAGACCGACCCCGCGCTCGAGCGCCTCGTCGACGGCTGCACCTGGGTGAAGCTCGGCCAGTTCGGGAAGGTCGTGGACGTCCTCAAGGCCGCGGGCGCGACGCAGGTGGTCATGCTCGGCTCCATCGCCAAGGCCCGATTCTTCCGGGACGCGTGGCTCGACGGCCTCGGGCTCAAGGTCATGGCGACGGTGGCGGTGAAGAGCGACGACAACATCCTGCGGACCATCGCGCGGGGGCTCGAGGAACGGGGGCTCCCGGTCATCGACCCCACCCCGTACCTCGAGGACCGCCTGGCCCCCGAGGGCGTGCTCGGCCGTCACGCGCCGAGCGAGGACGAGTGGGCCGACGCCCGCTACGGCCTCGACCTCGCCCGGGCCATCGGCCGCCTCGATCTCGGCCAGACCGTCGTGGTGAAGGACCGCGTCGCCGTGGCGGTCGAGGCGCTCGAGGGCACCGACGCCTGCATCCGCCGGGGCGGCGACCTCGCGAAGGGCGGGGCCGTGGTGGTGAAGGCGGTGAAGCCCCAGCAGGACCGGCGCTTCGACCTGCCGGCCGTCGGGCCGGACACGGTCGAGGCGATGCGCGAGGCGCGCTGCCGGGTGCTCGCGGTCGAGGCCGGCTCGACGCTCGTCATGGACCTGGAGGAGATGGTCCGGCGCGCCGACGCGGCCCGCATCGCGCTCGTGGGCATTCGATGATGCCAGCCTGGCTCCGGGAGGAGGGCGGCGCCCACCTGCTCGAGGTCCTGGTGCAGCCGCGCGCCTCGAGGACCCGCGTCGTGGGCGCGCACGGCGGGCGGCTGAAGATCCAGCTCGCGGCCCCGCCGGTCGACGGCGAGGCGAACGCGGCTCTCGTGGCGTTCCTGGCCGGGGAGCTCGGCGTGCGTCGCCCGGACGTGGAGATCCTCCGCGGCGACGCGGGCCGGCGGAAGACCGTGCGCATCCGCGGCGCCGACGCCGGGCGGTTGGCGGCCCTCGGCGGCCCCGCCTAGGCGCCCTGTCCCGCCCCCGGGCGCTAGCCCCGGTAGGGGCGGCGTGCTATGAACCCCGCCCGATGAGCGCCGCCCGAGCCGAGCCCACGCACGCCTTCCTCCGCGCCTGCCGCCGCCTCCCGGTCGACCGGGTGCCGGTGTGGATGATGCGCCAGGCCGGCCGCTACCAGGCGAGCTACCGGGCCGTCCGCCAGAAGGTGGGCTTCCTCGAGCTGTGCCACTCGCCCGAGCTCATCGCCCAGGTGACCGTCGCGCCCATCGACGAGTTCGGCTTCGACGCTGCGATCCTCTTCTCGGACATCCTCGTGCACCTGCCTTCCATGGGGCTCGACCTGTCCTTCGAGAAGGGGGAGAAGGGCAAGGGCGACGGCGGCCCCCGCATCGCGAATCCGGTTCGAACGCGCGCCGACGTCGACGCGCTCCGCGTCCCCGACCCGGCCCGGGACCTCCCCTACGTCGCGGAGGGGATCCGGGCCATCCGCCGCGACCTCCAGGGGCGCGTCCCGCTCATCGGCTTCGTCGGCGGCCCCTTCACGGTGGCGAGCTACGCCGTCGAGGGAGGGAGCCAGGGCTTCACGCGCCTGAAGACCATGCTCTACGCGGACGCCCCGGCGGCCCGGGCGCTGTTCGACAAGCTGACGGAGGCGGCGGTGGTCCAGCTCCGCGCCCAGGTCGAGGCGGGGGCCGAGGCGGTCCAGGTCTTCGAGAGCTGGCTCGGCGAGCTCGGCCGGGAGGACCTCGAGGAGTTCTCCTTCCCGTACCTCCGGCGCATCGCCGAGGCGGTCCGGCCGCTCGGCGTCCCCGCCATCCTCTTCTCGACCGGGACGAGCACCCACCTCGAGCCGATGTCCCGGCTGGGGTACGACGTCCTCTCCATCGACTGGCGCATCCCCTTGGCGGAAGCCCGCGCCCGGGCACCGGGGGTGGCGCTGCAGGGGAACCTCGACGCGACCCTCCTGCTCGGTCCGCGGGAGAAGCTCCTCGAGAGGACCCGGTCGCTGCTCGAGGCGGGGACCCGGGCGCCCGGTTACATCTTCAACCTGGGCCACGGCATCACGCCGGCCACCCCTCCGGAGAACGTGAAGGCGGTGGTCGACGCGGTGCACGCGTACGGGGCCCGGGGAGCCTGACGTGACCGCGATCCCGCCTCTCGAGCTCATCCGCAAGTACGACCGCCCCGGGCCGCGCTACACGAGCTACCCGACCGCCCCGGAGTGGACCGAGACGTTCGGGCCGAGGGAGTTCGGCGAGAGCCTGGAGCGCGCCGACGGGCAGCCCGGGCCGCTGTCGATCTACGTGCACCTCCCGTTCTGCCGGGAGATGTGCCGCTTCTGCGGCTGCAACGTGATCGCCACCCACGACCACAGCCGGGCCGACGACTACCTCGACGTCCTCGAGAAGGAGGTGGCGCTCGTCTCGGAGCGGCTGCCCCGCCGCCGGACGGTCACCCAGCTCCACTGGGGCGGCGGCACGCCGACCTTCCTGGACGAGAAGCAGCTCGCCCGCTGCCACGCCATCGTCGCCCGCCACTTCCAGTTCGCGCCCGACGCCGAGCTCGCCATCGAGATCGACCCGGCCATCACCACCCGGTCCCAGATCGACCGGCTCGCCTCGCTGGGCTTCAACCGCATCTCCATGGGGGTCCAGGACTTCGACCCGCGGGTGCAGGAGACCGTCGGCCGGATCCAGGGGGAGAAGGAGACCGCCGACCTCGTGCAGTCGGCACGGGACAACGGCTTCAAGGGAGTGAACCTCGACCTCATCTACGGCCTCCCCTACCAGACGGTCGACACCTGGCGCCGCACCCTCGACAAGATCCTCCGGATCCGCCCGGACCGGCTCGCGGTCTTCGGCTTCGCCTGGGTGCCGTGGGCGAAGCCCCACCAGCGGCTCCTGCCGGAGGCGGCGCTCCCCAAGACCGCGCAGCGCGTGGAGCTCTTCCTCACGGCCGTCGAGACCTTCACCCAGGCCGGCTACCGCCTCATCGGCCTCGACCACTTCGCGCTCGAGTCCGACGAGCTCGCCCGCGCCCAGGACGAGGGAGTCTTGACGCGCAACTTCCAGGGCTACACGGTCCGCCCCGCCGACGACACGGTGGCCTTCGGCATGACCTCCATCTCCGACCTCGGGGGCGCCTACGCGCAGAACGCGCACCGGCTCAAGGACTGGGCCGACCTCGTGGCCGCCGGCACGATCCCGGTGGCGAAGGGGATCCGCGTGAGCGACGACGACGTCCTGCGCCGCTTCGTCATCAACCGCGTGATGTGCCTGCTCCGGCTCGACCTCGCAGAGGTGGAGGGGCGCTTCGGCCGCCCGGCGCGCCACGCCATCGAGGCCTCGATGCAGGCGGGCCTCCCGGAGCTCGTGGCCGACGGCCTCGTCACCTTCGACGGGACGTTGCTCCGCGTGACGCCCGTGGGGCAGCTCCTTGTCCGGAACGTCGCCATGATGTTCGACGCCTACCTCCCGAAGCGGACCGGCGAGAAGCAGCAGACGTTCTCCCGGACCGTGTAGGGCTCCTCGGGGCCAGGCGGCCCGGGAGGACTCGTGAAGACGGCCGTCTTCCTCATGAACCTCGGCGGGCCCCGCGGCCTCGACGAAGTCGAGCCCTACCTCTACGAGCTCTTCTCGGACCCGCTCGTCGTCAGCGCGCCCCTCGGGCCGCTGCGCCCGCTGTTCGCGAAGCTGGTGAGCCGCCTGCGCGCTCCGTCCTCGGCGGAGAAGTACGCCCTCATCGGCGGGCGCTCCCCGCTCGTGGAGGGCACGGAGGCCCAAGCGCGGGCGCTCTCGAAGCTCCTCGGCGAGGAGTTCACCGTCCACCTGGCCATGCGCTGCGGCCACCCCAACACCGCGGAGGCGGTGCGGGACGCCATCGCCGCCGGTGCGGAGCGGGCCGTCTCCCTGCCGCTCTACCCCCAGTTCGCGAACGCCACCACGACGAGCTCGCTCCTCGAGATGCGCCGGACCTGGCCGAAGGAGC
>Ga0335069_10013894_pt1 | contig 11290 bp, 11 predicted proteins | sample Lox_Sample_11_FD_206714 | JGI IMG/M metagenome (GOLD analysis project Ga0335069, IMG submission 206714) | Soil microbial communities from Loxahatchee National Wildlife Refuge, Florida, United States - Lox_Sample_1.1 | ecosystem: Environmental > Terrestrial > Soil > Wetlands | place: USA... | reverse complement strand
ATGGTCAAGATAGGCTTTGGTCTTATTGCAGCAGTCTTCCTTCTCCAGTTTTACTACGTCCGGGAACTGGTCTTCATGGAAGCGGTCCTGGCGCTCGGGCTTGTGGTTGTGGCGCTGATCGGCGCTTTGTGCGCCCTCGGCTACATCGTGGCTTTATGGTTGCGGAAGCTTGGTTCTGGGCTCAAGGCTCTTGGTGCCCACGTCAGCGTAAGACAGCGGCAGCCCTTTGCGAAAACGACGGTCACAGTTCTTTCTGAAGCCAAAGAGGAGGTTTCATAATATGCAAGGACAAGTCACCGAATTCCAATCAAAAGCTGCCGAGCGTTTGTTCGCGGCGGTCGTGCGTCAAGCAGTTATGGATGTGTTGGAGCGCGGCGAAGAGTCGGAAGATGCCGAGCGTTGGCTTCTGAGCAAGGATTTTGAAGCCTTGCAAAGCCTGTTTCATTGATTTGTTGTTGCCAAAGGAGAAGTCATTATGCGACCTAAACTGGTTTGCGGATTGGTTATCGCGCTCTGCTTCGGGGCAGCAATCACGTCGGCGGATTCCTTGGAGCTCAAGAATGGCAGTCTCATCAAGGGAAGGTTTGTCGATGGTACGGAGACCGAGATCAGGTTCCAGGTCGGCTCGTCGGTGCAACGGTACGACGTCGCTGATATCGTCTCGCTCAAATTTGAGCCCGAGACGCGAGTAAGTGAGATGTCGTCAAAGCGAAACTATGCAAATGAGACAACTGGCTCAGTCACTCTGCCAGCGGGAACGCGGCTTTCCGTGCGGACCATCGATGCCATTGATTCGACGAAGAACCATGTAGGCGACCGGTTCGAAGCCTCGACAGACGAGCCCCTGACCGTCGACGGCAGGGTCGTGGTTCCAAAAGGTGCGAGTGTCTACGGCCGTCTGGAAGAGGCCAAAACATCAGGTACGTTCACGGGCAGATCGGAGCTTCGTTTGGCTTTGACGGAAATTTTGGTAAATGGACAAACCGTACCCCTGGTCTCTGGAGAATACGAACTAAGAGGCAAATCTCGCGGAGCGAGCACAGCGAAGCGAACCGTAGGTGGGGCGGCGGTCGGGTCAATTATTGGTGCCCTCGCTGGAGGTGGCAAGGGTGCGGCCATTGGAGCGGGCGTCGGTGGCGCTGCGGGCGCTGGATCGGAAATCATCACTAAGGGAGACCAGGTCAAAGTGCCAAGCGAGACCTTGCTCGATTTCACATTACAGCAGAACGTGTCTATACCGGTTCAGCAGAACTGAGTCAGGCTGGATTCCTGTCCTTCCCGCGGCTTCATCGATGAGCCGCAGTGCGAGTATTTCGACTAAATAACTGTGGGTGCGGCTTCAAGGTAGCTGCGAGCCCACAGGAGATCTATGACGGACGCAATTGTGCTTTCGCGATGCCGATGCCCGAATGCGGGCAGCTTGACTGCGAATCGAATATGCGAACCGTTACATCCCCATCATTTCTGTTAAGAACCAGCAATTTAGGAGTAGACCCTAGGCTGGGAGTTTGGTTAGCTCGTTGCACTTAGGGATGTGAGGATTTTGCAGAATAGTGTCCTCGGACCGTTCATTTTGATAGGACTTCCGTGCCTATGTTGCCGTCTCTAACTCGGGTCTCGCTCCGGCTCTTCGCTGCCCTCCTTGGCCTTGGCTTACTAGGCCACTTGGTGTTTCGAATTGGCCCGGGGGTCGTTTGGAAGCAAGTGCAGGTAGTCGGCTGGGGCTTCGCCCTGATCATCATTCTGGGAGGGTTGTCTCAGTTGATTAGGACATGCGCCTGGCGGCAAACGATTACATACGATATCAAAGGGCTCCACTGGTCGCGCAGTATTGGGGCGCAATTGGCCTCGGACGCGTGCGGGCAACTTGGTTTTGCTGGAAAAATGGTCGGGGAGGGCATCCGCGTATCTCTGTTGAGTCCTGTCGTGCCGGTGGCTCGGGGAATATCGTCGTGCGCGATTGACGGAGGACTACATCTCTTGACGGCTGCAGTCGTTGCTGCGTTGGGAATCAGTATCACTTTGTCGCATTTCGCTCTTTCTGGTCAGTGGCGGGTGTATGCATTGCTGTCCGCTGGCGTGCTCATCGGAGTGGTGGTCCTGGCGGCCGTGGCCGTCGCAAGCCGTTGGCAGTTAATGGGGAACGCAGCCAGAGCGATTGGGCGATTGCCTCAGCTTCACAACTGGGTCATTGGCAAACAGCCCACCATTGATTCAGCTGAACACAACCTCCTCACTTTTCGCGTCAAAGCGCCTGCCGCATTCTGGGCGAGCCTCATCTTCAGTCTCGTATGGCACGCGCTGGCAGTGTTGGAGGTCTTTATTATCTTGCGGTTCATGGGAGCAAGTATCGCCCTGGTCGGCGCGTTTGCGCTGGAAGGCCTGACGAAGGTGATCAATCTGGTGGGCGCGCTGAATCCAGGTAACGTCGGGACCTATGAAGCTGGCAATATGCTTATTGGAAAGATGTTCGGCGTAACGGCCACTGCTGGATTGACGTTGGCATTGTGCCGACGTGCGCGCTCCATCTTCTGGGCAGGAGTAGGGGCCATGTGCATGATCGTGATGAAGAGGGACGCGTGGGGCAAGGCAGGCCAGTTGGGCAAAGCCGAATCGAGGTGAAGGCCCATGAGAAGGTTGTTTTCTTGTGTCACGCTTCCCGTTGTATTGCTGCTATTTGCTATTACGACCCAAGCAGACACCCCGGGCGAGCCGTATAAGTTCTTCCGCGATTTCGCTGGATTGAATCAAGAGCAGATAGCTGCGATCCGCTCGGGAAGGGCGCTGGCCAAGGTCGTCGAGTCGCCCAGCCCTGATGAAGTGTACGTCTTCGGATCGGTGTACGTGGAGTCGACTCCCGAAAGCTATCTCAAGCTTGCCTCGGACATCGAGGCGTTGCGTAAGCTCCCCAGCTATCTTGCAATCCAAACTTTCAGCGATCCGCCTCAGCTCTCTGACCTTGAGGGCTTCACCCTGGACGAGCAAGACATGAAGGAGTTGAAGAACTGCAAGACAGAGCATTGCGAGGTTCAACTACCGACTGATGCGATAGAAGACTTTCAGCATTCGATCAACTGGTCCGCGCCTGATGTTGCCTACCGGGTGAATCGCTTGGCCCAGCGACTGGCACTCCAGGCGCTCCTAGAGTATATGCAAGGAGGTAGCACTGCCCTGGGGGCCTATCGCGACAAGAGGCACCCCGCGGCGGTCGCAGAAACCTTCGCTTCGTTGATAGGACGATTCGAAGCGCTTCCGGTTTACCTGCCGGAACTCAACGAGTATCTGCTCAACTATCCGAAGGCGAAATCGGACAACGTGCAGGCCGGTTTCTATTGGGAGAAGGTTAATTTCGGATTGAAGCCAACTTTCCGGATCGTACAGAAGATCGTCTATCGGGGAGCAATTGGAAAAGAGCCTGCCTACGCAGTGGCTGAGAAACAGATTTACGCAAGCCACTACTTCGAAACGGCGCTCGACTTAACCATTTGCGTCAAAGATGCGCAACGCCCCGGCTTCTACATTATTACCGTCAAAGGGTCGAAACAGGCAGGGCTTACTGGATTGAAAGGGGGCATCGTGCGCAAGGTGGCCGTAGACAAGACCCGTTCGTCACTCGAGCGGGTCCTCGTGGCGATAAAACAGAACCTGGAATCCCAGCACTCGCAGGCTAAGTGACGGCAGGAAGCGCTTTACCGCACCGTTTATCGATACGTAGGAAAATCAAAAAACTCTTCGGGAACCAGAATTCTGGTCGCTGAGCGGTCCGATTCAGTGATGATCCAGAGGCGGTCGCCAGCTTAGCTTAGCTGGGCTTAGGGCTACGCCATCCGCTGCCCATGTGATTTCCCGTTCGCTGGCATATGACCCAGTTTACCAATCAAGTCCGAATTAGGTGCGATCGGCCGATCTCCTCTTCCAGCTCCGTGATAAGATCGCGTATGCGCCTGGACAACTGCTCCAGCCCTCGCGCCGCGACGAATCTGGTGTCGCTTGAAGCAGTCTCCTGAACCCTGCGCGAAAGCTCGGCCAAGGACGTATCTCAGCCCACCGATCGGGCGCGTTTCCATCAACATGATCGGCCATTTGCTTAAGTAAGGTGGCGCAGGCCTCATTAAAACGATGCTGCGCGATCTGCACGACAGAAGGCAGGTAGTGCTCCGCGCCGAAGACTCTGTGCTGCATCAAGGCCACTTCTTCCAGGTAGATGGTCTGCAGTTGTGGCTGCCAGCTTTTGATGAGCGCCCGATTCGCCATGCCTTCCGCCACCACCTGCAGTCTTCGAGAAGTTCGCCCAATTAGTGCCAAACTGGAATTCCATGGGAATACCGGTGACGACGCCCATGGCGAAATTGATTGCGAAAATCCGAGTCCCGAAGCGGGCTGCATCCTCGTATGAGTCGTCTTGCCGAACAAGAGCAACAAGTTTGAGGACAACAATGAGCAGGGCCAATCCCATTGTCAGTTGCGGAAAGATGTAGTGAAACGTGGCTGTAAACGCAAAATGCAGCCGATGTACTGCGAGCGCCGAATTCATACCTGTCCGCCTGGCATGAAAAAGACATTGAGGGTCCGAGCTCCCTGGGCGCCATGAACCAGGGTAGCTTCGACATCGGCGGTCGCTGAAGGCCCCATCATAAAACAGCCATAGGCTGTCTGATCGAGGCGAACGCGGCGATAGCCTTCGTGCAGGTCAGCAACGATCTGATCGGGGTCAAGCAGGACGACCAAATGTTGAGACAGGAAGCCCAGCGCATCGACAACAAGGTCCTCTTGAGTTACCCAAACGGCGCCGCCTTCTGCGACGCCGAATTGTGCGCGGACCACAGCGACATCCACGTCGGCCAGCTCATGCGGATCCCGAACGCTTTCGATCCTGCGAGTACCGGCGATCTCCGGAACGCCCGAACAAACGATTTTGGCATCAGGATGCAAGGCCTTCAGCTTGGCCTCGGCTTCCGCGGGCGTAGCGATGTCGTGCGCCGCGCCCCCGGCTTCTTCAAGGCGCTGGACAAACGCCGCTTTCACAGGTCCGCCAATCCATTTGAAAACCGGAATTCCCGGATGTTGGACTTTCTGTGGCGGGGTATTGTTGCGGATCGCATTCAGGATGTGTTGGCGACTAGTTTCCATGGCTGCTCCGATTCGCGAGATACCACTCGCGGAAACTTTGTTTTGCAAGTTGGGGGAGTTCGCGGTCTCGTCCCCAGGGATTAAGGGTCTTGTTGTACAGCAGAAAATCCGGTGCGTACTCCATTGCCGGCCCTGCCAGCTTCGTCAAGGCCCGGTATTCCTCGGGATGAGCAAAGACATGTCCGGCAATCTGGAACGAGGCGCGCTTTGCTAATGGCAGGTATCCTTTCTTTGCCATCACGCCGCGCCACTTGTAAATCTGATCGCTAATGTCGATCTTCACCGGACACACTTCCGAGCACGACCCGCACAAAGTCGAGTGGAATGGCAGCTCGCTATATTTGAATTCATCGAAAGTGGGGTCCAGAATGACGCCGATCGGACCCGAATACGTTGCACCGTACGCTAAACCGCCGCTCCGACGGTAAACCGGACACGTGTTCATGCAGGCGCCGCACCGGATACACTTGAGCGAATGCCAGAATTCCGGCATCCCCAGCCTACGGGTTCGTCCGTTGTCAACCAGAACGATATGCAGCTCCCCACCTTTTTTCGGGCCGGTGAAATGAGAGGAGTACTGGGTTAGGGGAGAGCCCACGGCGCTTCGAGACAACAGACGGAGAAAAACACCCATGTCTTCGACCAGCGGAACTAGTTTCTCAATGCCGATGCTCGCGATGTGCAACGGCGGCACGGAAGCACCAATGTCCGCGTTCCCTTCATTCGTGCAGACCAGGAACGTTCCAGTTTGGGCGATGGCGAAATTGGCACCTGTCATTCCTGCTCCCGCCGTGAGAAATCTGGGACGAGCATTGTTGCGCATCGCTTCGGTCAAGAAATGGGGATCGTCATTGTTCGGGTCCGTCCCAATCGTCCGTGCGAAGAGCCTCGCCACATCCTGCCGTGTCTTGTGAATGGAGGGCATTACGATATGGCTCGGTGGCTGCCCATCGAGCTGTTGAATCCGTTCACCGAGATCGGACTCCGTCACCTGAATTCCGCGGTGTTCCAGGAACGGCACCATTCCACATTCCTCCTGGAGCATGGACTTGCTCTTGATGAGCTCTTTCACGCCATGACCCTGAAGAATGGAGTAAACGATATTGTTGTGTTCGGCCCCATCCACCGCCCAATGCACTTTGGCACCCCGCTTCGTTGCATTGGATTCGAATTCCTCCAAGTAGCGGTCCAGGTGAGTCAAGGTATGTTCTTTGATCTTCGAGGCTAGCCTGCGCAGTTCTTCCCATTCGGGAATCGCTGCAGCTGCTTTGTCACGCCGCTGCATGGTGTTCCACAGGAACTTGTCGTGCATCGGCTCGTGCACGGGATCTTGAAGGATAAACAGGCCCGCATTCGCGGCGACATCAACCTGCGCTGCTTTACTCATACTTGTAGCTCCTCGCTTAGAATGGTCCGCCGTTAAGGACCTGTGCCACGTGGACGTACTTGAGATCCGCACCCGCGCGTCGCGCGATCCCCTGCTGATGCATAAGGCAGGACATGTCGGGCGAGACAACGTACTCGGCGCCGTGGCGCTGATGATCGTGTACCTTGTCGAGCCCCATGCGTGCTGATACGGCTTCGTCGGTCACGCAGAACGTGCCGCCAAAACCACAGCAGTCATCCGGGCGATCGACCGGTACCAGCACCAGCCCTTTGACTTTGCTAAGTAGCGCCTCGGTCTTATTGAAATACGGCCCCATGATCTCGGACGGTTTCGCGATGCCCAGGCCGCGGATGGAACTGCAACTGTTGTGAAGTGCGACAGAGTGGGGAAACTCGGCCCAAGGAAAGGACTCGGCCTTCAAAATGTCATGTAGAAACTCAACCAACTCGTAAGTATGCTGTCGCACATGCTTCACATCGTCGGTCTGGTCAATGCCATCGAAGTGACACCGCACCTGCTTCACGCAACTCCCGGCCGGACCGATAATGTAGTCGAAGTCCTGGAAGTTCGAGACAAACAACCGTTCGGCTGCAGCTGAGTTCGCCTGGTCGCCGCTGTTGGACATGGGCTGCCCACAACAGGTCTGATCCAAGGGGAAACCCACATCGAGCCCGAATTTCTCCAAGAGTTCGAGCGTCGCGATCCCCACTTCCGGATAAACCAAGTCGATATAGCAGGGGATGAACAAACCGATCTTCTTCCCCTTCAGTGACTCTTTGCTGTTGAGCGGGTAGGTTGATGTTGCCACAGTGCTGCCTCCTCAGTTGATCTCCCTTAGTTCAATGCGCTGAGATGAACCATCTCCATGAAATTGTGGTTATCGCGGTAGTCCACCGGCACGCCGACGATAATCGGGCCCTGCATCTCCAAGGCCTTCTTCAGGGTGGAAGTGATCTGATCCGGCGTCTCAATCATCAGGCCTTGAGCGCCGAATGCCTGCGCGAATCGAACTACATCGACCGGACCAAACTGGGTGCCGGAGGTGCGTTTGTATTTCGCGAACTCCTGAAAGGCGACCATGTCATAAGCGCCGTCAATCCAAACGACGTGGACGAGATTGCATTTCAGGCGAACGGCGGTTTCGAGTTCCGTCGCCGAAAACAGGAATCCCCCATCGCCAGATACAGAGATTACTTTTTCGTCCGGTCGGATGAGGCACGCCGCGATGGCCCAAGGTAAGCCGACCCCGAGGGTCTGCTGCCCGTTGGTCATGAGAATCTGCCGCGCACGAAAACTGTACAGATATCGGGCGAGCCAGATGTGAAATGATCCCATGTCGAGACACAAGGTCATGTCGTCGCTGAGCAACTCCTGCAGGGATCGCACAAGACGCATCGGATGGATCGGAACACCGGTCTGATTGCTGGCACGTTCCTGAAACATCATGCGGTCCCGGACAATTTCTGCCAGCAAAGCCGCATGCGCGTCGAAGTTCTGCCTACCTACTAATCCCGTAAGCTGCCGAACCGTTGAAGGAATGTTTCCAATCAGCTCAAGCCGGGGACTGTAGTTTCTGTCGACATCCGCACGCGTGATGTCGATGTGAATGACGTCTCGAGTGCGGTCCTTATTCCAAAGACCGGGTTCGTATTCGATTGGGTTGTACCCGATGGTGATCACAAGGTCGGCGGAGTCGAGAAGCTTGTCTGCCGGCTGAGTACGGAAGAGTCCTACGCGGCCGCCGAAGTGACCGAAGTGCGCACGGGGAACGACCCCCGCCCCTTGATATGTGCAGACCACCGGAATCTTCGTTTTTTGCAGTAAACCGCGCACCGCTTCCGCTGCGTTTTTTTCGCTTGCGAGGAGTCCGAGTAGTAGAACGGGGCGGTCAGCACGCGTGATCAGCGCTGCTGCCGATGCAATTGCCTCCGAATCTGCGGGGCCGAATAGCTCCGGCTTAACAGGAGTGAGAACCGAACCCTCGGCCGCTCCGGTCATGATGTCTTTGGGGACGCTGATGAAGGCCGCTCCTGGGCGGCCTGACTCGGCTGCCCGGAAGGCATTGGCAATCACCTCACTGACGGAATCGGGGGAATCGATCTCCGCGCTGAACTTGGTGATCGGACGAAAAAGGCTGACCGTATCCATACTCTGGTGGATCTGCTTGAGGCGATCAGCAAGCGGGACTGCGCCTCCGATTGCCACCACAGGATCACCTTCCGAATTTGCGGTTGCTAGGCCAGTAACCAGATTCGAGCAGCCTGGACCGGAGGTGACCAGCGCAACCCCTGCCTTGCCGGTCATGCGGCCGATGCCTGCGGCTATGAACGCTGCGTTCTGCTCGTGTCTGCAAACTACGGTCGTAATTCTGGAATCCAGCAGCCTATCGAAAACCTTGTCAATTTTTGCGCCAGGTATGCCGAAGATGTATTCGACGCCCTGCGCCTCCAGGCTCTTGACCAATAAGTCTGCACCAGTTTGTGCTGCCGTCTTCGAGGCTTGTACCGGCGTACTCATTTCTTCTCTCCCTCTGCTCGCGCGAGATCCGAGGCTGGATCGCGACGCAGGTCCGCTTTTAAGAAGTTCTCGGTCTCGGGTAATGCGATGTGGTAGCTGCCCTCGCGCTGCATCTCCAAACGCAACTTCGCGCCAGTGCATTGCAGCAGGTGTCCTCCCGACTTGTGATCGTCGGACAAGAAGTGCAGATGGTAGCCCGGTACGTTCAGGGAGCGCGCATACTCTGGGCTCCAGAAACCCACGAGTGTTCCGGAAATGTCGTGAAAATCAAACTCGGGTTGAACGGCGGCCGCTTGGACCAGGGGTACGCCTTCTTTTGTGCGGCACACAGCTCGCGTGCGCACGTGCTCAAAGTTTCCCGTCACCTTCAGTGCATAGAGTTCGTTATCGGATCGCCGGAGTGCGTCGAAATAAGACGTCAGCCGCCGCATGTCCGGGCACTTATCCAGCGTTACCGCCGCGTCAGGTAAGAACCGTGTAATGACCGCGAATGGCGTCAGAACGTCGTCGCTCACTTCCCGCACGGAACCATCGCATCGCGCCTGATAGAACTTCCCGTCGAGGATGACCATCTCGCCATCCAGTGCTTCGAACGTTCCCAGGCCAAGGTCACCGTGCTCACGCAGGTTCGCGATTCGCACGGCGCCTTGGTACACGCCCTCAACAAGTGCGGTTGCAGTGGAAACCTGATAGACCGTGTGATGAGCGGCATCCAGGTAGTCGGCCAGAGCGCGGTTGACGATATGTGCGACCGGCTCCTGCGTGCCCTTCGCGTGCGCCTGAAGCGCATCCCACAAACCGGGCGAAATTGTGCATTCAAGCTGAGGCATATCTGTGTACTCAGACTTGCGAAAATCTTCCTTGCAGCCATGGTTGATAACGGACGGAGCTAATCTCAGCACGCGATCCCGCTGATCAAGCGCATATGACCGTAGTCACATTTTTATGTGACGGATATCACAAAAGCACGTGACCAGCCAAATCGGGAGCCGGTAAATGGTGCGTTTTCTGGGTCGTCCATGTCACAGCCCATGACCTACAAACGGCACCCGCCCGCTGACGGGCACCCCGTGTCACGTTCGATCTGTGGCTCTTGCCGCGTGGGTTTAACTAAGTGCTCGTCTAGGTAACAACAGTTGGTCTAAGCTGGGTATAGGGTGTTGGGCAGGCTGCGAGTGGGTCTTGGCACAAATATCTACTGGAGGCTCAAAGGCCACGCTAAGTCAAAAAAACTGGTGTGGAATACGGCGAGCCTATTCATCATTGGCGAGAAGAATCTAAAGTACCTCCGAGACTTGGAAACGGCAATAGTCCGCATCGCCAAACCAAAGGGATCGGACCCCGGATTAACTCGATTGCGGCCACCACGAGCCCAAGAAGCGAGATTGCTCACCTCGGCCGAGGAAAGCGCCTTCCAGGAACGACCAACAAATGTTCCCTGTACGAGCTGGGCTTACCAAAACGCGAAGCTGGGTCGCATGTTCGTAGTCAATCGAGGACATAAATTTGGCTTCCTCCGTTGTGGTTGTGGCTCCAGCGTTGCATTAAAGGACCCAGTCAGACACAAAGCAGAGATTATAAGGGACGGTCACAAAACGCCATACAACCAACTATGCACGCTGAAACCCGCAAACACGGAAGACTTTGCTCACGAATTCCGTACAGACGTCCTGCAAATTAGGATCGACGAGAAAATCCCTATTCCTAAAGACGTTCGCGTCGAAGAACTCGGGACATGGCTCGATGCCTTTTCACGAACCATTTCACGAACCATTTCTGAAGCCATCCGAATTTCTGCTGCCCGTCTCCTAGGTATTGACCAACGAGAGATTTCTGCTACTGTGCGTCGACGACCATAGTCTTGTATGACGGTGTGCCAGGGGGTGCCGGGTATTGCCTAATGCTCATCAACCGACACACCATGCGCGAGCTGCTAGAGGCGACGAGTAAAACCCTTGATTGCCCCAGCAACTGCAGCTTCTCATGTCGTTCCTGCCTTCAGGATTATGACAATCAAATCCATTGGGAAGAGTTTCGCCGTCGACCAGCTCTCGAATGGCTCAAAACAGTGTTATCGGAAACACACCCCTCAGAGCCTTTTGGCCAATATAAGGCTGCACCAATCAAGACAACCGCATTATGGCCAATGATTAGCAAGGACCTAGAGAGCTCTAGACATGTTATCGCCTTAGCAAGCACCCTGTTTGGACCACATAAGGAGCCGACAAACCCGGAAAGTTTTGTTGGGACCGGCAC
>Ga0335069_10013892_pt1 | contig 11290 bp, 6 predicted proteins | sample Lox_Sample_11_FD_206714 | JGI IMG/M metagenome (GOLD analysis project Ga0335069, IMG submission 206714) | Soil microbial communities from Loxahatchee National Wildlife Refuge, Florida, United States - Lox_Sample_1.1 | ecosystem: Environmental > Terrestrial > Soil > Wetlands | place: USA: Florida... | reverse complement strand
ACTACGGCATCCCGCTGGTCCTTGAATAGCGCTCTTTGCGTCCGCCGGTGCGCCTTCACGCAGATAGCTATTCGGAAAATGCCACGCGATCACGATTGGGTAAGTGTGCGACTCGCCGGCCCCCAGCTTGCCTTCGATCAGGATCGAACCGCCATTTCGTCCCGCGTTATCGATGCTGTTCGAGCCATCGTTGGCGGCAAACTCTCCGCTTGAGACTTCGCGCCACAACGCCGACAGCGCATCGAACTCCCAGCCCGGGCTGCGCAGCCACATCGCTTTGATGCGCAGCGCATCCGGAGCCTCCACTCCGAGCGCGATCAGCGCCGCGCTCCCGAAGGCCTCCGCGTGCAAATCCTCTCGATTGCTCAGATACACGCCCTTGTTCGGAATCACTACATTTATGCTGGCAGCTTGATCCTCCTTGCATCCCGGCGCCAGATGCGAAAGATGATACGAGAGCTCGTACTCGACCGGATGCGCGGCAGTGTTGTGCAGCGTGTATTCGAGAATCACGCATGGAATCCCCGAGTTTTTGTCATCAAGCGGAATGAACGGGTTCCAGCCTGTGACCTTCACCTCGATCGGAACGGAGACGTCGCTCAGCGTCGCTTCGCCAAACGGATACTCCCCCGTGAAGATGCAGTTTCGGAAGCGCGGAAAGCCTTCAAACCCACCGCGGCGCATGCCCTGTCCCTGCAGGCCCTGATCGAAGATCTTGAACGGTGGAAAGGGGCCTTCGACAAGCTTGGTAATGCTGGCTTGCCCCTTCACACGCAAGATCGCAAATGCCGCCTCAGGGGAATCGGCCGTGAACCCCTCCGGCAAGGCAGTCGTCTCCGGCCGCGTGCGAATGGAAAAATCCTGCAGCCCGCCGTAGCCATTCATGCAAATCGTGCCCGCACCAATCCCGCCGATGGGCATCGCAATCTGGGTTGTGCGGTCACTTCTGAATGTTCTTTGCGGTTCGGTCCTGTAGAGCGCCTCCGGCGAGAATTCAGATGCGTCTTTGCTCGAATCCTCGGCGGTCGACTGTGCCGTAACTCCCGGCGCCGCGGCCGCAAGCGCCGCTGAAGACGTCACCTTCAGAAAATCCCGACGCGTAGTCTTTCCCGATTGACTCATGCACTTCCCTCGGCACTCCGTCGGTCATTCACTATGCGTGCAGCGCCGTCTGGCATAACCGATCGCCAATGCACGCCCTATCTGGGCGCAGATGGAGCGCTGGCTACATTGTTTGCATTGTAGGCGGTGACGCGGTAGCGCATACCCAGCGCTGGATGGGGATCGATCCATGGATCCTGCGCATCGGTCGCGCAATGATCGCAGACCAGTTTCCACCCGCTTGATCCCGGGGCCTGGCTCTCAATTGAGTAGCGGGTTGCGCCGGCAGATCCGCGCCACGCGACAAGACCGCCGAACACAACCGAGCTCACGACAGGTGCAGGCGGCACTGCATGTTGCGGAACAGAAGCGCCGGCCATCCGGTAGGCGTGTGCGCGTAACTGTTGAGCACGTCCCGCCATGTCCTCTGCCGGCATCACCAGCGTTTTGCGTCCGGGGTAATACAGTGCCCACCACTCGCCCGATTCGCCTTTCGTGGCGAACTCGGGATCGGCAGTATCTGCGGGTATGGTTTGAAACCCAAAGTTATCGAGGTGCGCCTGAAGTGCCCAGAAGCCGTCGCCCGAGATATCCGGGTTGTTCGCGAAACTGTCCAGAACGTGTTGGAGGTCCGCGGCCGTAGCCCAGTCGGTCTTGTCCCAGCCATATTCGTTCACGATGAAAACCTTGCCGTGCTTCACCACAGCGGCAGCATCGTGGGCTATGGTTTCCGCAGTCGTATGCTGCGTCGGGTCGCCGAGGAATGCATCCCAGTGGGGATATTCTTCGAAGGCAAACATGTCGACGCTGGGACTGTCGAGGATCGCTGGATCATTCCGAAAGATGCCGGTGGTATCCAGGTAGAGGTGGTGGGGATCAATCGACTTGATGTATTTGCCGATCGTCTCGGACCAGCTCGCTACATCGGCAAGATTCCCGTGCGAAAACATCGACAGGATGCCGCACATGTTGCAGTTCTCCCAGGCAAGAATCGTCGGGTCATCGCGATAGAGTACGCCTGTGATGGCGTTGCGATGATTGAGAACAGCAGCGATGTGATGCTCAAAAGCGTCGGTCAGTGTGCGGTCGGTAAAGAAGTCCTGAAAGCCTGTCTTTTTGTGCCACGCAAGGTACTGGCCGATACCGCCGCCGGAACACGTCGCACAGTCCCCAATCAGCGTGATGATCACCTTCATGTGGTATTGGGCTGCAACGGAGAGAGCGTAGTCAGACGCCTGAAAGGCGCCTTCATTGAATTGGCCTTCTTCCGGCTCGATGCAACGGGAGCAACCGACCGTATCGCCCATGGTCTGGGAACGGACGACCTTGGCGCCCATCTCGGCTGCCGTTGCGAAAACGTCGTCGATCTCGAAGTGAGAAGGGTAACGCGGGCCTGCAGGGTCGTGCGGGCCGTAACCTTCAAGTCCGAGCCATTCGACGTTGGGGCCGCTGTAGCGAAACACCTCATTGTCGAGAACCAGGCGGGTTCCGCTCCGCTGCACAAATGACTGACCATCGAGTGAAGATGCGAATGCGATGAGCGCGAAGCCGAGCGGGAGAAGACGCATAGAGTTTGACCCCTTGCGGTACATCGGATAGAAAACGGCTCCAGTATAAAGGGGAGGCTTCCGGCTGAAAGCGAGAATCGGCGCGCGTCGCTTTAAACTCGACGGATGGATTCCTCGATCCCAGCCCTAGGTCTCCATCAGAGAGACCTCGCGGAGATTCGCAGAACCACCAGCCGATCGCTGAATCAGCAAGGTCTTGAGTTCCCACGGAGCCAGATCGATCGTTCGGTCCAGACCGAGCGCTGGGCTCTTGACGCTGGCTTTCGTTGCGCTTCCAGACCGCTCCTGGATGCGAAGAATGGTTCCAGAGGATGCCGCGTTCCCTCGATTGTCTACCTGAACCTCCGCTTGCTTGACGGCCAATACCCACACATTGCTGGGCATCACTTCGAGGAATGACTTTTCCCAAGGCTCGGCGCCGAGATGCGCGGAATCCATGACGTATTCAGCCGGCGTCTGTAATTCCTCGGCGCGCCGATCGAGAGCGAGTTCCCGATAGCTGCCCCGCCCGCACATAAGCCAGAACCTCCGTTCCTGGCGTCCTTGGTCCTGCCACGCATTGTCGTCGTTGTACGGCACCTGGTTCGGGTTGTGCCGCGCAAAGGGCGCGGAACGGATCAGAACCGTCCGCAGGAGCCCGTTGAGGCAATCGTAGCTATACGTGGAGTTATTGATCAGCGCCACTGTATAGTCGGCGTTGTTGAGCCGGCCTTCGACACCGACCCAGTCCTGATATGGCTCTTCTTCGCCGTTCGCGCTTCGTTCGAGCGCTTCACATGGAACCTTGGCGGAGACGCGAGGATTGGCAAGCGCAGTCGGTATCTCGAGTTTCAGGATCTGCTCATGCTCGCGCCAGTCAATAACGAAATGAAGTTCGATGAAATCCATGCCGGCAAACTGAGCGATATCGAGAACAATCTCAGAATCCCGCCAGCGAGCCCGATGGCGTGTGACTCGCGTGACCGGTCCATCTTCGACGATCGCGGACGAGATAAGAGTGGGACGACCCATCTCCTGCCGAAATTGCTTGACTCCATGGGCCCAGGTGTCGCTCGTGTCGCTGACGACGACCAGACCGATAGATCCGGCGAGCAGTTCGGTCCCATCCTCCGCTTTGAGAGACGATATCCCGAACCCGGTCTCTGATACGGTGGCGAAGTCCTTGAATGCTTCGGCCTTCGGCGCCTCGCCGTGCGCCAGTTCGAAGACCTTGTATCCGCAGGAGGGCAGCTCCACCCAGGCATGAATGCGCGGAAACCAGCTGGGCGTCATGCTCTCAGATGGACGCCACTGCACCGGAACTTTGACGCCGTCTTTGGAGAGAAGATGCGTGATTCGTGCGTGGCCCGAGGGATTGCTGCCGGTGTAGAACTCGACCAGCGCTTTGCGCCTCCAGGGCAACGGGTTGAAGAGGAACACTGCGCCTTCTTCGACCTGCGATAGATCGACGCGCTTGGCCATGGTTTCGAGCGCCTCAATCTTTGAGGTCTGCGCGACCTCGCAGGCGTACCCGATGCTGTCGCGGACCTCCTGGTAGTCCGAATACAGCGACGTCCCCGCCAGCATGTCGTGGAACTGGCAAAAGAGAACCTTCCACCAGGCATCTGAGAACTCCGCACCGGGATAGACGCGCCCAGCACTGAGATTGGCGACGAGCGCTATGCTTTCAGCCTGCATCAGAGAACGCTCTGCTCTTCGATTCAGGTATTTCCCCTCCCCATAGGCGGAGTAACAACCGCGCGCGTGGTGCTGAAGTTCCCCCTTCACGACCGGCAGGGATACAAAGCCAGGCGAGGACTCGATCTCTTGAAAGAATGCGCGCAGGGTGCTGAAACGAAGTTCCGGCAGCCCTGGATCCTTCCTCAGGTCAAGGACCTGTCGAAGCTGCTCCCTGGTGATTGCGCCGCCATGATCGCCCACTCCAAGAAAGAAGGCCGCGTGGTTGAAGCCCGGTGCGAATGCTCCGTTCGCAGCGGGACGGACATCGTCAGCGTCGGCATCGTAGTCGTGCCAGATGCGGGAAACGAGGACGCGTGAACCGTCAGGACCCTCCCACCAGAAAAGGAGCGGAAGGTCCATTTCATGCTCCTGTGGCCGCATGAAGACGTAGTAGCCGTAGCCCGCGCGTCTGAGGATCGTGGGCAATCCTGCAGCGTGACCGAAGGAGTCAGGGTTGAAGCCGATCTTGACGTCGACGCCAAGAGAACTTTGGCAGTACCGCTTGCCATAGAGGCTATGGCGAACAAAGCTCTCCGTCGCAGGAATATTGCAGTCGGGCTCGACGGGCCATCCGCCGACAACCTCCCAGCGGCCCTCGCCGATGCGCTGCCGGATCTCAGCGAAAAGAGCCGGATCGGCGCGTTCGACCCATCGATAGTGGGCAGAGGAGGAATGCGTATAGCAAAAGCCCGGGGTCTCGCGCATGCGGTTGAGTGCGCTGCGGAACGTTGTGAGAACCGCATCTTCTCCGTCGCGCCACGGCCATAGCCAGGCCGCATCGATGTGCGAGTGTCCGATGATATGTAGCACCTTCCTCTGCCGCTCATCTGGGACGGCGGCCATGAGTGGTGTTGCAGCGGCTACGCCCAGCAGAGCGGCACTACCAACTAGAACATCCCGTCGCGAAAGTTCATTCCATTGCCTGGTCAAGATCCATGCTCCATAAGGTTCCTGGTCATGACAGCCTCGGAGAGAGCAGCTCAGTGTCGCAGCATCCCCGGTGAAAGTTATTGATCCTGCGCTTTCGCGCCCGCGCCTGCACCCTGCTCCGCGGGGACTACAGAGCGCTTCGATTTGCGATAGACGTTAGCAACCGCCAGTGTCCAAAGCGGCACCAGATCGACCCCGGGCACGAGCTTGCCGGCAAACGAGGGCAGGAACTCCCAATGCCAACCGAGGAGCGCGCTGAGAGCGCCCGCCATGCAGAGATCAAGCGCATCGTCGGCCATCGATGCGGCGCCCTCCATGAACAGTGGGAACGCGATCATCTGGACAACATCGGCGGCAATCGCCAGCACGAGCGCTGCACGCATCCGCGCACCTGGCGAAATCCTGATTCCAGTTCGACCTTCCCCTTCAAGCAGCTTCATTTCTCGTCCATCGATCATATGCGCCGCGAATGAACCGGTCTACCAGATATCGGCAGACAAACCTGCTATGCTGCGCGCATGAAGCAGCGAACGTCAGTTCTGGGCCTGTTGCTCCTGACGGCTGTCCTTGCGGGCTGCCGGTCCCAAACATCGGCGACTAAGAGCGAGGCCACCGAACCTGCAAGACAAACAACGCTTGCCACCGAGACGGGTTTCGACTACTTCCTCCTGAATCTCTCCTGGTCTCCGGAGTTCTGCTACTCGCATCCATCGGCAACGGAGTGCGCGGCACACGATACGTTTGTGCTGCACGGGCTATGGCCCGAAAACAACGATGGCACTTACCCCGAGAACTGCTCGAATGCTCCGGGGCCGTCCGATCCCCAAAAGTTCACCGATCTTTACCCCGATCCGGGACTGCTCGCACATGAATGGCAGACGCACGGAACATGCTCGGGACTCGACGCAGACGCATATTTTGCGATGGTGCGAACCGCGTACCAATCGGTGAAGATTCCTCCTGCTCTGGCGAACCTCAAGGCACAGACGTCGATGTCCCCGGACGACATCCTGCGCCTCTTCACCGAGACTAACCCCGGCATCCCGCGCGCAAGTCTGGCGCTGAGTTGCGGCCACAACTTCCTGACCGCCGCCGAAGTGTGTCTTGACAAGAGCCTCCATCCCGTCGCATGCAGCGGCATCCGGAGCTGCCGGGCCAATGCGGTGCGCATCCCCGCGCCTTAGCACTGGACACGCAGGAGTCTACCTTCGCGGCTCACGGCCCATTGCCGCACCGGCAAGCTCTGTCAGCGCGATGTTCGGCCTACTGAGGCTCCTCGGCAAGATGGCTCATCATCCCATCGCAAGGCCATGATCCTTCACACGGAATCTCGAAGGCTCGGGTTTACAGAATGCCTGCCCTCAGCGGTAGACTCTTGATGCCATTCGGAACAGGTCAAATCACGGCCTCAAGTTGATTCCGGCGAGCGCGCGGTCGAAAATCGTCTCCCGTGCGTTCATTGATTCGGAGATCTGGCCTGCCTGGCCCCGGTCCGTGTGCTGCGTTCTGGGTCGATCGAGGAATGCCAACGATGAGTGAGCAAGATACCAAGTCTCTCCCTGAAAACGCCTACCATCCTTTGAAGCCTGGTGAGACCTACACCCCCATCATTCATGCAGAGATGACCGTACCGGAATCGACGATGCGCGCGATTCTCTGGGGCGCCTTCCTCTGCACCGTATTCACAGTCGCATCCGCGTATTCCACGCTAAAGGTCGGCCAGGGGATGGAAGCGGCCATTCCCATCTCGATTCTAGCCATCGGCCTCGCACGGGCTCACCGGCGTCGATCGAGCCTTCTCGAGAATGTCATCATCACCGGCATGGGCGGCGCATCCGCCGCAGTCGTGGCTGGAGCGGTCTTCACACTGCCGGCCCTCTACATTCTTCACCTCAACCCGCACCCAATCGAAACCGTTTTCATCTGCCTCGCCGGCGGCTGTCTCGGAGTCCTCTTCGTCATCCCCTTGCGGCGCTATTTTGTGCGCGAGATGCACGGACAGTTTCCGTTCCCTGAAGCAACGGCCATCACCGAGGTCCTGGTCACCGGCGAACGTGGCGGTTCGCAGGCCAAACTGCTGCTGCAGGCAACGGCGATCGCAGGTGTCTACGATTTCTTCGCAACCACATTTCACGTTTGGCGCGAATACCTGAACCTGCAGTTCATTCCAGTCATGCGCACGCTGGCCGATCGTGGACGCATGGTCTTCAGCTTCGATGCCATTGGATTCATCCTTGGCCTCGGCTACGTGATGGGACTGCGCAGCGCCATGGTTTTTTGCGCAGGCGGCATCTTCGCCAACTTCGTCCTCGTTCCGTTGGTCTGGTTCTTCGGCAACCACATCAATATGCCCGTCTATCCGGGCGTGACGCCTCTTTCCGCCATGACGGCCGGCCAGATCTATAGCAGCTACGTGCGCTTCATCGGCGTCGGAGCGATTGCGACGGCCGGCATCGTGGGCGTCGTCAAGTCCCTGCGCGTGATTGCCGGCTCCTTCAGCATTGCGTTGCACGCATTTCATCGCAGCGAAGTGAGCCAATCGGACCGCACCGATCGAGACATTCCCATCCTCGCCATTCTCCTGGGCGTCATCGCCGGAGCCATCGCGGTAAGCATTTTCTTTGGAAGTCTCCAGGTGTCCTGGACCGTGCTCCTCATGGGAGTTCTTCTGACGCTGCTTTTTGCCTTCTTCTTCGCATCGGTGGCCGCCAACGCCATTGCCACAACAGCGAATAATCCCGCCTCCGGCATGACCATGCTGACCGTGATCATCTCTTCGGTGGTTCTCTTGCGGTTTGGCCTCTCAGGTACGACAGGAATGTTCTTCGTCATGGCCATCGCCGGTATGGTTTGCACCGCGCTGTGCGTCTCAGGCCAGTTCATCACCGATCTCAAGACCGGCTATTGGCTGGGCAACACCCCGGCGGCCCAGGAGAAAGCGAAGTTCATCGGCATCGCGGCTGCTGCGGCGGCGGCAGGGCTCACGATTGTCCTGCTGGCACACACGTTCCAATTCGGCGAAGCGGCTCCAGGCGACCTGCGCCCGGTCCTCGTCGCCCCCCAGGCCTCGATCATGAGAGCACTCGTGGTGGGATTCATGAGCCACCAGCCTGTAACATATCTTCTCTTCGGCATTGGCGCTCTCATCACCCTCGTCATGGAGATGCTCGGCAAATCTTCGCTCGTCTTTGCTCTCGGCATCTACCTTCCTCTGGGCCTCACCACGCCAATTCTCACCGGTGGCTTCCTGTCACATTTGGTGAATCGTCGCTCAGAAAAGGAAGGCGGCGAGTCTGGCCGGGGCATTCGTGAGCGCGGCGTCATCCTGGCATCCGGCCTGATGGCGGGTGGTGCTTTGGGTGGCGTCTTGGGCGCGGCACTGCGCTTGTTGCCCTCTTTCCGGGAGGACTTCATCCAGACACCGTTCTATTCCAACGATTCCATCGCGCAATCCCTGTCCGCACTACTGTTCATCTGCCTGTGCCTCTACGTCTGGCGAGGCTCTTTGCGAAAGGAGAAGCAATCATGAATCAACTTGATCTATATGTCGCAGACGCTGTGTTGGGCATCGACACCCTTTGGGGCGGCGACGTAATGTGCCCCTCGGGGACGGGACGCTTCATCGCCGACTCGTGGTTCTCCGACGAGCCGTTGCCTGCGGCGTACACCCATCTAGCTGCTGCCCGCCTCCGCCAATCCGGCGGCGTATGCGCCAAGGCCATCGATCGCGATGCCACAGAAATCTATCTGCGCGAGGTCGACCTTCCTGCCGCGATTGCCGGCGTGCGCAACGAGGCTGCCGTCTGCAGCGAACCACGGCGCTCCTACCTCATCGGACTAGCCCTCAGCCTCGACACCATGTGGGATATGGCAATGGAAGTCCTCGGCAAAGGCGAGGCCGTACCCTACGCACGAGCGGTCGAGGCCTCCACTGGCAAGCCGCCCGAACCTTCGCGCCCTGAGGCCAAGCGCGATCGCGTCCGCGAACTACTGGAACGCGCCGGCTATCCGTGCTCGCAAGCTGGAGGCGTTCTTGCCGCTGTCGATGCCTGGCGGCGCGACCGCATCACGCCTCTGGCATCCGTCAAGGCCCTTGGCGCCGCGGTCATTTCACACTTTGACGCACTCAGCGCCAAGAACCTGCTTCCGCATCTCCCCAGGGAGCTGGCCGAGGTCCCGCGCGCCAACATAGACTTCCTGCCGATCAAGGATGCCTGGTTCTCCGGGTCAATGAATTACCTGGGCCGGACACGAACCAGCTCCGGCGCTCCGCAGTATGAAGCCACCTACGAGATCAACGCTTCCTTGCAAATCTCCTATCCCGAGTTCGAGCAACTCGTCAGCCACGAAGTTGTCCCGGGGCATGTCACCACCTTCGCGTACCTCCAGAATCTCTATGTCCGCGGCAAGGCCGGCTTCGAGGCAACAGTCCTCACCATGAACACGCGCGCGGCGACACTCTTTGAGGGGATTGCCAACAACGCTATCCTCATCGCTCATGGAGTGACGGAAGTGGAACAGCTTCCTGACGAGGACCTCCAGATCGGCGTGCTCCTCGCCCTCTTGCAGGACGATGCGAAGAACCAATCCTCGTACATGACTTGGGGCGAAGGGCGTCCCCAGCCCGAAGTCGCCACAGCGCTGCGCCGCGACTTTCTCGTAAGCGAAGAGCGTGCGGACAAACTCTCAGGCGCTTGGGGTCGTCATCCCTTACTGGGCCGCATGTATTTGCCCGCCTATCGTTGCGGGACTGACAAGATTGCACAACTGCGCCGCCTCTATCCTGCCGAGCGTATCCTCCCTGCCATCTACGGCTGCACGGGACTCGTCGATATTCAGACCATCGACCTGGTGCTGAAGGGTAATGCTGCAAACTAACGTTCCAAGCGACCAAGACAATGACAACGACACCGGACCATCGCGCACACTCTTGCACGCCGGTCCGTAACCTCGGGAGAAATCCATGAATGTGACGCGGCGCGATTTTCTTGCCGGCACAACTTTTGCCGGCGCCGGCTTTGCCTTGACCAGAACAATCCATCCGATCTCCGCGCTCGCGGCAACGACGCCTGCAGGACTTGCCCCGTATACAACGGGCATGCGCATGGCAGCCACGCCGGCCACAAAGTACCGAGCCTATCGATCGAAGGTCGTCCAGACTCCCGACATCGAAACGTGGGTACAGATTGATCTTGGGAAGAGTGTCCCGATTGATGCAATCCAGCTGTTTCCCGCGTCGGAGCGCATGTATCCCGGACGAGACCAGTACTACGCGGGCGAAGGCTTTCCGCTTCGGTTTGCAATCGAAGCGGCAGAGGACGAAGCTTTCTCCGCTCCGGTTACGATTGCCGATTTTCGCGACGCTGATTTTCCCGATCCCTGGGACAACATTACTGAATTCTCAGCGCCCAATCTGCATGCCCGATTTCTGCGGCTCACAGCGACACGTCTGCGCGTAGTCAAGACCAGTCCGCCGAACGATGTTCCTACCGGTGGTGAATTAGCCGATAGTCCTGACTACACGTTGACCCTCGCCAAAATCGCCGTAATCTCTCGAGGCACAGACGTTGCCGTGGGCTGCCCCGTCACAGCGGATGGAGAACACGGCAACGCGGAGCTGACCTCACAGTTGACCCGCCCCTATCGCCAGGATGGTGAGGTGATCCGCCGTGACAATCCTCTGGCTGTGACGAACCCATCGACCTGGGTGCCGCCAAAACTCAAGGCTCTAGCTCCAAAATCAGGAGTAACCCTCCACGGCGGCGTGTTTCAAACTGCGATGGAGAACAACATTCAGTATCTGCTCAACTCCTATTCGACTGATGATCTCCTGCGCCAGTTCTATGAGCGCACGGGGAAGATAAAGGGGTTCAAGCCCACTGGCTCCCAGGTCTTTTGGGAGGAGGACCTCGCCGGATCGAATGCCGGCCGCTTCCTCATGGGCGCTGGCAACACGTTGCGCTGGATCCATG
>Ga0335069_10013891_pt1 | contig 11290 bp, 13 predicted proteins | sample Lox_Sample_11_FD_206714 | JGI IMG/M metagenome (GOLD analysis project Ga0335069, IMG submission 206714) | Soil microbial communities from Loxahatchee National Wildlife Refuge, Florida, United States - Lox_Sample_1.1 | ecosystem: Environmental > Terrestrial > Soil > Wetlands | place: USA... | reverse complement strand
CGACCACTAACAAACACAGGATGGGAGTGAGTGCATTCTAGAAAAACCCCGGAAGAGAATCCAATGCAAACCGTATCAGCGGAAACTGCTGTCATCCCAGAAGCTAACACACGCCGCCAACCTTTTCGCGTCATCACCTCATCATCGGTTGTCACTTGCTCAACCGGTATCTGCCCACGACGACACCACACCGGAACGCCTGCCGGAAGACATTGATCTTTGTACGTAGACCGTGGGAACGATTCGCATTCTTGCAAGAAAGCGTTCACCCAACTGCCATCGAGCACTTTGAGGATGCCGCCTTTCGCTGCACCGGCCACGCCCTCGGCTCGCAGTTCCTTGCTGCCCTGGTTCGACACGTTGTCGCCGCTCACCGGGTAGCCCGCAAGAGCCGCGATGATCGCGCGTGCTGCTGCGTGATTCTTGTCGAACACTGGCGACTCAAACCACGTCTTCTCAAACCCGCGTAGCTTGGAATCACGCTCGGCGACTTCGCGCATCTTTTCGTTGCGTTCGGCCGGCATCCAACGGCCGCGCGTCACATCGACCACGTAGAAGCGAGTGTGTTCGCCATCATTGAATTTGGCAAGGAGCACGCCCGCCGTATAGCACGCAGAATCGTGTCTACTCTGCGCCAAATCCCAATAGCGCACCAAACGTATGCCTTGCGGCATTGGCGAAAGCCAGGGCAATTCGTCGAGTGACTTGTAGACCGGCCGGCTATCGGCACCGAGAAGCCAGCGACGCTCAAAGAATGTACCGCCGCGCGGGATGGGATTCTGCTGGTAGACCGGCTGGAATCCCACGCCTTCGATACGCTGCTTCTGGAGGAGTTTGTCCAGTGAGAAGCGATCTGGACAGAGCGGTTCACCCGGTGCTCGATTAATGAAGTCTGGTTGTCCAGCCGGCAAACCTTGCGATTGGTTGTTGCGGTCGCGTTCCTCTTGCGTCTCGGCAATAGCCGGTATGCGAAGGTACACCCACTCCGGCCATTCTTCCGACTGCTGAATTCGGCCGATCAGATCGCCCGGTCCCCACCGCGTATTTACCATGACGAGAGCCGCATGCTCTTGGAGTCGCGGCGTTACATCGTCCATATACCATTCGTAAACCTTCTCCTGCACGGTCACACTGTCGGCATCCTCGCGAGAGCCGAACACATCGTCCATCATAAAAAGGTCGATGGACTCGCCCGCGATACTGCCGCCGACACCTCGCGCGATCAGAGTGCTGCCATTCGTCAGCGACCACTCATCCGCCCGCTGGTCGGAGCCAAGTTCTCCACCAGCCGCCAAGACCATCCGCTTGATCCACTTCGCAATTTTGTTCGCGTATCGCTGCGTGTGCGAACCGATACCCACACGCAAGCCCGGCTCACGCAGCATCCGCCATGCAGCGTAAGCGACAGTTACCGATTGAGTCTTGCCATGCTGCGCCGGGAGTGCGATGGCGAGACGATCAATCTCGCCATGTGTGACGCGGACGAGGTGTTTGCGAAGCTGGATTGTGTGCGGCCAATCAATCCGGTGGGCCGGAAAGAACCGTTTGAGCCAGCCCGTAAAACCAAGTTCACGAGCCGGATTCGGTTCATTCGTCGGGATCGAGTTCGACGAGGAATGGAGTCGGTTCGCCAGTTCCCGCAGCGCTTTCGGCGCCACCAGTTGCAGGCGCCGGAACGTTCGTTTGGTGAGCGCGGGCAGTGGTGCCGAAGATAAGTTGTTTGAGTTCATCGGTCGTCAGCGATCCTTTGGTCACGCCGAGGTACTCACAGAGCTTGCCGAGTGCCCATTCCGGATCGACCAGTTTGTACTCCAGTTCTTCCAGTTCGGTAGCACAATCGGAAGAGTCTTTTGGATTCTTGAGCTTGCGACGCTTGAACTTGATCGACTTGATGTTCTTGCGAGCGGTCGCCGGAATCTCCCGCCAGGGGCGCGGTTTGGGCAGCCCTTCGTTTTCGGGATCGCTCTCGTAGTAATCGTCGGCATCGCCGAACGCGATGGAGGCCAGTTTTCGCACCGTGGACTGGAAGGTGATTTTGTGCCGCTTGCACCATTCGTGCCGACAAGCCTTTATTTCGGCTTGAATTTTAAGATTTTTTAATAAAGCGTGAGCGGCGACCCCGGCTGAATTATAGGAAGTCACCGGATGCAAGTTGAATGCCCGCTGGTAGGCACGAGTAGCGCTGCGCGGGTCAGCAACGTACTCCGCAACAAAGCGAAGTTGCTGCTCCGTGAGTTCGCCTTCAGCATGTACAAACGGCAGTTCGGCCATAAACAACTTTCAGAGAATTAACTCTGTAGCTTCGCCAGTCAACTGTTTACAGTTGCCGACTTTTGAGGCAGGTTTACAAGCTGCCCAAGCCGCGAAATATTTCTCGCGGCATTGTGGTCCGCATGATCCGTGTGACCACAGGACGTGCAGGAGAAGCAATTTTGGCTTAGTCGATTTGCAGGGTTGCAATATCCACATACAAAGCATGTTCGCGATGTGTTTCGTGGATCAACCACAACAAGTGACACTCCTGCCATCCGTGCTTTATAAGTCAAAAACACACGCAATTGAGCAAAAGACCAGTTAGAAAGCTGAGACCGCTGTTTTCGGCGAGCCGTTTTCTTGGTGCGGATGCGAATGCCAGTCAAGTCTTCAATAGCAATCCCCGCACCAAGTGCCTTTGCTTTTGCAACAATATGCTTCGACAGACCATGATTAACCCAAGTTTGATACCTCCGCTGTCGCCCACTGAGCCTTTTCAATCTACGCTTAGTGGACTTAGTGCCTTTACGCTGGAATGAAGACCGTACTCGCAAGTGCCGTTTACGATGCTGTTCAACCTCTACACCCGTGTGCCGTTCACCAGTCGAGTCAGTAGCAATATTAACAATACCCAAATCAACACCGAGAAATTCTCTCACAGGAGTGACCGGCAACTCAGGAACATCAGCGATGCAGAGCAGGAAGAATTTCCCATCGCGATAAACGAGATCGGCTTGCCCTTTGAGAGCGTGCAAACGACCGGAGAAGTAGTCTCCCACGACATAAGGAACAAGAATCCGACCGCCCTGAGTCAACAAGCTTACACGATCAATGCCCTTGAAGCTAAACGTCCTCTGATCGTAAGTAACGGCGCCCAGAGACTTGAAAGTCGGGCATTTGATTTTATCGCGGGCAAAGCATTCAACTGCCTTGCCGATAGCGCGCACGGCAGTCTGAGACGAAACACCAAACGTGTTGCGAAGTTCGCGGTAACACAAACGATGAATGCTTGGTTGTGAAAATACTCCTTCATCAAACCCGACGCGAGCCGCTTGAGTGGCTGCTGCATTAAATGCGGCCATATACGCAAGCAAAGCAGACGCTTGTTCGGCATCTGGCAGAAGTTTAATTTGCACAACAAGCTTCATGCCAAGCATTGTAGGACAAAATCAATCCGCAAGCAACACGACACAGTTCGGCCATGATGAGAAAGCGTAAACGGGAAAGGCGTAGCGAGTGCGTTACGAGATGGGAGAGGTGGGAGGTGAAGAGGGCAAGGCGAGTGGAGCGAGTGGGCCGCAGTAAGCGATAGCATTTGCGAGATCGATGATGGCCGCCGAGTAAATATAGTACCGCTTGTAACCGCCCCATCCGAACGCCAAGTACAAGTAGTAAGGCTTCGGAAGAACGGCATGAGGAACAGAAGAATACTGCGTGTCGGAATACCAATTCCAATCCTCGAACACCTCGTCATAAAGCGGCCACCGCTCGTACTGTGCCATCCACCGCAGCGCGGCCGCAAGAGGTGGATCGTTACCCTCGTCCGGATCGTCGAAGAAGTCGGCCGCGATGCGGTAGCAGGTAAAGTCACCGGGGTGATCGCGGCAGGCTTGCAGGAGTGAGACGGCGGTGTTCATGTGGATGAAGGAGTGGAAACAGTGTGCGGCGTGTCAGTGGCGGGCGCCGGCGCGGATTCCGCGATGAGTTTGTCGAGCATCGCAAGGGTCGAAAGCATGCTGGCACGCATGGCGAGCAGTTGAGCGTGTGAGGTCGGCGGCAGATAGTCGGACTGCTTGGGTATGGGCTTGAGGCTGCGAATAGTGACTCCTTCGGGATAAGAAATAAAGTTTGATGCACGTGAGGTGCTGAACTCCTTACCGCGCTCTTGGATCACCAGTTCTCGCGTCACACCGGCTTGCGTGAGAATAGTGCCCGCAACACCTTCGGGCACGGCGAGTAAGCCGAGAAGAATGTGCTCGGTGCCGACATAGTTGTCTTGGAAGGCAGCGGAAAAGACAATGGCTTGTTCGAGAACGCAAGTCGTGGATGGTGTGTGCGGTAGGCGACCGATGATAACTTGTTCAGGTTCAGACGGACCAATCGCCTGTTCGACGGCATTGCGAACAGTGCGCAAGTCGATCTTCAAGCGAGCGAGCACACACGCGGCGACACCCGAACCTTCTTTGATGAGACCGAGAAGAATGTGCTCGGTGCCGATGTGCGAGTGATTGAAGTGAAGAGCTTCTTGGTTCGCAAGGGAAAGCACTTTGCAAGCGCGATCCGTAAAGCGTTCGTACACGGGAAGACTCCGTTAGGAGAAAAGAATCGTCAAGAGACCAGACTCGGCGGCAACCCAAAGCCGCGAATGAGATCACGCCACAGTCGAGTGTAGCGGAGGTTCGCCAGTTGGAATTCAGCGAACGAGGCGAGATCAGGACGGTTCAATTCGTGCAGTCGGTCGATCAGTTGCATGAGTGGCGTTTCTTCGTACGGATGGAGCGCGATAGCGCGCCGAAGAGCCGGGAGGGAGTCGTCCGGCGGGTCGCAGAAGCGAGCGTAGAGGTCTTGGGAGATTGTCTGAAGTTTGGCGGCAACAGGGGCGAGCGCAATGGTAAGCGAGGCAGACGCACCAGTAATAGCCATCAGAACCTCATGTCAGGAAGAATGCTGCGGAAGTGAAGTCCGACAGAACCATCCTCGAAGAATAGGTTGATCCTCGGCCGAGACGCGCGGGAACACATCCGAGAAGAATGCTCCGGCCAGTAGGAGCCGCTTCGCTTGCGGGAGTGAGAGTGGCGTAGGCGTGGGCGCAATACGCGACCAGAACGACTCCCGATTCCGATTTCCCACCGATTGCCCGCAACAAGGGCAGACCGACACATTCTCGGCCGGTCGCGTCTCACGCAAGAGCAGTCCCGCTCGCTCCAGAGCAAGCAGCGTCCGCCAGAGCGACGACCGCAGCACACGCAGTTCGGCCGTCAGAACCGACGTACGAACCGGAACGGGCGAGAGATCGAGCCGCCGGAGCACCCGTTGAGCGAGAGCGACAGACATAGCGCTACACCTTGCGATACGGTGCCTGAATCTCGAATGTACCATCCGGGAGCGATTGTCGCACATAGTCGCCAAAAAGGTGAGGCGATTCGCGCTGAAGCAGGTCGAGGATGACGTTCGCCAGTTTGCGAATTTCAGGCTCGGCGTGCTTGGAGCCACGCTGCTCGAAAAAATGGCGTGCGGCGCGAGCGTTTAGGGTGATGAAGATTTTCGTTTCGGTGGCGTTAGGAAGCACGGAACGAGCCACCTGGCGGATACGCTTTCGCCGCGCCGTTTTGTCTTCGCCCTGAACCGATGGAAGGGCATCGTCAAGCAGATCACACAAATCCACGTAACCCCGATGCGACTGCTCAACGTATTCCTCCCACCGCATGTACGCCTGCGCGATTGGGTGCCAGTTGTTTTTGTCTTTCCAATGCTGCCCCGTATCGTACATCCGCTTGCCTTCGAGAAGTTCGTGAGGGCAGACGTACTCCGCAACCGATTCATCCACATAGCGCTGCGAAAGCTGACTGTACGCCCACCCCGCGCGGTGCCTTACGAGTTCATGCGTGAGTGAGCGAGACACCCCGGTAATAAGCAGGTTCCAGACCGCGTGTTCCAGCACGCTGTTGCCAGACCAAACCGGGATGCCGTTTCGCCGCACATAAAGCGTGTTATTCGGCACCTCGGCGCAGAACACTTCGCCCTCCCATTCATTCACCCAGAACGACTTACCGTCGCAACCAGCCCACTTGTTAACCTCTGGTCGCAGCGTCCGACGAATGACAGTCAGTCGCGTGAGCGGTTTGTCACCATAGGACGATAACCGACGCTCGGGACCGTAGGTGTAGCAGACGTTCGAAGCAAATCCAAGGTGCAAACACAACTGTTGGAACTGCCCGACAAGAACTTGGCTGGTCGTATCGAAGCCGTCGTTCGTGGTCCCTTCGTGGCCATCCGATTGCATCAATCCCTCGAACAGCCCCTCCAGTCCGGCAATACTCGCGCCTGTGAGAACAGACTGAGGAATGATCTTCTCGCGGGTCGCATTGTAGATGTCCGCAAACAGGTCAAAGATATGCTTGTCATCAGGAAGCAGTACGACATAGTTGTCGTTTGCCTCGTTGATGTACAGGCGAAACCCTTTTGGTTTCAGTCGCTCAACCAACGCGGTCAACCATGTGATTTTGCGATCACGCCGAAGATGGAATTTGATAGAACTGGAATACCGACCACTGAACGATCCGTCTCCGATGGCGAACCCCAAAAGTGCCAAGACATCGCGACCTGGGCATGTCGGCCACCAGCCCCCACTCCATCGCCCGCACTTGATGTAAGCGTGCGATTTTGTACTCAATTCCGTCGCCGGAATGAGAGAATAATTCTCCTTCTTTCTTCCCTTAACAGTCGTCGTCGGACAGGCGAGCATCTTGTGGTCGGGCGTAACCAACAGATCAACTTGCTGACTCTCGACACGGTACATAAGTCCGCTGTGCTGATAGCGAACCAAACGGATCGGGAGATGGTATTCGATAGCCCGTGTCTGCGGATTCATCGTCGCGAGCAGATCAGAGCTAGTCACCTCCGGCCATGATTTCCAGCCGGCAGATGTCAGCACATCGGTTTCTCCGTCGTAGCACCCGTGCCCGACTTCCTTGATGTGCGTGAGGTACGCAGCATTCCCGCCGGGGCGCGGCTTCGCGAAGCTCATGTAACAGACACGGCCGGCTGTTTCGGCAAGCACTTCCCCGGCGACTTCCGAATCCGTCTCCCAACTGACACCGTGATCGGTGAGGAACCGCGTAAGTTCGCCGTCGTCCACAGTTTGCCGACCGAGCAAGTAAACAGAGGGTGCGGTAATAATTCGCATGGTCAGATAACTCCGATGGGAATGTACTCGCGCAGCCGCTTGATCGCCCGGCGATACCGCTGCTTGATCCGTTCGGTGGTGACCGAAAGTTTGGTGGCGAGTTCCGCAAGCGGGAGGATCGGGTAGTTATTCAGGCCGAAATGGTGCTGGACGATAAGCGCGTCAGTCGGGTCGAGATAGCGGAGCGCGTTTTGAATGATGGCAGTAGATTCGGAAGCGAGCGCGAGAGTGAGCGGGTCGGGATCAGACCAGTCGGGAATAAACGTCGAAGGGTAAGTTTCAGCACGCTGTTCGAGAGCCTGACGCCGCTGGTAAGTGGTAATGGCTTTACTGATCGTGCCCCACACGGTTGAGTAGGCGTAGGTGCTGAACGCGCCACGCGAGCGGGTGTAGCGCGATGCTGCGAGGATGAGACCATAGACTGCCGAGTAAGTCAGTTCCGACCAGATGTCCGCATTGTGCCGCGAGAGAGGGAAGTGCTTGTTGAGCACGTGGTATGCGAGATTGAGATTGCGAGCCACTAGTTGACGGCGCCGAGCCGTGAGCGGTGCCAGTTGAGGGCGCGACTTGCGCGTGGAAACGTGGTAGTAAGGGTCGCGACTGCGGAGCGAGTGAATGGGACGCATAGGAAAGAGTGTACCGTGTGGTGTATGAAATGGCAAGAGAGCTAGCTTGAATTTCGGCGATGGTCGCACTCAGCCCATTTAGTGACGCGACCACTCGCTACTCACTCCACACCGAGCAGTTGGCACAGCACCCAATCCGCAGCAGTGAACTCATCGCTGTCTTGCTGCAAGTGCTGCATCAGGTCAACATCATTGCAACCCGCATCTTGCAGAGCATCCGCCAAGATCGGCATGCGGTCAAACGCTCGCTCCGCAACAATGCCGCGAGCCAGGGCAACGGCGGTCGTCGTACGCCAAGCAGAATCGAACACGAAGGATGGGCCTTTCGCATGCCGAAAAGTGGCATGTAGCCATCGCCAGCGATTACGGGCGTCGGCGGCGGCGTTGGCGGCGTTGGCGGCGTAGGCGGCGGCGTAGGCGGCGTTGGCGGCGTAGGCGGCGGCGTTGGCGGCGTTGGCGGCGTCGGCGGCGGCGTTGGCGGCGTTGGCGGCGTAGGCGGCGGCGGCGGCGGCGGCGGCGTAGGCGGCGTTGGCGGCGGCGTTGGCGGCGTTGGCGTCGGCGGCGGCGTAGGCGGCGTCGGCGGCGGCGTTGGCGGCGTTGGCGGCGTAGGCGGCGGCGTAGGCGGCGTTGGCGGCGTGCCCATCAACCACTTTCTCAGCCGACTCAATTGCTTTTCGCGGCCGATTATCTTTTGGAAATCGCTGCTCGAAGATCGGGAGAACTCGCTTGGCATCCTCGACCGCCTTGCGTGCCCACTCCATCGCGAGCAATCGTCGCACAGCCGCAGGAAGCGTAGCCAGTTCGACTCGTCGCTCACTGTAGTTCTCGAAGTTAACTGGCTTGGCCGCGCTGGTAGTGAGCATATGAGTAACTCCAGTGAAAGTAAGCGAGAAGATGTACCGTCTAAGTTATCAGAACCGGCCGACGAGTTCCTGCTCGACGTTCACCGCGATCTGCCAACCAGCCGCCTCGATGTCGGCAGCACGCTCAGCAAACAGAGCGCGGAGAACACGATCCGCCACACGCACGCGGGTCGCCGTGGCCGGAAACGCAGAGGCCGAGGTCATGCGGAGCGAGCCGAGTCGCGGATGCACGCAACCCGTGTAAACGTAGCGAGCGGGCTGCGATGGCTTACGTGGGTTAGTCGTGAGCGTAGAAAGGAACAGGCGAGTTGAAGTTTGGTAATCCACGCGCTCAATACGGTAGGTGTAGGACGGCTGCCACTCCTCGCCGAGTAAGGCGCGAGCACGAATGAAGGTAGGCGGGAGAGTCACGGTCAGTGTGACAGTGCCAGCAGTGAGAGTGTCGCGGAAGGACATGGTACGCTCCTCTTGGCGTGCGTTAGAGAAAGAAAGTGCGCCAGAAAAACTCCGGAGTAGATGCGAGTCAGGACTACTTACGCGGGTCACTCAGGACTACTTCGCTCCCATCAGGAAGCGAGAAAGCCAAGTCGCCGCTGCGCCGCTTGGCGAACGTGATTTTGGTGAGGCACTTGCCCTCTGTATTCGGAGCCGCGACCAACCACGCGGCATCCACCGCCGAACCCCGGTCGTGTTGAACCACAATTTCACCGGGGAACACCTTACCATACACTTCGGCGCGACGGTCGGCCGCGAGGAAAGTGCCGTTGGGAAGGCGGTCGGTCGAGACGTACTGCCACGACCGGTTTCGGTACACCATGCGATACCACTGCGATCCGCGACCCTTCGCATTCAGGTCTTTCTTCGCGCCTGTGATGCGGGTGCCGGTTGCGGCGTCGTCAGTCGGTGTGCGGCCCGTCGCCACATCACAGGCCGCCTGCACGCGAGCGGAAATCGCCGGTGTCGTTGGGGCGCCGCCTTCGAGGGTCTTGTTTTCAGTATCCATCGTCATCTCCCGTTTGATTTGCCTCACACAAGTAGTATACACCACTCGGTACAAAAACATTACAGAAAAACCGGAAAGATTTTACTTTCGCTACGACCGCATCAACTGCTTGATGAACGACTCGCGTCGCGTTCAGAAGGAAGCATGAGTGAACCTCGTTAGGAGGAAAAGCGAGCTATGCTAAGCACACAGCAACTATCACTTGCCCAGACAGCTCGAACAGTAAGGCCGACCGTCAATTCGCCCTCGAACGTGCTGTGGGAGCGGGGAATCAGGTTGGTTGGTATAGATTCGCGCCCACAGCTTGAGGTTTTCAGGATCAACTCCCACAAGTTCCCGACCGCACCCCGCACAGTTGCAGAACTTAAGGTTGTCACGGTCGGGCAACGGTGGCGTTTGTTCAGTGGGATTCATTGGTCACTCTCCCATGAATTCGGTGTACTGTTTGCTCCAAACACCGACATCAACGCGAAGCCATAACGCGTAGATGTAATTGCAGTTCCAGTCGTGGAACTGCCAACCATGAGCACCACCTGCGACGTTTAAATTCGTCGCAGTAAACGAGCCGTCTTCGCCGACTTCACCCTCGATAGCCGCGAGGTCGAACGGCAGTTCGGTTTCCGGCGGTATCCAAGCAATATCGTGACCGGCGGGCGCGCCCTGACTCGCATAGCGAATCACCACGTCTTCGTGAGCGTTAGCGAACTCCAGAGCGGTCATCTTTGTCGCAGTCATCGTCATGCCCTCAGTATTGCGGCTCCGGGAATCCGTCGCTCGCGTCAAAATAGTATACACCACTCGGTACACTTTGTTGCAGAGAAAACGGAAATTTTCTCGCAGTTCTCGTTAGGGAAGAAAAATTCACGGAGCAGCGGACGACGGTAGTGCGTCCACCAGTGTTGGAAGCTTCGCGTGGTCGCTATCGGTGATGCCGTTCTGCCAGCACACGTAGCTCCACACGCGGTCCACCGCTCGCTTCTGCTCTTGGCTGAGAGTCCGCTTGTTCTCCAGACACCGCTTGCAGATCGACCGCACCCAACCGAGAAACGTGAGATCAACTCGCCAGAACAGCGCGGTCGGCTCGTCCGGATGCTGCGCGATGAGCGGCGAAGCAGTCGCGGTAGGCAGGAAACAGAATGTAAGGTTCTTCGAGGCAAAGAGCGCGTGCGTCTGGAAGTCCGCGAGCGTCACCAGCGATTCGTCGTAGATCGCGTCCGCAATCGGTTCGAGCAGGTCGTCCGGATTGTCGCGCAGAACTCCGGTCCAAGTGAGATCACCAGGGTAAGCGTAGAAGTCCGCAGCCGGAGGGAGAGGTATGCCAGCCTGACACTCGTAGGGCATCCGCCGGCGCGTATTGGGCTGATCGGTACACGAGAACCAGAAGTAGGGGCGAGCCGGGTCGGGCGGATTCAGGAGCGACGGCGGCGGAACAGGCGGAGAAGAAGGCGCCACCGATTTCTTACGACGAGCCATGTAAACCTCACGTTGAAATTATCACTTCCCTAATAGCAATTAAGATCATTCCGAATCGGCCCTTCCCCCTCCCCAACCCGCGAAGCGAAAAGGCATTTGCGTTAGGGGAAAAGAATTCCAGGCATTCGCGGCAGCTACCGGCATTGTTAGCCATTGCTAATTGAGG
>Ga0335069_10013889_pt1 | contig 11292 bp, 8 predicted proteins | sample Lox_Sample_11_FD_206714 | JGI IMG/M metagenome (GOLD analysis project Ga0335069, IMG submission 206714) | Soil microbial communities from Loxahatchee National Wildlife Refuge, Florida, United States - Lox_Sample_1.1 | ecosystem: Environmental > Terrestrial > Soil > Wetlands | place: USA: Florida... | reverse complement strand
GCCGCTCCATGGAATTCTGACTCCTGAATCCTGTGCTCTGAATTCCACTTCACCCTTTCCGGCTGCCGCATTTATTCCTTGAGTCCATCCCGTCAAGGATAGATAATTTCAGATATTTTAGAGAGTTATTCCAACGAGTTTGCGGAAGGATTGTTTCAGAGGGTGCGTCGGCGACGCGTGATCCACATGGCTCAATCTTATGCTGAAACTTGTTTGATATTCCTGCGGAATCCCGGCCGAGCTCTTTGTCGCTGGTGCATTCAATCCTCGATTTCATGCCTTTAATGCGTTCCTAAGATTTGGCTGCTGATTCAATGTCGCGTGGAATGATCCTATGATCGGGCACACGCTGTTGCACTATCAGATTTTGGAGAAACTGGGCCAGGGCGGGATGGGCGTCGTTTACAAGGCCCGCGACCTGCACTTGGATCGATACGTTGCGGTAAAAATCCTACCTCAGGAAAAAGTTGCAGATCCGGAGCGCAGACGCCGATTCATCGTCGAAGCCAAGGCGGCATCGGCCCTTCACCATCCCGGCATCGTGGTCATTCACGACATTGACGAATCGCACGGCGTGCATTTCATCGCCATGGAGTACATCGCCGGACAAACCCTGCAGCATCTGATCAGGGGAAGGAGACTGAGCTTTGTCCAAAGCCTGGATGTTGCAATCCAGATCGCGGATGCTCTCGGCACCGCGCACGCTGCCGGCGTTGTACATCGCGACCTTAAGCCGTCCAACGTGATGGTTACGGAAGAAAACCTGGTCAAGGTCCTGGACTTCGGGCTCGCAAAGCTGACCGGCTGGCAGATGCGTCCCGGAGCCTCCGAGGAGGAAATCACGCGTTCTTTCGAGGAGAGTACGGAGGAGGGAATGATCCTGGGGACTCTGGCCTATATGTCGCCCGAGCAGGCGCGGGGTCTCGATCTCGATCATCGCACAGATATTTTTTCGCTTGGAATCGTCCTCTATCACATGGTCGCCGGCGAGTTGCCGTTCCAGGGACCGCACGCTGCCTCCGTGCTGGATAAAATTCTCTTCTCGCCGGTTCCATCTCTCAAGGAAGCGAATCTGCAGGCGCCGGAAGCGCTCGAGGAGACGATCGCGCGCGCCACGGCAAAAAATCCGCGCGCCCGATATCAGAGCATGCACGAGATGGCTTCCGCCTTGCGATCTATTAAGAGAGAAGCCGACAACACCGCCACAACAATAACCGCAGGTGTCACGACAAAAAAAAGGTCGCGCATCACCCGGCGCTGGCCCGTGCTCGCTGTCGCAGGCATTCTGCTGGCGCTGCTTTTGACGCTGCCATTTCTCGGACGACTGTCGACGCGTCATCAAGGGGTTCCGCCGCTTGCGAACGTCCGCCTGGCTGTTCTTCCGTTTACAAATATCGGATCCCGGTCCGAAAACCAGGAAATCGGGGACGGCCTGGTGGAAGCCTTGGGGGCAAAATTCACAAAGCTCGCAGAATCCCGGGAGAATTTCAGCGTCATATCGGCGGTTGATATTCGAACGGAAAAGATCACCAGCGTTTCGCAGGCTCGACGCATATTCAACATTACTTTTGCGCTCGCCGGAAGCATCCAAAAAATCGGGGATGGCGTGCGGATTCGTTCTTATGTTGTCGATGCCCAGTCGCTGCAGCAGATCGGCGCCCAAACCTACGAAGCCAGCGCAGGGGAAATGGCCGGCATGGATGATGAAATATTCGACCAGGCTCTCGCGATGCTGAAAGTGAAGCCGGATCCCGAGATGCGGCAAATGCTGCGGGAGGGATCGACCAAGGAATCGAATGCCTATCAATTTTATATACAGGCACTGGGGTATCTCGCGCGCTATGACATGCCCGAAAACCTCGACAAGGCGATTCAGCTGTTTCAACAGGCCATTGGCGAAGATTCGCAATACGCCCTTGCCCACGCGGGCCTGGGGGAAGCGTATTATCAGAAGTTCAAAAGCACCCGGGATAGGAAATGGGCGGATGAAGCCCTCAAAAGCTGCAAGCGCGCGCACGAGATCGACCGCCGCATGGCCCGCGTGTATGTCACGCTTGGAATGATTTATACAGGGACAGGCCGGCCAGAGAGGGCTTTGGATGAGCTGAATCGCGTGATCGCTCTGGAGCCCAGAAACGCCGACGCGTTTCGCGAGATGGGACGCGCCTTTGAAGCGATGGGAAAGACGGACGAGGCGGAGGGAATTTATCGCAAGGCCATCTTGCTGCAGCCGAATTCCTGGCAGTGCAACTGGAACCTCGGAGCATTTTATTACAGGCGCGCCCGATACACGGAAGCGGCGGGACAATTTCTCGAGGTCATCCGTCTTGAATCCAACCACTTTCGTGCATATTCGAGCCTGGGAGGGATTTACATCTACCTGGGCAAATTCGATAAGGCGGCAGAGATGTTTCGTAAGTCCCTTGAAATCCGCCCGTCCGCGCAGACCTATTCCAATCTGGCCGCATCGAGCATTTTGCAAGGCCGCTTTGCAGAGGCAGTCCCGTACCTGGAAAAAGCGGTTCAGATGGAGAATGCCGGCTATGAAGTCTGGGGCAATTTAGGAGATGCATATGCCCAGACGCCAGGCCTGACTTCAAAAGCACCCGATGCATACTCGCATGCTCGGGATTTAGCGAAAAACTATCTGGAAATCAATCCGATGGATGAAACCGCTCGGGCGCAGATGGCGTTTTACCTCATGCGCCTCGGAGATACAAAGCACGCACTCAGGGAAATCGACAAGGCTCTGAATCCAGCTCCAAAGGATGAGAACGTCCGTTTCTGGGCAGCGCTTGTGTATGAAGCGGCAGGCGATCGCGACAGGGCTTTCGCAAACCTGACTTCGGCAGTTTCAGGAGGTTTTTCTCGGGCGATCATTCAGGCAACTTCAGATTTGAGCGAACTGCGCAAGGATTCCCGATACAGGGCTTTGATGGAGGTCGGGAACCCGCGCTAAGGGTAGGAGCTTCTAACCACACAACGATTGGAGGTGCATTATGGCACGAAGCGTGAAACAGGAAATAACGATTACCGTTAATAAACAAAAGGGGTTTCTCTCTTACAATCCGCCCAATTGCCATGCGCGCAAGTCGGATGAGATTGTTTGGAAATGCAGTGATGGGCCGTTTGCGATTCAGTTTTTTGGAATCTCCCCCATTCAAACGGCAGAAGCGCGTTCTATTGGCCCGAAGGGAGTGCGGATCAAAGTCCGTGGGAACACACATGCGGGCACATATTCCTATGCCTGTGCGGTATACGCAGGGGGGAAAGTATATCTGGACGCTTCCTGTCCGGTAATTATCATCGACTACCCATAAAAGCAGGCAAGAATGCCGATTCAGCGTCCGATTCAAGGCCCAACATAACCGGATAGGCATCATTTCGCCCCTGTCGATGCGGCAGATTTCACGGCTTCTCTATTTGCATAATGCACGATCTGTCCTATGATCAGAATCGCCTATGCGGATTGGCATTGTTCGTACCGTCGGATCGCCGTGTCGTTGTGCTGAGTCTGTGATTGAGGGGCTTGAGGCCTTGCGCCATAGAGCGATCCTCGCGGACTCGGAGGAGATCGAGTCGCACGCTCTTGCTCTCGCGGAATCCTGTGACCTCGTCATCGACCACACCGACACCTTTCGGGGCCGAGGGCTCTTCCGTCCGTTTGTCAGGCTTCTGCTCGAAAATTGCGGCGCGCGAGTTGTGGGTGCCGATGCACGAGCCTGCTTTCTGGCAGACAATAAAGCAGCGGCCAAAAGCCGTCTCGCGGAAGCCGGAATACCTGTTCCTCCCGGAATCATCATCCATTCGGAGACCTGGGAGCTTCCCCCATGGCTAAAACCTCCGCTTGTACTCAAACCTGTATTCGAGCACATGAGCCGCGGCATCCGCGTTGTCCAGTCGGAACAGGAGGCCCGCGTCGCTGCCTCTCAGCTCCTCGGCTCACTGAGGCAGCCGGTTCTGGCAGAGAGTTTCATCCCGGGAAGAGAATTGGCGATATCGCTCCTGTCAGGACCCGAAGGGTTGCAGGTATTGCCGCCGCTGGAATGGAACGTCAGTGCCGGCGATGCGCAGATACTCAGCGAAGAGTTCAAGCTCGTGGATCCCGATAAGGCGGACCGCGGCATCGCGCGCCCAGCGCTTTCTCCAAAACTGCAGAAGGAGATAGAGGATCTGGCGCGACTGGCTTTCCATGTGTTGGGTCTTCGGGACTACGGGCGTTTCGATCTGCGGCTGTCTCCCAACGAAACGCCCTATTTTCTGGAGGCGAATACAACGCCCAGCCTGGAGCCGCTTGAGGCATTGGCGATTTCCGCCGGATGGGCGGGGCTGGAATACTCGGCTCTGGTGGATCGGATGCTTTGCGCGGCAACCCGCCGCAACACACCTCCACAGATGGGAAAAAACCTGCTGCGCGTTCCGCATGTGTCGGGAACGATCGAACTGGAAACCACGGACTCCGTTTCCGCTCCGCCACAGTCCACGATAGAACTGGCTCAAATGCTGGATATTCAGCCGGGGGAGCGGGTGCTCGAGCTGGGATGTGGTTCGGGCCTGCTTTCGATCGTGGCAGCAAAACTCGGGGCAAGTTGCGTGACCGCGACGGATCTGGATCCAAATGCATTGGGCGCTGCCAGCCGCAATGCTCTCCGCAATGGCGTAGCTGAGAGGATCCAATTACATGCCGGATCCTGGTATGAGGCTCTTCGCGGGGCGATCTCGCCGGACGGTACCGAAGAGAGCTTTGATCTCATCATCGCCACGCCTCCGCAAACTCCCGCGCCGGCTCCTTTCGGACCCAAATACGGAGGAGCGGAAGGCACCGATAACCTCTTAAAGATACTTCAAGGAGCTTCAGCCTATTTGAACCGCGATCGTGGCAGGCTCTGGCTGATGGCAATTTCTCTGGCGAATCCGGATGAACTCTGGACTTGTCTGAAGAAGTATTTTGCCGAAGTATCCGTGATTCGCGAAACGGATCGTGCTTTTTCCGCCGGGGAATATGAAGCCCTGAGAGAGGGGTTATTTGACTATTTGTGCCGTCTTCGCTCAGCGGGGAAATCGCGCTTCACTGATGCGGGAAATGGGCGATATGTTTTTCGTAATATATTCATTCGGGCGGCCAAACCGCGAGTGCCATGAAACAGCTGATCGTGAATGCGGATGATCTGGGTGCGGATGAAAGCAGGAATGCGGGCATCTTCGAAGCGATCGAGGCCGGCAGTGTGACCAGCGTCAGCATTCTGCCAAACGGCCCGTCGCTGGAGGATGCCGCGCGAACCATCCATGCGCAGAAACTGACGCGCATCTCATTTGGCGTTCACTTGAACCTCTCCGAGGGCAGACCGCTGGAATCCGGCCATCGACGCATGGTAGGGCCGGACGGATGCTTTATGGGAAAGACGCGCGCGCAACACCTGCTCCTGCACCGTGGGGATTCTGAACTGGAAAAAGAGATCCGCCGGGAACTGTCCGCTCAGATCGCCCGGATCCGGGACGCCGGAATTTCTGTGGACCACCTGGACGGGCATCAGCATGTGCACGTTTTCCCGGCAGTCGTCGGCGCCGCCGCAGAAATGGCGCGGATGCAGGAAATCCCGTGGGTCAGAATCCCTGAAGAACCATTGCCGGACTTCTGGCTGCGGGCGGCTCCTTCGAAGCTGATCGAGGAGGCCGGTTTTTTCAGCCAGCATGGCGCAGCGGCACGCGCATACTATGAGGGAATGGGTATTCGAACAACGGACAATTTCCGGGGGCTCTATCTGAAGGGAGAATTGCCGGCCGATCAATGGGAGAGATTCCTGGAATCGATTCCATCCGGAATTACCGAGCTGATGGTCCATCCCGGACATTTCCGCGCCGATATTGCCGGCCCGTTTGCAGGCTTTTCTACGGTGGATAGAAAAAGAGAATTAAGCGCCTTAACCGATGGACGCTTCCTGGCTGCGCTCCTGAAAGAGGGAGTTCAGCTTACCCCTTTCCCGGACATTCAGAAAGATCTGCGATGCGTATCCTGATTTGTTCGCCCAGTATACTTCCCTCTATTTCGGGCAACGCCATTACGGTCGAGCGCTGGAAGCGAGGGCTTGCAGGACGAGGCAACGCCGTGGAAACGATCTCCTCGCAGTCCTGCACTCCTGATGACTTTGCGACCTTCCTGCGGCAATTCTGTCCGGATATCATCCACGTGCATCACGCATTCAGGGCCGGAACGATCCTTCTGAACCCTGCCATCAGGGCGCTGCGCGCAAATTTGGCTGTGGTTGCATCTCCCGGAGGAACGGATATCAATGTGGATTTTGGGAGGCCGGACAGGCGCGATGCCGTTGCAGAGGTTTTTGGAATGGCTGCCGCCATCATTGTTCAAAGCGAGGAGACCGCGGCGCGTCTTCGACGGCAGATGCCGGATCTGAGCGAAAAGTTAACCTTGGTGCCGAAAGCTTCTTGCTGGTTCGGCGACGATACATGCGATCTTAGAAGGATTGCAGGATGCAGTGACCGGAGCGTTCTCTTTTTTCTGCCGGCCGGAATCCGTCCGGTGAAGGGAAATCTCGAGTGTCTCCTGGCGATGGAAAAGGTGCACGCCATCCGGCCGGAACTCAGGTTCGTTTCCGCAGGGCCGCAGATCGAGTCTGAGTATGGGAGTCGGTTTGTACGGGAAATGTCGCGGCTTTCCTCATTTGCGCTCTGGATAGACAGCATCCCGCTGGCTGCGATGCGGTCGGCATATGAAGCGTCGGATGTGGTTTTGAATTCATCGTATTCGGAGGGGTTGTCCAACTCTCTTCTGGAAGCGCTTGCGAGCGGATGCCCGATTTTAGCCTCGGATATCCCGGGGAATTGGTGGCCCGTTCGGGGAATCTCGGGGGATGAGCCTGCCGGACTGCTGTACGCGCTGTCGGATACAGGGGATTTTGTGGCAAACGCCGTCCGGCTGATCGACGATGAGAACCTCAGACTTCGTCTGAGTCATGCGTCGCGGTTGAGAGCGTCCCGGTTGCCTTCCCCTGAGGATGAGGCGGACGGCCTGATCGGCGCCTACGAAAAAGCGTTCGCTCGCGGTTGCGGCAAATTTTGAATGCGCCACTTCAAAGCAGCGCATCCCGTGGCCGCAGACCTGGAGCGGTTTCGACAATGGAATCCTTTCTTCAGGAGAAAAAACATGCGCCTATTCAGGTTTGCTGGAGTGTTTGCCGTGTTATCCCTGGCATTTCCGGCTGCAATGCACGCGCAGCTTGTGACGGATTTTAAGCCACCGCGAGCGAACTGCTGCCTCGCTTCAACGGCTCAGAGTCTCGCCGATCAGCTGCTCGACTGGAACCAGCTCGGGCGTTACCACGAAGACAACGCGCGAATGCAGGCGCTGCCCGACGATCCGGCTCGCGTCGTTTTTCTCGGGGATTCCATCACCGACATGTGGAAATTGGCGCAATATTTTCCGGAAAAGCCTTACGTGAATCGAGGCATCAGCGGCCAGACAACCCCTCAAATGCTGGTGCGCATGTACCAGGACGTGATCAATCTCCATCCGTCTGTTCTGGTGATACTCGCGGGCACCAACGACATCGCCCGCAACACAGGGCCGCAATCGGCCGGAATGATTGAAGACAATTTTCGGGCCATCACGGAACTGGCACAGGCGCATAAGATCAAAATCGTGTTGTGTTCGCTGACGCCTGTCAGCGACTATGCCGCCCGCAAGCAAACGCCGCAGCGGCCGCCTGCCGACATTCTGCTCCTGAACGAGTGGTTGAAAAAATTTGCAGAACAGATCCATGCCGTATACGCGGATTATCACGCGGCGCTGGCCGATGCCGGCGGTTTCCTGAAGGAGGGGTATTCGATGGACGGGTTGCACCCCAACGACAGAGGATACGCTCTCATGGCCCCCATCGTTCAGGCCGCTATCGAGAAGGCACAACTGATCGGCGTGAACTAAATCCATCCAAGGGCCTCAAAGACAGAGATTGCCACGGATTACACGGATTAAGGCATGGGCGGCGGCGCTTCGCGCCGATCTCGATTGGTAGTCTGAGCGCGGGAGAGAACTGCGCTCTCTCGCGCGCAGACTATCCATCGAGGCCGGATGCCCGCCCATGCAACCGTCATTTGAATCTGTGTAATCCGTGGCGATTTTTGCCTGACCCATGTAAAGATCTGTTGGACGTCTTGCACTCGAATTCGGATTGCAGATCATTCTTGACAAACTATACCGATCAGTATAGATATCATCGCCATGAAAGGCACTCGAAACAGAATCATCAGCAAGGCGATGGAGCTTTTTGCCCGGAAAGGATATGCCGGCAGCTCGATCCGCGAAATCTGCGCAGCCGCCGGCATCACGAAGCCTGTCCTGTATTATCACTTCCGCAGCAAGGAGCACCTGTTCCAGGAATTGATGCTGGACCTTTTCAATCAGACGCGGAAGAACCTGCTCAGGCTTTCGAATTACCGGGGGCCTCTCCGGGAACGACTGGTTCTTTATGTGTCTTCCGAATTCCGCAATTGCTCCAAAGATCCCAATGGCGTGAGGTTCCTGTTCCGAAGCATGTTCGCGCCGGAAGGAGAGTACCCCCAATTCAATTTTGTGGAGGAATTCAAGCGGGAACGCGAAATCATTGCCATGTTTATCGGGGAAAACATGCCCAAAATACGCTCGTCAAACGCCGAGAGGATCTCGAATGCACTGATGGGAATGATTCTCATCCACATCCTGGAGTTCCTCTTTACTCTACGGCCAAAGCTGACGCGCCGAACTGCAGAAAAGCTCGTGGATTTTCTGATGCCGTTTTTCCTGGCTGGAAATTCGTCTATACCGATCGGTAAGGGGAAAGGAGGCCGGCCATGGGGAGGATCGGAGTAACGGCGTTATTTTTATTGGTGATGGGAAGCCTTCCTGTGGGCCGGGCGCAGGGCCCGGACAAGGCGCTAACGATGGAAGAAGCAGTGACGCTGGCGCTCAGCCGCAACCCTGAAATGCTGGTTGCGCTCGCGGAACAGGAGGAATTGAAGGGCAAGATCAAGGAGGTTCGCTCGGGCGCTTTCCCTCAGGCTACGTTTCAGGGCTCCGGCCTGCGAATGCGTGACCCCAGCATTCTCAACAGTTCCAGTTTTGACAAGGTACCGAAGGATTTCAAGGATGCACTGGTTCCGACTGCCAGCAACATGTTTGATATGGAGCTGGATGTGAAGCAGCCGGTTTACAGCGCCGGCAAGGTGAGCACGGCTTTGAAGCTGGCGAAAGAAAGCCTCGGGGAAAAGGCCGCGATCAGCGAATCCGTGCGGCAACAGCTTGCGTTCAAGGTTTTTCAGGCTTTCAAGAATCTGTTCCTGATGCAGGCCAACCTCGAGGTCGTACAGGAAACGCGACAGCAGCGCATCAAGCACCTGGAGCAGGCGAAAATCCGCTTTAACAGCGGGGTGGCGACGGAGATCGACGTTTTGAGGTCTGAAGTCAATGTAGCCAATATGGAGCCGGATGTGATTCGGGCCGTGAACAGTGTGCGGTTGGCGCGCGCGGCCATCAACGATCTCATCATGGAAGACCTCGATGCCCCGACGAAAGTTGCGGGCAGCCTCGAATACAGGCCGTGGGATCCGGGAAGTATTGACGACATCCAAAAGCGCACGCTCGAACAGCGGCCGGAATTGCAGGCGGCGCGGAGCGAGGTGCAGCAGGCGCGGTTTACGACTTCACTCGCAAATGCGGAAAACAAACTGACGGTAGATATGGAAGGGCAGTACGGCTATGCAGTGCGGCAACTGCAGAACATGTTCAACCCCGACTACTCGCGCTGGAATGTGACCTTTAGTTTTAAATTGCCGCTTCTGGACAGTGGGCGAAAGGCCGGCTTGGTGATGCAGGCACAGGCGCAGCTTCGTGCTGCGGAACAAAGGCTGGCACGGCTCGAAAATGAATGCCGGCTCGAAGTCAAGCAGGCGTACGACAGCATGCAATCGTCGGCGAAGGCAATCGAGGCGGCCCAGCTGAGTGTGCGGCAGGCCGAAAAAGTGCTGACGCTGATGCAGGCAAATTACCAGTACGGCGCGGCGACGACGCTGGATGTGACGGATTCTCAAACGGCTCTTTCGGAGGCCCGAAACTCGCAGATCAGCGCCACGTACCAGTACGAAATGGCGAAAGCACGGCTTCGGCTGGCTTCGGGCAGCCCGATACTCGATAAGGAGGTAGACCGGTGATGCATCCATCAATACGGATTCTCTGGACGCTGGCTCTTTTCCTGGCGGCGGGCAGTCAGTGGCATTGCAGTAGGTCCAAGGAGGACACCAATGCGTTGCCGGCGGCGGGCGTTACAGCGCAGCTTGTAGTGCGGGCGATTCCGGTGATACGCCGGGAGTGGATTGCCTCGACGCCGATCACTGGAAATCTGCACACGCTGTCCACCGTTGAGATCAAGCCGGAAGTTGGCGGCCGCTTGCTCGCCGTTTACTTCCGGGAAGGCGATTTTGTGCGAAAGGATCAACTCATCGCAGAAATAGATCCGGTTAATTACAGGCTTGCCAATGATCAGGCCGTGGCAACCCTTCGAGTGGCGGAAGCCGGATTGGAACACGCTCAGGTTTCGGCAGAGCATGCGCAGATGGAAAAAGAGCGTGCCGATAACCTCCTGCGCAGCGGCGGCATCACTCAAAAGGACCAGCAGGCAGCCGTAACCGGCATCAAGGATGCGGAAACGCAGGTTCGTCTTGCTGAGGCGCAGTGCAGCCAGGCTCGAGCGGCACTCGCGATTGCGGAGAAAGCGCTGGAAGACTGCAAGATTTATGCGCCTGCCGAGGGGCACGTTCAAAAAAAATATTTCGACAAGGGCTCGCTGGTGACTGCCGGCGTTCCGCTTTACACCGTCGTGGACAACAGCCAGCTGGAACTCGAGTGCGTGGTTCCTTCTTACCAGCTGGCGAGTATCCATCCGGGACAGCGCGCCACTTTTCAGACTCCAACGTGGGGGGATCGGCGCTTCGAAGGAACGGTGTCGGCAATCAACCCGGAGATTGAATCCGACAACCGTTCCGTAAAGGTGAAACTGAGCATCTCCAATCCCAGGGGAGAACTGCGTACCGGCATGTACGCCAAAGGCGAAATCATTACGGGCAGGGAGCCCCAGGCCATGCTGATTCCGCGCGATTCGTTGATTCCCGAAAAAGAGGGGTCGGAGACTGCAGCCGTCTATGTCGTCAAAGACGGAATCGCGCATCGCGTCGACATAAAAATCAGCGACAACAAACAGGAATTGATATTGGTGCGGCAGGGGCTCCAGGAAGGAGATGTGGTGA
>Ga0335069_10013885_pt1 | contig 11295 bp, 4 predicted proteins | sample Lox_Sample_11_FD_206714 | JGI IMG/M metagenome (GOLD analysis project Ga0335069, IMG submission 206714) | Soil microbial communities from Loxahatchee National Wildlife Refuge, Florida, United States - Lox_Sample_1.1 | ecosystem: Environmental > Terrestrial > Soil > Wetlands | place: USA: Florida... | reverse complement strand
GACGGCGCCGCGCGCGCGGCGCGGCTCCCCGCGCAACAGGCGCACCGCCGAGCGGCAGATGTCCCGGCCGCGGGCCCGTTGCCGCTCGAGCTCCGCGTCGGGCAGGCGCGCGGGCCGGCCGGCGCCCTCGGCGGCGGCGAGGCGGCGCGCGAGCGACGCGTCGAGCCGCCGCGCGTCCAGCGCGCGCGCCGCGGCCCCCGCCGCGATCGCGGCGACCACGGCGGCGACGTCCCTGGGATAGAGCAGCAGGTCGCAGCCCGCCTCGAGCGCCCGCACCGCGCCCGCCTGCTCGCCGGTGCCCTGCACCGCTCCTTCCATGATCAGCGCGTCGGTGACCACGAGCCCGTCGAACGCCAGCTCGCGCCGCAGCACCCCGTCCAGGATGGGTCGCGAGTGCGTGGCGGCGCATCCCGAGGGGTCGAGCGAGGGATACGCGACGTGCGCCGTCATCACGCCCGCCACGCCCGCGCCCACGGCCCAGCGGTACGGGAGGAGATCGGCTTCGAGCGTCTCGCGCGACACGCCGACCACGGGCAGCACGGCGTGCGAGTCCGCGGTGGTGCGGCCGTGGCCGGGGAAGTGTTTCGCGCAGGCGAGCACCCCGGCCGCCTGGCAGGCCGCGATCCAGGCGGCACCGGCCCGGCCCACGGCCTCCGGATCGTCGCCGAAGGCGCGCGTCTGGACGATCGGGTTCGCGGGCTCGACGTCGAGGTCCACGACCGGCGCGAACGCCCACGAGATGCCCACGTCCCGCGCCTCGGTCGCGGTGATGGTCGCCGCCTCGGCGACGGCCCGCTCGCCGAGCGCGGCCACCGCCATGGCCGGCGGGAGGGGCGTGAGGCCGGCCACCTGCTGCCCGGCGCCGCGCTCGAGGTCGGACGCGACGAGCAGGGCGTGCGGCGCGGCGGCCCGGAGGTCGGCCGAAAGCCGGGCGACGGCCTCGCGCTCGCCGCCGAAGATGATGAAGCCGCCCACGCCCATGGCGAGCGCGGCCTCCGCGGCGGGCAGCGCCGGCGCGAACCCGCGCTCGGCGTCCCAGCGGATTGCCGGCAGCACCAGCGCGGCGAGGGGGTTCACTTCGGGGTGACGCGGCCCAGGACGCGCGGCCCCCGCGCCCCGGTCGCCGCGGGCTCGTTGCCCGCGCGCCCGCCCAGCGTGAGGTAGCCGAGGAACGCGAACACGGCCGCTTCCTTCGCGTCACCGTCGAAGAACAGGTCGTCGAAGGCGCGGTGGTCCGGGCCGGGCCACGCGGCGGCCACGCCGCGCACCAGCTCCGGATTCCGGGCGCCGCCCCCCGAGCGCACGACGTCGAGGGGCCGCAGGTCCTCGGGGATGAAGCGCGCGGCCGCCGCCCCGATGGCCGCGGCCGTGAGCGCCACGGCGGTGGCGACGGTATCGGCGGGCGACGCGCCGCGCTCCCGGCACTGGGTGATGAGCTTGTGCGCGTACGCGACGCCGAAGGTCTCGCGCCCGGTCGAGCGGGGCGGCGGCGCGGCGAAGAAGGGATGGTCCAGGCACGCCGCGACGACCTCGGACACGGCGCGGCCGGTGCGGGCGATGGCGCCGTCCTCGTCGAAGCGGCGCCCCGGGTACAGGCGGCGCACGCACTCGTCGATCACCATCACGCCGGGACCGGTATCCAGGGCGAGCACCGGCGCGTCGGAGCCGCGCGGCGGAACGACCGTGAAGTTCGCGATCCCGCCCAGGTTGAGCAGGGCGCGGGGCCCGTCGGACCGCGCGAACAGCAGGCGGTCGGCGCGCGGGACCAGGGGCGCGCCGTGGCCCCCCGCGGCCACGTCGCGCGAGCGGAAGTCGGAGACGACCGTCACGCCCAGCCGTTCGGCGATCACCGCGGCGTCGCCGAGCTGGAGGCTGGCGCGCTGCGGCTCGTGCCAGATGGTCTGGCCGTGCGACGCGACGAACGCGAGGTCCGCCGGCGCGACGCCGCCCCTGGCCAGGACCGCCAGCGCCGCGTCGGCGAGCCAGATGCCGAGGTCGGCGTCCAGCAGCGCCAGCTCCCGCGCGCTGCCTCCGGTGATCGTGTTGCCCACGCGATCGCGCTGCGCGTCGCTGAAGGGCGTGGTCAGGAAGGCGAGCAGGTCCAGCGCGAACCCGCCCCCGGGCGGCTCCGCGATCCGCACCAGCGCCGCGCTCACGCCGTCCAGCGAGGTCCCGGACATCAACCCGACCGCGAGCGCGGCGCCGCGCGCGTCAGGCACGGCCGGCGTCTCCGACGGGCGGGGGCGGCTCCCCGACCGCGCCCCGCACGCGCCCGCCGGCCTCCGCGAGCAGCCGCTCGGCCGTGGCGCGGTCCACGTGCCGCTTCAGCATCACGATCGCCGACTTGACGTGGCCCGCCGCGTCCGCGATCGCGCGCCGCGCCGCCTCCCGCTCCACGCCGCAGACCTCCATCACGATGCGCTCGGCACGGTCGCGCAGCTTGTCCGAGACGGCCACCAGGTCCACCATCAGGTTGCCGTACGCGCGCCCCATCCGGATCATCGCGCCGGTCGTCACCGTGTTCAGCACGAGCTTGGTGGCGGTGCCGGCCTTCATGCGCGTCGACCCGGTCAGGGCCTCCGGCCCCACCTTGGGGAGGATCGCGAGGTCCACGTTGAGCAGCAGGTCGCGCGGCGGGTCGGTGCAGGAGAGCAGGATCGTGCCGGCGCCGAGCGCGGCGGCCCGCGCGAGCGCGCCGCGCACGTACGGCGTGGTGCCGCTCGCCGCGATGCCGAACACCACGTCGCCGGCCCGCACGTCCTTCCCGTCCACCGCGGCGGCGCCCGCGTCGAAATCGTCCTCCGCGCCCTCGGCGCCGCGGACCAGCGCCGCCGCGCCGCCGGCGATCACGCCCTGCACCATGTCGGGCGGCGAGCCGAACGTCGGCGGGCACTCGGACGCGTCGAGCACGCCGAGCCGGCCGCTGGTCCCCGCCCCCACGTACACCAGCCGGCCGCCGGCGCGGAACGCGCGCTCGACCATCTCGATCGCGCGCGCGATCTCGCCGCGCACGGCCCACACCGCCTCGGGGACCAGCCGGTCCTGGCGGTTCAGCATCTCGACGATGCCGGCGGCGTCGGCGAGATCGATGTCGACGGTCTCGGGGTTCCGCTGCTCGGTGAGCCGGGGATCGCGTGGTGCGGAGGGTGCGGAGGGCGAGGTCATGGTGCCGGCGGGGAATCTACGCGCCGCCGGGAGTGGGTCAAACGCGCGACGCGCCCGCGCTCAGGTCGAAGGCGACGCGCCGGCGGCCGCGCCCGCCTCGAAGCGCGGCAGGTAGATCGTGAAGGTCGTCCCCGCGCCCGGCTCGCTGTCCACCCAGATGTAGCCGCCGCTCTGCTTGACGATGCCGTACACCGTCGCGAGGCCGAGGCCGGTGCCGCGGCCCTGCTCCTTGGTGGTGAAGAACGGCTCGAACAGCCGCGCCCGCGTGCCGGCGTCCATGCCGTGGCCGGTGTCCCGGATGCGCAGCATCACGTAGCGGCCCGGCTCGACCGTCGCCTGCCCGTGGCCCCGCACCTCCTCGGCGTCGGTCTCGGCCGTCTCGAGCGTGAGCGTGCCGCCCTCGGGCATGGCGTCGCGGGCGTTGACGGCCAAGTTCACGATCACCTGCTCGACCTGGCTCGGATCGGCCCGCACGACCCCGAGGCCGTCGGCCAGCCTGGTGCTCAGCACCACGTCCTCGCCGATCAGCCGCCGCAGCAGCTTCTCCATCTCGCGCACGATGTCGTTCAGGTCGAGCGGCTTCGGCTGCAGCACCTGGCGCCGGCTGAAGGCCAGCAGCTGGCGCGTGAGGTCCGCCGCCTTGAGCGCCGCGCGGCGCACTTCCTCGGCGTCGTCGCGCGCCGGATGCTCGGGACCGAGCGAGACCAGGAGGAAGTCCACATAGGAGAGGATCGCCGTGAGCAGATTGTTGAAGTCGTGGGCGATCCCGCCCGCGAGGCGCCCGACCGCCTCCATCTTCTGCGCCTGCCGGAGCTGGGCCTCGAGCGCCGCCCGCGCAGTAACGTCGGCGGCCACGCCGATCACGGTCGTGATGGCCCCGCTGTCGTCCCGCACCGGCGAGTACCAGACGTCGAACTGGGTGGCGCCCACCTGCGTCAACGAGCTGAACGCCTCGCCGGCGAGCGCCCGGCGCGCATCCGCCAGGATGGCGGGGTGATCGCGGTACACGTCGAAGGCGGAGCGGCCCACGACTTCGCCGGGCTTGAGGCCCAGTGCGTCGAGCCCCTTGCCCTCGGACAGGAGGAACACGCCCTTCGGGTCCCACGCGAACAGCACGATGGGCACGCTGCTGATCACCGCGCGGAAGATCCGCTCGCTGCTCTTGAGCGCCTCCTCGGCGTGCTTGCGCAGCGTGATGTCGCGGATGGCGACCATCCGGATCGGCCGCCCGCGGTACTGCGCCATGCGCCCCGACAGCTCGCCGATGAAGGTCGAGCCGTCCTTGCGCAAGCCCTCCGCCTCGTAAGCGGCGACCCGGCCCTCGCGGATCGCCTCCATCACGCGCTGCCGGGCCTGCGTCGTCCCGAAGTCCAGCACCGACCGCCCGATGACCTCGGACGGAGTGTCGTAGCCGAACGTCCGGAGGAACGCGTCGTTGACCTCGACGATGCGGCCGTTCTCGTGCAGCGCGATCGCCTCGGTGGTGGCGCTCTCCAGCGCCCGCAGCCGCGACTCGCTGTCGCGCAGCGCGTCGGCCGCGCGCTTGCGCTCGATCGCCATCGCCACCTGGGTGGACACGAAGCGCAGGATGTTGAGCTCCACCTCGCCGTAGCGCAGCCCCTCCGTGTAGGTCTGCACCACCAGCACGCCGATGGTCTTGCCCCCGGTCTGCAGCGGCACGCCCACCCAGTCGATCGACGGCGCCCCGATCAGCTCCACCTCGCCGCGGCGCTCGAGATCCTCCTGGACGTCGGGCGTGACCAGCAGCCCGCGCCCGGTGCGCAGCACGTACTCCGTGAGCCCCTTCCCCGGACGCTTGGCCTGCGGGTACTCGGGGTCGACCTCGTCCACGTAGTAGGGGAAGCTGACCAGGTCGCGCTCGGGGTCGTACAGCGCGATGTAGAAGTTGCCCGCCGGCATCAGCTCGCCGACGATCCGGTGGATGGCGCCGAACAGCTCCTGCAGGTCGCGCGTGGTGAGCGCCGCCTCGGAGATGCGCTGGGTGGCCTTCTGCAGCGTCTCCCCCCAGCGCCGCTCGGTGACGTCCACGGCGGTGACCAGCGCCGCGTCGACCCGGGCGCGATGGACGATGGGCAGGATGCGCACTTCGTACAGGGCGTGGCGATTGGCCGACCCGGGGCCCACGAACTCGCGGCCCGCCGGGGTCCCGGTCGTGAACACCCGCTCCAGGAGCTGATCGGCCGCCGCGCGCTGGTCGGGGGTGAGATAGTCGAGCGCGTTCGACCCGACCACGCGCTCGCGCACCCAGGGCGCCGGCACCCGGTTGATGTACGAGATGCGTCGCTTCCGGTCCACGATGACGACGGTGTCGGGGGAGTTCTCGAACAGCGACTGCCACAGCTCCGGCGCCTGGCGGAGCGCCTCGAGCGCCTCATCCGGCGCCGCCGCCACGGGCCGGCGGGAGGGGCTCCCGGTCGCGCCCTGCTTGCGTTTCGGCACTAGCCTCGAGGGTTCAGGGTCGGAAGCGAGCCGCGCTGTCGCGCGACGGAACGTTACGTGCGCCCGGCGGCGCACGCCAGAGCCGGCGGGCGCTCACGGCACGTCCACGCGCACGACGGCCGTGCCGTGGGACGGCAGCACGAGCGGCCGCGCGAGCGCGGGCCCGCGGCGCCCGGCGCTGTCGCTCCCGGACCATGCGGTCCGCGGGGCGCCGCGCCAGCGCAGCGTGACCGGAGCGGGCCGGCTGCCGGGGTTCTCGAGGCTGACGATCCACGACCCGCGCTCCGGGCCCGGCCGCAGGGCCGTGACGAGCACGTCGGCCGGCGTCACCGTGAGCAGCGGCACGGCCGAAGGTGCGGCCCCCGCCGCCGGCGCCACCACCAGGGGCTCGCGGGCCTCGGCGCCCAGCCGGGCCGCGGCCACGGCGTCGAACACGCCGTGCGGGCGGAGCCGGTACCGGAACGTCACCGGCCCTTCCTGGTCCGCCTTGTAGTTGGTGTGCCAGTAGTTGTTCATCACGTACGAGTAGAAGAGCTGCGACGGCGGCACCGTCCGCATCCACGGCGACTCGGCGTTGATGCCGCCGATCTCCACCAGCGGGGCGTCCGGGGTCGCGACGGTGACGCCGAGGCTGTCGTTCGACACGTCCACCCAGCTCTGCGCTTCCACGAAGTTCTTCGCCGAGCCGGAGAGCTGATCGGTGTCGGGACGCACCACGCTCGACGCCACGTCGTAGCGGACCTCGCCGCCGCGCACCCGCAGCGGGAACGCGAGGTGCACGCCCTCCGGCGTGCGCACGCGCGACTTGTCCACCGTCACGCTGAGATCCACGCGGTCGAGGCCGCTCACCACCCGGACCTCGCGGACGACCGACCGCGCGCCCGGTGCGGCGGCCTCGGACACCAGCGACGCCACCAGCGGACCGCGCTCGCCGACGCGCATCCGCACCCCGGAGGTGCCGGCCGCGGCGGACGAGTCCCGCCCCGCGACGTAGCGGTAGTCGCCCAGCAGCACGTGGTGCGACGGATCCACCAGGTCCACGTCGTGCGGGTTCCACAACAGCCCCGAGATGCCGCCGCCGGTCGAATCCAGCGCGACGGCCAGCAGCCGGTTGTGCACCGTCGGTCCGTCGGCGGCCGCGTCGCCCGCGGCGCTCGCGCGGCCGGGGCGCACGCGGTAGCGGCGCCCGCTGAAGGGGGCGAGGCCGCGCACCAGCACCGCCAGCTCCCCGGTCGAGAGCCGCTGCGACGGCACCGCGCGACCGTCCGGCCCGAGCACGCGATCGCCGCGGCGGCTCGCCGACTCCGGCACCAGCACCAGGTCGGTCCGCGGCCACGAGGACGTGTTGTACACGTCGAAGGCGTCCACCTCCACCTCACCCCGCATCGCCAGGCCGTGCGCCAGCAGGTCGCGGGACAGGCTGTCCGCGCCGAGCGCGAACGCCTGCTTGTACCGCCACTGCGCCACCACGTCGGGCGCGTCCGGCGTGTCGATGCTGGCCGCCGCGCCCCACGTGTGCTCATCCCACATCACGACGTCCCGCCACGCCGCGAGGTCCTCCGCCGGCTGGCACGCGCCGCCACCGCGCATGGCGCACAACGCCCCGGCTTCGACCAGGCGACTCGACGCCGCGCGCGCCAGCGCCGTCTCGCGCGCCGTCGACGCCGCGCCGTCCTCCCAGTAGCCGGTGAAGTCGCCCGCCACCACGGGCAGCCGCCCCGCGTACGGCGCCAGCGCCCGGAACAGCTGCGCGTGCGTGGCGATCACGAGCCGCGGCGAGACGTAGCGCGCGTTCCACTCGCGCACGTAGTCGGGCAGATCCGGATCGGTCGGGCCGTTGTCGCCGTCCACCGTGTAGGGCAGCTGCACCGGCACGTAGGGGTAGCCGGCGTCGTCGAGGCGCCGCATCAGCGCGAACAGCTTCTGCTCGCCGAACACGCGGATCCGCGCCTCGTGGAACAGCGAGTAGCTCGCGCCCGCCACCCAGGTGAGCACCGTGTCCCGGCCCGACTGGGAAACCCACGCGAACGGCCGGTCGCCCCAGTCCTCGAGCACGTAGCCGATCCGGTCCCCGTTGTTGGGCGCGATGGCGAAGGCGTGGAGGCCGCTCTGCGCGAGCGCCGTGACGATGCCCCACGACTGCCCGGGGATGTCGGAGATCAGCGCGGTGCTGATGGGCAGGCTGTCGTCGTCCCGCAGCCGGCGCGCGTAGTCGAAGAAGTGCGTCATCTCCGGCGCGGTCGCGAGGCCGGAGAGCACGCCCGCGTAGAACGCGTTGAGCCCGATGCTCCCGCCCCGCACGGCGGCGAAGAACCGCGCGCGGTCGGCGGCCGACGCCTGGGCCAGCCAGCTCTCGACCGGCCAGAGCACCTCGACGTTCCAGCGGAACCGCGCCTCCGGCGGGTAGTCGCGCGTGCGGTCGATCAGCCGCAGGGCGTCCTCGATGTTCGTCCACTGCTTCTGCCGCACGCGGTCCTGCAGGTCGGAGTAGCCGATGTCGTTGTGCGAGTAGGGGAGCAGGTACACGTCGCGCTGCGGGACGGGGCGGAGCGCCAGCAGGGTGTCGAGCGCCGGCGCGCCGTCGAGGCGCACCTCGACGCGCACGCCCGCCGGTTGGGACGCGGGCCCCGCCACGGCGCGCACCACGTTGCCGCCGAAGGCGAGCGGCGCGCGCACGGGCGGCCGGCCCGCCACCGACACCGTGGCCTCCCGGTAGCCCGCGAGGTTGTCGAGAATGACCCGCACCTGGGCCTCGGCCGTGTCGCCCGCGCGCACCAGCACCGGGTCCTGGGCCACCCGGGGCCGCGCGGCCAGGCGGTGCCGGAACGTCATGAACCAGTCGTTGCTCTCGGCGTCGGCGCCGGTGACGGACAGCTCGAGCGGGCGGCCGGGCGCGAGCGCCGAGCGCGGCAGGCGCAGCGTCATGTAGCCGAAGACGTCCGCGAACTGGTCCACGAGCGTGGTGTGGAAGCTGAGACTGGCTCCGCCGGGCCCCGAGACGCTCCAGTCGCGCGACGCCGAGTCCCGGATGCTGGTGAACGTGAACGCGTGGCGGCCGCCGATCGCGAGGTCGAAGTCGTGCAGGCCCTTGCTGCCCGCGAGGCCCGCGATCCACACGAAGCTGATGGTGTCGGCGCCCGCCGCGGCCGGCACCGTGTCGGTCAGCCATGCCACGGAGCGCACGTCCCGCCGGGCCCGCGCCAGCAGCGCGGACTGCGCCTCCGGGTGCGGCGAGTGGTAGGCGATCGTCGCTCCCGACACGTCGGCCAGATAGCCGCTGAGCACGAGGTCGGGCGCGGGAGCGGGCGGCGCGGCGGCGGGCGCCGCGGGCGGCGCTGGCGGCTCGGGCGTCGCCGGCCGGCGATCGGCCCTGAGCGACGAGAACTCCACGTACCCCCAGTGCTCGGGCTGGTGCATGTCCACCACGCCCTGCGGCGACCACACCCAGTTGTCCTCGCGGAGCCCCGGCACCTTGTGGTAGGCGCCGTCCGCCACCGTGGTGCGCCATTCGACCCGGGAGTAGTTGATGCGCCACCGCTGGCCGGGCCGCGGCGCAGCCGTGGTGCCGCTCGCGCGCTCGAGCGCGCGCCACGGGATGGCGATGGTCACGGTCCAGCCGGAATCCGCGTCCCCCGGGTGGTCGAGGGTGCCCTGCACGCGGACGCCGGTCCTGAGGCCCTCGAGGTTGAACGCGTCCTCGGCGTGGCCGCCGTCGCGGTACGGCCTGGCGAGGAAGAGGTCCCAGACGGTGTTGAGCGCGTTGATCTCGAGCTCGACGTAGTTCAGCGCGTCGCCGTCCGGATCGATGAACATCTCGAAGTCGTTGTCGTGGAAGATCACGGCGTCGCGCTGCGTGATGGTGCCCCACACGTCGGGCTCCTGGAGCTCGGCGCCGACGTACAGGCAGCGGTCGTCCCACAGCATCTTCATCCGCGTCCGGAATCGCGGCGCGGGCTTCGCCGCGCCCTCGATGTCCACGAACGCCGGCGACCAGGGCGCCGCGCGCCACGCGGCGTCGTCCAGCGAGCCGTCGAGCCGCGGCGCGCGCGGCGCGCGGTACGCCACGTACGACAGCGGCCCGGGTTGCGCGACGGCGGCCGCGGCGGCCACGGCGACGGCGAGCGCGCCGAGCAGCGGCGCGCAGCGGCGGATGGAAAGGGGGCAGCGCATCATGGCGAAACTCCGATTCGGGCGCCCGGCTCCGGCTGGTGCCACAAAGCTGGCGCCGTCCCGGCGCCACGGCTAGCGTACGTGCCATGCGAACGAGCCGCCTGCTGCTGCTCGCCCTCCTGGTCGCAGGATGCGGAGCCCCCGCCGCCGGCGTGCGCCGCGCGTGGACGGGGACCTTCCCCTCGGGCTGGCGGTTCGAGACGCCGCCCCGGCCGACGGCGGGACACTACACGATGGTGGTCTCGGATCACCCGCTCGCCAGCGCCGTGGGCGTGGACGTGCTGCGCCGCGGGGGCAACGCGATCGACGCCGCGGTCGCCGTCGCCTTCGCGCTGGCCGTGGTGCACCCGCAGGCCGGCAACATCGGCGGCGGCGGCTTCCTGGTCTACCGGGCCGCGGACGGCCGGACCTACAGCCTCGATTTCCGCGAGGAAGCGCCGGCGGCCGCGACCCGCGACATGTACCTGGACGCCCACGGGCAGATGACGGACAGGAGCCTCACGGGCCCGCTCGCCGCCGGGGTGCCCGGCTCGGTGGCCGGCCTGGCGGAGATGCACCGGCGCTTCGGCCGGCTGCCGTGGCGCGACGTGGTCGAGCCGGCCGTAGGCCTGGCGCGGGACGGCGTCGTCGTGGACGCGGCGCGCGCCGCGGCCTTCGCCGACACGGTTTCCGGCGAGCGCCTGCGCCGCTTCCCCTCGAGCCTGGCCGCGTTCGCCCGGCACGGGCGGCTGCCCGCCGAGGGGGATACGCTCCGGCAGCCGGACCTCGCGCGCACGTTGGAGCTGATCGCCGACTCCGGCGCCGCGGCGTTCTACCGCGGCGGCATCGCGGACCGCATCGTGGCGGAGATGCGGAAGAGCGGCGGCATCATCACGCGCGAGGACCTGGCGCGCTACCAGGCGAAGTGGCGCGACCCCCTCCAGACGACCTACCGCGGCTGGCACGTCGTCGGCATGCCGCCGCCCTCGAGCGGCGGCGTCACGGTGGCCGAGATCCTCAACATCCTGGAGGGCTACGATCCCCTCCCGGCGTTCGGGACGGCGTCGCTGATGCACCTGTGGGCCGAGGCGATGCGCCGGGCCTTCACGGACCGGAACCGCTACCTCGGCGACCCGGACTTCGTCACGATGCCGGTGGACCGGCTCACCAGCAAGGCGTACGCGGCCGAGCTCCGGCGCGGCATCGATCCGGCGCGCGCCACGCCGTCGAGCGCGATGCCGGCGGTCGTCGAAGGCAGCAAGACCACGCACTACTCCATCGTGGACCAGGAAGGCAACGCCGTCGCCATCACGACCACGCTGAACGACGACTTCGGCTCCGCGCTCGTGGTGGACGGCGCGGGCTTCCTGCTCAACGACGAGATGGACGACTTCGCGTCGAAGCCCGGGTCCCCGAATCTGTTCGGGCTCGTGCAGGGCGAGGCCAACGCCATCCAGCCCGGCAAGCGGATGCTGTCCGCCATGGCCCCGACCATCGTGCTCGACCCGTCAGGCCGCCTGG
>Ga0335069_10013884_pt1 | contig 11296 bp, 13 predicted proteins | sample Lox_Sample_11_FD_206714 | JGI IMG/M metagenome (GOLD analysis project Ga0335069, IMG submission 206714) | Soil microbial communities from Loxahatchee National Wildlife Refuge, Florida, United States - Lox_Sample_1.1 | ecosystem: Environmental > Terrestrial > Soil > Wetlands | place: USA... | reverse complement strand
GATAAACCTTCTTCACCTGGCCGTCCTCAAGCAGCGCCAGCTTGCGGTCTTCGAGGCTGACCACGATCAGTCTCTTCGGCGTGGATGCGATCACCGCCTGCGCCATCGCCTGCGCCGCTACAAACGCTGCCACCGCCGCCACCATTGCCAGTCTGCTGAGTACCAACCCTGTCATCGCATCACCTCGTTGCCTGCGCCCAGACAGAGTGCAAGCGCCGCGCCAATCGGAGACGACTGATTCCAAAGGATTTGAGGAAAGTCGAGGTTCGACAGAACGTGTCAGGCCACGCACGGTGTGGCTGGAACGACACGGAACAGGGATCAGGGATTGGGCAACAGGGATCGGCAAGCCGCCAGCGGCAAGTTGCCGGCCTTCAGCGAGTCTCAGATGTGAACGAAGTGAGCTTCGCGCACTATCCCCTGTTCCGGGCGAATCGCGCATCCTGACAGAGAAGGAGTCGGAGGCAGCGACGCAGGCCGCCCCCAAGAACTAGGCGCCAGGAACCAGGCTCCAAAAAACTAAGGAAGAGCGGCAGGAGAAGCCGGCTGCTTGGGCCAATGGCTTGTGCGCGAATGGGCCGCCCATCTAAGCGAATTCCTGTGCGGTAGCTTCCGGGTGGGGGAGACAGACCACTCGGATCGTTCAGGCTCTGTCGTGCTGGCTCTTCCCTCCCGCAGTCCGGCCTCTGAAGATTTATCGTCGTACGCAACGATCCGTTCGTCAGAACCGAACTCTGGATCGACTTGTCCTCTCTATCTATCGTGACCACTCCGAATCACCTTGAGGAGCCCCAGCCTTCCGATCAAACGCTGCTGGTTCTTCTCGCCCAAGCTGGCGACCGGGCCGCGTTGGAGCGGGTTCTCCATGAAATCTACGCACCCTTGCGTTCCTACATCCGCCGCCTAGCAGGCGCCGACCTGGCTGAGGACATCTTGCAGGAGGCTTCAATTCAGATTCTTCGCAAACTTCCGTTCCTGCGCGAGCCCGCTGTGTTCCGACCCTGGAGCTTCCGAATCGCATCGCGCATTGCCTTTGCACATCTCAAGCGTGCCCGGAGGTGGCGCCCTCTGGATGACGCTCCACTTGAGCGGCTCGTTTCTCAGAATCTGAACTCAGGCGAACTACCCGACGAAGGCTTCCTGACGCTGCTTGATCAGGTTTCGCCCGCCAGTCGAGCAGTCCTTTTGCTTCACTACCAGCACGATCTTTCTCTGGAAGAGAGCGCCGCGATCCTGGAAATTCCACTCGGCACCGTAAAGTCGCGCCTCCACTACGGAGTCGCAGCCCTTCGCAAACACCTCACATCCGAAAGGAAACCCGCATGAGTCCCGAACATCACCAGTCAAACTCAGAAGATGCCAACGCTGAACTCGCCTTCGTTCAGCAAGCTTTGGCAGCCGCCGATCGGTCGGAACGCTTGTCTCGCATCGTCGTTGCTGTGCTGGCGATCCTTGCAGTCGTTGCGTTTGTTTGGATGCACCTTCATATGTTCCCACCGGAGACATTGGGTGGGCTTTTGCATTCGCTGCTTCGCGTCGATCTGTTCTTCCTGATCGTGATGTTCGCCATCGCCATGTATCTTCGACGGGTGATGAATAACAACACACGCACCATTCTTCGTGCTCTCGCCAACACGCGTCAACGCTAGCGCACGGCATAAGGGCGAGTCGTGAAGACTCGCCCTGAGCTGCAGACTGCGGGATCGGCCCATGCAACGGGATGTATACTTCGCAGGCGGTTCCTTGCACGGAATCTAGTTGCGTCCGTTCCTATCAAACGGAACCGCACGATTCCTATGCTGATCCATACAGACCGCCTTTTTCCCACCTATCCTGCCACACGATCCATCGCCCGTGGTCTCTACGCCCACATCCAGCATCTGCCGATCGTGAGCCCCCACGGACACACCCAGGCAGGCTGGTTCGCGCGCAACGAGCCGTTTCCTGATCCCGCCAAGCTGTTCGTCCAGCCCGATCACTACGTCTATCGCATGCTCTACAGCCAGGGCATCTCCCTGGAAGATCTGGAGATCGGGAAACCGGAGATCGAGAATCCCCGCCGGGTGTGGCATATCTTTGCCAGCCGCTACCACCTGTTCCGCGGGACACCGACCAGGATGTGGCTCGACTACGCATTTCAGGAGCTATTTGGGCTGGAGCAGCGGCTCTCAGAGAAAACCGCCGATCTCTACTACGACGCCATTGCCGCCAAGCTCGCAACTCCCGAGTTTCTGCCGCGTGCTCTCTATGAGCGTTTCAACCTCGAGGTGCTGGCGACGACGGACTCACCTCTCGATACGCTGGCCGATCATGATGCGATTGCAAAGTCGGGCTGGAAGGCGCGGATCATCCCCAACTTCCGGCCCGATCCGGTCGTCGATCCGGAGTTCGCCGGCTTTGCGCAGTCGATTGCCGAGTTGGGCAAGCAGACCGGCGAGGACACCTCAAACTGGCAGGGCTATCTGCAGGCGCTTCGCAAGGCGCGGGCGCGCTTCAAGACGCTGGGCTGCACGGCGACCGATCACGGCCATCCGACGGCGCAGACAGCCGATCTCGGCGATGCCGAAGCGGCGAAGCTCTACAGCCGCACCCTGGACGGGAAGGCCGATGCGCAGGAACAGGAGCTGTTCCGCGCGCAGATGCTGACGGAGATGGCACGGATGAGCCTGGACGATGGACTGGTGATGCAGATCCATCCGGGCTCGGTGCGCAATCACAACCGCGCGGTGTTTGAGCGCTATGGGCGCGACACGGGTGCGGATATTCCGCGCGCCATGGATTACGTGCACGCGCTGCAGCCGCTGCTGAACCGCTACGGCAACGAGAGCAAGCTGACCGTCATTCTCTTTACGCTCGACGAGTCAACCTTCAGCCGGGAACTGGCGCCGCTGGCCGGGCACTATCCCTGTCTGCGGCTGGGGCCGCCGTGGTGGTTCCTCGACAGCCCCGAGGGGATGATGCGTTTCCGCGAGCTGGCGACCGAGACGGCAGGGTTCTACAACACAGTGGGATTTAACGACGATACGCGCGCGTTTCTCTCGATCCCGGCGCGGCATGATGTAGCCCGCCGGATTGACTGCGCATTTTTGGCACGGCTGGTGGCGGAACACCGGCTCGAGGAGGACGAGGCCTTCGACGTGGCGCATGCGCTGACCTACCGGCTGGTGAAAGAGGCCTACCGCCTGTAGGGCTGGGACTCGGACGCCGGGCCTGGCAACTCAGCCCGGGGACGTTCCTCAAGCTGGGGTGTTCCTGGGGCGTGTTCGTTTCTTTCGCTTTCGTCGCACACTGGCTGCTTTGAACCAGAGGATGCCGATGCCGAGGAACGGCAGGAGAAAGAGGAGCAGGTTCCAGCGGCCGAGCAGGGTGGGGGTAACGGGCACGTCGGTGTCCGTTTCGCCGCCGCCCATCGAGCTGGCCAGAAGCACGCGCACGTGCCACATCTCTTCCTTGTCGAACGGGACGGTGGTTTTGAACTCCACGCGATCTTTCAATGCTTCGCGCCAGGCGTTGTAGCCGGCCTCAGGAAGGCGCTTGCTGACCGGCTGGACGATGACCTGGACCTTCATGTCAGCAGGGACAGAAGTTCCCGGAGGAGGATCGACGATGACGAAGAAGCTGCCGGTGCCGACATCGGGGTTGCTCCAGACCTCAACAGTGAAGGACCCGACCTTGCGGTTCTGCATGATCGGATAGGGCGGGCCGATGTGCGCCCAGGCCGGGAGGGAAGCGCAGAGGGCGAGGAACAGTGCCGCGAGCGGAGCCCATTGCGCCGACAGCCGCGCTGGGGTCTGCGGGAAGCGCCGGAGTTCGAGAGAGAGAAGACGCATCGGGTTAGCCGGCCATCATGGTGGCGCGCATATCCATGGGCTGGGTCATGAGCCAGGCACACGCCAGAAAAAGAAGAACACAGACAGCGGCCCACGGGGTGAAGGCGCGGACAGGATGTTCCTCCGCATCTTCCTGCGCCAAGCGCCAAGCCACCAGCATCGAGCCGGCCAGGCCGAGCAGAAGAAAGCCAAATTCCAAAGGCTCCACGATGGTCCTGGGGAGGCCGACGAGCGTCCATTGAGGATCACCGAGAATCGGCCAGCCGAGATCGGCAAGCGCATTCTGCGTGACGGGAACGATGGTGTAGAGACCGGTGAAGAAGTGATAGCCGTAGTGCGCAAGCCACATGCCGAGGCCGAGGGGCGCAAGCGCATAGGAGTAGCGAACCGCTGTGGCGAGCGAGCTTTGTGCGAGGCCCGCCCAGGCACGCGTGATCCAGGCAGCCGCCCCGAGAAGCAGTAGCGGCTCGATGACGATGGCTGCGATGAAGAGCAGGCCGAGAACGGTCCCCTGGCTGTGGATGTGGAGGATGCGCTGGAGCCAGTCTTCGACCGTGTAGACGGGACTCACCATGCCGAAGGCATTCATGAGTGCGCCAAAGCAGAAGACGATGGCGAGGCCCGCGATGTCGTTGCGGCGCGAGAAGCGGCCGATGCCGGAGCGATGAGGATCGGTCATCAGCTCGCCCGCAGGCAGGCGGCTGAGGATGCCCACGTTGTCGTGAGGACAGGCATGGACACAGTCGAGGCAGAAGGTGCAATCCATGTTGCCGACTTTGGCGGGCTGGAAGAGGGCGAGTTCGCAGCCGCGTTGAAGGATAACCAGCTGTGACGACTGCTCTCGACGCCCACGTATGCAGTCTTTTGTGCTGCAGGTTCCACAAACCTGTTGATCGCGTACGGCGACTTCTAGAGGCGATGCGGCGGCAGCGACGAAGTTGAAGTGGCCGATGGGGCAGACATATTTGCAGAACGTCGCGTGGGTGAACAGGCCGTCGACCGCGAGGATGGCAACGAAGTAGCCGAGGATCAGCCAGGCTGTGAGCCAAGGGGAAGACCACAGCCCGAAGAGCTCGTAGGCGAAGAGGACGAGTACGATGAGAGCCGCGGGAGTCCATTTGCTGCGCAAGGCGCGCGGCCACGTAAAACGCGGGCGAATCCAGCGGCGCATGAAGTTGCGCACGAGCATGAAAGGACAAGCCATGCAGAAGAGATTGCCCGCGCAGAGCAGGATGAGAACGAGGGCACCGCGGAAGTGGACCCAGGTGAGGACGGTGGCAAGATTCTTTGGGGAAAGAGTGGGTCCGGCGAGGCCGTCTACGATCATCGCGATGCCGACCGCGAAGAGAGGTATCTGCAACAGAGTTCGGGAGTGACGCCACTGAAGGAGATGACCAAGAACAGGGAGCTTAAGGATGTCGAAGGGGGGCGTTTCGACCCAATCTTCCTGATCCAGCTCTTCGTCCGATGGCTGATCCGAAGCGGCGGACATTTTGCTCAATGCGATTGGACTCCCTTCACATCGACCTGCCGTTCGAATTTTCGCCCATCGGCGAGGGTGACGTGGAAGAGGAGGACCCAGTCGCCACCCATCGTGAAATTGATTGGGGCCTCGTAGGCACCGGGACGGGCCTCCTGCGCATCGCTGAAGACGGGGGCCATGCCGGGATGGGTCATGTCGCCTTCAACAGAGATGTGCGCGTGAGAGACAGGATTTGCGTTGGTGTCTGCGAGCTGGAACGAGACGGTTGCGGGTCCCTGGTGCGGCGGCGACGGGGCGATCTGGTGATGGAGGATGATTCCCTGCCCCCCATCGCGGTGCTCTCTGCAGGCGGGTAAGCCAATCGTCGCAAGGACGACAACCCCTAATCCCAGGAAAAGACGAGAGGCCGCATTGCGCCGACCTCTCGCGAACAGCTCTTTCATTGGATGCAGCCGCTGAAGTTCAACGCGGCTATGCGCGCTGTGCCGCTCCGTCTTCACTATCCTCCTTCACCCAGGAGCAAGTACAAGTAGCCGAGTGCGGCTCGCCCTCGGGAGGAAACATGTGGAAGTACATCGCGATCACCATCGGAATGAAAACGATGGCGTTGTAAAAGAGGTGCAGCTGGACACGGGGGATGAAGAACTGGATGACGCTGAAGGGCACCGGCTTGTCCATCAGATTGTGATGGAGCGTTGCCTGTGCGATGAGCAGGAAGTGCTCGATATGGTGCCAGAACTGGATGTAGAGCGCGACGGACCACCAGGTGTGGCTCCTGCCTGTGAACCCTTTGCGGAGAATCCAGATCCCGATCAGCATGACAACAGCGTAACCGTAGTGCAGGGACTCGGACTTGATGAGCCATGGATACCAGAGGCCTACGATGCCGTTGGCTTGCGGCGCCGGCCATCCGAGAACCCAGATCTGGTAGGCCTGGGCCAAATGCTCTCCCCAGTGGGCAAGCACAATAAACATGAAGACCCAGAGAGCGCGCTCGTGCCATTGGCTGTTGAGCTTCTCGTAGAGGGAGGGACGGTCAGGCGCGGGAACTACCTGGCCCACAAGGTTCGGGACAGAAGCTGCCATTTTGATTGACCTCGCGACGGGAAGTTTGGGGGAGGCGGAACGATCAAGATCATAGCGAACGCCGGAAGCCTCGTACTCAACTTGAATATGGACCGGCATCTCCACCTTTTGATGGAGCGGATGAGACCCGCAGACCCTTGGAAGATCCCATCGCCAGTTCATCGCGGGAGTGGATACGTGTGCTGTACCATCGGTGTCACGGCCAGGCACGAGAAGGTGTGGCCTTTCTTTCTCGCCGATGAACGATGAACCCAAACCGCGCTTGAACCCCCTGCGGGCGGCGCCGAATCTGCTGACAATTCTGCGCATTTGCCTCGCGCCGTTCCTGGTGGCGGCGATCCTCGAGAACCGGTTCAAGGTTGGGTTCATTCTCTTTGTGGCGGCCGGTCTGACGGATGCTTTCGATGGCCTGTTGGCGCGGGCACTTAAGCAGCGCACGATCGTCGGAGAATATCTCGATCCGATTGCCGATAAGCTGCTGTTGAGTACTCTGTTTCTCGTCCTGCTGCATGAAGGGCTCATGCCGGTACGAGTCACGGTGCTGGTCTTCGGCAGGGATGTGTGCATTTTGCTGGTGTCGGCAGTTCTGTATGCCGTGGCGGGACGGCGCGATTTTCAGCCCAGCATCTTCGGCAAGATCAACACGTTGGCGCAAGTGCTGGCTGTCGCTGTGGTGATCCTGCATCAGTGGGTGCAGACCGCGTGGGTGGTGGCTCTGCGGAGTTTTGCGCTTTGGGCAACGATGGTGTTCACGGTTGTCTCGGGCCTGCACTATGCGTGGTTGGTGGCGCATAAGCCGGCCACGCACGGCGCCAAACAGGGTGCTGCCTGATACCCCGAACCGGATAACCCGAACCAGCGCTGGGAGAGTCGGCTTGTCTCGGTGGGCAGGTCCCACCGAGACAAGCGGTGCGATCCTGTTTGACCGGATCGCAAAACTTGCTCCAGAAAGACGCACGTCTGCAGAGGGCACCAGCGAGGGGTCGGCGCGCGAAGCAGCGATTTCGTTTTGGAGATGACTTGGGGTGGGTCCGACTATTCGTCGCCGGTCTCGTCCTCTACTTCATCGGCGTTTTCTTCTATCACCATGTCGTGAAATTCTTCAGAATCAAAGACTTCGCCACATTCCAGGCACTCAACAAATTCGGAGTCTTCGTGCCGGGAGACAATTCGTACTCTTGGATGTTTGCAGGCGGTTGCCATCACGATCGGAATCAGGATGTGAGATTAGGATGCTCTTTCCGCCGATTGTAGCGGCCTTTCCCCCAAATTCAAGCTCCAAAATGTGTTCCTCGTTGAATCTTCACCGGGTCGTATTGGCGGTTGTGGGCCTTGTATCGCGGACTGAACTGGTCGTATACTAAACACGGACCGAAGAAGTCGGATATATCATGCTGAAGCTGACGAAGAAGGCCGATTACGGGTTGATGGCGTTGAAGTTCCTCGCCGAACAAGCCGATGCGGCTGCGCGCAAAGCCAAGGCAGCAAGTGCACCTCAGCCCGAGTTCGTCGCATTGAGCGCAAAGGACATCGCCGATGCCTACGGGATCCCGGCGCAGCTGCTGGCCAAGATTCTGCAGCAATTGACCAAAGCCGGGCTGCTGAAATCGCATGCTGGGATGAACGGTGGGTACGGGCTCTCTCGCGAAGCGCGGTCGATCTCAGCGTACGAAGTGATTCTGGCCATCGACGGACCGTTTTTCATCACCTCGTGCACGAAGGGCGCGAAAGCCTGCGACCTGACGCCGAGTTGCACGATCAAAGAACCGCTGGCACGCGTGAACGAAACGATTGCCGGCGTGCTGAAAAGCATCAGCATTCAAGATCTCGCCGAGCACGAGCAGGCGCCGGGACAAGCCCATAAAGCGAACACGTTAGTCTCGTTGACGGTTTAGACAGATCTTCCCCTCGGCGCGCGGATGCGCCGGCAAAAACAGATGAAGGATGGAAATACGATGAGCACCGTTGTCAGTCAGATTGAAGTGCCGGCCGGAGTTACGCTCCCGATCTACATGGACAACCATGCCACCAGCCCACTGGATCCTCGGGTGCTGGAGGCGATGATGCCCTACTTCACTGCGAAATTCGGCAATGCGGCCAGCCGCAACCACTCGTTTGGCTGGGAGGCGGAACAGGCGGTGGAGACGGCGCGCGAGCAGATCGCCAAGCTGATCGGAGCGACAGCCAAGGAGATCATTTTTACCTCTGGGGCAACCGAAAGCGACAACCTCGCGATCAAGGGCATCGCGGAGATGTATCGCGAGCGCGGCAACCACATCATCACGCAGGTGACGGAACACAAGGCGGTGCTGGACACGTGCAAGCGCCTGGAAAAGTACGGCTACCGCGTGACCTATCTGCCAGTGAAGGCCGATGGTCTGATTGATCTTGAGGATCTGAAGCGCGCGATCGACGACAAGACGATCCTGGTGACGATCATGGCGGCCAACAACGAGATTGGCGTGCTGCAGCCGATCCGCGAGATCGGAAAGATCTGCCATGAGAAGGGTGTGATCTTCCATACCGATGCGGTGCAGATTGCCGGTAAGGTTCCGTTCAATGTGATCCAGGACAACGTCGATGTGGCGTCGATCTCGGGACACAAGATCTATGGGCCGAAGGGCGTTGGCGCTTTGTATGTGCGGCGGCGCAATCCGCGCGTACAGATTGCGGCGCAGATTGACGGCGGCGGGCACGAGCGCGGCATGCGGTCAGGAACGTTGAATGTGCCTGGCATTGTGGGTCTCGGCAAGGCGTGCGAGATTGCGATGCAGGAGATGGACAACGAGGCGGCCTATCTGCGCGGCCTGCGCGATCGCCTGAAGGCGAAGCTCGAGTCGGAACTGGACTACATCCACGTGAATGGATCGTGGGAGCACAGGCTGCCCGGCAACCTGAACATGAGCTTTGTTTATGTTGAAGGCGAGTCGCTGCTGATGGGCATCAACGACGTGGCCGTTTCGAGCGGGTCGGCTTGTACGTCGGCGACGCTGGAACCGAGCTACGTGTTGAAGGCGCTAGGATTGGGCGACGATGTGGCGCATAGCTCGATTCGGTTCGGACTGGGCCGGTTCAATACGCAGGCAGAAGTGGATTATGTGGCCGCGAAGGTGATCGACATTGTGAAGAAGCTGCGGGAGCTTTCGCCGCTCTACGAGATGGTGAAAGAGGGCATTGACCTGACCAAGATCGAGTGGCAGGCGCACTGAAGCAGGGAACAGGGATTAGGGATCAGGGAACAGAAAGACCCGCCCGATCCAAGCAAGTTGGAAGCATCGGTGGGCATGCCTGCCGAATCAAACAAGAGACAACGCGGCTTCCCCCGCGGGAGGAGAAGGACAGAGATGGCATACAGCGACAAGGTGGTTGACCACTATAACAACCCCCGCAATGTGGGGACCCTGGATAAGAGCGCGCAGGAGGTTGGTACGGGCCTGGTGGGTGCTCCCGAGTGCGGCGACGTGATGCGCCTGCAGATCCGTGTGAACCCCGAGACCCAGGTGATCGAGGAAGCGAAGTTCAAGACCTTTGGCTGCGGTTCGGCGATTGCCAGCTCGTCGCTCGCGACGGAGTGGATCAAGGGACGCACGGTGGAAGATGCTCTGGCGATCAAGAACACGGATATTGTGAAGGAGCTTTCGCTGCCGCCAGTGAAGATTCACTGCTCGGTGCTGGCTGAGGATGCTATTCGCGCCGCGATCGGCGACTGGAAGAAGAAGAACGGCGTTGCGGAAGCGGCTGCTGCCGCGGTGGAAGCGAAGTAACGCAGGATCGGGTGACCCGGGTGCCGTTCGGCATCCGGGTCGCTCGGAGGTCGAGACTGGAATAGGAAGTTATGTCGAACGTTGTGACAATTGGAAACTCGCCCGCACAGGGCATGAGCACGCCGGCTAAGCCGAGTGAGGGTTCCGCTCCACCGCAGGTGGCGCAGGCGCCGAGTCAGGGGCTGGGCGTGACGCCGCGGGCGATCGCGCGTATTCGCTCGGCGATGGCCAAGGAAGGCATCTCGCCAACGGAGGGTGGGCTGCGCCTGGGCGTGACGGGCGGCGGTTGCTCGGGGCTTTCCTACGCGATCAAGTTCGACACGCACCCGCGCGAACGGGATCGTATTTATGAGTTCGATGGCGTGCGGGTCTTCGTCGATCCCAAGTCGTTTCTGTATCTGCATGGGATGACGCTGGACTACGAAGAGACGCTGATGCGCCAGGGATTCAACTTCATTAATCCGAACTCCACGCGCTCCTGCGGCTGCGGTTCGTCCTTCTCGTCATAAGGCTCGTCGTAGGGGCCGTTCGCAGGAGAGCTCTCATGCTGAAAGTCATCGAGTCTGCCATCCCCGTTGCATGTTGGTCCTGTTCTGTGGCTCACAATGAGTCGACGCTCTTTTGCCCCCATTGCAGTAAGATTCAGCCGCCATCGAGCGGCAATTATTTCTCGGTGTTTGGGCTTGTGCCACGCCTCGATCTGGATCGAGGCATGCTGGAGCATGAGTTCCACAGGTTGAGCCGCAAGCTGCATCCCGATCGCTTTGCGCGTGCCAGCAGCAATGAGAAAGAGTGGAGCCTGGCGGACACAGCGCTTCTGAACGACGCGTATCGCACGCTGCGCGATCCCATTCGTCGCACCGAGTATCTGCTGAAACTGCACGGCGCCGAGATCGGCGAGGAGCACAGCGGCAAAGGGCGCACCGATCCATCGCGTGTGCCGGCCGATTTGCTGGAAGAGGTCTTCGACCTGAACATGCAGCTGGAGGAGATGCGCGCGAATCAGAAGATGGGCGAGGACGATCCGGCGCTGAAGGGCGATCTGACAGTGGCGAAGAAGAAGTTCGACGGCCTGCTGGACGATGTGGACAGCGATCTGCGCGCGCAATGGAAGGCCTGGGACGAGGGCGATG
>Ga0335069_10013883_pt1 | contig 11297 bp, 12 predicted proteins | sample Lox_Sample_11_FD_206714 | JGI IMG/M metagenome (GOLD analysis project Ga0335069, IMG submission 206714) | Soil microbial communities from Loxahatchee National Wildlife Refuge, Florida, United States - Lox_Sample_1.1 | ecosystem: Environmental > Terrestrial > Soil > Wetlands | place: USA... | reverse complement strand
GACGAGCATATCGGCGCGAAGATCGTGTTGCGCTCGCTGGAAGAGCCCCTGCGCCAAATCGTCGGCAACGCCGGCGGGGAAGGATCGGTGGTCATCGCCAAGGTCCTGTCCGAGAAGCAAAACGTGGGCTACAACGCCGAGACCGGCGCTTATGAGGACCTGGTGGCCTCGGGCGTCATCGACCCGGCCAAAGTGGTCCGTAGCGCCATCCAGAACGCGGCTTCGGTCGCCGGATTGGCCTTGACCACCGAGACGCTCATCACCGACATTCCCGAAAAGAAGGACGCCCACGCGGGCGGCGCTCCCGGCATGGGCGGGATGGGCGGCATGGGCGGAGGGATGGACTACTAATCGCCTAAAGGCGAGTTAGAAGTTCCGAGCCTTAAGTTTTGAGTTTTAGAAGGCCCCGGCGGGTAACCGCCGGGGCCTTTTTGTTTTGAGGCGCCGAAAAAGATTCTGCCGCCAAGACAGACCGAGCAAAATTGTTGGGTTTTCGACGCCCTTTGTGTTTGCGCGTCCGCCATCGCGTTATTGGGTTGGAACAGGCCGTTTGGGGCGCGGCGAAATGGGTTTTTCTTTGGGTTGACTTCGCCCTTCAATGGGTCTATTTTCCTGGGTGTCCCCTCCAAGGACGCTTGCCGTTACCACGGTTTTCAAAGCGGACCATGCCCAAACTTGATTCCTATCTCCAGGCCTGCATTGACCGCAAAGGTTCGGACCTGCATCTGGCCTCCGAATCTCCCGTTTACGTGCGCCAATTGGGGCGGCTGACCCCCATCACGGACCAAGCCCTTTCCGTCCAGGAATGCGAGGAGCTGATCTTCGAAATCTTGGATCCCACCCTGGCCGAGAAGCTCAAAACCGATTGGGAAGTGGACACGGCCTATACCATGGCCAATGGCGAGCGCTTCCGGGTCAATGCCTACCGCCAGCGCAAGGGCTGGGACGCGGTCTTGCGCCATTTCAGCTCCCGGGTGTCCTCGATCGACGAGTTGGGCCTGCCCGCCATCCTCAAGAAATTCGCCGACGTCAACCAGGGGCTCATCCTCATCACGGGCCCGGGGCGCAGCGGCAAGTCCACCACTTGCGCGGCCTTGGTCGATTACCTCAACTCCGAGAGCGATGAGCATATCATCACCATCGAGGACCCCATCGAGTACATCCACCAGCGCAAGAAGTCGCTCATCAACCAGCGCAGCGTGGGGCCCCACACGGCCAGTTTTTCCTCGGCCTTGCGCAGCGCGCTTCGCGAGGACCCGGACATCATCATGGTGGGCGAGATGCGCGACACCGAGACCATGGGATTGGCCCTGACCGCCGCCGAGACGGGGCACTTGGTCATTGGGACGCTGCATACGGGCTCGGCGGCGGCCACCATTTCCCGCGTGGTGAACCTTTTTCCGGCTTCCGAGCAATCCCAGGCCGTGGCCAGCCTGTCCGAAAGCCTGGTGGGCATCATCTCCCAGCGCCTGTTGGTGAACGCCGAGGGCACCGCCATGGTGCCGGCCTTCGAGATTTTAGTGAACAGCCTGGCCATGGCCAACACCATCCGCGACGGCGACACCCACAAGATCCCCTCGCTGATCATGACCGGCATGTCCCAAGGCATGCAATCCATGGAGACGTCCCTGCGCGCGCTGGTGGCCGCCAAGAAGATCACCCAGGCCCAGATGGATGAGATCCTGGCGGAGGAGAGCTAGTGGCCACGATCGACGAGCTCTTCAAGACCATGGTGGAGCGAAAGGCTTCCGACCTGCACCTGACGATCGGCAACCCCCCGCTCATCCGCGCCAAGGGGGAGTTGGTGCCGCTCGCCGATTGGGTCATCACGGAGCAGGTCATGCATGTGCTGCTCTACGAGACCATGACGCCCGAGCAGTGGGAGATTTCCTGGGCCCGGCACGATTATGACTACGCTTATGAGGTGCCGAGCCTGGCGCGCTTTCGCGCCAATGTCTTCTTCAACCAGCAGGGCATGGCGGCGGTCTTCCGCACCATCCCGGCCAAGATCCTCACCCTGGACGACCTGGGCATGCCGCCGGTTTTGAAGCAACTGGCCAAGACCAAGCGGGGCCTCATCTTGGTGACGGGCCCCACGGGATCGGGGAAGTCCACCACGCTGGCGGCGGTCATCGACGACATCAACAGCAACCGCGAGGCCAATATCCTCACCATCGAGGACCCCATCGAGTTCGTGCATCCGGTCAAGAAATGCAAGATCACCCAACGCGAGGTGCACCGCGACACCCATTCCTTCAAGGCGGCCCTGCGCTCCTCCATGCGCCAGGACCCCGACATCATCTTGGTGGGGGAAATGCGCGACTATGAGACGATCTCCTTGGCCATCGCGGCCGCCGAAATGGGGGTGCTGGTCTTCGGCACCCTGCACACCAACTCGGCGGCCAAGACCATCGACCGCATCATCAACGTCTTCCCGCCCGACGAGCGGGACAAGGCCCGGGGGGCGCTGGCGGCCAGCACCAAGGGCATCGTGGCCCAGCAACTTTGCCCCACCAAGGACGGCAAGGGACGTTGCGCGGCCGTGGAAATCCTGATTTACGAAAAGAGCCTCCCCAACCTCATCCGCACCGGCAAGGTGTCCGGGATCCAGGCTTTCATTGAAATGGGGGCCAAGGCCGGCATGCAGACCATGGACCAATGCCTGATGAAATACCTGGAGGCGGGCCGGATCACCGCCGAGCAGGCCTATCTGAAGGCCAACGACAAGAAAAAATTCCAGCCCCTCATGGAAAAGGAAATGGCCGAGGCTTCCCAGTAGCCCGCGGCGTTGACACCCCCCGGGCTTCCCCCTATCATTGATCCGTTTCATCCCGGAGGTCGGCGTGCCCCATTACGATTACCAATGCCCCGCCTGCGGGCGCTTTGAGGTTTGGCAGTCCATCCAGGACGAGGCCCTTTCGGCCTGCCCGAGCTGCGGGGCCCGGGTGCAAAGGCTGATTTCGGCCTCGGTGGGATTTGTGCTCAAGGGAAGCGGGTTCTACCAGAACGACTCTCGTCCGGCCCCGGCGCCGGAAAACCCGCCTTCCATGGGCGGTTGCGGGGCTTGCGGCAGCCCGGATCCCTGCCCGAACGGGAATTAAGGCGTCGCCGGTTTTAATCTTCGGATCGATTTTAAGTCTTAAGCGAGGGAACAATGGCTCCAGGATGGATCGTGGGAATCGTGCTGGGTTACGTGCTTTTCAACCTGGGGCTTTGGAAGTCCGATTCCACCCCCAAGCCCCAGGACACCTATTGGGCCATGGTCATGTTGGGCGGCACGATTTTGATGTTCCTCTCGGTGTTGCTCTGGGCCGTCCCGAATTTCTTCAACTCCTAACTTAAGGCGGGGCCATGCAGGAACTCATCACCGAGCAACAGGCCCAGCAAATCGTCCTTGGTTTCTGCCTGCTGATTTTCCTGGGCGCCTTGGCCTTCGCTTTCTTTTGGAAACCCCGGATCGTCAAATCCAAGCGCCCGCTTTTCATGGCCCAGGCCCTTTTGGTTTCCCTGACCGGGCCGCTCTTGGCGGGTTTTTGGTTCGTTTATAACGCCCTCGAGGACCACTATGGGCTGGATTCGGTCAAGGCCCTGGGCCTCAACGCCCTGATCATCGTCGTCCTGGCCCTCTTCTGGGGCGCCTTGTTTTTCAGGCTCTTGCCCGCGCGTTTTGGCAGAACCCGCAAGGCCTGAGAACCGTCTAAACCCACATGAAAAACCAGGACTCCCCGTCCATCCTCCAAGAAGTCCACCGGCTGGAAGTCGTCACCCGCGGCGCGGTGGAAACCCTCCTGCGCGGTTTCTACAAAAGCAGTTTCCGCGGCCAGGGCCTGGAATTCGACCAGGTGCGCGAATATAGCCCGGAGGACGACCACCGGGCCATCGATTGGAACGTCACCGCCCGCCTGAGCAGCCCTTTCGTGAAGACCTTCATTGAAGAACGGGAACTGCAGATGATCCTGGCGGTGGACTTGTCGGCCTCCCTTTGGCACGGCACGGGCCCTTCCAGCAAGCGCGAGACCGCGCTGCGGCTTTGCGCGGCGCTGGCCTTCGCGGCGGTCCAGCACCAGGACCGGGTGGGGCTTTTGGTCTTCACGGACCGGGTGGAATATTTCATGCCGCCCCGCCGGGGCAAGGCGGGGGCCCTGCGGGTGTTGCGGGAACTGGTGGGCTTCAAGCCCCAGGGACGCAAGACCGATTTCGCGCCGGCCCTGCGCGTCCTGAACTCGGCCTTGAAGCGCCGCAGCGTGGTGCTGCTGGTCTCCGATTTCACCGATCCCTTGCCGCCGGCCGCGGCGGGCGTGCTGGCCCGGCGCCACGACCTGGTGGCCGCGGTGTTGGAGGATCCCATTGAAAGGCAACTTCCCGTCGCCGCGCGGTTGGCGGTCCGCGACCCCGAAGGCGGCGGTGTGGGATTCCTGTCCCCGGCCTCGCAGGAAGCCCGCCGGCGGGCGGCCCTCTTCCGGGACGGCCAATTGCGGCTCCTGACCGGCCAGGGCGCGGATAAGCTGGAGATTGAGGCGGGTCAAAACGTGGTTCCGGTGCTGATGCGGTTTTTCCGCCGCCGGCTCGAGCGCATGGGCAGGCGCTGAGTGGAACCCGCCTCCCTTCATTTCGCCAATCCCCAGTGGCTATGGGCCCTTTTGGCCCTGCCCTTCGTCCCCTGGTTTTTTTGGTGGGCCGCCCGGTCCAAGCGGGCCACCTTGTTCGTGGGCAACGCCCCCCTGGTGGGGGCCGCCCCCGGATTCCTCTCGGCCTTGGCCTTTCCCTGGTTTTTGCGCCTGTTGGTCCTGGCCCTTTGCCTCATCGCCGCGGCCCGGCCCCAATCCGGGCATAAAAAGGTGGAGGAGAAAAAACCGGTCACCGACCTTTTCGTGGCCTTCGACGTTTCGGGATCCATGCGCCTGATGGACTTGAAGCCCAGCCGGGTGGAGGCGGCCAAGAAATTCCTGGCCGAGTTCCTGGACCAAGTGCAAAACGTGCAGGTGGGCATCGAAGTCTTCGCCCGTTTGCCCTTCACCCAATGTCCCATGACCACCGACACCCAGGTCGTGAAGACGCTGCTGCAAAACGTGGAGGTGGGATCGGTCAAGGTGGACGGCACCGCCATCGGGGACGCGCTGGTAGCCTGCCTCAACCGGCTCCAAAAGGGCGCTGGGGAAAAGGACGGCGCCCCGGAAGGATCGGTCCTTTCCAAGCTCACGGGGGACCGGGCCCCGGATCCGGGAAATAAGAACCACCAGGCCATCATCCTTTTGACCGACGGCGGCGACAACGCCAGCCGGATCGATCCCCTGACGGCGGCCAAACTCGCGGCCCGGCAGGGCGTGAAAATCTACGCCATCGGGATCGGCAGCCTGGAACCCACTTTGGCCATCTTCAAGGACGACAGCGGCCGCACCCGTTATTATGTGGATCCCCAAACGGGCGAGATCGCCAAGGAAGATCCGGTGGACATGGTGCTTTTGAGGGAAGTGGCCCGCCTGACCGGCGGGGAAGCTTACAGCGCCTCCGACAACGCGTCCCTCAAGGCGGTCCTGGGAAAAATCGCCCGGTTGGAAAAGCATGACGCCGTGACCGTCACCGATTGGCAATACAACGAGCTGGGGGCCTACTTTTTGCTCGCGGCTTTCCTGATCCTGGCCCTGGACATGGTGCTGGGGTTGACGGTTTTAAGGACCCTGCCATGAATTTCGCGAATCCTTCCTGGCTTTGGCCCCTGGGCGGGCTGTTCCTCATTTGGGCGATCTGGAGCCTTTACGGTTTTTGGCAGGACCGCCGCGACCTAGCCCGCTTGGGCGAGCAAAACCTGTGGCTGCCTTTGGGATGGGCCTGGGGCCGCCGGGTGGCCAAGGGGGCCTTGATGCTCTTCGGGCTTTTCGCCGTGCTGGTCGGGGCGGCCCGCCTGCAGGGCCGGCTCATGCCCCAGGATGTGACGCTGCGGGGCAGCGACATCATGGTGGTGTTGGATGTTTCCAAGAGCATGCTGACCCAGGACGTGGCCCCCAACCGGCTGGCGGCGGCCCAGAAGGCGCTGGAGGATTGGCTGGGCACCCTGGATGGGGACCGGGTGGGGTTGGTGGTTTTTTCAGGCCAAGCCCTGGTGCAGGTGCCCTTGACGCTGGACCTGGACACCCTGTCCCAAATCCTGGAAAAGGCCGACCCGGACATGCTGGAACTGGGCGGAACCGACATCGGCGCGGGAATCCAGGCGGCCCTCGGGGCCTTCCCGAAGGATTCCAAGCGCGGCAAGGCCATCCTGCTTTTGACCGATGGGGAAATCACCGATGGGACGTCTAATGTGGGGGACGCCTGCCGGGCCGCCGCGGCCCAAAAGGTGCCCATCATCACCGTGGGGGTGGGACCCGGCAGGGTCGACCGATCCCCGATGGCACCTCTTTCTGGGGGGAAGCCGATTTCAAAAAAGACGCCAACGGCAACGTGCATATCAGCCGTTTGGACGAGGCCACGCTCATGAAAATCGCCGAGCAAACCGGGGGGGTCTTCCTGCACGGCGACAGCCCCGAGGGGCTCGCCCAAATCCAAAAGACGGTGGGCCGTTTGGCCCAAACCGACCTTCAAAACAAGCAGGGCATGCGCCGCGAGGAGCTTTTCCCGCTTTGGGCCTTGGGCGCGGCCGGCAGTTTGATCCTGTCGTCGGTCTTGTGAGGGGCGAACGATGAAACTCAAGCACTGGATGGCGGCGGCGGTCTGGGCGTTTTTTTGCGTCCCCGCTGGGGCCGAGGGGATTTTCAACGCCCCCGGACGGTCGGCCTACGAGGCGGGCGACTATGCCAAGGCCCGGGATATTTTCGCCCAAGAATTGCGAAAGGACCCGGCGGATGCCGACGCCGCCTATGGACTGGGCAACAGCCTCTACCGCCTGGGCCAATACCAAGACGCCTCCAACGCTTATCAACAAGCGTTGGAAGCCAATCCGAGGCTGGAGCAAGGCTGGTACAACCTGGGCAACAGCCTCTATAAGCAGGGCGATTACGCGGACGCCGCCCAGGTTTATCAAAGGGCCTTGAGCTTGGACCATAAGGATCGCGCGGCCTTTCATAATTTGCAATTGTCCCAAAGCAAGGCCCCGGCGCCCACTCCCGCAGAAAGCCAGGAACGGGAGCGGGCTTCGTCTTCCGGCCAAAGAGGCGGGCCGAGGGGAACGAACCCCGGACTGCAAAAACTTTTGAGTAATTCCTTGGGCGGCAAACCCCTGCCCCCGGCGCCCGGGCCCCTTGCGCCGGGTCCGCTTCCCACCGCCACTCTAGTGGGAACCCAGGTGGCAAGTCCCCATGGGACGCCCGTGGCCGCCCCGACAGGGACACCGGTGGAAAATCCCAAGGGAACGCCGGTGGCCGCCGCCACGGGAACACCGCGGTGGGGGCCCCAAGGCACGCCGGTGGTGGCGGAAGGCACCCCCACACCGGGCCCGGACGAGCGGCGGCAGGCGCAGGCCCGCCAAGAGCTGGGCTTAAGCGACGCCCAGGTCCAGCAGATGCTGGAAGCGGCGCAAAAACAGGAAAGGCAGACCCAACAGTATTTTTCGCTCAATCCCAAGAAGGACGCCCAGGACGACAATTCCATGTGGGGCATGTTGCCCAAGGAACAGCGGGAAATGATGCGGCGGATTTTCGGGAAAACCCAGGACGATAAAAACCAACCGGAGGAAGACTGGTGAGACAAGATCAAGGCTTAGGGGCGGGGAAAACCATTTGGAGGGGTCTGGCCGGGCTTTTGATCCTGGCGGTTCTGGGCCTGCGTGCCGCTGGGGCCGCCTCCCCATCGGATCAAGTGGGCCTCCGGTTGACGGTGGACAAGCCCCAAGTGGCGGTGGGGGACAGCCTCACTTTAAGCCTGGAATTCAAGCAGGTGGGCAGCGGCAACGGCATCCAGACCGGGGAGCCTTCCGTCCCCACGCCGGAAAATTTCGAGTTAAGGGGCAGTTCCAGTTCCACCCAGGTCATCGCGTCCGACGGAAATGTCTATGAGGTCATGACGACCAAATATAACCTGGTGGCCACCAAGGAAGGCGTGGAGACCTTGGGCCCCGCCAGCCTGATCTACCTGGACCCCAAAAAGGGCCGTCAAGAAATCCAATCGGATACGGTTCGGGTGACGGTTACCCCCAAGTCGGCCTTTTCCTTTTTCAGCCGTCCCCGCCAAGCGCCGACCACGGGCCCCACGCCCCCGGCGGCCGACGACCTGCAGGACGTGAAGCCCTTAACGCCCCATTACGGGTTCTTCATCGTGCTTTTCTGGTTAGTCGTGGTGCTTTTGGTCGTCGGCTTCGTCGTGCGGCTTTGGAAGCGCCGGCCCGTTTCGCCCGCCGCGCCCATGGCGCAGGGGGAAGAGACTTGGAGGGATTCGATTAAAAAGCTCTTCAATGAGGAGCTGCCCTCGAAGGAATTTTGCCTCAAACTGTCGCTCTTGGTCCGGCAATGCCTGGAGGAGCGCTTCGGGTTCCCCGCGGCGGATTACACCACCGGGGAAATTTTAGGGGCCTTGCGGGCGGCGAAGGCCTCGTCGGACACGCAGGAAGCGGCGGAAAAATGCCTGAAGGTTTGCGACCGGGTGCTTTACGCCGAGGGGGTCCTCGGGTCCAAAGACAACCTGAAGGCCTGGGCTTTGGTTTTGGCGCCTAAAACGCCGAAAAAGAAATAAGGGGGCGAACCAAGGCCGGGAGTTGAACCCTTTTGAACCGCCCAGGCGCCCAGAAGGGACAAATGAATTGACCCGGGGTTTCCCGTTTTTTCGCCCTCACTTTCCTGGGCGGACCGGAGGTTGGGGCGGTGGAATGAATTTCTGTCGAAAGTGTCAAATCAAGATTTCAAGGAGACGGCGATGGCGGCATCCAACGAAGAATTGACCCAAGAAGGGGCGCGTTTAAGCGAGCAGTTCCAGAAGGCCCGGGCTGAAGTCCAGAAAGTCATCGTGGGGCAGGAAGACCTCTTGGAGAGGTTGATGTTGGGCCTCTTGGCCCGGGGCCACCTGCTTTTAGAGGGCCTGCCGGGTTTGGCCAAGACCCTGGCGGTCAAAACCCTTTCGGAGGTGCTGGGCATTTCCTTCAGCCGCCTGCAGTTTACGCCCGACCTTTTGCCGGCGGACCTTTTGGGGACCCGCATTTACAACCCCGCCAAGGGCGACTTTAAGACCCAAAAGGGGCCCATTTTCGCCAACCTGGTGTTGGCCGACGAGATCAACCGGGCCCCGGCCAAGGTGCAGTCCGCCCTTTTGGAGGCCATGCAGGAACACCAGGTCACGATCGGGCCCGACACCTTCCCCTTGGACGAGCCCTTTTTCGTCATGGCCACCCAGAACCCGATCGAGCATGAGGGGACCTATCCCTTGCCCGAAGCCCAGGTGGACCGCTTCCTCATGAAGGTGGGTGTCAGTTACCCCAAGCCCCAGGAAGAAAAGGAAATCATCTCCCGCATGACCGGGGGCGAGGTCCCCGCGGCGAAGGAGATCCTCTCAGCCGCGGCCATCCTGAAGGCCCAGAAGGCCGCCGAAGGCGTTTTCGTCAGCGAAACCCTCAAGGATTATATCGTCTCCCTGGTCTCGGCCACCCGCTCGCCCAAGGACTATAAGCTTGATTCGATCGCGCCGATGATTGAATATGGGGCCAGCCCCCGGGCGTCGCTGGGGCTCACCACGGCCTCCAAGGCGCGGGCTTTCTTGGAAGGCCGCGGGTACGCCACCCCGGAAGACGTGAAGGCCTTGGCGGGCGACGTCTTGCGCCACCGTCTCATCCTCACTTACGAGGCGGAAGCCCAAAACGTGAAGGCCGACCAGTTGATCGTCCAAATCCTCAATAAGGTTCCTGTCCCTTGATCTTTTTTAACCGCGCCTTGAAATTCCCGATCCGGACGGCTGCGTCGCTGGCGGTTTTGGCCCTTTTGGCCGTCGGCGGGGGTTGCCATAAGTTGAGGCCCCAGGGGCAAAAGCTTCCCTTGCCGCCGGTGTCCGACAGCGGGCTGGTCAATGGGGAGTTCCTGCAAACCGACTATGGTTTCGCTTTGCCGGTTCCGGCCCATTGGAGCCTGCTGCGCTTGTCCGAGGACCAGGAAGTGGACGAGGTGGCCCGCTTGTCCGATCCGGGGCATCTTCTGATCGCCCGGGTCACGGTTCACCTTTTGGACCCATCCAAGGATTTTTCCCTCAGCGATTGGGGCGCGCAATGCGAACAGCTCCTCCAGGACCATCAGCTGGTTTTGGCGAAAAAGGGCAAGTCGGAACAGGTGGATGGGGCGCCGGGCTGGGACATCCAGAATTACCGGGTGACCGACAAGGCCAAGGTCGGATGGCTGGACCAGGAATGGGCCCTCCACCAGGGGGATCTGCTGCTTTGGGTCCACGTGAGCTTGGACCAAGCCACGGCGGACACCCCCAAGGGCCAGAAACTTTTGCAGACCCTGCGGGACAGCCTTTCCAAGATCCATTGGTATGAGCCCATCGGCGAGCGGGGCATTTCCCTGGGGCTTTATGAGCTCGACCATTTCACCGACGCCCTGGGGGCGGACCTGCAGAGGGGCAACGCTATCCGGGTGAATTCTTATTTCGACGACCTTTATCCCGGCAAGCCCGAGTGGGATGCTTGGTACCAAAAATTCATGGCTGATGTGCCCTCGGGGGCCGACCTGAAGGTGGAACTGACCGGCATGGTCATCAATGGGGACCAGGCCACCGTGCTTTTTACCTTCACCAAAAAGGAAAAGGCGGGCGGGCCGGCGCAAAAAGTGGAGAAGGGTTTCCAGCTCTCCAAAAAGTCGGGGGACTGGAAGATCGTGGCCCCCGTGGTGGGCCGCACGTAAGGGCTTAGCGCGGGCAAGTGCAAAATATTTTGAGCGGATTTTGACCCGGATTTCCCGGTTTTTAGCGGGAATCCGGGTTTTTTTGTTTGGGTAAACGTCCTGCCAAATGGATGTTATAATCCCAAACTTCATGGCACGTGAAACGTTCAAACACTTCCTGGGTTTCCTACTTTCGACCGTCCTGATCCTGTCGGGGGCCCGGTCGGCGCTGGCTTTCAGCAACAACCAAGCGGCCGCCATCGCCATAGGCCAGGTGAACCTGCAAGGGCACCAAGACGACATTACCGCCTTGATGGCCGGGGTAATGTACAACCAAGGCCAGGTCTTCTACGACGGCGCCAGGTTTTACGTGGCGGACGCGGTGAACAACCGGGTGCTGATCTACAACGGCATTCCCACGGGCACGACCTCGGCTTCCGTGGTCCTGGGCCAACCGGATTTCACCTCGGATTGCCCGAACCAGGGCCTTTCTTCGCCCACGGCCTA
>Ga0335069_10013882_pt1 | contig 11297 bp, 7 predicted proteins | sample Lox_Sample_11_FD_206714 | JGI IMG/M metagenome (GOLD analysis project Ga0335069, IMG submission 206714) | Soil microbial communities from Loxahatchee National Wildlife Refuge, Florida, United States - Lox_Sample_1.1 | ecosystem: Environmental > Terrestrial > Soil > Wetlands | place: USA: Florida... | reverse complement strand
CGTCTCCGAGCCGGCCACCACTACCTGGCTGCAATAGGTGCCTGGCGAGAGGACGTAGGGCAACCCATTTACCTCGTAACTGGGAATCGAGAATGGCGTACAACTCCCCGTGGTGGGCGCGCTCGGCATGTCCGAGGCGAAGGGGTCGCTGACGGGCAGCGCGCCGCGCGACGGCATGGGGCTGAAGCTGGACCCGTTGACGCAACTGCCGTTCAACCCCGACCCGCAGACGTAGCCGCCCACAATGTAGGTCTTGGACCCGCCCGAGGTTGTGATTTTGGAGCTCGGTTGCAAATTGACCGCCGGTGTGGTTGCGGTGTTTGCGCTGGAATTCACGTAAACGCCGCAGCCGCTGCTCAGCGCCCCGCCACCCGATTCGTAGATGCCGGTGCCGGAGGAGGCCAACGAATAAACGCAGCCGCCGCTGGGAGGCATAATAGTCGCCGTGGCTCTCACCGAAGGCGCCAAAGCCGTATGCCCCAGTACGCCGCTGAACCACTGCGGCATGGTTTCCGACGCGGTCGCGGTAACCCAATAGGAGACGTTGGTGAGTCCGGAGACGGGCGTGGAGGACGTGCCCGCCGCCATCTTGACGCTCTGTTTTCCGCCGTTGCCGCCATCAGTAACCCCGTTGGCCGAGGCGTATTGGCAGCCAACGTACAGCGGTCCGGTGGTCAGGGAAGAGCAAGCGATGGACGATTGGGAGGAGTAAGGGGAGCTCGCCGCCTTCACGGCGGCCAGGGCGGCCGATTGCGCCGCGGTCTTGCAGGCCAGCTTGCGCCAGTAGGCCCACCCGACGTCCACGACCAGACCCATGAGGCCAATCATCGCCGTGAGGGACAGCGTCATGAACAGCGCTGCCTGTCCGCTTCTGGGGTTTCGCCGCCGTCTGGATGGGTAAGCCATGAATGAATGAATGAATGAATGCGCTATTCCTAGTTTAGGGACCTGCTCGGGAATTTCCAGCCTAACGGTGGTAAGGCCCCGCATATTAACGTAAGGCAACTTGTCCGCCTCCCGCCCCGGCTGTTATCCAAGAAGCATGCCACGCTTACGCCGCGGACGACGTGGGGGCCAGAGCGCGGTGGAGTTCGCCCTGCTTGCCCCCTGGTACATCTTCCTGTTCATCGGGGCCTTCGATTGGGGCTTCTTCGCGCACGGCCTGATTTCCACTGAGAACGCAGCGCGCGTCGCCGCCATGTACAACGCCTGGAAGAATACTCCGACCGACCAAAACACCGCCTGCCGGTATGCCTGGATGGAGCTGCAGACAGCGGTGAACGTGCCCTCAACTCTGCCGTCTTGCAGCGCCCTGCCGATCATTGTCACCGCAACCCAGGTGAACGGCCCGGACGGCGCCGGCGCGGCTCAGGTCACGGTGGAATACCAGACGCAGCAGTTGATTCCCATCCCTGGACTGATCAACGGGCAATACACCTTCTACCGCGTAGTCAAAATGAGGATTTAGCGCATGACGGCGCGGCGGCGAAATCGGCGGCGCGGCACCGCTCTGGTTGAGTTTGCGATGATCGGAGCCCCCCTGATCTTCATCTGGATCAGCGTCTTCCAAATGGCGATCATCGAGTGGCGCTACCACACGCTTCAGTACGCGGTGAAGATGACCACGTCGTATATGAGCACCCACGGAAGCGACTGCTCCACGGGGGGCAATACGTGTTCCATCGAAATTGAGAACGCGGCCCAGATCCTGGAAAACGCGGCGGTGGGAATCCCCCCGAAAGCCATTTCCGTGACGTTCACCCCGATCGGCAGCGATCACGTCACGGCGGCGGGCGGCTCCTATCCGCTGACGTGCACTCTGGACCAGTGCCTCACCAACACCACCTCGTATCCGCCGACGGGTTACGGCGACCGCGGCTGCGATATCAAGATCACGGCCAGCTATACCTTCAACTCCATGCTCGGCATGTTCGTCCCGGGCCAGAACTCGGTACATTTCGGGACTTACACCTTCACCTCGGATTCCCAGCAGGCCATCTTGTTCTGAGGCCTCTCCTCCGGCTTCGCGCTATTTCAGCTTGACGGGCGCGGCGGGCCGGGTGGGCCATACCGTGGGCTTGGCTTTGAGCTGCTTCATCAGTTCCGCCACGCCGCGCTCCAACTGCGGGTCGTGGCCCTCGATGACGGATTGCGGATCGTTCTCCACGACGATGTCCGGATCGACGCCATGGCCTTCGATGATCCACTGGCCCTGCAAATTGGCGAAGCCGAACTCGGGCACGTTGACGGTACCGCCGTCGAGAAGCGGCCCATGGTTGGTGATGCCCACCACGCCGCCCCAGGAGCGTTTGCCAATGAGCAGGCCCAGGCCCGCTTCCCTGAACATGGCCGGGAAAATGTCGCCATCCGAGGCGGAATTCTCGTCGAGCAGGACCACCTTGGGGCCCAGGAACCCGCCGTCCGGGTATAGGAAGGGATCGTCCACGCCGCGCTGGAATTGCTCGGCCAGGGGCTTGCGGCTCAGACGCTCAATGAGCATGCGGGACACGTTGCCGCCGCCGTTGCCGCGGTCGTCCACAATCAGCGCTTCCTTCTTGAGCTGCGGGTAATACCACTTGATGAACTCGCTGATGCCATCCTGGCCCATGTCCGGCACGTGCAGGTAGCCGATGCGGCCATCCGAGAGCTTATCCACCATCTTGCGGTTGCGGTCCACCCAGCGGAAGTAGAGGAGCTTGGATTCGTCGGTGATGGGGCGGTAGGAGACCGTGCGCGCGCCGTTCGTGTCCGGCTTATCGTTGAGCAGGAGGCGGACGGGATTGTCGGCCTGGTTGCGGAGCAACTTGTAAATGTCGTCGGCTCCGGTGAGCGGCTGCCCGTTGATAGCAAGCACGTAATCGCCCGGTTTGGCATCCACGCCGACTTCGGTCAGGGGTGAGCGATAGGTTTCTTCCTCGTTCTGCCCCTGAAAGATCTCGCTAATACGGTACCGGTTGGAGGCGGCGTCCACGGCGAAGCGCGCCCCCGGCAGAGCCACCTTCGGCCGGGGCGGCAGGGGTATGTCGCCGCCTTCAATGTAGGCGTGCTGGATGGTGAGCTCCGAGATCATCTCTCCGATCACGTAATTCAGGTCCGTCCGCGTGGCCACGTACTGCAGCCAGGGCTTGTATTGCTCGCGCAGGGCCTGCCAATCGTAGCCATGCATGTTGGGCACGTAGAAGAAGTCGCGGTAGCGCCGCCAGACCTCGTTGAAGATTTCGGCCCACTCCTCGCGCGGCACGCGATCCACCATCAGGCCGGAAGTGGAAACGGTCTTCTTGGCGGCGGCGCCGGCGGGCGTGGCGTCCATGACAAACCAGGACGGTCCTTGGCGCACCAAGAGCTTGGACCCGTCGTGGGAGAGCGCCCAGCCGCCCGCGTCTTCCAGCAGCGTGGTTTCCTTGCGATCCTTTAGCGAGTAAACGCGCACGGAGGGCTTGATGTCTCCGTCGCGGCCGTAATACTGCGTGGGATCCACCGAGTAGATCAGGTATCCGCTCTTGGCCTCCAGTCCGCCGTAATTGGCGGCTTCCAGCGGCACGCGGGTGACGCGCGCGGATAAGCCATCGAAATCGATGGTCATATCCTGGGACGGATCTTCCTTCTTGGCCTCGTCCTTCTTGGAGGCATCGCCTTCCTTGGAGACGGCCACCTCGTCGCTCTCCGGTGGAAACGGGTTCTTGACGTCCTTGCGCAGGGCTAGGGCGTAGATCTCGCGGCCGCGGTCGGTGGCGTAGTTGAACTCAGCTTGCGACACCACCGGCGCGAACTCATGGACGCTCTCAAAGAACAGGTAATTCCCGTCGGGATCCCAGGCCGGCACGCCGGAATCGAAATTCTCGTCCGTGACTTTGTGCGTCTGGCCGTCGGCGGCGTTCCATATGTACACGGAGCCGAAGCCGTCGGAATTATTCATGTCAAAGGCGAGGAAGGCGCCTTTGGCGGACCATTCATAGCTGGTGATGGCGCCGTGGGTGGAATGGACAATCTGGTTGAGTTTCTTGTCCGCGACGCTGAGCGCCCAGAGCACGCCGTCCTTATCGCCGAAGGCGATCCACTTTCCGTCCGCCGACCATTCCGGGTGGTATCGGAAGGCCTTGCCGCCGGTGGTGAGCTGCTCAGCGGGCGCAGAGCCATCCTGGGCGACGACCCAGATTTCCTCCTCACCGGTCTTGTCGGAAACGTAGGCGATCCGGGAGCCATCGGGCGACCAGGCGGGGTGCTTTTCATGCGCGCCGGCGGTGTCGGTAAGATTGCGCGTGGGTCCGTGCTCCACGGGAGCGGTGAAGATATCGCCGCGCGCGGCGAAGAGGACGCGCTCGCCCTTCGGGCTCAGGCCCGCGTCCTCTACCTGCCCGGCGGCGGAGATGCGCTGCGGGCGCCAGGTTTGGCCATCGTCCGGAACGTTGATGGAGATGGCGGCGCTCTTGCCGGTTTTGGTATCGAAGATCTGGAGCTCGCCGTTAAGCTCGTAGACGATGCGGTGGTCGCGGTCCGTACCGGGCCAGCGGAGGTCCCATTGCTTGCTGAAGGTGAGCTGGGTGGTCTTTGCGGTCTTTACGTCGTAGTCGTAGAGGTTGAAGTGGCCGTCGCGGTCGGAATCGAAGTAGATTTTGTCGCCGATCCACATGGGGTCGCGGCTGGCGCGGGGATTGTCCGTGATGAGCTTGGCGGCATGGCTCTGGAGATCGAAGATGTAGAGCTGGTCCGCCTCGCCGCCGCCGTAGCGCTTTTCCGCGCGGAAATCGCGGGCGGTGGGGGCGTAGACCATCCTGGCGCCATCGGGCGCGTAGGCGCCGGCGCCGGATTCGGGCATGGGGAGCTGCTCCGCCGGACCGCCGTCCATGCTCACGGTGTAGAGATGGGTTACGGGGTTCTCCCAGGAATCGCGCATGGAGCGGAAGAGGATGCGCTTGCCGTCGTTAGTCCAGCCGTAAACCTGGTTATCGTAGCCCCAGCGCGGGGTGAGAGGACCGTGGGCGGGATAGAAGGTGAGCTGTTTGGGCACGCCGCCGGAAGCCGGCATGACGTAGACCTGCTCATCGCCATCGCACTGTCCGGTGAAGGCGATCCATTGGCCGTCCGGCGAGAACTTGGCGAAGACTTCCACGCCGGGGTAGGCCGTGAGGCGCGTGGCGGCGCCACCGGAGGCGGAGGCGGTCCACAAGTCGCCTCCATACGTGAAGACAACCTTGTCGCCGTGGATATCGGGAAAGCGGAGCAGCTTGGTTTGAGCTGCCGCGGAAAGGCTCAGAAGGGAGGCGAGTGCGAGGACTCCTACCGGCTTAAGCACATGCATGGGATCTCCAGACGCGCGAAGAGGCGCATTGTCCCGCATGATAACACCGCTGCCGGGTGGGGCCTGTTTGGTGAAGCGCCGGGCTGGCCGCGCTAGGCCACCCGGTTGCGGAAGGGGAGGCGCAGCTTGAGGACGGCTTCCCGGGCGCCTTCTTCCTTCAGATTTTGGGCGCGGGCCATCAGGAGGTCGCCGACGGCGATCATGCCCGTGAGCTTACCGTCGTCTTCCACTACGGGAAGGCGCGTGAAGCCGGTTTCGGCCATGCGCAAGGCCACGGCCCGCAGGGATTCGCCGGGATGCGCCACGGTGGGCGTTCGCAAGGCCGCGCCGAGCGCGAGGCCGCCCTCGGCCGATTCGGTGAGCCGGCGCAGTTCCTCGCGGGTGATCACGCCGGTGAGCCGCTGCTGCGCGTCCACCACGGGGAACAGATGCTGGCCGCGATGCATGGACTCCCGAATGATGGTGGAGCGCAGGTTCTCCACGGTTTCGTCCGCGGGCAGCGCCGCCAGCTTGGTGCGCATGGCGTCGCGCACGAAGAGGGTCTCCAGTGGGTCCGTGGCGTATTCGCGGGAGAGGTGGAGGCCGCGGCGCGCAATCTTCTCCGTGAGGATGGAACGCTTCAGGAGAAGCGCCGTGGTGGCGTGGGCAATCATGGAAGCCACCAGCAGCGGTAGCAGTACGTTGACGTCGTGCGTCAGTTCCAGAGCGAAGAGCGCCGCCGTGAACGGGGCGCCAAGCGCGCCGGAGAGGACCGCGGTCATGCTGACCAGGGGCCAGAAGCCGGCGCCGAGGTGGGGCAGCAGCATCCCTTCCACGCCGCCAAGCGCCGCACCCATCATCAGCAGCGGAGCGAGCACGCCGCCGGAGGTGCCGGAGCTGAGCGCCACAATCCAGATGACCGATTTCACCAACAGCACGCCGGCGATAGTGGCGCGCGGGACGTCGCCCTGCAACAGGGAACCGATCGTGTCATAGCCGACGCCGAGGGCCTGCGGGAAGATCATGCCGCCCAGGCCGACCGCCAGTCCGCCGATGGCCGGCCACCATTTCCAGTGCAGCGGGAGCTTGCGGAAGCCGTCCTCGGCCGCGTACACGCCGAGCGTGAGAAGGCAGGCCAGGCCGCCGGCGAGGAGCCCGGCCGCGGCGCATCCCGCCAGACCCGAGGCGCCGGCGAAGGCGGCGTGCGCCGGAACGGGGAAGAGCGGCCCCAGGCCAAGGATGTAGCGGCGCGTGGCGGCGGCCGCCGCGCTGGCCAGAGCCACGGGGATGGCGCTGCGCGGCTTCCATTCGAACAGGAGCAGTTCCACCGCCAACAGGGTGGCCGAGACCGGCGCGGCGAACGTGGCCGACATGCCGGCCGCCGCACCCGCCACCAGCAGCGTCTTGCGTTCCGCGGCGCTCAGGCGGAACAACTGCGAGATGACCGACCCCACCGCGCCGCCCGTCACAATGATGGGACCTTCCGCGCCGAAAGGGCCGCCCGAGCCGATGGCGATGGCCGAGGAAAGCGGCTTCAGAATGGCCAGCCGCGGTTGTACCTTGCTGCCGTTGATGAGAATCGATTCGAGCGCCTCCGGAATGCCGTGGCCGCGGATGCGGTCCGACCCGTAAAACGCCATCATGCCGACAATCAGCCCGCCGGCCGCGGGAATCAGCACGGCGTACCAGCCCAGTTGATTTCCGGCCGGCGAGACGAAGGCCGTTCCCCACCGGCCGTAATAGAAAAGATTGGTGAAAATGGCGATGAGGCGCATCAGCACCCAGGCTGCAAAGCCGCCGAAGATGCCAATGCAGACGGCCATCGCGGAGATCGGAATGATCCGGGCTGTGGCGGTGAAGTCGCCCAGTTCCGGCGAGTGGTTGCCTCGCGTTTCGCTCATTGCGCCGCTTTCTCCCGGGCGTGGCGCAGGAGGGAGCGCAGGGCGCGCGCAAGTTCCGGCCCGGAACGCTCCAGCTCGTCGCGGTGCGCCAAGGCCAGCTTGCGCAGCGTGGCGCGGCCGGCCGGAGTGAGAGTCACCCAGACTTCGCGCTTGTCGCTCTCGCCCGGATGGCGGGCCACGGCGCCGTTGGCCTCCAGGCGGTTGATCAGCTCGACGGCGCTGTGATGCTGAAGGAACAAGCGCCCCGCCAGTTCGCGTATGGTGGGCTTGGCGCCGGGAGGGAGTCCTTGCACGGCCAGGAGCAATTGATGCTGCTGGGGCTCGATGCCCTGGTCTCTGGCGGTGGCTTCACTAAAGTGCAGGAAGCGGCGGATCTGGCGGCGGAACTCGGCCAGGTCGCGGTACTGTTCGGGCGAAAGGTCGCGCGGCACATTTATATCGTACCACGACATAATTTCGCCGGGCGCGGATCCGCCGCGCGGGGACCGGCGCGCGGAAGCGCTCCTACTGCTTCTTCGCTTCCGGAAGCGCGAACGCCATGTAACTCTTCGAGGTAGCGGGCGGGTTCACGCCGCCTGGCGCGAGCCTCCCGCCAACCGGGAAGCCATTGCCTCCCGATACCGCCAGCAGCACATACTCCCGGCCATTCACTTCGTAGACAGCGGGCACTCCCAGCGACCCATTCGGCAGGTCCTTGGTGGCAATCAGCTTTCCCGTGTCCTTATCCAGGGCGTAGAGCTTGGAATCGTTGCCGGCGAAAAGAACCAGGCCTCCGGCGGTGATCACCGGTCCGCTCTTCGGGTAGACCATGCCGCGCAGTTTGTCGCTAGGGCCGGCTTCCGGCAGGTCGCCGTAGGGAGTCTGCCACTTGATTTTGCCGGTATTCAGGTCGTAGGCGCTCAGCTTGCTCCACGGGGGAGTGATCACATAAGGCTCGTTGCCGTAGCCGGTCTTATACCGCGACGGCGGGGGCTCCACTCCCGGTGGATACGGCGGCTCTCCGCGCCCGCCGCCGCCCATTTGGACCAGAGGCAGGCCGGAGCCCACGGGGGCCGCGTCCGGCTTGGTGAGAAACGCAATCAAATCGTTGAGCGCCGCGGGCTGCAGTGTGGGAATGGCCGGCATTCCGCCCTTGCCCTTGGTGATGATGATGCGGGTTTGATCGGCGCCGAGTTCCTTCACTGCGTCCGCGATCTCGGGTCCGCGGTCGCCATCCAGGTTGGGTCCATGGCACACCTGGCAGCTCTGGTCGTACACGGTGCGTCCGCGCCGCTCCGCAACCCCTGCCTGGGCTGCCGCCCCAATATTGGCCCGTCCGCCTCCCGCTCCGCCGCGTCCGTTGCGCGGCCGATCGGGAATCAAGCCACCGGAATTCTCCGCCGTCGATTCGCCCGCCGGGACAAGCTTGAGGATGGATGGCATATCTTTGCCAAGCACAAACACGGTTCCGTTCACCGGATCCGCCGCGGTGCCGAAGAACAGAGCGCCGCCGTTCACGCTGGGCTCCAGGATGGTGTCGCCCAAAGCGGGCGGCGTAAACAGCCCGGTGCGCGCCTTCGAAAGCCGGTCCTTCCACCACACGATCTCCTCGGGCGTCATGAACGCGGTGAACATGTCCGCCACGGTCATGCCCTGGCGGGAGAAGGGAGGCACCACGGTCGGGAATGGCTGCGTTGGGGACGCGACTTCGCCGGGGACGTCCGACTTCGGAACCGGCCGTTCCTCTATGGGCCAGAGCGGCTTGCCCGTTACGCGGTCGAACACGTACAGGAAGCCATTCTTGGACGCCAGCGCGACCACATCCACGGTCTTGCCATCGTGCTTGACGGTCGCCAGTTGCGGCGCGGCGTCCGGATCGCAGTCCCAGAGATCGTGGTGCACGGTCTGAAAGTGCCACAAGAGCTTCCCGGTCCGCGCATCGAGCGCGATGATGCAATCGGCGTAGAGGTTATCGCCGGGGCGGTCGCCGCCGTACAACTCATACTTGGCGGACGCGGTTCCCAGGTACACGATTCCGCGCTTTTCGTCCACGGTGAACTCGCCCCAAACGTCGACGCCGCCCATGTAGGTGTAGGCGTTCTTAGGCCAGGTCTCGTATCCGAACTCGCCGGGGCGTGGGACCGTGTGGAACACCCATTGGAGCTTGCCTGTCACAATGTCAAAGGCGCGGATATCTCCCGGCGGCGCCAGGTAACCCTCGCCGGTTGCGCTACCCAGAATAATCAGGTTTTCGAAGATGCGGCCCGGCGTTCTGGAGGCAAGCGGACCGTTCGCACGGTCAATGCCCATCCTCAAGTCGAGCTTCCCGTGATCGGCAAAGGAGTCGACCAGTTCGCCGGTCTTGGCGTTGATGGCCTGCAGCGCGCCACCGGAGGTCACGTAGATCCGGCGGTCCGAGCGGTCCTTGCTTTCCCAATAGTTCGCGCCCCGCTGGCCGCCGATGCCGCCGAACCTTCCGCCGCCGGCCCCGAAATTGTGGGCCCAGAGCTCCTTGCCGGTCGCGGCGTTCAGAGCCACCAGCTCGCCGTTCTTTGCGGCCACGTAGGCGACGTTGTCCACAACCAGGGGGCAAAAGGTATAGCTGCTCTCGTCACCGGTGGGATAGCTCCAGGCCACTTCCAGCTTGCCGACGTTGCTCTTGTTGACCTGTTTCAAGGGCGAATAGTGCGCGGATTCGGACCCGCCCAGGTAATCGCTCCAATCCTTGCCTTGGCTCTGCGCCCAGACGGCGGAGACACTCAGAGCCATTACGGCCCCGGCGGTTAACGGAAGCGCGGCGAGGCGCCTTAAGGAAAGCATCTTCGTTTCTCCCTCCCCGCGGAACACAGCATGGTTCGCGGCGCCGGACCGGTGTAGCGGGCCTCGGATGAGTGAAAACATACACCATTCGTCCGGCGCGCGCAACTGCGCCTCTACGCTTCAGGGGAATGTTCGCTGCCTCCGGCGCCGAAGTGGCGCGCTGGCTATGCGTTTTCGGCGAGCAGGAGGTCGAGGAAGGACTGCGTGGCGGCGTTGAACTTTCTCTTGCGCAGGTGCAGGACTCCCACAGGGCGGTGTAGATCCGGCGCGTGGAGTTTCACGGCGCGAAGCCTGCCTTGGGCGATTTCGGCCTGCATGGTGCGCGAGGGCAGGATGCTGATGCCGGAGCCCAGAGCCACGGCTTCCTTGATGGTCTGGATGTTATCGAAGTGCATGGCCAGGTTAACGGTGGCGCCGTTGGCGCGGAGAAATTTGTCGAGTTCGCGGCGGATGGAGAGGTCTTCGTCGAAGCCGATGAACTCCTGGCCGTTCAAATCCGCCGGCCATACTTCCTCGCGTGAGGCGAAGGGGTGATCCGGCGAGACGGCCACCTGCATGGTCTCCTTGCGCCACGGGATGGCGGCGATATCGCGGTTGGCCACCGGGTAGCTGACAAGACCAAGGTCGGCGGTTTCATCGCGCACGGATTCGTAGACCTTCTCCGGGCGTTGATACTCCACCTGCAAATGCGCGGCGGGATGGCGCGAGCCAAAGGCCTCCTGAAGCCGGCTCATTTCCGAGAGGCCGATGGAATAAATGGACGCCACGCGCACCGTTCCCTCAACGCCGCCCTTCAATTCCGCCAATTGCCTTTCAAAATCGTCCTGTAGGCGGAGAGCGTTCCGGCAAAAGTCGTAATACATTCTGCCGGCGGCAGTTAGATCCAGCGGACGGCGTGCGCGATCGAAAAGAGCCACGCCCAAACGCCTCTCCAACTCGCGCACGTGCTGGCTGGCGGCTGACTGACTGACGCCGCAGTGCTGAGCGCCTTTGCTCATACTTCTAGCGCCCGCAACTTCACGGAAAAGCCGGAGTTCCGAGAGTGTCACGCGACTATCGTAGCATAAGCTAAACTGATAATCCATATGGCGTAATTTGCTATTGCCTAATACTACAGGGGGTGGTACACTGTCCCGTAAGGCGTACTGCCATTTCCACTGAACCTGCGGCGCCGGATTACCATTCGCGCCCCGCGGATTCCCGAGCAAATCATGAGCAAATCCATGGCTAGCGGCGGTCTACCCAAAGCCCAAGGGCTTTACGATCCGAGGTTCGAACACGACGCTTGCGGCATAGGCTTCGTGGCCAATATCAAGGGC
>Ga0335069_10013881_pt1 | contig 11297 bp, 9 predicted proteins | sample Lox_Sample_11_FD_206714 | JGI IMG/M metagenome (GOLD analysis project Ga0335069, IMG submission 206714) | Soil microbial communities from Loxahatchee National Wildlife Refuge, Florida, United States - Lox_Sample_1.1 | ecosystem: Environmental > Terrestrial > Soil > Wetlands | place: USA: Florida... | reverse complement strand
CACGGCCGCGGGCTTGCGCGCCGGGGTGCCCACGTTGATCCTTTCGGTGGACCTCGATCAGACGCTGTGGGGAGCTCGGGTCAAACGATTGAAGGTGGGCACTGCCCGGCGCTTTTCGACCCTTACCAGCGAATCGCTGGTCGCGGACCTGCGCACGATTCTCGACCCGCAGTATGTCACGCGGGCGCGCGAGCTCGCCACCCGAATGACCAAACCTGCGGCCAGCGTTGCGGCCGCCGCCGATCTTGTGGAAGATTTCGCCCGCCAGAGGGGTGTTGGCTGATCGGTGAAGGCGGCCGCCGGGCTGAGGTTGGTCGTCCCGCATTGCCTCACCGACGGTATTGGGCTGTGCGAGACGCTGGCGGATCCCACATAACATGCTCCGCCGCGCACGGATTCAGCTCGCTGTCGGCCAGATCGAGCTCCTCAACGGATGATGGCCCTACGAGACAGGTTGAAGTTTCGTCGATGGTCTGGCGCTATCGCAGCGCTTGCTATGTGTCGCATAATCCCAGGGCGGGCCGAACTCAGCTCCGCTACCCAGTGCAGTCTGCGAGCAGTGCGCCGACCCTGATGTCAACCGCGCCGGCTATACGCGAGGTTCGCCGCAACGACACCCAGGTTTCCACCGTCGCCGGGGCGGATATTCTGCCGCAATGAGTAAGAAGTACTGTCGCAAGCGTGCCGCAAAATCTTCTGCTTTTCGTCCGGCGGCTAGACCGATCAACTCCGCACGGCCGCACGCGCCAAAGATCACGTTCAATGCCGCGGCAGTCACTTGCAATCTCGAAAGGTTTTTCGAAGAGACGCGTCCACGGTGCTAGGCTGGCCTAGCGGCCGGAGGGGTCCGCATTCTTTGGGCTTCCCCCAAAATCGTGGAGGCATCGTTTATGCTGCCCCCGGTTGGATGGCAGCGATCTTCTCGTACTCGATTGGTGGTAGCAACCCCGCGGAGCTGTGCCGTCGTCGAGTGTTGTAGTTATGCGGGTGATCGTGTCAAGTCGTGCGGTCACGATGCGCTGGTATCGAGCCGGTTGAGGAGGCCGTCGAAGACCTTCTGACGACCTATCTGACCCTCGCGGGCCGCGTCGTCACGCTGGCGTTGCAAGGTGGGCCGGAACTCGATGGTCGTGACGAAGAGCTGCAGGATTCGCAGATCGATTCGAAGTGGCAGTCCATCTCGACCGGTCGTGCGCAGTAGCCGTTGCCGAGCATGCGACGGTGCATCTCGGTGCGAAGTTTGCGCATTTCGCGGCCTTCATCGTCGGAGGCGAGTTGGCTGGGTTGGCCGTAAAGTGCTTCTACCTTCTCGGTAACGGCGAAGTACTCGTCGGCGACGGTTTTATCGGCGATTCGCGCGTAAATCATTGTCATAGCTAGGGTTTTGTGTCCGAGCAGGGCCGCGATCGCGTCGAGGCTCACGCCCCGGTTCACCGCTTGGGTAGCCAGAGTATGACGCAGTTGATGGGCGGTGACATTGCCGATGCCAGCCGTCCCGGAAACGCGACGCAACGCGGCGGTGGTGCGGTGGGAGCTGATCGGCCGATTGTGTTCGAGCAGAAGGCGATCGGTGCGCAGGCCGCTGGGTCGGTGGTGGCTGATCCAATCATCGAGCAGATCCTTCAGTTGTGGGTGCAAGGGGATGTAGCGGTCGTTGTGCAACTTGCCGATCGGGATTCGCAGCCAGTGGGCGGATCCGATCTGTACGACCGCGTCGACGGTGAGGGCGAGCAGTTCGCCGCGGCGGATTCCGGTGCGGGCCAACAGTTCGATGATCAACCGGGACAACGGGTCGGGGTCCGCACGTGCGGAGCGCAACAGCTTCGTCGCTGCGGCGTCGTCGAGGAAGCGCGGCAGCGGCTTGTCGATGATGGGGAGGTCGCCGGGAAACATCAGCGGCCGGATCGGTGGGTTCGGGTAGTCCCACTCGGCGATACGGGTGAGAAAGCAGTGCAGGTTGATCAGGGCATTCTTGATGCTGACCCGGTTAAGCGGTTTGCCCGCTCGGTGTCGGATGCGTGGACAACCATCGTTTGAACGCCTCGATGTGCGTGCGCTCACGATCGGCGCAGGACGCCACGTCGGGATAGGTGTGTGCGAGCCAGGTGCCGAACTGGCGCAGGTCGTGTTCGATGCTCTTGACAGTGCTGGGGGCGCAGGCTCACCGTGACTTGCTCCACGTAGCGACGGGCGGTAGCCGCGAAACCCGGTGTGACGGCTGCCCATCCGGTAACCGAGACGGGTTGGCGCGCTGGCGGCGGGTGCAGCGTGGAGATCTGGCCCGCGTGGAAGAGCGTCAGCCGCAAGCGGTGGAATACCGCCGCCACGTTCTGGCCCGCGGAGGGCTTGCCGCGGCGAGCGTAGGCGGTGATCATCGCGACGCGGGCGACGTCGAAATGTTCGCCGGTGATCGCGCGCGGTGACACACCGGTGATCGCGGTGACCTTGGCCAGGATGTTCCACTGCGCCGCGGTGTCCCTGGCCGAAACACCGATCCGAGAACAGGTTTCGCTGAACCAGCGGTAGTCAGTGGCGCAGAACCGGCGTGCCGGGAGTCCTGGTCGTAGATCGGTGCGGCTGAGCACTTCGGCATCCACGGTGATGCCGCTGGTGACCATCAGCCAGGATGTGAACGACGGTGCCTTGGCGACCGAGTCGATCTGCTGCTCGGCAGTGAGGCCGCCCCATCCACCGGCCCGGTGGATCTTGGCATCGCACGTGTGCGCAGCCTGGATCGTCGATCGGCCGGTCTGGCGCCCGGCGGCCCGCATCGCTTGCGCGTCGATCGCCTCGACCGCCCGCCGGTATTCGCCGGCGAGCCAGTCGTTGGCCAAATGCAGGTATATGCGGGTGGATTCGATCGAGCGGTGCCCGGCCTGGGCCTGGATCGCCTCCAGTGCCATCCCAGCCTCACGCAGCCGGGTGAAACAGGTGTGCCGCAGCTGATGACAGGTCAAGTGCTCGATGCCGGCGCGACGGCGGGCACCGGCGACGATTTCGTCGAGCCCGGCCGCGCTTAGCGGCCGACCCCGACGTTGGCCCTTCAGCACGACGAAGACATGATCGGTCGATGCGGTGTCCGGTCGCTCCAACTCCAGATAGCTCGCCAAAGTAGTCAAAAAACGCGGTGACACCGGCACGATCCGCTGATGCCCGCCCTTGCCCTCGGCGACAAACAACCGCTTCTCGCCAGGATGCACGTCACCCAGCCGCAGCCCAAGCACCTCACACCGACGCAGCCCGCCCAGCAGCATCGCCTGCACCATCGCCCGGTCGCGGTGGGTGCGCAGCGCCGCCATCAAGGCGTCGGCCTCGTCTGGGTCGATCACCCGCGGCAGAGTCCGCGGGGTGCGGATCAACGGCACCCCACGCACCGCGCGACTTGGGGTGCGGGTCGACAACCCTTGCGGCACCGGATTTCTCGCAATGACATTACGAACGATCAGGTACTCGAACAGTCCGGTGACCGAAGCCAGCCGCCGCTTGATCGTGCGCGCCGACAAGCCCGCCTCACCATCCTCGATCCGCACCACCTCCGCGCCGCGGCGAGGCTGACGCTGCTCTTTGATAAATGACAACACGTCCTCGCCGACGACGTCTTCGGGTGACTTGCCCACTACCGAGAAGAAAACCTTCAAGTCGAACGCTGTGGCCAGCACCGTATTCGCGCGCGCCCGGGCGGAGACCATCTCGAGATTCGTCGAGCAGCCGCGGAACCCCGCCGTCGGGCGGTCGAACCATGCACGGCATGAACACGGCAACCTCCCAAGCACAGCATCCGTGCCCACCCGGGAGGATCACGGAAGACACGCCGAACATCACCCGCATATCCAAACAAGTCGTGGCACCAGGCCGTGATGACGGCGCGAGCTTGGGCCTTGGTGGCAAAGTGGTGCCGCGAGAGCACTGCCTATTCCTCAAGTGCATGCCTCCACGATTTGGGGGGATATCCACTCGGCCGAAACCGTCTGGATTTCAGTCGATAGCGCGAGTATTGGGTTATGCTGCCGTGCGGCTCAGCTATAGCGGACGGGAGGCTCCCGCTTTCGTCTCGCGGACACTGCGTACGGGAAGCGAAAGGCCAGGACCCGCAATGAAGTTTGTGCTGGCAGCCTATGGGACACGTGGCGATGTCGAGCCCTGCGCCGCTGTGGGCCGTGAGCTGCTGCGCAGAGGGCACGACGTGTGCATGGCCTTTCCGCCTGACGTGGTTGGCTTCGTTGAATCGGCTGGGCTTGCGGCGGTCGCCTACGGGCTGGATACGCGGGTAACGCTGGACGCGCACCGCAACTTGTGGCGCGATCTCTTCTCCAACTTCTGGAAGGTCCGGGACCTCCGCAGGTTGTGGCGAGAAGCGACGGAGCCGAGCGTCCAATGCTGGGGAGAGATGACCACCACGCTGATGTCGCTGACGAATGGGGCCGACCTGCTATTCACCGGCATGGCTTACCAGGAGGTCGCTGCCGACGTCGCGGAGTATTACGACATTCCATTGGCCACACTAGATCACATCCCGCTGCGGGCCAACGGCCAGCTCCTGCCTTTCCTGCCGGCTCCGTTGGGCCGGTTCGCAATGACGGTGGCCGAGTGGGTGGTCTGGCCCATGTGGAAGAACATCGAGGACGTGCAGCGTCGTGAACTGGGGCTGCCGAAGGCCACAAGCCCCGGGTTTCGACGGATCACCCAACGCGGATCGTTGGAAATCCAGGCCTACGACGAGGTGTGTTTTCCGGGGTTGGCCGGCGAATGGGCGAAATGGGATGGCCAACGGCCCTTTGTTGGTGCGCTGACGATGGAGTTGCCGACCGATGCCGATGAGGAGGTCGCGTCGTGGATTGCGGCGGGAACACCGCCGATTTACTTCGGCTTTGGCAGCATGCCGGCAGAATCTCCGGCCGACATGCTTGCGATGATCAGTGCGGCCTGCGCGCAGTTGGGCGAGCGGGCATTGGTTTGCTCCGGTTGGTCTGACTTCAGCGATCTTCCCCATCTAGACCATGTCAAGGTGGTGGGCGCGGTGAACCACGCGGCCGCCTTTCCGGCCTGTCGCGCGGTCGTGCACCACGGTGGCGCGGGCACCACGGCCGCGGGCTTGCGCGCCGGGGTTCCCACGTTGGTCCTCTGGATGTTGGGCGATCAGCCGCTCTGGGGAGGTGTGGTCAAACGGCTGAAGGTGGGCACCGCCCGGCGCTTTTCGAGCGTTACCCGCGAATCGCTGGTCGCGGACCTGCGCACCATCCTCGCCCCGCAATGCGTCGCCCGGGCCCGCGAGATCGCCACCCGGATGACGAAACCCGCCGAAAGCGTTACGGCCGCCGCCGATCTCCTGGAAGCTTTCGCCCGCCAGAAGCGTGTTGGCTGATCGGCGAAGGCACACAGTCGGGGGGCGATCGGCGCCAACTCGGTATGCAACTGCGTGAAACTGGTTGTTCTGCAAGGACAATGAGATAAATCGGATCCGTCATCCGAGGGCGGATGCACTTTCTCGGTAACGACTTTGCGCTGAGTATCATCGACGAGTACCTCAGCCACGTTCACTTCCAAACCATGGACCGGTCCGACTACGACATCGCAGGTCCGTCAGCACGAGGAGGCGAGTGACACCACCACAGGCGGACTGTTGCGAATGGTTGGCGTGGGACTCGGAATTTTTTGGGATTCGAATCGGCCGACTGCGAACAAATCACCTGTCCTCGGCGATTGCGGAGGCTACGGATCGCTGGTGTGCGGCCAATGCGATTGATTGCCTGTATTTCCTCGCGGAGACGAATGACCAGGCGACCATTCGTCACGCAGAGACTTTCGGCTTCGAGTTGGTTGACATACGCCTTACACTGGCTCGGTCGATCCTTCCCGAACAGGAGATGGCTGTTATTCCCCAAGGCTCAACAATCCGCTTGGCCCTGCCAAGCGATCTTGAGCCCCTGCGCGTAATCGCCCGCTCCAGCTACCATGATTCTCGGTTCTATTTCGATGGGCGCTTCCCGGTGGAAAAGTGTGATTCCCTTTACGAGACTTGGCTTGAACAGAGCTGCGCAGCCCGTTCGGGCGTGGTACTTGTCGCGGAATGGCAGGGAAACCCAGCTGGCTTTGTGACTTGCGACAGTGTCGATGCGGTTACGGGAAAGATTGGTCTGCTCGGCGTGGGGTCGTCGGCCCAAGGCGTTGGACTGGGAAGGGCTTTGGTCGGGTCGGCCACCGACTGGTTTCGGCAACAGGGCTTCCACCGGGCGCAAGTGGTGACTCAGGGGCGGAACGTCCGGGCGCAGGCGGTGTATCAGCGCTGTGGGTTTGTGACCCAGTCGGTGCAATTGTGGTACCACCGGTGGTTTGACGAAGACTCCCACGGGAGTAGACGCATAGTTGGCTAACCGGGCCGAAGCCCTACGACAAGTCGGCGAAAAGTGCTCGTCTTTGCAGGGCCGGAACTGGAGTGTACCTTCACAGGGGTGTCAGGTGGGTCAAGTCTGCCGGCGACTTGATGCTCTCCTTGAAATGCCAAGGGATTCTTGACAAGTACTTTGGGTACCCCGGCGCCGACACCTGCATGGGAGGTTCGGGGCTCATATTCCGAAGGCTAACAGCGTTTTACGTCGGGGCGGGCAGCCGTCGAAGACCGATCTTGAAGTCATCGAGTAAATCGTGATGTCGCGCAATAAGGGGTCGAACTAGGGCATTGCCCACTCCGGCCGTACTACGACCTTGAGATATCGCGCTCATCGCGCCGTCATGAAGAAATAGGTGTAGGGGGGAAACGCCTGCGCAACCACCGTGCCGTCCACGTGCTCGAACGCGCCGCGCGCCAATTCCTCGTAGCCAGCCGGTGAGCGCACATGCCGACCGCGATCGAGACTGATGAGCAGTCGCGCGATCGGGTTCTGGTGCTCTATGGAGACATTATCGAGTGTGATCACGCGCCCACCCGGCTTAACTATCCGCCGCAGCAGTGCGAATAGCTCCTTTGCCTGGACATCGTCCATGTGGTGCAGCACTGCCGAGACGATGGCGATGTCGACGGGATCGAGCGAGCGCGCATCCGCTGGTCCGAAAAGGCCGGTATGGAAAGTTCCGCGGCCGCCATAGGTTTTGCGCGCCTTTGCTACGTAGGCGGCGTTCGGCTCCCAGCCGATGTAATCCACGTCTGGCAGGTGCGCAAGCAGATGCGCTGGTCCGCAGCCTATATCCAGGACGCGATCTCCCGGCTGGGCGCGGATGAACTGCTGCGTGAAGTCGCGCCGTCGGCTGTCCGCTCCCATCAAGCGCTGCACGGTTTCGTACAGCTTTGGATTCCTGAGAGCCGCATACAGGCCGTGTCTGCGTTCCGACGTCAAAGCTCAATCCTTAATGCAAACGGCAAGGCAACTTGTTCCGAATGGAATGGTGCCGCCCGCTTCAATACGCTGCGCCTCGGTGTCCAGCAATCGATCCAAGATATGCGCTGTTAAGCCTTCGGGTACATGATCGGCGTCTTGCACCTGGGCATCCGCCGGTCCCCGCAGGCGGATCAGGCTGGGCAGCGTCCGGAGTAGGAGTACGACCGGCGGCAGGGGAGCGAACATATACGTGGTGTACTCCGGCTTGAACCCGCTTCCAACTACCGCGCGCCTGAGGCTTCGCAGAGTGTAGCGGCGAAAATGCCCCGCCGCTACATCATCGGCAGAGTGCAGGAAGGCGTAGGCCGGCACGGTCAGGAACAGCAGCCCCCCGGGACGGAGCAGCGCATGCACCTGCTGAAAGGCATCCGATTCATCCTCGATGTGCTCCAGAACGTCGAACATACCGGCGGCGCCGACGCTACCTGGAGTCATGCCAACATCCTCGAGCCGGGCACAGATCACGGGGTCAACGCCACGCGCCCGCGCCGCGAGAGCGCCAACGATGCCTGGTTCCAGCAAGGCGCAATCAATTCCCGCGTCTATCAGTCCCTTGGCGACATACCCGTTGCCGCCACCGATATCGAGGAGCACCTCCTGCGGCGCGAATCGGCGAACCACGCTCGCGATGCAGCGGTTTCGGTGGCGGAACCAAAACGAGCGGTCCTCAATTTGCAGGCAGGCAGCGTTACCGTGTTCGGGATAGGAGACCGGGGCCTGCCGGCGCGCAAACCAGATACCATCCGCGCGGAGTTCAAGGCCAGGGGCCATGCTTGAGAGGTCAAATGTCATGGTCGGCGCATCATCCGAGGTGACGGCTACGATAGAAGTCCAGCACGCTATTAGCCACCTCCTCGACCTCCCAGTCGGTGAGTTCGAAGTACATCGGCAGCCGCACCAACCGACCGCTAAGTTCGTCCGTCCTCGGCAAATTCGCCTGCGGCCCGCCGAGCGATTGCGCGAACGGCGAGGAATGCAGCGGCACGTAGTGGAATACAGCGAGGATGCCGGCTGCACCAAGATGCGCGATGAGCGCCGTGCGCTCCTCGATGTCGGCAGTCAGGATATAGAACATGTGGTAATTGGTGGTGCAGTGCTTCGGCGCAACCGGGATTCGAATTAGGCCGCGCTCCACCAGCGGGGCCAGAACCGTGGCGTAACGGTCGAATATTTCGCCGCGGCGCCTGGTGATCTTTTCCATGTTTTCCATCTGGCCCACCAGGAATGCGGCGAGCATGTCGGAGGGCAGGTAGGAGGAGCCCACGTCCACCCAGGTGTACTTGTCCACCTGGCCTCGTAGGAATTGGCTACGGTTGGTGCCCTTGTCCCGCAGGATTTCGGCGCGTTGCTCCATGGCCGGATCGTTTACGAGGAGCGCCCCGCCCTCGCCACACGAAATATTTTTGGTCTCGTGAAAGCTAAAGCAACCGAGGTGACCGATCGTGCCTAGCCATCGATCCTTATAGCGGGCGAAGATGCCTTGGGCCGCATCCTCCACGACAAACAGGTCATGGCGGTCGGCAATATCCATGATCGCGTCCATTTCGCACGCGACCCCGGCGTAGTGAATGGGGAATATGGCGCGCGTGCGCGGCGTGATCGCCTGCTCGATCAATCGCTCATCGATGTTAAGCGTGTCGGGCCTGATATCCACGAACACCGGTCTGGCGCCCCGGAGCACGAACGCGTTGGCCGTGGATACGAAAGTATAGGAGGGGACGATCACCTCGTCACCGGGCTGCAGATCGCAGAGAAGTGCGGCCAGTTCGAGCGCGGAGGTGCAGGACGTGGTCAGCAACGCCCGGTTGGCGTCGAAGGATTTTTCCAGCATCGCCTCCGCGCGCCTGGTAAAAGGCCCGTCGCCACTGGCATGCCCGCCAGCGACCGCCTGGCCCACATAGGTGAGCTCCGACCCAACGACGGAGGGCTTGTTGAAGGGGATGCGGATGATCATCAATTGTTCCTTGTCGCAATCGGTTCCACAGACCGTAGCGTATGAATTGCGCAGGGACGATGTGTACCGTTCGGTTCGCATGGCTGCCTCCCGTCCGCCGACGAGACTCCCTCGCGGCGGATTGCTGCGATCGAGCAAGGTAACGTGTTCCCGACCACCCCCGGCGCTGGTACCAGAATCGGTTCGATCACGCGCCGACATGCGATACAACGATACTTGGCTGCCGCGCCGAATCATGCTTCTTTCAGCGACGGCCGTCAGCGCCATCGCATGCCACGGTTTCACTCACCAAATAGGTCGGCCGGTCCATCGTGCGGAAGTGCATACGAGCGAGATATTCGCCGATGATTCCGAGCGCAAAAAGCTGTGCACCGGAAAAGACCGCGATGATGGAAGCCAGGAATGCGAACCCAGGTACGGTACTGCCATTGATCAGGAAGTTGATAGCGACCCAGGCAAAGATGGAGACGCCGAACAAAACCAGGAAAAACCCGATAAAGCTGGAAATCTGGAGCGGTAGCGTGCTGAACCCAGTCACCAGGTCAATCGCGTGGCGAATGAGCCGGGCGACCGAATAGCCACTGACGCCAGCGGAACGCGGGGCGTGCCGCACCTTTATCGTGATGAATCGAGACGTGGTCCAGGTAAGCAAAACATCGATGGAGACGGTTGGGCTGCGATAATCGCTAAAACCCTCCCGGAGGCGGGTGCGAAACGCGCGGAAGGCAGTCACGTTGCGGGCCGTCTCGGCGCCCATGGCGCTGGCCAGTGCTAACTTCGTCAGGCGCGAGGCTATGTCGCGCAGAAACCCGTGCTGCTCATTCTGAGGTGCGCCATACACGACATCGACATCGGGGCCAAGCGCCGCAAGAAGTAGCGTAATCTCGCTCACCGGATGCTGCAGATCGTCATCCATCGTGACTATTACGTCGTAGCGTGCGGCGCGGATGCCGCACAATAGGGCATTATGCTGGCCGTAGTTGCGGCTCATGCGGATCCCCCGTACACGCTGGTCTGCCGCAGCCAGTTCGGTAATAATGGACCAGGACTTGTCGCCGCCGTCATCCTCCACGAAGATGATCTCGAACGCCGAAGCGATCTGCTGCATCGCAATGCTCAACTGGGCGTACAACTCACGCAATGTCAGCGCTGCGCGGTAAACGGGTATAACAACACTTACAGTCGGCACGGCGCCTCCCCAATTGGCAACTTGCGGTCTGCTATAGCTCCTACAACAGATGCCTCCAAACCGGAAGGGCGAGCACCAACTTACCGGACGACGAGGCGGCAGCAGTCGACACAGTACGGGATAGGCATCCTGCGGCCGCGTCTATTCCTTGAAATTGAACAGCATTCGACCCAGTACGGGTGACTTGTCCAGCTGCGATCGCCACTACCCCGTGGATGAGCTCGACGGCGGGAGCCGCCCACGGGAGGCGAGTGATGATTCCGGTAGCCGGGCTGGTGAAGGGGCGCTGCTGCGGTCCGATTAGCGCAACGAGGTTCGGTTGGCGCGCGGCGGTATGAATTTTGTCCGAAGACTGGGGCATTCGGCCGGTTGCTGGTCAAATCAAGCAATCACCCGACCGTGTCTGCCACACCGCCAGGCTCACGGACGCTGGCCCGACCCGAGGATGAGTTACCCGGATAGTTCCCTGACCGCTAACGAGGTCGCGTCCAGTCAAAACAAACGAAAAGCCCTCGCCGAAACCTGTGGTCTGCGGCCACGCGCCACCGATAAGCCGGCCGCCACGATGCCGCCATTGACTGGTGATCAGTAGTCGCCGTCGGCGACCAGATGAACCTCAACGCCAAGATCTGAGCCGACACCGGCGAAGACGAAGTCAAAACTAGGGAATCTGCTGCCAGGTGCCACAGTTTCGCGTTAAGAAAGCCGCGTCACTGAGCCGGATCTGGACTGCCTGCGGACCATTGGTATTCTTGTTATCGATGATGTCGCTTGGATCAAG
>Ga0335069_10013880_pt1 | contig 11298 bp, 10 predicted proteins | sample Lox_Sample_11_FD_206714 | JGI IMG/M metagenome (GOLD analysis project Ga0335069, IMG submission 206714) | Soil microbial communities from Loxahatchee National Wildlife Refuge, Florida, United States - Lox_Sample_1.1 | ecosystem: Environmental > Terrestrial > Soil > Wetlands | place: USA... | reverse complement strand
CTCGACGCGGTGAGCGGCTTCCCGGCGACGCCGTAGAGGTCCTTCAGCCCGATCGGGATCCCGCAGAGCGGCGGCGCGTCGCCCGCCGCGAGCAGCTCGTCCGCCCTGGCGGCCGCCGCGAGCGCGTCTTCCTCGTAGACCCGGATCCAGGCGTTGACGGAGGCCGGATCGCCGTTCCGGCTGTGGTTCCCGTCCCGCTCGCGGATCCGGCCGAGGCACGCCTGCGTCAGCTCGACCGCGCCGAGCTCGCGCCGCGCGAGCAGCGCCGCCGCCTCCACCACACCGAGATCCGCCGGATCGCTCATCGGCGCGAAGTATCTCCGGCTGCCGATCCATCCGTACGATGAGGGCATGGCAGCGGTGACCGTCCGCCTCTTCGCGGGACTCCGCGAGCGCGCGGGACAGGGACGCATCGAGCTCGACGGCGTCGCCCGCGTCGCGGACGTCTGGCCCGCGCTCGCTCTCGGCGAGGAGCCGGGCGGGATGCTCTACGCCGTCAACCGCGAGTACGCCGACGCGTCACAGGAGCTGCGCGACGGCGACGAGGTGGCGCTGATCCCGCCGGTCTCCGGCGGCGCGTTCCGCGTCACCCCGGAGCCGCTCGATCCCGCCGCCGCCGTCGCCGAGGTCTCCTCCGGCGACGCCGGCGCCGTCGTGACCTTCATCGGCACCGTCCGCCGCAGCTCGCGCGGACGCGAGGTCGAGCACCTCGAGTACGAGGCGTACGAGGAGATGGCCGAGCCGATGCTGTCGCGCCTCGGCGAGGACCTGACGGAGAAGCACGGCCTCACCGCCGTCGCCGTCCACCACCGGATCGGCCGCGTCGAGATCGGCGAGCCGAGCGTCGTCATCGCCGTCTCGGCCGCACATCGCGCGGCGGCGCTCGACGCGTGCCGGGAGGCGATCGACACGCTCAAGGAGACGATCCCGCTCTGGAAGAAGGAGGTCTACGCCGGCGGCGAAGAATGGATCGGGCGCGGATCGTGACGGACGAGCTTCACAACTACGACCCGTTGCAGCCGCGCGGCGGCTTCAACGTCAGGAAGGCGCTCGAGCGCGCCGGCGCGCTCCTGCTCGTGATCGGCGGCACCGCGCTCAAGTGGGGCTTCGTCTTCCTCAAGTTCTTCGGGCTCTTCATCTCGGTCGCGGCGTACAAGCTCTGGTTCGGCAGCTGGACGTTCGCGATCGGGTTCGTGCTGCTGATCCTCGTGCACGAGCTCGGCCACGCGGTCGAGGCGCGCCGGCAGGGCCTGCACGTGTCGGCGCCGACCTTCATCCCGTTCTTCGGCGCGTACGTGACCATCCGGCATGCGGGGCTGTCGCCGTGGCGGAACTTCCTCATCTCGATCGCAGGCCCGCTTGCCGGCGGTCTCGCCGCGCTCGCCTGCTGGATCGTCGGCGCGGAGCGCGACTCGCAGATGCTCGTCGTGCTCGCGAACATCGGCTTCCTCCTCAACGCGTTCAATCTCTTGCCGATCGGCTTCCTCGACGGCGGCTCGATCTCGCGCTCGATCGGCGAGGCGTGGCGCATGCCCGTGATCCGGTTCGAGGGCGGCGTGCCCGTGCAGGCGTTCGCGCCCGACCGCGCCCGCGCGCTGCTGATGACGACGCTCTACCTCGGGCTCGCGGCGCTGCTCGTCGCGGGCATGCTCGCGACCCGCCACCACGGCTCCCTGTGATGGAAGACCGCCGGCTGCTCGAGACGCACCAGACGCTCGCCGAGCTGCGCCAGCACTCGCAGCTGATCGCCGACGAGTTCTTCGAGGGCTTCGAGGCGGTGGAGAAGATCGACCGGCCCGCCGTCTCCTTCTTCGGCTCGGCGCGCGTCGAGGAGGGCAGCGAGCCGTACGAGGCGGCGCGTGCGACCGCGTCGCTGTTCGCGCAGGCGGGGTGGGCCGTCGTCACCGGCGGCGGGCCGGGCGTGATGGAGGCGGCGAACCGTGGCTGCAAGGAGGGCGGCGGCCTCTCGATCGGCTTCAACATCCACCTTCCGCACGAGCAGGGCGCGAACCCGTACGTCGACATCGCGATGACGTTCCGCCACTTCTACGCGCGCAAGACGATGTTCGTGAAGGCCGCGGAGGGATTCTGCGTGTTCCCCGGCGGGTTCGGCACGGCGGACGAGCTGTTCGAGTCGCTGACGCTGATCCAGACCGGGAAGGTCGTGCACTTCCCCGTCGTGCTGTTCGGCTCGGCGTACTGGTCGCCGCTGCTCGACTGGGTGCGGACGCGGCTCGTCCCGGAGGGCATGGTCTCGCCCGAGGACCTCGAGCTACTCTCGGTCACCGACGAGCCGGCGGAGGCGGTCGAGTGGGTGCTCGCGAGCTGGGCGCGGAGGAACGGCGACTCGTGAGGCTGCGCGACCTCCCCTCCGTCGACGAGCTCTGCCGCGACCTCGACGACCCGCTCGCCGTCGACGCGGCACGCGCGGTGCTCGCGCGGGCGCGGGAGGAGATCCGCGCCGGCGCCGATCCGGGCGATCTCGGGGCGCGGCTGCACGAGGAGCTGTCGGCGGCGCGCGCGCCGAGCCTCCGCCGCGTGCTCAATGCGACCGGCGTGATCGTCCACACGAACCTCGGGCGCGCACCGCTCGCGGAGGAGGCGCTCGCGCGCGTCGTCGAGGCCGGGCGCGGCTACTCGAACCTCGAGTACGACGTCGCCGAGGGCGCGCGCGGATCGCGCCAGAACCACGTCGCTCCGATCCTGCGCCGGCTCACCGGCGCGGAGGCGGCGCTCGTCGTCAACAACAACGCGGGCGCGGTGCTGCTCGCGCTCGCCGCGCTCGCGGAACGACGCGAGGTGGTCGTCTCCCGCGGCGAGCTGATCGAGATCGGCGACGGCTTCCGCATCCCCGAGGTGCTCGCCCGCTCCGGCGCGCGGCTCGTCGAGGTCGGCACGACGAACCGCACGCGCGCCGCCGACTACGAGCGCGCCGTCGGGCCGGAGACGGCGCTGCTGCTGCGCGTGCACCAGTCGAACTTCCGGCTCGTCGGCTTCACCGAGGCGCCGCGGCTGGACGAGCTCGCCGGCGTCGCGCACCGGCACGGGCTCCCGCTCGTCGACGACCTCGGCTCCGGCGTCCTCCTCCCAAGTGACAAGTTGTCACTTGGCGAGCGGGAGCCGTCCGCGAAGGAGTCGCTCGCCGCGGGCGCCGACCTCGTCTGCTTCTCCGGCGACAAGCTGCTCGGCGGGCCGCAGGCGGGGATCGTCGTCGGGCGCGCCGACCTCGTCGAGCGGCTGCGCCGCCATCCGCTCCAGCGGGCGCTCCGGGCGGACAAGCTGACGCTCGCGGCGCTCGAGGGAACGCTGCTCCTCCATCTCGAGGGGCCGGAGAGGATCCCGGTGCTGCGGATGCTGCGCGAGGAGACGCCCGCGGTGCGCGCGCGCGCCGAGCGGCTCGCGGAGCTGACGGGCGGCGCGGTCGAGGAGACCGTCGCGCGCGTCGGCGGCGGCGCGCTGCCCCTCGCCGAGCTGCCGAGCTTCGCGTGCGCGGTCGAGGAGGAGCTGGCGGCGCCGCTCCGTCGCGGCGAGCCGCCCGTCGTGGGCGTCGTCCGCGACGGGAGGCTCCTGCTCGACTGCCGCACGCTCGGCGACGACGAGATCGACGCCGTCGCCGCCGCGGTCGCCGCCGTCCGGGCATGACGGAGCTCTCGCCCCGGCAGCGGCTCTACGACCTGATGAACGGCGCCCTCGTCTCGCGCGCGCTCGGCATCGCCGCCGACCTCGGCGTCGCCCGCGCGCTCGCCGACGGCCCGCGGCCCGTCTCGGAGCTCGCCGCCGCGAGCGGTGCCGACGCCGACGCGCTCCGCCGGATCCTCCGCGCGCTCGCGAGCGACGGCGTCTTCGAGGAGGTGGAGCCCGGCGTCTTCGCGAACACGGAGGTGTCGGCGCTCCTGCTCGAGCCGGGTGCGAGCGAGTTCGCGCATCTCTTCGGCGGCGTCCTCCACCGCGCGGCGGGAGAGCTCGACGCGAGCGGCGAGGCGACCTTCCCCGCGCACCACGGCGACGGGTTCTGGGCGTGGCTCGCGGCGCATCCCGACGATCGCGCCGCGTTCGACGCGGCGATGGTCGACGGTGTCGAGTCCCGGGTGCGGCGGCTCCAGTCGGTGGAGTGGCGCGGCGACGAGACGGTCGTCGACGTCGGCGGCGGCAACGGGTCGCTGCTCGTCGCGCTGCTGCCGCGGCTGCCGGACGGCGTCCGCGGGATCGTCCTCGACCTGCCGGAGACGGTCCGCGACGAGTCGACGCTCGGCGACCGCATCGAGTTCGTCGGCGGCAGCTTCTTCGACGCCGTGCCGCACGGCGATGTCTACATCCTCGGGACGATCCTCCACAACTGGCCCGACGAGGACGCGGCGAGGATCCTCGGCACGATCCGCACCGCCGCACCCGCGGACGGACGGCTGCTGGTGATCGACTCGGTCGTCCCCGCCGGCAACGAGCGCAGCCCGACGAAGTGGCTCGACCTGCTGATGCTGGCGCTGTTCGCGGGCCGCGAGCGCGACGAGGCGCAGTGGCGCGCGCTCTTCACGGAGACCGGGTTCGAGCCGGTGCGCATCCGGGACGGGCTGATCGAGGCGGTATGCCGCTGACCGTCGGCACCGCGGGTCACATCGACCACGGGAAGACGACGCTCGTCGAGGCGCTGACCGGGAAGAACACCGACCGGCTGCCGCAGGAGCGCGAGCGCGGGATCTCGATCGACCTCGGCTACGCGCCGCTCGAGCTGCCGGACGGGACGCGGCTGTCGGTTGTCGACGTGCCCGGCCACGAGCGGTTCGTGCGCACGATGGTCGCCGGCGCCACCGGGATCGACCTGTTCCTCCTCGTCGTCGACGCGGCCGAGGGCGCGCGGCCGCAGACGCACGAGCATCTCGCGATTCTGCGGCTGCTCGGTGTCGACCGCGGCGTCGTCGCGCTGACGAAGTCGGATCTCGTCGACGATGAGACGCTCGAGCTCGCGCGCGAGGAGGCGGTCGAGCTCGTGCCGGGAGCGCCCGTGGTCGCGGTGAGCGCGCGCACGGGCGCGGGGCTCGACGAGCTGCGCGCGGCGCTCGGCGAGGTCGCGCGCGGGTTGGTGCACGAGGGGAGCGACGGACCGACGCGACTCCACGTCGACCGCGTCTTCACGCTGCGCGGGATCGGCACCGTCGCGACGGGGACGCTCTGGTCCGGGGCGATCGGGGAGGGAGACGAGCTCCGCGTCGCGCCGGGCGGGCGCACCGTCCGCGTTCGCTCCGTTCAGGTGCACGACCGGGCGGTCGAGCGCGCCGAGGCGGGCCAGCGGGTCGCGGTCGCGCTCCCCGGCGTCGAGCGGCGCGAGCTGCGGCGCGGCGACGCGCTGACGGCGCCCGGCGCGTACACGCCGTCGTACCGACTCGACGTCGCGCTGGAGGAGCTCGCGGAGATCCCGTCGCGCGTGCAGGTGCATCACGGCACCGCCGAGATCTCCGCGCACGTCGTGCGCGTCGGTGAGCGCTGGGCGCAGCTGCGGCTCCGCGCCCCGGTGGTCGCGGCGCGCGGCGACCGGGTCGTGCTCCGCGCGGGGACGACCGTCGGCGGCGGGCTCGTGCTCGACCCGGTGCCGCCGCGGCACGCGAGCGCCGGGCGGATGGAGCTCGTCGAGCGCGGCGACGTCGCGGCGACGGTGTCGTCGCCGGTACCGGCGGAGTCGCTGCGCCGGCTCGGCGGCGCAGACGGTCTCGTCCACGCCGGCGGCTGGGCGTTCTCGCAGGAGTGGCTGGACGGGCTGCGCGCGGAGCTCGAGGAGCGGATCCGCAACGCCGACCCGCTCGACCCCGGCGTGCCGCCACCCGCGGAGCCGTGGGCCGCCGACGTCGTTCCGCTGCTCGGGCTCGAGCGCCGCGGCGCGAAGCTCTACCTCCCCGGCTCCGCCGGGGAGCTGGGAACGCATGCGGAGGCCGCGACCGCACTCGAGAGGACGCTCGGCCTCGAGCCGGTGAAGGTCGAGGACGCGGTGCTCGCCCGCTTCCTGGAGGAGCAGGGCCGGCTCGTCCGGGTCGGCGACGGCTACGCGGTGTCGACCGCCGCGTACGAGCAGGCGCGCGCCGCGCTCGTCGCCGAATGCGAGGCGTCCGGCTCGGTCACGCTCGCGCGCTTCCGCGACCTCCTCGGCGTCGGCCGCCGCACCGCACAGCTGCTCCTCGAGCGTTTCGACGCCGACGGGCTGACGCGGCGCGCGGGCGACGCGCGCGTTCTTCGCCGGCGTGGGACAATCGCGCCGTGAGCGCGGACGAGGTGACCCGGCTGATCGACCGCTACAACGACGCGTGGAACGCGCAGGACGTCGACGCCGTCGCGTCGATGCACCATCCCGAGATCGTCTTCGAGAACCACACCGCGGGCGAGCGCGCCGTGGGCGCGGACGCGGTGCGCGAGCACATCGCGCAGATCTTCCGCAACAACCCGACGCTCCGCTTCCGCGGCCGGAGCTTCCGCGCGGCCGACGACTTCGCCGTGAGCGAGTGGACCGCGACGGTCGAGCGGGACGGGCGCACGCTCGAGTGGGACGGCGTCGACCTCTTCCCGATCCGCGACGGCCTGATCGCGCGAAAGGACGTCTACTCGTCTTCGCACCGCCCGCGCGAGCGCTGATCCGCGCCAAGGGACAAGACCGGGGCGGCAGCCATGCTGTCTCCCTAGCGAAAGGTCCCGACAGCACAACCCCACGGCTCTGCGATAGCCGGTGCCGCCCCGGCATCCATGAAGACGCGGGACGACGCCGAAACTTGCGCCGCGTCAGTCGGGGGCGTTCACGCGCAGCTCGAGCACGTCGGGACGGCTGTAGTGGCCGACGGGGTCGAAGCGCTGCCGCTCCTCGAGGACCCGCGCCGGATCGAGCTCCGCGTAGAGGATCCCCTCCTCGTCGTAGAGCGGGCCCGCGAGATACGCGCCGTCCGGCCCGAGCACGGCGCTGCCGCCCCGGCCGATCACGCCGGCGCCGTCGATCTCGGCGCGGAGCGCGAAGTCCTCCGGATACGCGGCCGCACGCTGGAAGTGGCACGGCGCGACGACGTACGCGCGCGACTCGCGCGCGATGTGCACGAGCGTCGCCTGCCACGCGTCGCCGTCGTCCGCGGTCGAGGCGACGTAGATCTCGATCCCCGACTCGTACAGCGCGACGCGTGCGAGCGGCATGTAGTTCTCCCAGCAGATCAGGCCGCCGAGCCGGCCGAAGCCGGTCTCGACCGCGTGCAGCCCGCGCCCGTCGCCCTGCCCCCACACGAGCCGCTCGTGGTTCGTCGGCACGAGCTTTCGGTGCTGGAGCGCGAGCGAGCCGTCCGGCGCGTGGTACAGCAACGCGTTGTAGATCGTCCCCGGCCGCTCCGGATCGATCTCGTTCACGCCGGTGACGAGCCACACGCCGTGCTCCTTCGCCGCCGCACCGAGCCGCCGCTCCGCCGGCGAGCCGACGGCGACCGCGTTCCGCGCGATGCGCGCGAACGTCTCCTTCGCGCCGTCCGAGTTCCAGCCGGCGAACGCGCGCGCCCAGAGCGACGACGGGTACACGGAGACGAACGTCTCGGGGAAGACGACGAGTCCCGCGCCGTTGCCAGCCGCCTCGGCGGTCAGCGTCTCGAGCTTGGCGAGCGTCGCATCGAGGTCGAGGACGACCGGCTCGGCCTGGACGCAGGCGACGGTGACGGGGCGCTCCACGGCGCAGAGCGTAGTCCGCCGCTAGGCTCGTGTCATGGCGAAGACGTTCGAGGAGATCGACGACATGATCGCGGCGTGGGTCGACCGACAGCACCTGTTCTTCGTCGCAAGCGCCCCGCTCGCGGCGGACGGGCACGTGAACGTGTCGCCGAAGGGCGACCTCCGGTGGTTCCGCATCCTCGGGCCGCGCGAGGTCGCGTACCTCGACTTCGTCGGCAGCGGCGCCGAGACGATCGCGCACGCGCGCGAGAACGGCCGCATCGTCGTCATGCTCTGCGCGTTCGACGGGCCGCCGCGGATCGTGCGCTTCCACGGCCGGGCGAGCGTCGTGCTCCCGCTCGAGCCTGGGTTCGACGAGCTGCGGGCGCGGTTCCCCGAGGCGCACGACGCGGTTCGCTCCGTGATCCGCGTCGACGTCGAGCGCGTCTCCGACTCGTGCGGCTTCGGCGTGCCGCTGATGACCTACGAGGGCAGGCGCACGCAATACGACGCCTGGGTCGAGAAGCAGACGCGCGAGGGCGCGATGCCCGCGTACGTCGCGGAGAAGAACGCCGCCAGCATCGACGGGCTGCCGGCGATCGACCCCGTTCCCTAGCCCGGCTCGCCGAAGCCGCCGCCGCCCGGTGTCTCGATCCGGACGACGTCCCCGGCGGCGAGCTGCCGCGTCATCTTCGCCGCCTGCTCCTCGCCGTTCACGAGCGTGCGCCCGCGCGCGCCGTCCGCGCCGCCGCGCGCGCCGCGCGGCGCGTGCGTGCGACGCTCCGCGAGCACCGAGAGCCGGCAGTCCTCGAGCACGCGCAGCTCGCGGACGACGCCGTCGCCGCCGCGATGCGCACCGGCGCCGCCGGAGCCGGCGCGCAGCTCCCACCGCTCGACGCGCAGCGGATACGACAGCTCGAGCGCCTCGACCGGCGTGATGAGCGTGTTCGACATCGCCACGTGCACGCCGGACGGCCCGTCCGCGTCCGGGCACGCGCCCTGACCGCCGCCGACGGTCTCGTAGTACGTGAACGCCGAGCTGCCGAGCGCGACGTTGTTCATCGTCCCTTGCCCCATCGCCGGCACGGGCAGCACCTCGCCGAACGCACGAAAGACGACGTCGACGATCCGGGACGACGTCTCCGTGTTCCCGGCGACGACCGCGGCGGGCGGGCACGCGTTGACGAGGCAGCCCTCGGGCGCCGTCACCGTCACGGCTGCGAAGGCGCCGCCGGACGCGGGGAGATCCGGCTCGGTGAGGCAGCGAACGACGAAGTAGCACGCCGAGCGCGTCACCGACAGCGGGCAGTTCAGGTTGTACGGGTCCTGCGGCGCCGTCCCCGCGAAGTCGACGTGGATCCTGTCGCCGTCGATCTCGACGGTCGCGCGGATCGGCAGCTCGCCGTCCACCGCCTCGACGACGTCCTCCGCCGACCACCGCCCGTCGGGAAGCGCGGCGATCGCGGCGCGCACCATCCGCTCCGAGTAGGCGTACAGCTCGTCCATCGCTGCGGCGACGCGCTCGCGGCCGCGTCGCGCGCAGAGCTCGCCGATACGCCGCTCGGCGAGCCGGTGCGCGGCCATCTGCGCGCGGAGGTCGCCGCGCCGCTCGTCCGGGTTGCGCGCGTTCGCGACGAAGAGCTCCAGCACCTCGCCGGTGAGGCGCACCGGCGGGATGATCAGCCCCTCCTGGTACAGCTCGCGCGAGAAGGCGGGCAGGCTCGCAGGCTCCATCCCGCCGACGTCGGCGTGGTGCGCGCGCGAGACGGCGTAGCCGAGCGATGTCCGCGAGACGAGCGTGACGTCGGGGAGGTGCGTGCCGCCCGTGTACGGGTCGTTGAGCACGCAGACCTGACCCGGGGTCAGACCCAGGGACATGGCCGCCGCCACGGCGTCCGGCATCGCGCCGAGGTGGACGGGGATGTGCTCCGCCTGCGCGATCATCCGCCCGGCCTCGTCGAAGATCGCCGTCGAGCAGTCGCGCCGCTCCTTGATGTTCGCGGAGAAGGCCGAGCGGATCAGCACCGCGCCCATCTCCTCCGCGACCGCGCGCAGCGCGCTGCCGATCACCTGGAGCTCGACGTCCATGCTCATCGCCTCAGCACCAGCGTCCCGTCGTCGTTCGACTGGCCGTGCCAGCCGTCGGGCACCCAGCACGTCGCCCCCGGCAGCTCGACGAGCTCCGGCCCGCGCACCTTGTGACAGGTTGCACCGTGGAGGGAGATGTCCGGGCCGGGCACGACCTCGGCGGTCCTGACCGCGACGAGCTCGACCTCGCGGGACTCGTCCGCGTAGCCGTAGCGCTCCTCGTGCGCGCGGTGGAACGCGGCCGCGAGCCCCGGCTGCAGCGGCACCGTCAGCTCGAACGACTGTCCGCGGTAGCGGAGATCCGCCTCGCCCACCGCCGGAAGGTCGCGCACCTCGCCGAGCGGGCGAACGTGCGAGACGACACGGTCGCGGCGCTCGTCGCACGCGACGAGGCCGAGCGCAGAGAGGACGCCCGCCGCCTCCGGGACGAGCACCGCCTCGATCCCGAGCTCCTCGGCGAGCGCGCACGCGTGCAGCGGTCCCGCGCCGCCGAACGCGACAAGGGCGAACTCGCGCGGGTCGTGACCCCGCTCGACGGAGACGACGCGCAGCGCGCGGAGCATCTCCGCGTTGACGACCTCGACGACCGCCTCCGGATCGATGCCGTCGAGCGCCGCGGCGGCCGCGTCCCGGTCGAGCACGAGCCCGCCCGGCAGCTCGGCCGGGAGCCGCCCGAGCAGGAGGTTCGCGTCCGTGACCGTCGCGCCGCCGCCCGCGCCGTAGCAGGCCGGCCCGGGATGCGCGCCCGCGCTCTCCGGCCCGACGCGTACAGCGCCACCGGCATCGACGCGCACGAGCGACCCTCCGCCCGCGCCGACGGTGTGGAGGTCGACGGTCGGCAGCCGGATCGGCAGGCCGCCGACGACACGCTCCGCCACGCGCGCAGCGCGGCCGCCCGGAAGAAGGCAGACGTCGGTCGAGGTCCCGCCCATGTCGAAGGCGATCGCGTGCTCGAACCCGGCCCGCCGCGCGACGAGGCGCGCCCCGACGACGCCGGCAGCCGGCCCGGAGACGAGGATCGTCGCCGGGTGCGCAGCCGCGTCCTCCGCCGAGGCGACGCCGCCCGCCGACAGCATCACGAGCGGCTCCGGCAGCTCCTCCTCCCGCGCCGCCGCGGCGAGCGCGCGGAGGTAGCGCGCCGCCGCCGGCGCGAGGTATGCGTCCGCCGCGGTCGTCGACGCGCGCTCGTACTCGCGGAACTCCGGCGCCACCTCGTGCGAGGCGACGACGTGGACTCCCGGATGGCGCCGCCGCAGCTCCGCCGCGACCGCCGCCTCGTGCGACGGGTCGCGGAACGCGAACAGAAGGCAGACGGCAACCGCCTCGGCGTCGCCGACGTCCGGCAGCGTCGCGAGGTCGAGCGGCTCGAGCTCGCCGTCCGGCCCGAGCCGGCCGCGGACGCCGGCGCACCGCTCGAGCGGGACGAGCGGCTCCGGATGCGGCTCGCACGGGCGGTACAGGTGCGCGCGCGTCTGCCGGCGCAGGTGCAGCAGGTGCTCGAACCCCGCGTTGCCGACGAACGCGGTCCGCGCGCCGCGCCGCTCCAGCAATGCG
>Ga0335069_10013879_pt1 | contig 11298 bp, 10 predicted proteins | sample Lox_Sample_11_FD_206714 | JGI IMG/M metagenome (GOLD analysis project Ga0335069, IMG submission 206714) | Soil microbial communities from Loxahatchee National Wildlife Refuge, Florida, United States - Lox_Sample_1.1 | ecosystem: Environmental > Terrestrial > Soil > Wetlands | place: USA... | reverse complement strand
CCATCCCGCGTGATCGCCACGGCCGCTTCGACCCGGTGTTGATCGGTAAGTACCGGCGGCGCTTTGCGGGCTTCGACGACAAGATCATCGCGCTGTACGCGCGGGGCATGACGACCCGGGAGATTGCCGCACACGTCGGCGAGCTCTACGGGGTAGAGATCTCGCCGGACCTGGTGAGCGCGGTGACCGACGCGGTGCTCGAGGAGGCAGCGGCTTGGCAGAGCCGCGGGTTGGAAGCCAGCTACGCCATCGTGTTCTTTGACGCCATCCGGGTCAAAATCCGCAATGAGGGGATGGTCCATAACCGGGCGGTGTACCTGGCTATTGGGGTGCGTTGTTCGGGCCACAAGGAGATCCTGGGGCTTTGGATCGAGCAGACCGAAGGCGCGAAATTCTGGCTGCGGGTGATGACCGAACTGCGCAACCGGGGGACTCAGGACATCCTGATCGCCGTAGTCGATGGACTCAAGGGCTTTCCCGAGGCGATCACCTCGGTGTTTCCCCGGACCGTGGTCCAGACCTGCATCGTGCATCTGATCCGTTATTCCATGGGCTTCGCCTCGTGGAAGGAACGGCGGCCGGTGGCGACGGCGCTCAAGCCGATTTACCAGGCCGCAGCGGCCGCGGCGGCGCGGGAGCGGCTGGAGGATTTCGACCGCGGCCCCTGGGGGCAGAAATATCCGGCCATCGCGCAGAGCTGGCGGCGCAACTGGGAGCAGGTGATACCGTTCTTCGCCTTCGCCCCCGAACTGCGCAAAATCCTCTACACCACCAACGCCATCGAGAGCCTTAATGCCCAGGTCCGCAAGGCGGTGCGCGTCCGTGGCCACTTTCCCAGTGAGGAGGCCGCCACTAAACTCATCTGGCTGGTGCTGCGCAACGTACAGACGCGCTGGAAAAATCCACCGGTTCCATGGCAAGCTGCCAAGGCCCAGTTGGCGATTCAATTCGAGGACAGGTTTATACTCACTGACTAATAAATCACCACTGGCTCAAACACGAAATTCCTGACGGATCCCCCGGGTCTGCCGGATCGGTCGCTCCGCTTCGTCTCCCGTCGCATGCTCTAGTCACTCGGTCCGGCGACGATTGCCCCCGGTTTCCGTCAGTGTCCTCTCTCGACAGTAACGCCTTGATAAGCGCAATAGCGCGCGCGTCGAGGTATAATCGGCTAGTTGTGACGAGTCAAACGCTGCGTTACTAAACTCTCCACAACAGCTGTTGAGCGGTTGGCTTGATGTTATCGATAATGCTTAGGCGCGCGTTAGCGCCTAAAGATACTAGCGGTTAATTGTGGGGCACGAACGCGGATGCGTGCGCGAAGGTTGGCCTAGACAGACGAAAATAGTATCACGACGACGTTCGCGGGTTAGGCGTGTCCGTTTTTCGCCCTCAGCCCGAGCCGCAGAATCAAGGGCCCAAAGCTAACGCTCGGAACAGGCACGGTTGCTTCCGTCACCAGTTGGCACTCTTCGGCCTTTCGACCGTCATCGCCCGCTCCTCCACTCCGCTCCCACGCGTAACAAGAGTTACCGGGGGTTACTCGCGTTCAGAAATGGCGCCGAAACTCGCATGCGACCGCTCGGGACGGTATGACCGCGATCGATGAAGGCCAAGACCGGGATATGGAAGAGGTCATTAACTAAAGTCTCGCTCAAAGCTCGAGGATCGCCGCCACAATCCGCAGGAGCTACGGCGCATCAGACCAAGGACCGAAGACCTTCGGCCTCTCCCTCGGCACCGAAAAGAGATCAGAGCTCGCTAAGGGGGAAAGAGTCACCTTTGACAACAGTAACATGGGCATGAGTTGATGCAATTTGAAACCACTTACGAAGCCTGCGAGCGCCGAGGATGTCCTTAGTGCTCCGATCGAGCCGCTTGGGGCATCTCTGCCGAGCGATCCTTAGTCGGGCTCACTAAGCGTGTCGTCATCCGGCACATATGAGTGTGAGTCACCGGTGCATTTCAGCGTCGTGTCAAGAAGTTCGCCTCCGGAAGTATCCACCTCATCGTCGTTGCAGTCAGAATAGACAAGCCGGAACCGCCCGTTCCCGGTTGCGTCATACCTTCTGGTGACGAACTTTACTAAAGTGGTCGTACCGTTTTTAACCAAACGCTTCTCAGCTCTCGCTGATCCGCCGGGTAGAAACACGAAGATTGCCGCTATACCAAAGGCCTGTTTAACGTGCCGGGATCTCAACCCTAGCATGGTATGCGCCTCCTAATACGGAAATACCGTGTCCACTAAAACAAGGTTGTCTCTGCGTATCGTTAACAAATGCCCAAGCCCGCCCATCGCGAGAGGATAGTTGCGATCTAGGAAAAAGATCAAGTCGCTCGTTTCGGTGAGCGGCTGCAGAGCGCAGCGTCGCTTCTGGTTGTCAAGAAAACCCGGGGGCAAGTCTTTCGTTACATCTCCTTTGAAATATACGCAAGCTAAAGTCCGAACGTCCTTCAAGAGCTGCTCCTTATGAACCGAAGCACTTTCTCGGGCTATCAACACGCTAAAATGTAGGAACAAGGCGATCACTATCATAGCGCTCGGTCGAATTAACCATTTCAAACGTAAAGATGTTTGTTCGGCAGAGAATAAGATAACTAGCATCAACAACATCATTACAAACGCGCGCGATGCGTTGAAATGTACAAGACCATCTCGACTTAATGCTTGCGAAATTGGCGTGTACGAATTAGCCACAATAGCGTATACTGATTCCGATTGCTCCACCACTCGAAGCGGAATGCCGAATGATCCGTAGAAATAGTAGGTTGTTGCGAACCCCACAAAGTAAAGATAGGCAGATATAATAACGAGCCAGCCACCTACCGATGAGACAAGATTGACTAAGCCCTGAGAAGGTTGCGCTTCGACGAGATCTCCTTTTGTCTTGAGTGGCATAGTTCAACAGCTCTTTCGCTGCAAGACATTCCTTATCAATGGCTTCACAATTTTTGGATTATTTCAATCGGCTTTCAGCGCCCCACGAATTCCCAAACTACGCCAGTGCTAAAGTTGATTAGATGGCAATTTTCTCAACCTCATGAAGCGTGATCTGGTCGTCCGTGAGATTGTAGAGTTTGTTGGTCCGCGGACTCTCGTGGACGGCCATCCCCTTGCGATCGCCCGCGCTGTCGAGTTAGTTGATTTGGTCAATGCGGTATAGCTTTTTTGATATTCTGAAATGGCCCGACATACTACGTTGTTCTTTGCTTGGGCTCTCTTAGTGACGATTGAGCTGCGATTCACTTCCCTACTCCTTTATGAATGTCAGGACTACTTCGCGCGTCATTCGCGAGTTCATCGTACCAACCAAATAGTCGGATGACGGTGGCGGCATATAGCGACGGTTGGCGGGCAGGGTGCGCACCCATCGTTCTCTTAGGCTGAGTCCTGACGCTTCCGCGAGTTTTAGGACAATCAGGGATGTGCGGATAAAGGTGCCCCTGAGAGTGTTTTCGCCAACAACGTACACGGCTTTGCCGGCTCGTCTGAGAACGCGTGCAACTTCATGGATCGCGCTACGCATGTCGACGATGTACCGTTCTAGAACTCGCTGGTACCTCGGTGCCATGCCGTGTCGGACACTGAGTGCGTCCATGATTCGGTTAATTTCAGAGTCGTCAAAGCATGGATTTCTCGCGGCTTCGCTTCCAATACTGTTTGTGCGGAGTCCTCGCAATTGAGCGATGCTGTAGCCCATCCAAATCAGTGAGAACTTGCTGCATCTAATATAATCGATAGCGTTGAGGTATGGGGGCGAGGTTAAAACCAAGTCAACAGTCTGATTCGGCAATGCCAGCTCGCGCGCGTCGCCCATCTTAATGACTGGCTCAAAGCCTCGCTCCGGATTGCTCCTATCAATGCCACTAGCGATGACTCGCTCGACGGCGGATAGAAACTTGTTAAACGGCTTTTCCGGTGCTGTGTCGAACACTCGATGTGGGCGACTGTGCGAGAGATCCATCGCCCGAGATGCCCCGGACTGCTTACTGATGATCAGTCGCGAGAAGGCGCACCAGAGCGCATCTCGTGAGATTTCCGATTTGAGAGAGCGAATTGCAAAGGAGAGAGCTGTGAGCTGGCGGCGAGCATAGCCATCGAACCAATACCGAACGAATTGGCAAGTCTCATCATCAGCACGCTGTGGATATGCATCAGCCACAGCGATGTGTTTAAATTCGTTCACCGCATTTTCAAGCACGCTGGTCGCTTGGCCGCGGATGTCCTCTGGGTCTAGTGCGATCGTCCATACCTTGGAGATGAGCACCGCGAGCGGGTCGATATCGAAGCCGATCCCGTGGTGACCTTGCGCGCGCGCCATCGCCAACACAGTTCCCGAGCCCATCATCGGATCGAGCACTCGTGACTCGTCTATGTCGGACATGATCTGCAATGCAATTCCTGGCGCCATGCGCGCTGGGAAGGGGTGAACTGGGTTACGACCAAGAGCCTCAAAAATCGTCGTCTTTTGAAACTTAATCATATGGGATCAAGTCGAAGTATCTTCTAGCTCACGAGTGGCCGCTTCGATCTCCGCAAGGACGTTAGCCGGGCTTTGATCCAGTTCCACCGTTTCCAAAGTCACGGACATCGTCCCGTTCGACATCTGGGCCATGGCCTTGCAAATGTCGGCGAGCTCCCCATCCGTGTCGTAGTGAACACTGGGAGTGAGAGTTGAGAGCGCCACTCGCAGCCCAGCGAACTTCACCGCGTTCTTGCGAAAGCGCTTCTGCTGGTCCGCGATGGTGTCCACGATTTTTTTGTACGGTGGCTTCTTTACGTGTGCGGCGCGTATTCTTTCGATCCAGTCATGCGACTCCGCCGGAGTCCTGCTTTGGAATAATTCCCTCAGCTTTAGCAAGCCAATTTGCTTCAATGGACGTAAGCGCACCAGTTCGGCGAGGTCATCAATTGTAATGAGTGTGATGGTTTTGGGGTCTCCCAAGGCCGCCGTTGTTTGGCGATCATGATCGATATCCTGAACTAGAGCCGAAGTCTCCTTCCCCGGAAAGTCTCGCCCGACGACAATGGCGTGCTGGCATTCCTCCTGTTTTCGGTGACGAATCACCGCCGCGATATCGACGGTCGATGCAGCCACCTTTCCAGCGTCTGTCTTCTTGCTCTTGGCTTCGAGGCTAACGCTGTATTGACGGGGATTGCCTTTCGCATCAGCCGATACTCCCGCAACCGCAACACCATCTGCCTTTCCCTTGCCTCCGATCGGTCTGCAATCGCACCCCAAACTCGTGAAGGCGGCGCACAGCTTCTGCTCAAGCATGTCTGGATTATTCCGAGCCTCCTGCAGCGACCTAGCGACGGCCATGGGGCTCTGTCTTCCAGACTCGTCTGCCAATGTGCGAAGAAGTTGATCGCGAGCTGTCAAGAACTCGCTGATGTGTTCCGCCCGGACACCAATACTGTAGAGATGAGCTTCCGCGAGAATCTCCGCCATGGCCAAAAGTTCCAAAGGCTGCCGTGTGCCTTTGTTCGTGAATTCGTCATGGAACGTGATCACGAAAGGATGCCAGCCATTGAGCTGGATAATACCAGTTTGCGTGTCGAACCTAGCTAGTCCGGACTCAGGCGCTTCGTTGTTATCAATCGCCAGAGCGGTGACGAACTGCCCGCCGTCTTTCGCGCGTTCTTCCAAAGCGGCTAGGAACGCTTCTCGCTCTCCTTCAGAGGGGACCTTGGGCACAATGAGGTAGCGAGCCCTGCTCCTCCCTTCGAGGACAGCGCGCGCCAACTCGACGATCGGAGTTCGGGATAAGCTGGCAGGCGTAGCGGCCAGCTTACGAGCGAGCTTCTCGCCCGGCGCCTCGTCTTTGTCGTGTTTGTCGATGAACGGTCGAACGTAATTGAATATTGCGCGGAGAACGTTCTTAGCAGTCTCGTATGGAGTTCCTTCGCGGATGGTCTCCCGGTTCGCACGGAGTTCGGCATCCAGGCTGTCGATATTGATGACTAGGCGGAACCGTCCGAAAGTACCGTGCCGCAACTCATTTGGGTCAATTCCAAAGTGTCCGTCATCAACATTGATCAGTCGTCCGAGGATATAAACGAAGAATCCATAGCTCCTTCCGATCTCGTCCGATTTGCCGCCGAGAAGGTCCTTATATGCTTCTGCGTAGCCGGTAACCCGACCCAGTTCTGGTACGTCGAGTCCAAAACGCCGATCGTGGGATAAAGGAACGTCTTCGTCTTCACTGGGAGCGGTGCTTGTTGGAGCCGGTCGCGACAGTTCTGTGATGTCCTTGCCGAGGATCCATTTCCCGATTCGACCCTTGGCCTGCTTACTGGCTGCGAGCTTCTTGCCGTTGTACCAGATTGAAAAATCGTCCCTTAGGGGCAACGCAGTCCGGAGGACCCATTCGAGAACGCCAGGTTTGATCTCATGAACTTTTCTCTTGAGATCGGACATGATTGCGACAGTCCACGTTGGTGACGCCCCTTTGCCAAAAAGCGCGATTCCGCTGGCCCTGAATGCGGCTGTGTTTGTCCAGGTCGAGATTGCTTCTTTGGCTTGTGCTTCCGTCAGTTCGCGGAGATCGATCTTAATGGGAACTTTTGGCTCAATCTCCTTTTCAACTCGGCGATCAATGGCGCTGAAATCCATAGAGGTCGAGTAATACTTTCCGCGGTGCTTGCTGATATGCGTCAAGCGCTCAGACAGAACGTAAGTGGCTAGCTTGCCGATTCCAAACTGCCCTATCTGTTGCCGTCCCCGTGGTAGTTTGTCGCCCAGACTACGTTTATTGCTGACACCAATCAGCCAATGCTGTTTAAGTCCTTCGACCCCCATGCCCTCGCCGTCATCTATAACGACTATGGAGGCGTCCTGGTCGTGCAGGTTAGTTGAGAGAATAACCTGTACTGTCTGCGCGCCGGCATCGAAGGCGTTGGCGACAAGCTCTTCAACGGCTTTGTTCGGACTCGCGTACAAGCCCTCGGAAAACAGTTCTACAATCCGGTAGCTCAGGCGAACATTGATCTTGCCGGTTGCATGGCCGATCGTGACAAATGTAGGTTCGTTAGCCATCGTTCCGTATGAGTTCCATTAACGCTATTTTAGAATCTAATTCATTCATCTTCATCGAGTGAAATCCCATCCTTGGGTGCGATTATATAACCTTGTGGCTCCGGCAGTTACTGATTGAATTCGATCGTGTCAATTGGCCCCGCCTGCGAGTAAGCGAGCATGCTGCCGAGAGGCGGGAGGCTCGGGGATGGAGCAAAGAGATAACGTGTCCCTCTGTCAACAGGTTGTGCCTCTGAATGCAAATATTCAGCGACCGCTAATGGCAAGCGCAACTCCCGCGCCGCCCGCAGCGGGCATGAAAATGGTCGGCGGCACAAACGACCGCTGATGCTTGGCGACACTGTAAACTGAGGTCATCAGTTTGCGGATGATGGCGACCAACACTACCTTGGGCCTTTGACCAGCGCTCCGGCATCCACAACACGCGGCGCAAACGGGCGTTGCCCAGCGGTACTCTCGCAGCACAAGAGAACTTGCGCCTACCCGACTGATGGACTCGCGGGATGACGCCGACGTGACTGGCTAACGCACGTGCGCTGTGGAAACGGGCCGGACCCCGGATGCTCGGCGCTGCTTTGAACAGGTGAGCGAGGTTGCACGCATGCAAAACGCGAAATCGTGGCAGCTGCGCACTACCGTTAGCCTTACGCGACTGCTCGTATTGCAGGGTAATTGCGACGAAGCACGCACGATGCTCGCCACAATCTACAACTGGTTCACCGAGGGCGTCGATAACGTCGACCTCATCGACGCCAAGGTCCTGCTCGATGAGTTGAGTGCCGTCGACGGAGAGCACTGATACTGTTTCCGGGCGTCTCTCGTGGCAACCAAAAAAGACGACAGCTCGCTATCGGAGAAAGAGTTGTCGTTGACAATTGTAACATATATGTCACAAGGACCGATGATAGATGTTGGTGAATATCTCGAGCGAAGTCCCTAGAGAAAGCCTGGTTCGACGCTCTCGACTCGCAGTCCGTTGCGAAGGTGGGGACCACTTTGACCAGACTCGCGTTAGGTAATTTCTCGAACGTCAAAGGCGTCGGTTCAGGTGTTTTCGAGATCATGATCGATTTCGGACCCGCTTACCGGGCTTATTTCGGCAAGGATGGCGAGCGTCTGGTTATCCTGCTGGGCGACGGCACCAAGAAGGGCTAGAGCCACCATATCAGCACCGTTACCGCCAACTGGCAGGCTTACAAACAGAGAAATAGGAGAAGCGACCATACCTCTTACCCGTGATTTCAAAAAGACCATTCGGGACCGCGTACAGTGCGATTCCAAATTTCGTAAGGAACTGCTGCGCGAAGGTTTGGAAGCCATGTTATCCGGCGAAATCGAGGTCGCGAAGACCGTCCTGCGCGATTACATCAACGCAACGGTGGGGTTCACCGGACTCGCCGCGGCCGCTGATATCCCTTCGAAAAGTCTAATGCGCATGTTCAGCCCTGCCGGGAATCCGCGTGCGGACAACCTTTTTGAAATCGTTGGCTTTCTTCAGTATCGTGAAGGGGTGCATTCCCACGTCAAAGCCGCCCGTGCCTAACAACTGATGCTAGATGAGTCGTGATCTCACGGGCCTTCGCCCGCCGAATACTGGTGCCAAATAGGTGCCAACTTGGTGCCACGACGAGGCCGAACGCAGGTATCGCTCGGTAATTCTTGATGGCACGCGAAAAGGGCTCAAGCCCCTGTCTCCGTTGGGGTTTGTGGCAGTCGAAGCGATCGCTTGTCACTCCGTGATACTCGGTGCAAAAGTGGCTTCTTCGTTCTCTCACGTCGGGAACGCGGGTTCGACTCCCGCTGGGATCACCAAAATTCGCCATCATCACGTCAGCGGCATCATGCCCTGATGCCGTTTGGTCCAAGAAGTTAATTCCGCTGCGAACTTAACCTGAATAACATTGCGAATCCGCCGAGCGCAGTGACGCCCGCGATCGCTGCTGCCCACATGAAGCCCCCGTGGTCGATTGCAAAACCCACCAGTGGCGGACCGGTCAGTGCACTGATCGAGAAACTGGTGTAAAGCGCTCCGATAGTCGTGCCTAGGCCCTCGACCCCGAATAGATCCGCCACCACCGCCGGGGACAAGGCAACCATCCCGCCATAAGACGAACCCATCACGATCGTGAACAGCACAAAAGTCGGGTAGCTGAATGCGAACGGCCAGATCAGATAGCTGGCAGCCATGATCAGGAGGTTCAAGCGGTACATCGGGAGATTGCCGCCGATCCGGTTCGCGAGCGGACCGAAACCAAGCCGCCCAATCAGGCTGGCGGCACCAATAAAGCCGACCAAAGCCGCAGCGGGCACCTCGCCAATCCCGCGCGTCTCGGCAAACCCGACCAGGTATACGAACGGGATATAGACCGGAATCGATACCAGCAAAGACGAGATATACAGCCGCACGAAAGCGCTCGATCGAAAGTAACTCGTGAAGCGGAAGGGCGCATTGGTTGCCGGTCGCGGGGGTGCCTCCGCGACCATCGCGCAGAGCAGCATCACAACGCCGCTCGCTCCGCCGAGTATCCGGTACGCAGCGCGCCAGCCGAAGTGATCGATGAGAAGGGCGGCCAAGGGCGAGACTGCCAACGTTCCCGCACCGATTCCGGCGACCGCCACACCCATCGCGGCGTTGCGATATCGCTCGAACCATCCCCCGACCACGGCCAGCATCGGGACGTAGCCGCACGCTATACCGAGTCCGACGCCGAGGCCGTAAACCACGTAGATCGCCGCGAGCGAATGCACCGATCCGGTGAGGATCAATCCCGCCGCAAGCGCGCAAGCTCCGCCGAGCAGCACCCGACGCGGGCCCAAGCGATCGCTTATTCGTCCTGCGAAGAGGCCGAGAATCGAGTACACCGTCGCGGTCAGTGAAAAGATGACGGAGGTGGCGGCGCGGTCGGCGCTGAACTCGGCAGCGATCGGTTTGAGGAAGGCGCCGAAGCTGTACATCACGCCGTACACGGTGAAGCACGAAACGAACGCCGTCCCGGCCATCCGCCATGCTCGCGGCGAATCGAGCATAGTGGTGGCGACAGGAGTTGCGGTCAGCGATTCGGCGACGTCTGACAATCTAACCCTCTGGTACCTCAGGGAGCGAATCAGTGCAACCGAATATTGACTCGATCCGGATGTTATCGGAACCGTCTTCAAACTGTAGCTTTGGAGGACGGGTCGACGCCAAGCGGCTATCCCTCGCGATGGGGCAGGGTTGCATTTGCTTGGTCGATGGAATATACGGCAAATCATTCCGCCTGTATAAAAAGGCTGTTTAGAGGGAGGTGAGACGAGCGTCTGGTCGCGGTTTCGTGACGACGCAGGGAAGCCTAACGGGTCCATAGGGAAATCTGGTCCTCGATATTCTCCAGCACGGGAGAGAGAGCACTGAAGATGAATAAGCCGGCGTGGGGACGGCGGCTCATTTGTGTCTTCAACTCAGTATGGAGGAACCGATGGGGTTCAGAGTCTGGCCGAAGCTTGGCGTGTTCGGGGGAAGTCCAACGCCGGTCTCAATCTTGGCGGGGTCATTACTTGCGCTAGCGATGACCACTGGCCTTAGCTCTGCAGGTGATCTGTCATTCCAGCCTGCGGACACGATGTCGATCACCAATTCATCTACTAAATTGCTGCCGCAGACGCAGGCCGGCGAATCGGGCTGGCTGAGCGGATTGCACGTGTCGGGCTATGCGAGCCAGACATTCGGCATGTGGCAAAATCCGCACAACGCGCATGAATGGACGCACAGCTCGAATGCGCTGGCGACATCGCGCACGTTGTTGCAGGTCGACGAGAACTATCGTCTCAACGAGAGCAACACGTTCTTTGCGCGTGAGTGGTTCGTTTACGAGCCGCCCTATGCGTTCAACAGCTCTAACAACGTGAGCGACGCATCCGTTAATAACGCGTATCTGAGCCCATTCTGCGGTGTGACGGGGTCGCCGTCCAGTGATCGGTGCAAAACGGGTCGGTTCCATTCGAACAGCCCCGGTCATTACACCAATGACTTTTACAATAACTACCAGGTGCGCGATGCCTGGTGGGAAAACAAGACGGGGCCACTGACCACGTTCGTGGGTAACCAGATCGTGGTTTGGGGACAGTCGCTGGCGTTCCGCGTTGGCGACGTGATCAACCCGCAGGACTTCGCGTGGAACTTCGGATTCGCGAACCTGGAGCAGTCACGTAACGCGCAGTGGATGATCCATCCGATTCTGAATCTACCGGAGTGGGGACCGCTGCAATCTAACTTCGCGGA
>Ga0335069_10013878_pt1 | contig 11299 bp, 8 predicted proteins | sample Lox_Sample_11_FD_206714 | JGI IMG/M metagenome (GOLD analysis project Ga0335069, IMG submission 206714) | Soil microbial communities from Loxahatchee National Wildlife Refuge, Florida, United States - Lox_Sample_1.1 | ecosystem: Environmental > Terrestrial > Soil > Wetlands | place: USA: Florida... | reverse complement strand
GTGTGGTGTAGGTGCCGTCGTTGCGGCGCTCGACCACGCCGAACGGGCACCCGGCCACGCAGGTGCCGCAGCCGTTGCAGACGTCATCCTGCACGACGACGGTGCCGAACTCGGTGCGGAACAACGCGCCCGTCGGGCAGACGTCGAGGCAGCCGGCGTGCGTGCAGTGCTTGCACACGTCAGAGGACATCAGCCAGCGGAACTCCGGCGTGTCCGGTGGCGTGGTGTCCGGGTGGTGCTGGGCGCCGGGAACCGCGGGCAGGCCCAAATCGATGAGGGCACGGCCGGATTCGCGCGCCGCCTCGATGCGCTCCCGCCCCTGCTCGATGAACGCCACGTGCCGCCACGTGCTCGCCCCCAGGGAGCCGGTGTTGTCGTAGGACGAGCCCAGCAGTTCCAGGTCGCCGTCCTGCGGGTTGCGGTTCCATTCCTTGCACGCCACCTCGCAGGCCTTGCAGCCGATGCAGATCGAGGTGTCGGTGAAGAAACCCTTGCGTGGCTTGGGATCTGCCCAGCCGGCGTCAGTTGTCGGGTCGGTCGGCCCGCTCAGCAGACCCATCGGCTCCCCCTTCCCATACGGCGTCGCTGATCCGGGCGTTGCCTGTTTCGGTGGTGGCGCCCGAGCGGGATTGATACTCGGCGATCAGGCGCAGCAGTTGCTCGCCCCGCGGCCGACGCCCCGGGAGGATGTCGCACGACCCGGCCTTGGACTCCTGGATCTGCACGTTGGGATCCAGTGTCACGCCGAGCAGGTCGTTGGCCGCGTCCCCGCTGACCACCGCGTCACTCCCGACACCCCAGTGGTACGGCAATCCGATCTGGTGCACCGTGCGGCCGTTGATGACCAGCGGCGCAACCCGTTTGGTCACCAGCACCCGGGCTTCGATCGCCGCGCGAGGCGAGACGATGGTGGCCCACCCATAGGGCTCGAGACCGCGTTCGGCGGCCAGCTCCGGCGAGACCTCGCAGAACATCTCCGGTTGCAGCTCCGACAGGTAGGGCAGCCACCGGCTCATGCCACCGGCGGTGTGATGCTCGGTGAGCCGGTAGGTGGTGAACACATATGGGTAGACGTCGGCGCCGGGCTCCCCGGCGCTGGGCGCGCTCAGATTGTCCTTGCGCGGGAAGGTGATTCGCGCCGGGTTTCGCTGCTGCGGATAGAGCGGGTTGGCGACGGGCGACTCCTGCGGCTCGTAGTGCGTGGGCAGCGGCCCGTCGACCACACCCTTCGGCGCGAACAGCCAGCCCTTGCCGTCGGCCTGCATGATGAACGGGTCGTCCCCGGCCAGCGCGTCGGGACCGCCGACGTCGGGATCGGGCCGACTGCCCGGCGCCCGGTCGGCGACGAAGTCGGGCACGTCATATCCGACCCAGCGCTGCTGGTCCGCATCCCACCAGACGTATTTCTTGCGCTCGCTCCACGGCTTGCCGTCGGGATCGGCGGAGGCGCGGTTGTAGAGGATGCGCCGGTCGGCCGGCCAGGCCCAGCCCCACTCGAATTGCGCCGGGGACGAACCGCCCTGGGGCACGCGGCGCGCGGCCTGGTTGACCGCGTCCGCGTAGACCCCGGTGTAAATCCAGCAGCCGGCGGCCGTCGACCCGTCGGCGCGCAACTCGGTATACGACTGCAGCGGAGCGCTATTCGTGACGTGATAGCCGTTGATCTCGGCCAGCACCGCCTCCCCGTCGGGGTCGCCGTGCTCGTCCGTCGGGTAGTCCCACGTCAGGTCCAGCAGCGGCCGGTCGCGCGCGTCGGTGGATCCGGCCAACCGCTGCCGGATGCGCGTGCCGAGTTCGTAGAAGAACTGCAATTCGCTATGGCACTGGCCCGGCGGCTCGACAGCCTTGTGCCGCCACTGCACCAGCCGCTGCGTCTGGGTGAAGGATCCCGCCTTCTCCACGTGGCTGGCCGCGGGCAGGAAGAACACCTCGGTCTCGATGTCCTCGGTTTTCAGCTCACCCGAGGCGATTTCGGGCCCGTCCTTCCACCAGGTGGCCGACTCGATGAGGTTGAGGTCGCGGACCACCAGCCACTTGAGGTGGGCCATGCCGAGGCGCTGCATGCGGCCGTGCGCCGAACCGACCGCGGGGTTCTGGCCGAGCAGGAAGTAGCCCTCCACCTCGTCGGCCAGCATCCCCATCACGGTCTGATAGGTGCCGTGCGGGCCGGAGAGCCGCGGAAGGTAGTCGTAGGCCCAGTCGTTTTCTTTGGTGGCCGCGTCGCCCCACCAGGCCTTGAGCAGGCTGACGGTGTAGGTGTCGGCCTCGGCCCAGAAGCCCTTCTGCTTCTTCGATCCCACCGCGTCGAGGTAGTCGGCCAGGGTGTCGTGCATGCCCGCCTTGGGCATCGGCAGGTAGCCGGGCAGCAGGTTGAACAGCGTGGGAATGTCGGTGGAGCCCTGAATGGTGGCGTGGCCGCGCAGCGCCATGATGCCGCTGCCCGGTCGGCCGACGTTGCCCAGCAGCAGCTGCAGAATCGTTGCGGTGCGGATGAATTGGGCGCCCAGCGTGTGCTGCGTCCACCCGACGGCGTACGCGAAGCAGGTGGTGCGTTCCCGCCCGGAGTTCTCGACGATGGAGCGGGCCAGGTAGTCGAAATCCGCACGGCTGATGCCGCACACGTCGGTGACCATCTCCGGCGTGTAGCGGGCGTAGTGCCGCTTGAGGATCTGGAACACCGTGCGCGGATGCTGCAGGGTCTCGTCGCGCTTCACCCGCGCATGCTCCAGTGGGGGGCCGCCGCTGCCCTGCTCGTGGCCCGCGGCGCTCTGCGCGGCGGTGGCGCCGTGCGTGTGGCCGCCGCCGGGGGAAGCGATCTGGCCGTTGCCCTGCTCGTCGTACGCCCACGTCGACGTGTCGTACTGCCCGGTCTCGGGGTCGAATCCGGAGAACAGGCCGTTGAGATCCTCGGTGTCCCTGAACTTTTCGTTGATCAGGGTCGCGGCGTTGGTGTATGCGACGACATATTCCTTGAACCACAAATCCTCGGTGAGGACGCGGTTGATCAGCGCGCCGAGCAGGACCACGTCGGAACCGGCCCGGATCGGGATGTGCTTGTCCGACACCGCCGAGGTTCGGGTGAAGCGCGGGTCGACGTGGATTACCCGGGCGCCGCGGGACCTGGCCTCCTCGACCCACTGGAAACCGACCGGATGGCACTCGGCCATGTTGGAGCCCTGGATGACGATGCAGTCGGCGTTGGCCATGTCCTGCAGTGTTTGGGTGGCGCCACCGCGCCCGAAGGAGGCTCCCAGACCGGGAACCGTGGCGGAGTGTCAAATGCGAGCTTGGTTCTCGATCTGAATCGCGCCCGCGGCGGTGAAGAGCTTCTTGATGAGGTAGTTCTCTTCGTTGTCCAGCGTCGCCCCGCCGAGGGCAGCGATGCCCATGGTGCGGCGCAGCAGGTTGCCCTTCTTGTCGATGTCCTGCCAGGTGTGGCGGCGGGACTCGACGAAGCGGTCGGCGATCATGTCGATCGCCGTGTCCAGCTCGAGGGGCTGCCATTCGGTCGCCCGCGGCGCGCGGTAGAGCACCTGCAGCTGCCGGCCCGGCGAGTTGACCAGCTGCTCGCTCGCGGATCCCTTGGGGCACAAGCGGCCTCGCGAGATCGGGGAGTCGGGGTCACCCTCGATCTGGACCACGCGCTCGTCCTTGACGTACACCCGCTGCCCGCAGCCCACCGCGCAGTACGGGCACACGCTCTGCACCACCCGGTCGGCCGTCGTGGTGCGCGGCGTGATGGCGAGGGTGCGCTTCGAGGTTACGGCCGAGCCGCGGCCGAGCTTGTCCCCCGAACGCAACTGACGCAGGACGGGCCATTCCAGGAAAATCCTCCGCATAGGCATGACCTTTACCCTAGTGCGCGCGACCGAAACCCCGCTCGTTCAGCGCACCACGATGGTGTGCTCACCCCGCGGCACCAGCTCCCCGATGACGGGCGCGCCCGGGATCTCGCCGGCGATCAGCAGCCCGCCCGAGGTCTGCGCGTCGGCCAGCAACAGGGCCTCCTCCTCGGCGACCGCCGACAGGTCGGCGTGCGGGGCCACCCAGTCGAGGTTGCGCCGCGTGCCGCCGCTGACGTAGCCGGCCGACAGCGCCTCGCGGGCGCCCTCCAGGTAGGGAACGGCCGCCGCGTCGACGATCGCGGTGACGCCGCTGGCGCGCGCCAGCTTGTGCAGGTGCCCGAGCAGGCCGAACCCCGTGACGTCGGTCGCGCACTGGACGCCCGCCGCCAGCGCCGCGGCGGCCGCCTCGGCGTTGAGCGTGGTCATCGCCTCGATCGCCTGCTCGAAGCGCTCGCCCGTGGCCTTGTGCCTGCTGTTCAGTACGCCGATGCCGAGCGGCTTGGTCAGCGACAGCGGCGTACCGGGTTCGCCGGAGTCGTTGCGCAGCAAGCGATCCGGATCCGCGATGCCCGTGACCGCCAGCCCGTATTTGGGTTCCGGGTCGTCGACGCTGTGGCCACCGGCGAGGTGGCAGCCGGCGAGCCCGCACACGTCCAGCCCTCCGCGCAGCGTCTCGGCGGCCAGCTCGAAGGGCAGCACATCGCGCGGCCAGCCCAGCAGGTTTACCGCGACCACCGGGCGCCCGCCCATCGCGTACACGTCCGACAGCGCGTTGGTGGCTGCGATGCGGCCCCAGTCGTACGCGTCGTCCACCACCGGGGTGAAGAAGTCCGTCGTCGCGATCAGCACCGTGCCGCCCCCGATGCGCACCACCGCCGCGTCGTCGCCGTGGTCCAACCCGACCAACAGTTCGCCGACCGGGTCGCGCGGCGCGGTTGCCTCCAGTCCGCGCACGACATCCTCCAGCTCACCGGGCGGGATCTTGCAGGCGCAGCCGCCGCCGTGGGCGTACTGAGTGAGTCGGTAGGTCACGCGTCCATAATTGTCGCCATGGTCCGAGGAGGTGTGCCCGGTCTGGTGACCGGCGCGGTCTTCAAAACTGTCGAGCGGCAGTCGCTGCCGTTGGCGGGTTCGATTCCCGTCCGCCTCCGCCATGCTCCCGCGGACCTGACGTGACCGACCCGCGCCGGCGGGTGCCGCGCACCGACACGCTGCTTGCCGATCCCCGCCTCGCCCAGGCCGAGCGGGTGCTGGGCCGCGCGCTGGTGAAGGCGGTGATCGCCGACGCCCAGCAGCGGGCGCGCGCCGGGGAGATCGAGCCGGAGCTCGTCGCCGAACACGCCGTCGCCGCGCTGCCGTCCACCGCATCGAGCCTGCGGCCCGTCGTCAACGCCACCGGCGTGGTCGTGCATACCAACCTGGGCCGGGCGCCGCTGTCGCGGGCCGCGGTGGACGCGGTGGTAGCCGCGGCCGGGGCCACGGACGTCGAGTTCGACCTGGCGACCGGCCGGCGCGCGCGCCGGGGTCGCGGCGCCCTGGCCGCGCTGGCCCGGGCGGTGCCCACCGCGGGCGGGGTGCACGTCGTCAACAACAATGCCGCCGCGCTGCTGCTGACGGCGCTCGCGCTGGCGCCGGGCAAGGAGATCGTGCTCAGCCGCGGCGAGCTCGTCGAGATCGGCGACGGGTTCCGCATCCCCGAGCTGCTGGCGTCCACCGGAGCGCGGCTGCGCGAGGTCGGCACCACCAACCGCACCAGCCTGCGCGATTACACCGAGGCGATCGGTCCACAAACCGGTTTCGTCCTGAAGGTCCACCCATCCAACTTCCACGTCACCGGGTTCACCTCGGCGGTGAGCGTGGCGGAGTTGGCCGACCTCGACGTGCCGCTGGTGGTCGACATCGGCTCCGGGCTGCTGACCCCGCACCCGGTGCTGCCCGACGAGCCCGACGCGACGTCGATGCTGGCCGACGGCGCGGACCTGGTCACCGCGAGCGGCGACAAGCTGCTCGGCGGCCCGCAGGCCGGCCTGCTGTTCGGTGACGCCGGGGTCATCGAGCGGCTGCGCCGCCATCCTGCGGCACGGGCCCTGCGCGTGGACAAGCTGACGTTGGCCGCCCTGGAGGCGACCCTGACCGGCCCGCCGCCGCCCGTGCACCAGGCGCTGGGCGTCGACGTGGCGGGGCTGCGGGCCCGCGCCGACTCGATTGCGGCGCAACTGCCCCAGAACCTGCGGGCCGTGGCGGTGGATTGCGTTGCGGCGGTCGGCGGCGGCGGTGCGCCGGGCGTCGACCTCCCCAGCGCCGCCGTGAGCCTGCCCGAGTCCTACGCCGCCGCGCTGCGCGCCGGCAGTCCGCCGGTCGTCGGCCGCATCGAGTCCGGCCGGTGCCTGCTCGACCTGCGCACCGTGGCGCCGGAGGACGACGCGCTGCTGGCGGCGGCGGTGCTGGCATGTTCGTCTTAGCCACGGCCGGCCACGTCGACCATGGCAAGTCGACCCTGCTGCACCGGCTCACCGGCATGTGGCCCGACCGGCTGGCCGAGGAGCAGCGCCGCGGCCTGACCATCGACCTCGGCTTCGCGTGGACCGAGCTCGGCGGCCGTCAGCTGGCGTTCGTCGACGTGCCGGGCCACGAGCGGTTCGTGGCCAACATGCTGGCCGGCTTGGGGCCGGTTCCGGCGGTGGTGTTCGTCGTGGCCGCCACCGAAGGCTGGATGCCACAGTCCGAAGAGCATCTTGCGGCGCTGGACGCCCTCGGCGTGCGGCACGGGCTCGTCGTGATCAGCAAGGCCGACCTCGCCGATCCCCGTCCGGCCGTCGCGCAGGTGTCCGAGCGGCTCGCCACCACCTCGCTGGGCGACGCCCCCGTCGTGATCGGCGCCGACCTGGATCGCGTGCGCGCGGGGCTGCTGGCGCTGACCGACCGGCTGCCGCCCCCGGACCCCGGCGCCGACGTGCGGCTGTGGGTCGACCGTTGCTTCACGGTCCGGGGTTCCGGCACGGTCGTGACCGGCACGCTGGCCGCGGGTGCGGTTCGGGTGGGCGACGAGCTCGAACACGCCGGGCGGCGCGTCACGGTCCGCGGGCTGCAATCGCTGGGCCGCGATCAGACCGCGGTCGGCGCGGTTGCCCGCGTCGCGCTCAACCTGCGCGGCGTGGACCGCCACGACATCGGCCGCGGGGACACCGTCCGGACGCCGGGCGCCTGGCTGGACACCGCGGAGGTCGACGTCGGTCTGCGGTCTGCGGGGTCTTTGCACCGCCAGCTCGTCCTGCACATCGGGTCGGCGGCCGTGCCGGTGCAGGTGCGTCAACTGGGGAGGGCCGCGGCGCGGCTGCGGCTGGCGAGGCCACTGCCGCTGCGGGTTTCGGACGTCGGGCTGCTGCGCGATCCCGGCGAGCACCGGATCGCGGCGGGGATCGAGGTGCTCGACGTCCGCCCGCCCGGCCTGCGCCGCCGGGGTGCGGCCCGCGACCGCGCCGCCGAGCTGGCCACCGGCCGGGTCCGGCCGCCCGACTGCGCGCGGGCGGCCGAACTGCGCGCCATGGGCCTGCCGCTTTCCGGCCTTCGGGTGGGCGACTGGGTGGTGGACCCGCGGTGGTGGGACGCGCGTCGCGAGTCGGCGACAGCGGCGGTGCGTGGCTGGGCGGACGAGCACGACATCGCGGCGGGGATGCCCCTCGAAACGTTGCGGCAGCGCGCCGGGCTGCCCGCCGCGGAGCTGATGCCGACGCTGCTCGAGGGCACCGGCCTTCAGGTGGTCGACGGGTTGGTCCGCGTGCACGGCGCGAGCCTGCCCGCGCGCGTCGACAAGGCCGTGCGCGCGATCGAGGAGTGGCTGGCCGCCGAGCCCTTCCGCGCGCCGGAGGCCGACGAACTGGCCGAACTGAAGCTCGGCCACCGGGAGCTGGCCGCGGCGGTGCGCGCCGGGCGGCTGACCCGCATCGCCGACGGCGTCGTACTGGGGCCGGACGCGCTCGATCGCGCGGCCGGGGTCCTCGCGCAACTGCCGCAGCCGTTCACCGTCAGCGATGCGCGCCGCGCGCTGGGCACCACCCGGCGGGTCGCCGTGCCATTGCTCGAACAGCTCGACGCCCGACGGGTCACGCGGCGCGGCGGCGACGGCACCCGGGTGGTCGTTTGATCGCTGGAAAACGAAAGCCGTTGCCGCAGAACCAATTTCGGATGCCGCCCAAGCCGTTCGGCGTTACAGGCGCTCCTTGACCGCGGCGGATAGCCGCGCCCCGTCGGCCTTTCCGGCCGCGATCGCGGTGGCCGCCTTCATCACCAGCCCCATCTGCTTCACGCCCGGCCGCTCCCCGATGTCCTCGGCGACCTGTGCGATCGCGGTGTCGGCGACGTCGGCCACCTCGGCCTCGGTGAGCGGCGTGGGCAGGTACTCGTCGATGACCCGCGCCTCGGCGCGCTCGTTGGCGGCGAGCTCGCCGCGACCGTTTTCGGTGTAGATCTCCGCCGCCTCACCACGCTTCCGCGACTCCCTGGCCAGCACCTTGATGACTTCCTCGTCGGAGAGCTCGCGCGCCTGCTTTCCGGAGACCTCCTCGTTCTGGATCGCGGCCAGCAGCATGCGCAGGGTCGCCGTTCGCAATTTGTCCTGGGCCTTCATCGCCTGGGTCAGGTCGGCCCGCAGCCGGGCTTTGAGTTCCGCCATGCGTGGGACCCTACGCGCCGGGACGCCGGTCAAGATTGTGAAATGCCCGGACCGCCGACAGGATGGAGCCCATGACGAACGACGCGCCCGGCAGCGAGGCCGGCTGCAAACCCGGTTGCAGACCCGGTTCAGAAGGCCGCTGCACCCGGTGAACGCGTCGCCGCCCGGTTACCCGGTTTTTCCCCCGCCCGGGTACGGCCCACCAAACGGGTACGGCCCGCCGTACGGGTTCGGCCCGGCACCGGGGTACGGCCCGCCGTACGGCTACGGCCCGGCACCGGGGTACGCGCCGCCATACGGCTACGGCCCGCCGCCGGGGTACGGGTCGCCATACGGTCCGCGGCAATTCGTTCCCGGGGCGGTCAAACCCGGGATCATCCCGCTGCGCCCCCTGACGCTCAGCGACATCTTCAATGGCGCGGTCGGCTACGTCCGCGCCAATCCCAGGGCGACGCTGGGATTGACCGCGATGGTGGTCGTGCTCATGCAGATGATCTCGCTGGTCGCGACTTTCGGTCCGCTGGCCGCCTACGGCAGGATCACCATCGCACGCTCGAACGAGCTGAGCGGAGGGATCGTGGGCGCCTGGATGGCGTCGATGGCCGCCGGGATCCTGGTCACCTGGCTCGGCGGCATGCTGCTGTCCGGCATGCTCACCGTCGTCGTCGGGCGGGCGGTGTTCGGGTCGTCGATCACCATCGGTGAAACCTGGGCCAAGATTCGGGGCCGGCTGTTGCCGTTGCTCGGGCTGGCGCTGCTGGAAGCCGCCGCGGTTGCGGCCCTTTTCGGGCTGGTGGCGGTGGTGATCGCGTTGTTGGCCGTGGCCGGCGGCGCGGCGCCGGCGGTGCTCCTGGGCCTGCCGCTGGTGCTCGCGGCGATCGCGTTGCTGGTCTATCTGTACACCGCAGTGTTGTTCGCGCCGGTGCTCATCGTCCTCGAAAGGCTGCCTGTCTTCGACGCGATCACCCGATCGTTCGCGCTGGTCCGCAACGGCTTCTGGCGGGTGTTGGGGATCCGCACACTGACCTTCGTCGTGGCGTCCTTCATCGGCAACGCCGTCGCGGCACCGTTCGGCATCGGCGGCCAGATCCTGCTGGCCGGGACGACGCCGTCCACGGGATCGCTGCTGCTGGGAACCGCGATCGCCTCCGTCGGGTCGGCGATCGGCCAGATCATCACCGCGCCGTTCAACGCCGGTGTCATCGCGCTGCTCTACACCGACCGCCGCATGCGGGCCGAGGCGTTCGACCTGGTGCTGCAGAGCGGCGCCGCCGGCGGACCCTACGCGGGCGCGGAGTCCACCGACAATCTCTGGCTGACCCGGCCGGTTTGAGGACCAGCTGACCGTGCCCTCCATCGACATCGACCGCGATGCCGCCCATCAGGCCGCTCAGATCGAGCTGAACAAGCCGATCTACTCCAAGGGTTCGGTGGCCCGACAATTCGCCGAATGGGTCAACGAGCTGCTGTACCGGCTGCTCGAGAAGACCGCGAAGATACCGGGCGGATGGTTGACCACCACCGTGCTTCTCATCCTGCTGGCGGTCGCGGTGGTGGTCGCCATCCACGTCGCGCGGCGCACCATGCGCGCCAACCGGGGCGGGGACTATCTGCTGTTCGAGGCCGCCCAGCTCACCGCCGCCCAGCATCGCGCCACCGCCGAAAGCTATGCCGCGGAGGGGAATTGGTCGGCGGCGATCCGACACCGGCTGCGCGCCGTCGCGCGCCAGCTCGAGGAGACCGGCATCCTGGAACCGGCCCCGGGCCGCACCGCCAACGAGCTGGCCAAAGACGCCGGCGCGGCGCTGCCCCACCTGGCAGGCGAATTGTCTGAGGCGGCAACGGCATTCAACGATGTGACCTACGGTGAGCGGCCGGGGACGGAGGCCGCCTACCGGATGATAGCCGCCCTCGACGACCACCTGCGGTCACGCTCACCGGCCGCCCCGGCGGTGCCGGGTCAGCCAGCGGCGACCGCGGCGTGGGCGCAGGTCCGGTGATGGCGACCGTTGGGGCACGCCGGGAAGACGGGAGCGCGACGGCGGTGCGGCGCTGGCGGCCTTGGGCCTTGGCGGTTCTCACCATCGTGGTGCTCGCCGTCATCGCCGGCATCGGCGCCTACCTGACCGCGCCGCGGCCGGGCGCCCGGATGGCTGCGCAATCGACCTTGCCCGACGGGGCGCGGGCGCTGGTGACGCTGCTGCGCGACGCCGGCGTCGAGGTAGTGGTCGCCGACACCATCGGCGACGTCGAACAGGCGGCCACGCCCGGCACGCAGATCCTGGTGGCGCAAAGCCAGTACCTCACCGACACCGCGCTGCTGGACAGGCTGGCCAAGGTCCCCGGCGATCTGCTCCTGGTGGAACCGACGGCGCCAGCCCGCGAAGCGCTGATGCCGGGTGTGCGGATGTCCGTCGAGAGCATCTCCTTTGACAGCAGCCCGAATTGCACTCTGCGAGAGGCGAATCGCGCTGGAGCCGTTCGCTTCGGGCCGAGCGACACCTACCAGGCCAAAGACGGCCGGACCATGACCAGCTGTTACGACGGGGTGCTGATCCGGTATCGGGAGAACGGGCGGACCGTCACGGCCGTCGGCAACACCGACTTCATGACCAACGGGAACCTGTTGCAGGCGGGCAACGCCGCGCTGGCAATGAACCTCGCGGGCGACCGGCCCCGCCTCATCTGGTACGCGCCCCACCGCATCGAGGGCGAAACAACCGCTCCGTCATCGGTTTTCGACTTGATCCCGGAAAACGTCAACTGGATCGTCTGGCAACTG
>Ga0335069_10013877_pt1 | contig 11299 bp, 6 predicted proteins | sample Lox_Sample_11_FD_206714 | JGI IMG/M metagenome (GOLD analysis project Ga0335069, IMG submission 206714) | Soil microbial communities from Loxahatchee National Wildlife Refuge, Florida, United States - Lox_Sample_1.1 | ecosystem: Environmental > Terrestrial > Soil > Wetlands | place: USA: Florida... | reverse complement strand
ACAGCCCGGCATGAGGGGCACGACTCCGGTCAACACCAGAATGGTGGCGCAAAGAATTATCTTTCTAAGCTTCATATCTTTCTCCGATATGGCTGTTGATCCAAGGTGAATTAGTCAAGCTGTACCGCATTGTCCACAATTTTATTGCAATGTCGGACGGATGAAATCGCGTCACCGGGCCTTACGCGCTGGTCAGCGATCACAACCGGTCAGGCCGGGAGGATCGGACAGAATCCGGCCCGCAGGATTTTCAGGAAAGCATGGGATCGAGGAACGGGAGAAATGATCGCGTATGGAGGAACCACAACAACGCATTCTGCCCACAATGCGCCGGGGTGAGATGATCGTCTCACCCCATCCGAAAGTACAGAAATCGGGGGCGAATATCAACCGCCTGGGTGATTTATTTCGGCGGGTATTCTCCCTTTACCGCCACCCGGCGGACAAAAAAAGCGGCGGGAAAACGCCGCTGTTGTTCGAAAACGATCGGGAGTCGTGTAAATCCGGCTCACTTTGCCAGAGGCTTCGCGACCGCTATCTTGTAGCCGTCGGGATCCTCCAGCCTCAGCATCCGCACCCCCCAATGCATGTCGGCCGCTTCCGCATCCTTTGCCGGTGTGAGTTTCCGGACCCGGGAAGCCAGCTCGTCCACATCCTGGTCGGTGGTGAGATAGATCGAAAATCCGAGACCCTTGATCCGATCCCAGCCTTTCGCACCATCGTCCTGATTGATTGTGATCCGTGCCTCACCCGCCTGTAATGCTATACCGCGCAATTTGCCGTCGCGCTCAAGCTTCCGGTCGATGGCAAAACCGAGGACCTCGTGATACCAGGCGAGACTTTTCTGCAGATCTTTGACGGTGAGCGAGATCGACATCGAATCGGCGTGCAGTCCTGCGTGCGAACTCATAACGGGTAATTCTCCTTTTTTGTGATCAGTAAATGTACTCATCCCCCGTCTCATCACCAAACCTTCCCGGGGAGACGATCGTCGGTCGTCCGCCGGACCGGAACCCGGCGGTTGTCATATTATAACCGGTAGAGTCCGATGTTCTCGTACCTGATCCGGGACGGCTGGCGGAGCAGGAAGAGAACCGTCGACGCGAGATCCTCGGGCTGAAGGACGTCGGGGCGGACCTCGCTCCCGGTCTTCGGGGGAGGAACCTGAACCAGAGCCGGACAGAGCGCGTGCGCGAGGATGCCGTATTCACGGACCTCGGCCTGGAGCGCTTCCGTAAATCCGAGGAGACCGAATTTGGACGCGCAGTACGGCCCCGCGAGCGGATAGCCGTGCTTCGCCGCCTGCGAAGCGATATTGATGATATAGCCCGAACGCTGAGCCATCATCACAGGCAGACACTCCCTCGTCAGCCGGAAAACACCGGTCAGATTAGTCCCGATGACGAGATCCCATTCCTCATCGGTGCAGTCGGCGATCGCGGAGGAGACGCCAAGCCCCGCGTTGTTGACCAGAATATCGAGCGACGGGAAAGATTTCTGCGCGAGCCTGACGACCCTGACGATATCCTCCTTCTTCCGGATATCGAGCACCGCGGGAACCGCCCTGCCCGGGCCGGCACGATTCAGCGCCGCCGCGGCCGTCTCGAGCAGTTCACCCCGTCGCGACGCGATCAGCACGTTCACCCCCTCCGCAACGAGCGCCTGTGCTATCGCATACCCGATGCCGCTGCCGCCGCCCGTCACGATTGCGTTTTTACCCTTCAGATTATTCACATGGACTCCTTGGTATTTGTCCAACCCCGGCTCCTTCCATCTTCACCTGCCGGTTTTATTTTTCCCCCGCAATGACTTTATAGATTCCTCCCGTCATTCCATCGATCGTCACGGAATGCGTTGTCCCGAGATCATAGGCGGTGCCGCTCATCAGCTCCTTCAGCTTCACCGCCCCGGCAAGCTGATGAAGATACGGTTCGAGCGGGACCTGTTTTTCATTCCTGTTATGATTGACGATCACCATAACGCGCTCCTCTTTCCATATCCGGAAATAGACATAGACTTCATCCGCGGGTTTGAAATGAATGAGCTTCCCGCGGCGAAGCGGCTCCTCCGCCCGGCGGATCCGGAGCAGTCGCCGGGTATAATCGAATAGCGTGCTCTCCGCCTCGGTCCGTCCCCCGGCGGAAAAGGCGTTCCGGGTATCGCCGGGAAAACCCCCGGGGAAATCGGAGCGGATGGTTCCATGGTCGGGACCCCCGGTCATGCCGATTTCGGTCCCGTACAGGATCTCCGGGATTCCCCGGGTCGTGAGAAGCGTGAGCAGTGCGACCCTGAACCTCCGGGCATCACCGTTCACGTTATACATAATTCTCCGGATGTCGTGATTATCCAGGAATGTGACCAGATTATCCGGATCGGGGTAGAGGAAATCCTTCGCCAGACAGGTGAAGACATTTTCGATCCTGCCGGCAGTGTCCGCAAATGCCTTCATGAACGCGTCGAAAAGTCCGAAGTCGGTGATGGCGGGAAGCTGTGCCGGTATCCTCCTCGGGATCCGGCTTCCCTTCTGGTACGGCGCGAGAAAGGCCGGGTCCTGCACCCACACCTCCCCCACGATATTGAACCGGGGATATTCCTTCATGACCGCGGCACACCACGATTCCCTGAAGGACGGCTCGATATAGGGATAGGTATCCTCCCGGATGCCGTCGATGCCGCTGAACTCTATCCACCAGAGGGTGCTTTCCAGCAGATAGTCCGCCACGAGCGGGTTCCGCTGGTTGAGATCGACCTGGTAATCGGCGAACCACCCGTTGACGGCTTTCTGTTTCGTCACCGAATCGCTGTGCACATCGTCCAGCTCCGGTTTGGAGTTGAATGCCTTCTGGTGGTGCTCCACGGTGCCATTGAGCCAGTCGGGGGTCGGCAGGTCCGCGATCCACGGATGGGAGATCCCGATGTGATTATTGACGTGATCCATGATCACCTTCAATCCCATCCCGTGCGCCTTCCGGACCAGATCGCGATAGAGGTCGTTCGACCCGAATCGGGGATCGATACGGTAGAGATCCGTGGCGCCGTAGCCGTGATAGCTGGCATGCTGCATGTTGTTTTCAACGACCGGATTCAGCCAGAGCGCGGTCACCCCCAGATCCTTCAGATAGGCGAGCCGGTCGATGATGCCCCGCAGATCTCCCCCATGACGTCCGAACGGATCCCTGCGGTTCAGCGTGTCGGCCATTCCGGGCACGTTGTCGTTCGATGTATCGCCGTTCGCAAAACGGTCGGGGGTGATAAGATAGATGACATCGTCCGGACCAAACCCCTCATGCCCCGATTCGGGCTGTGACCGCTTCAGCACGGGAAACTGCACCGGAACCGAACCCCCATCCGAATGGACTTTGAGAGTGTAGGTCCCCGGCATCGCGGAGGGGGATATTTCGATCTGAACAAAGGCATAGGAGGGGTTTTCGATCTTTTCGGTCCGGACGATTCTGATCGCGGGCGAGGAGGAGGTGATCCGGACGGCTCCGAGGTTCCGGCCGTACAGCATCAGTTCAATCCTGTTCGTCTTCATGCCGGTCCACCAGTTCGGCGGTTCGACTTTTGTGACGGAAGGCGCCTGCCCTGCCGCCGCCGAACTCCCCGGGACGGGAAGGAGAAGCATGAGGACGACCGGGATGCTTCTGATAATATTCAACAGCATCCGCGGGGCTGACCGCAACGGCCCGGGCGCGGAGACTTTACCACTGCGCACTCTGCGGTTTTCTCTGATAATATGCCGGGGAAGAGGCCGGGTTTCGTCTACGGGGCGGTGGTGCTGAACGGGAATTTCCGACGGGGTGACTCCCGAAGTCCTGCTGTTGCCCGGATCCGGAATCATCTGTATAGCACTGCTGGGATGTAAGAACACACGAACCTCACTGGGATATCAGCATGGCACAAGCCCCCGCAAATTCCGGACGAAACCGGGACGGGGGCGGCGCATGCCGGCGCGGGTTATTCATCCCGGTGCGCGCATTGATGTCGGCAGCCGGAAGGCGGTCGGCTCACCCGGGTAGTTTTGCATGTTTTTTCGCACCGCCCGGCACGGACGTACTGCTGTCGGCTCCCTGCATGAGCATCTCCACCTTGTACCGCGGACTGTCGGTGAAGGATGCCAGCGTCGTTGTATCGGCGGTCCTGACGATGAGTTTCTTTGCCGGAATCCGGTACGAGGTGAGGACATGTTTCCGCAGAATGTCGTTCCTGCGGGTTAGCTTCCGCCCGAGCTCGATCCGAAGGGAATCCGTGTTGTAGAGGGAAAGAATTTTGTCGTCCCCCGCAATACCCTGCGCGGGGACTCCGCGAAGGAGGACCAGGCTGTCGACATACGCGCCGTATTCCCGGTCGCCGTCGTCCAGGGCCGTGATATCCTCATACGTCGGCGATGCTTTCTGCTGGTCGCGGAATTTCTCCGCGAGATATGCGGCCTTGGTCTTGTAGACGGCGAACGTCCGGAGTCCATCCTTCATATTGACATACTGCGTCAGCGCGAGGGTCATGTCGGGTTTTTTCTTTTCGATTGCCGCGACGTCGCTGATCTGACGGTATTGCTGTGCCGTGAAATCGGTCTGGAGTGGATCGATTTCGATGTTCTCCAGCTTGTCACCGCCGGCGCCGAACGCCCGCGCGAGGAACCGGAAAGGGGAAAGGGCAACTTTGACCATCAGATTCACGAGCGTTTTCAGAATGATGCCCGAATAGGAGAACTGCGGGTCATTGAGGTTTCCCTTGACCGGAATATCGAAGCTGATCTTATCGTCCTTGTCCTTGAGGAGATAGAGCGCCAGCCCGAGCGGCAGGTTGATTTTCGGTTTCAGATCGCCGTGCTTATCCCCCACATTCATCTTGTACGCATCGAGCAGGTTGGTGCTCTCGATGTTGTTCTCACGGATGATATTTTTGCTGATGAAATTCAGATTTCCTTCGGTGATATCGTAGGCCGTATACTGGAGGCAGTAGGGACTGAGGAGCGGCAGGCTCAGGTTCTGGAGGTTAAGCATGATCTGCTGATTGGTCAGATCGGCGACGCTCCCCTTCCAGTCGATATCGAGCCTCCCACCCTCGGGGAATGACGCCCGGATCGCGAACGAATTTTCCCTCCGGGGGTCGACATCGGATGCCGAGATCGTGATACCGCTGACCGGTATCCGGCAGGGGGATATCAGGGTGCTGTCGGTCAGATTGCACCGGGAGTCGTCGATCAGCAGTCTCCGTATCAGAAGCGACATCGGCTTCGCCGGCGGCGCCGGCGACTGCGCAGTCCGACTGCTCTCCGCGGCGGCCGCGTTGGTCATCACAACGTTCAGAACTACCTGGGAAAGGTGGAGGGAATCGAACAGGTAGGCGGAGACCGGCAGACGGAGGGTGTCATGGCCGGTATTCAGGGATCCGACCGAAACCGCGACCGATCGTCCTCCGGCCGGATCGGCATAGACGACATTTCCCCCGCGGAGCTGGACAGTGCCGAGGATGACCGATTCAAACGAGGATTTCGAGGTATCGCTCGCCAGCTTCGCGGCAATATCTGCGTAATTGGCCTTCCCGCCGGCACGGGAAATCGTGATGGAGGGGCCGATCACGCGAAGGGTGGAAATGTCGATTGAATGATGCAGAAGCGGTCTGTAGCCGATCTGAAGTGCGAGAGTGTCGACCGAGGCAAACACCGTGATATCGTCGCGCTCGTAGAGCCGGAGGGAGTCGATCTCGGCGGAACCGGTGAAGATATTCAGATGAAGGCCGGCGATCAGAATCTTCCTGCCGGTCATTTCCCTGCTGTGGCTTTCGATGTAGTATTTCACCGCAGGTGCAATAGTCACCGCAACGATAAGAACAAGGAGAATAACTGTTCCCAGCCCATAGGCAAGGATCTTCAATAGTTTTCGCATGATGCCTGCGGTACGGTTCGTCTGTCGGGGAAAGTGATTGACGGAGTTATCTGACAGTCAGATAATTACAAATTTTCCGGCGGATAATCAAGCTCTCCGGGTGACTGTGCCGGACTACCGGCTGGCGTCCGGTACAATGACGGAATACCCGGGTATAAAAAAATCCCCGCCTTTCGGGGCGGGGATGTGAGGCATGGCACACCTGTTGTCAGATGGAAACATCGACCTGATAATCAATGGTGGCGACGATCTGCGTCCCTGCCGGCACCGCCACGGATGTGGTCCCCGCTGTCTGGACGGTGATGGTGGCCGTCAGAGGCAATCCGGTGGCATTCTGCATCGCCGTAAGCAGATTTGACAATCCCGCAACATTCCGGTGAACCAGTGAGCTTTGCGCAAGGGAGATGCCGGGTGACCGGAGACTGTCGAACGGGACATTGGTGAAGGTCGCAAGCGTGTCGGCTGTTCCGCCGTTCAGCTGATAGGTGATCGATCCGCTCACCGTTCCGGTTGCGGGAGGATTTGGCATGGACAGAAGGATATCCGAGATTCTCGTGGCCTTCACCTTTGTGGCATATGTCGGGCTGACCGAAGTGATCTGATCGACGATCGAATAGGTTTTGGATTCATTCCAGAAATTGCCTCCGCTGACGGTCGCCGAAACGCTCAGCGGGAGATTGAGCGCGATGAGAAACGGATCGACAAGTCTGCAGGCGGAACCGACGAGGAGCGATCCGGCCATCAGCACGATCATGAGTAATTTTTTCATACTGCCAGTCCTTTCATGTTTGGATATCGTGTGAATGCGGGGTCGTGAGATCAGTTGCCGAACCCGATGCCGCCTGAAAACGTGGTGACCGAGCCGAGATTGGCGTCGGCGAAGAGGCGCAAAAACCCGAGCGAGAGAGTCACGCCGCCCGTGGCACAGAAGGTATTCGCACCATCGATATCGATGCTCGTGGCGACGCCGCTTGCGGTGGGGGTATAGTTGAGCGTCAGGGAATTCTTTTCCCATGCAAGACCGCCGTAGACCCCGAGGATACTCCAGTTCTTGCTCGCCTGTGCGCCGATGGTCACGGCATTAATGGTAATCAGATCGCCGATGGTCATGCGGTTATACGAAAAACCGGCGGCAATATCGAGCGGCGGATCGCCGAGGTACTGGCTGATGCTGTGGCGCACGCCCCCGCCGTAGAGGGTCGTCTTCGGAAGTTTATTCGTTCCGAGCGCCGGGGTGATGAAGAGACGCCCAAACGCCTCGGTTCCGTCGAACGATCCGATCGTCAGCTGGGCAACGCCGTGCGGGAAGTAGCTCGCATCGATCATGCCGTCGGATCCCTTGTACTGGAATCCGCTCGGATCTTTCACAACCGTGGCCGCCGGACCGAAGATCGTCGGCTGGACGGCGGTCTTCTGCGTGTATCCCGGGGGGAGCTGAACGGTGTAGGTTTTCTCCCCGTCCGTCACCTGGGAGCCCATGCCGAGAAGATCGAGGTGCACCGAAATGCCGTCGCGGGGGATGTAGGCTGACCGGAACGAACCGGCGCTGATGTCCGCTCCGTAGAGATCCGCAAGCGGCTGAATGTATCCCCGGACGTTGACGGCATCGAGCTGGTTGATCGCATTTTCAACATCGGTCTGGGCGAGGGATCCGGCCGCACAGATTGCCAGAGCGAGTGCGGTTATGAATATCCGGACAAAGAGAATCTGATGGTCGCATTGCATGCACACCTCCTTTGAAATAAGAACAGGTGAGGAGCGGATATCGGGTGCCGCGCATCTGACGGCAGACCGGGGCATATTCCTTCCGGTAAAAAAATATAGACCTTGGAATGATAATAATCAACGATTACTTCATTAAAAATAGCCTCCCTCCCCCCACAATATTCATTTCCGGTCCAGGGCGTTCCGGAGGTTGCCGAGAAGAACGGAGGATGAATACGGCTTCTGGATGAAATATTTCGCCCCTGCGGCCTGGAGCTTCTCCCGGACGGCGGGATCATAATATCCGCTGACCAGAACGATCGGGACATCGGGCTTGATCGCCCGGATCCGCTCAAAAACCAGGTCACCCGGCATCCGCGGCATCCCGATATCGGAGATCACGGCGTCGATTTCCTTTTGCCGGGCATTAAAGAGATCGATGCCGTCCTCGCCGTCGCCGGCGACAAGCACGGTGTATCCCTTCCCTTCCAGCATGTCGACCACAATCCTCTGCATCGATTCCTCGTCCTCGATCAGGAGAACCGTCTCATGTCCGCCCGGGATCTCGGCCTTTTTCTGGACGGTCCCGTCGGGAGAGGTCTCGGTGGACGAACGGACGGGGAGGTAAATGATGAATTCCGTCCCCTTCCCGAGCTCCGTTTCCACCTCCAGAAATCCCTTATGGTGGGTGACGATGCTGTGGACGACGGCGAGGCCGAGGCCGGTCCCTTTTCCCGGCTCCTTCGTTGTATAAAACGGCTCGAAGATCCTCTGTTTCTGTCGTACGTCCATGCCGGTGCCGGTATCGGCGATCCGGAGGACGATATAGCTGTCGGCCGCGACCGCGGAAAATATTTCGGTGATGTCCCTGCCGTTGATCATGGCGACGCTGATCCGGAGCGTACCGCCCGAGGGCATCGCATCACGGGCGTTCAGACAGAGATTCAGAAATATCTGATGGATCTGGGTCGGGTCGGCGTCAATCGCGGGGATATCGGCGGGAAGATCGGTCTCGATGGTGATCGTTTTCGGGAAGGTCTCCCGGAGGAGTTTCGCGATTTCCCGGATAGTATCGGTCACCTGCACCGATTCCAGTTTGGATTCCGTTTTCCGGGCAAAGGTGAGGAGCTGGCGGACGAGTGCGGCGCCCCGGTCGACCGCGCGCTGGATCGTGTCGAGGCGGTCGGTGAATTCGGTCCCGTCCCCCTTTGCATTCTGCATGAGCCAGGTATTGCCCATGATGATGCCGAGCAGGTTGTTAAAATCGTGCGCGATGCCGCCGGCGAGGGTGCCGATGCTCTGCAGTTTCTGCGACTGAAGCAGTTCCTCCTCGAGCTGTTTCCGGTGGGTCGTGTCCTCCTTGATGCCGAGATAGTGCGTCACGCGGCCCTGCGCATCCTTGATCGGCGACAGATATGCGTACTCCCAGAACAGCTCGCCGGTTTTTTTCCGGTTGCGGAATTCCCCCTTCCAGGGGCGCCCCTCCGACAGGGCTTTCCAGAGATCCCGGTAGGTTTCGGGGGGAGTGAGTCCCGATTTGAGGATGTTCGGCGTTTTTCCGACCGCTTCCGCAAAGGTATACCCCGTCACCTCCGTAAATTTCGGATTGACATATTCGATCTTTTCTCCGGTATCGGTGATGACCACCGACACGGGGCTCTGTTCGATGGCCTGGGAGAGTTTCCGGAGCGCCTCTTCGGCGACGGTCCGCTCGGTGATATCGTGGATGATGGAGAAGAGGATCACCTTTCCCGCAATATTGATGGGAGACGAGTGCACCTCCACGGTGCGGATCCCGCCGTTCGCGAGCCGGTGGGGGAAGATGAAGTAGTTCAGACGTTCGTGGAGCGCCTCAATCCGCTCGGCCGAAACATCCTCGGGCGGGAGGCTGTTGAGGTCCGCGATGTTCATGGCCCTGAGCTGTTCGACGGAATAGCCGTAGAAGTTTGCGGCCGCATCGTTCGCATCGCTGATGGTGCCCGTCATCGGATCGAGCAGGAGCATGACGGCGTCGTGATTGACGAACATCATGTGGAATCGCTCTTCGCTTCTCCGGTGCTCGTCGACGAGTGCGATCTTGTCGAGCGCGAGATGAATCTGCCCGCTGACCGCCGCGAGAAAATCGATATCCTCCTTCTGCCATTCGCGTGAAGAGGAGACCTGGTTGAGGATGATTGCATAGAACCCATCCTCCCGGAACCGGAAGGGATACCAGAGGAGGCTCTTGATGTGCATATCCTTGTGGAGCCGGTCCCCCGCGCCGTCTTCCCGGAACGCCGGATGATACGCATCGGCGTGGCTCTGGATCCAGGTTTTTTCCGTCCGGATGTACTCCGCCGCGCCAAGAAAATAGCTGAGAGGATAGGTATCGCGGGTCGGTTCGATTTCAGGTTTCGTCGCCGGGATCCATTCGCAGAGCCCGGTCGCCTCCTGGCGGCTGAACGATATGTCGTAGATGAGGGACCTGTCGACCCGGAGCGTTTCGCCGATGATGCGGGACATCGCCGTCAGAAGATCGTCGGCGATATCGTACGCGTTGATCGCCTCCGCCAGCCGGATCGTGGCGCCTGCGAACCGGAGCTGGCGCTCCAGCGTCCGGTTTGTCTTCCGGATCTCCGCCTCGGCGCGGTACCGTTCCGCCAGAAGATCGATCCGGTTGATGGCGATGGCGACGCTTCCGCCGATGGACATCAGGAATTTCCGTTCCACCTCGTCCGGCACCCGGATGCCTTCATCACCGAACGTCCCCGTCGCGAGCGCCCCGAGGGTTTTATCGAGCAGGAGCATCGGAATCACGACGATGGTCCGGTACCGAAAGGCCTGATCGGCCGCAGATTTCATTCTCGCGTCGGTTGCGGCATCCTCCACGACGACGACATTCTTCGACATCACGATCTGTTCGAGAAGAGCGTTGCCTGCGCGCAGGAAGGGATCGGGAACCGACTGCCGCCGCAGAGAATCCGCGAGCCGGCCTCTTGCGCTCAGAAGCCGGAATCCGCTCCGGTCTTCCGTCAGGCGAGCGGCGGCGAGGTTGGCAAACCCGAGTATCTTCCTGATTTCCTCCAGTGCGATACTCAGCACCTCCTCGTACGATTCCGCATGGTTCAGGCTGTTGGAAAGTCTCAACAGCGCCTGCGCATGGAGATCCCGTGTCTCCAGCGCCCTCCGGCTGTCGTCCAGCGCACGGTTCTTATCGACCAGGTCTGCAATCGATCTGTCGAACCGGCGGACGAGATAATCGATGACGATGGCGCTCCCGATCATCAGAAGAGTTACATCGATCGCATACGGCACGAGACCGAGCGATAGCAGAAGACCGCCGCCGGCATTCATATCGAATACGACGAAAAACACGAGGTACAGAATCGCCGCTACGGAAAAGCCGGCATACTGCCTCCGGGTCAGGAGAAGGGACGCCACCAGCAGAACCGGCGGGAAGACAAGAAGGGACGCATCCTGGATGCCGCCGCGCTCGAAGAGTGTGAGTGCGACGGCGAAGGCAAACGACGTTCCCGCCAGGAGAATACCGGAGGAGACCAACGCTCCCCTGCCGTTCAGCCTCCTCGCAAGGAGGAGGAGTAAAGTCAATGCTCCACATTCGAGGGAAAACGGATAGAATTCAAAGCGGAGATGCTCGGCGAAGGGATAGAGTATCCCTGCAAGATACGGGAGAATAAGTATTCGTGCGATCGCCTCCCGGCGATGCT